>WBZM01000435.1_pt1 | contig 18901 bp, 17 predicted proteins | sample 5204271 | NCBI WGS metagenome assembly WBZM01 (sample SAMN12344346, study PRJNA552823) | activated sludge metagenome | biome: Activated sludge suspended growth; feature: Nitrification reactor; material: Wastewater; isolation source: activated sludge from nitrification reactor of wastewater...
TGCTGATATCGATGCCGTACCTGTCGTATTGAATGTACACAGTGCAGATGAAATTGTTGCAACTGTCAAAGCAATCTCGCCCAGTTACGGTGGAATCAACCTGGAAGACATTGCCGCACCTTTGTGCTTCGAGGTCGAGGACCGATTAAAGGCGGAGTTGAACATTCCAGTATTTCATGATGATCAACACGGAACAGCAATTGTGGTTCTTGCTGGTCTAATCAATGCCATGAAAGTCATTGGCAAACAGTTAAAAGATACGAAGATCGTGGTAGTAGGAGCCGGAGCAGCAGGCACGGCTATTATTAGACTAATTCACTTGTATGCATCGCCAAAAATTCTGGCTCTGGATAGTCGCGGCATCATCAGCTCAGGCCGACAGGATCTCAACGCAGAGAAAAAGAAACTCCTAGAGTTTACCAATCCATCAGACGAAGAGGGAACATTAAATGATGCCATGAATGGTGCCGATATTTTCATTGGTGTATCAAAATCTGGTTTAGTTACACCCGAAATGATTAAAAACATGGCATCTAATCCGATTATTTTTGCCATGGCGAACCCCACGCCAGAAATCATGCCAGACCTCGCCAAATCAGCAGGTGCAGCCATCGTAGCCACAGGCCGTAGCGACTTCCCGAATCAAGTCAACAACTCTCTGGCTTTCCCTGGAATATTTCGCGGTGCTCTAGATAACAGAGTGACTAGGATAACCGACCAACATAAACTAAAAGTCGCAGAGGTAATTGCATCCCTAGTAGACAACCCATCACCAGACGTAATCATCCCAAGCAACCTAGACGACCGCCTGGTACCGGCAATCGCGAAAGTAATTGTTTAGCCGATTACACGATAGACTTCTTGGAGTGTCGTTTCACCTGCAATAACTTTTAGAATACCATCCTGGAGCATTGTACGCATACCACTCTCGATGGCGGCCTTTTCAATCTCTTGTACACTAGGATTATGATCACCTCGTAACACCTTGACGACATCGCCTTCCATAAGGAACTGCTCTCTTAGTACAATCTGACCCTTAAAACCATATGGGTTATCTTCCGACGAGCCGGGTTCGTATAACTGCAAGTTAGACAAATCAGGTTTTTCGATTCCTTCCGGGAGACCATCGACAATCTCTTGAATACTTTGTAGAGTTGTTTCATCTGGGGTATATGGCGTCTTGCAGTCGTCGTCCAGTCGCCTGACTAGACGCTGGGCCATTACTAAACGGATAGCAGATACAAACAGTGGGTTCTGGCCAATAATATCTGCTAGCCTTGTGAGAGCGGCGGCGGCAGAACCGGCATGAAAGGTCGACAGCACCAAATGTCCTGTAAGCGCCGCCTGTAATGCCGTTTTGGCCGTATCCATATCGCGAATCTCACCCACCATAACGATATCTGGATCGAGTCGCAAAACGGCACGCAGTTTTTCGGCAAAGCTAATTTCTTGGGAGCTTTTGGTAGAAACAGTTATCTGGGTTATCCCTTCAAACTGATACTCGACAGGGTCTTCTATAGTAATGACCTTGTGTTCCTCGGTATTTAGAGTGTTCAGCATAGAATAAAGAGTCGTCGTCTTGCCAGAACCTGTCGGCCCCACAACCAGCACCAAACCGTTAGGCTTAGAAACGATTCCATCCACGACAGCGCGCTCCTGCTCCGACAGACCCAGCTTATCTAGCTGATACATTTCTTGATCCATATTGAAAAGACGCATCACAACATCCATACCCGTAATGGTCGGTACAGTCTCCAGACGAAGGTTAATGTCTACTTCCGACCCATCTGCCATACGAACACGCTGAGCAATATGGCCTTGCTGGGCTTCGTCAGAGGCAGTAGATACATTACCTGCACTCGCAATAGCCGAGATAAGTATTCGATACTTTTCGTTACTGATCTTTGCTATTGGGTGTAATACGCCATCAATTCGGAAACGTACACGTACATACTCCTTCTGAGTCTCCATGTGGATATCGGACGAATTCAGTTTGTGAGCTTGTTGTACCAAGTATGCCAGCATATCATCTGCTCGAACTTGTTCAAGGGTCGATGATACTGCAGCAACAATATCTTCTTTACCTGCTTCGTTGATAGAAATATCTTTATACTCCACAGTCTTTGGAGGATCATACAACCGCATGTATTCACGAAAGCCGACATCAGAAATTAGCCCAAAAGCTACTCGTTGGTCCAAGAAACGGTGTCGCAAATTCTCCATAGTAGTCTGAGAAGTGGTATTTGTTACACCAAACGTAACATTGTGACTATCAGCCCTAAGTGGAATAACTCGCAGATTGTACAGCTCTTGAGTGTCTAAAAGCTCTTTATACAGAATCTTATCCGTGATTTGCGAAGTATCAATATAATTTAGCCCCAAAATTTGGGCTCTACGTTGAGTGTTCAGCTCTTCGTCTCGGCGGGCGTCCTGGCTCATATGTATTATATTTAAGCATAAGGAGTGACATTTGATAAGATATATTGATGAAAAGACTTGTTCTAATTGCCCATAACCTCCGGAGTTGTAATAACGTTGGCTCCATTCTGCGCACCGCAGATGGATTAGGGGTAGAACGAGTATTTTTAACTGGATATACTCCTTATCCGTTGCAAGACAATGACAATCGACTGCCCCATATGGCACGCAAGACGCACAAACAAATATCCAAAACCGCACTGGGGGCAGAGGATGCCGTAAATTGGTCTTTTACACCAGATATCTTCAGTGTTATTGATAGCCTGCGGGCTGATAATTTTCAGATTATTGCAATCGAGCAAGGCAAAGAGTCCATAGAGTTACCTGACCTAAAATCATCGGAAAAAATAGCACTAATCGTTGGTCGAGAAGTCGAAGGAGTAGAGCAAGAAGTACTTTCCGCCTGTGACAAGGTGGTGGAAATTCCAATGTTCGGCAGCAAGGAGTCATACAACGTTGCCCATGCCGCAGCCATGGCTTTGTATCACTGCAAGTTCTACGCATAACCAAAAAATTCTTTTTTGCCAATGTTTGACCGGTATAACATGAATAAAACTATACGTATAATATTCTCTGTTTTCATTTACCCGCGAATACAATGTAAAAGGAAAATTTGTACGTACAAGCTTTTTGTTATATCATAAGCACTAAACACTAAATAAATAAAAATGCCTAAAACAAATCGCTCGACTCATACGCCCAGAACTCATACCCGCAATCACACAAAGCGGCATGGTCAACACCACAAAAAAAGCACACGATACGCAAAAGTATATGCCCCATACCTGCCTTTAGTAATAGCAATCGTTGCCAGTCTGTTGCTGAGTTTTTGGAGACCGTCGGGTAATACACTAGCGTATGCCACCGAAATGAGTGCTAGTGGCTTGCTAACATCGACAAACTCTCAACGGACCAGCAATGGAAGAGCCACACTATCACTAAACCCCCAATTGTCAAACGCAGCTCAGGCTAAAGCAAATGACATGATTGCCAGAAACTATTGGTCGCACACAACTCCGGATGGCCAAGAGCCTTGGGTGTTTATCCAAAACGCTGGCTATAACTACAACAAAGCAGGTGAAAACCTTGCTTATGGCTTTGCTACAAGCTCTGACGCAGTCATAGGCTGGATGAATAGCCCTACTCACAAAGCAAATCTGCTTGATAGCGCCTTTACGGAAGTTGGCTTTGGTTTTGCTAATGGAACCAACTTCAACGGCGATGGACAGCAAACTGTAGTCGTTGCCATGTATGGCCAACCACAAGTCCTGGCTGCTTCCGCGGCTCCGACAGCACCAGCTCCACAGCCCGCAACTACACCAGCAGTCCCAGCTCCACAGCCCGCAACTACACCAACCAAGGTAATACCACAAGCACCACCTCAACAGAAAATCACCAAGCAACCAACAGCCAAACCGGAAACAAAACCAACCCCAGTAACTACCGAACAACCGATAGCTACTGCCGCTCCGGTCTCCAAAGATATCGCCAAAGCCCAAACTCTCACAAACGGTAAAGCACCTTGGGCATTAGGCGCAGCGGTTATTGTTACCGGAGCCGCATTAGTTGGTTTACTGATACATCACAGCCTAAAAGCTCGTCATTTACTACATGACATCATCCACAACACAGAAAGATTTGTTTTGCATCATCCGTTATTCGAAAGTACACTATTGGGTCTTGCAATACTCGGTACAGTGCTGTCAAGAACCGTCGGCACCATTCTATAACAGAAACTTGCTAGTATCCTGACTACAAAGACCGGGGGAACATTCGACAGCTAGTTTAGGCGTACGCTTTGGCTTCCAACTAAGGTCTCGAGTTGAACAAGGCTGGTTGGGTCGGAATTCATGCGCATCGGTAATCGAATGATCTGCTTGGTTGACTCGGGACCAACAACCAAAACTACTTCGGTGTTACCAGGGTTAGCGTCAATAATGTCTTTAAGAGCCATGAGCGTTTGATGATCATCGCTTTTCTCTACTCGCACAAAGACTTTTGGTTCCGAAACATTGGCAGATTTGGTTATGATAGCAGGAGCCACTTTCTTGCTCTTTTTGGGGACTTTTGGCTTTTTACCTGTAGCCTGATATGCGTTAGCTTGTTCTGGCGTAATTTCGCGAGCATCCTCTACCAAAATTTTAACGTCTTGGGTAGCATTACCGTCGCGATCCCGTGCATTGACCTTACCTTTGATCAGAACCACTCGGTCGCGCTCCCATATACCAATTGTTTGCTGATACATACTTGGGAACAAGATAAGTTCCGTTTCATAAAAACGATCTTCAATCTTAACGAATGCCATTTTCTGACCATTCTTGGTAGTAATCTCACGAAAATCTTGCACCGCACCACCTACAGTCACCACTCTGCCATCATGCTCTGGCTTCAATGTATTTAATGGCACCGTGTATTCAATCAGAAATGTCTCGAATGCTTCCAGTGGATGTTTGCTAAGATACAGTCCTAGTAGCTCTCTTTCCCAAACAAGCTGTTCATGAGGCGTGAACACATCGGACGGACTATCTAACACTAGCTCTGCCCGTACCACGCCTGCGTCGCCACCGATTTGATTTCCAAACAGGTCAGTCTGACCACTGGCCAGTTCTTTTTGAATTCTTGACCCAAATGCCAACAATACATCTAAATTATGCAGTAGGTAGCTTCTCTCGCCGAAACGATCAAATGCACCTGATTTCATAAGACTTTCCAAGGCCTTACGATTAACCACTCGCGTGTTTGTTGTCCTAAAAAACGACTCTAAACTATCAAATTTTCCGTCATTATCACGTACACGAAGAATTTCTTCTACCGCACCGGTGCCAACATTTTTGATGGCCGACATGCCGAAACGAATTTGACCAGTCTCCGGAACTACAGCAAATTCCAAATACGACTCATTAACGTCAGGGGGCAGAACTTCTATACCCATATGTTTGCATTCTGTAATCTCGATAGCTAGTCGATCTATGTCATCATAATCGCTCGACATCAGTGCGGCCATAAAAGCCGATGGAAAATGCGCTTTTAGGTAAGCAGTTTGGTAGGCAATCAGTCCATAACACGCCGCATGAGATTTGTTAAAACAGTAATTCGCAAATTCTTCCAGCTGATCCCAGAACTTTTCTGCGAGAGATTCTGTAGCTCCACCATGTTTGATTGCACCTTCTACGAATTCGATCTTCATTTTGCGCATCAAATCAATCTTCTTCTTGCCAACAGCCTTGCGCAGCGTGTCCGCCTGACCGCCCGTGAAACCACACCATTCTTTAGAGATTTGCATAAACTGTTCTTGATAAACCAAAATACCGTAAGTGCTTTTTAGTGAATTCTCTAGACCTGGGTGCAGGTACGCAATTTTCTCTTGACCATGCTTGCGCTTTATGAAACTATCGATAAACTGCATTGGGCCTGGACGATATAGAGCTACCATTGCTACTATATCCTCAAAGGCAGTAGGACGAAGATCCTTAAGATAACGTTTCATCCCGGCGGATTCAAGTTGAAAAACGCCAGTCGTGTCACCCTTTTGAAACAATTCAAATGTCTTTTGATCATCCAAAGGAACGGTATTGATATCTATGTGCTTGCCATAAACCTTTTTGATAATCCTAAGCGCGTTTTTAATAATTGTCAGGTTAGAAAGACCAAGAAAGTCCATCTTTAATAGTCCAAGCTCTTCTACAGGACCCATAGGATACTGGGTTGATACAACACCCTTTTGTGCCATTTCCAGTGGCACAAACTTGACAATATCATCTGGCGCAATCACCACTCCCGCAGCGTGAACTCCATGACTACGCACCGTACCCTCCAGCTTTACGGCCTGGTTGAGTACCTCTTTTGAGATTTCGTTGGTTTCATACTCACGCTTCAGATCAGCATCATCTTTCAGTGATGTAGCCAACGGAATATGCCGTCCCTGAACCGGCTGCGGAATCATCTTCGCTAATCTATCAGCCTCGGCGTACGGAACCTGCAACACTCTAGCGACATCTCTTACAGCATTTCTGGCAAACATTCTTCCAAAGGTGACGATATTGGCAACACGTTCTGTACCGTACTTGTCTACACAATATTGGATAACTTCATTTCTACGTGTGTCCTGAATATCAATATCAACATCGGGCATACTAATTCTGTCTGGGTTCAGAAAACGTTCAAATAGTAGGTCATAGGCTATTGGATCAAGCTCGGTGATCTTGAGAGCATACGAAATGATTGATCCTGCTGCCGAACCTCGACCAGGTCCAAACACAATCCCCTTGTCCTTACCCCAATTGATGAAATCTTGAATAATTAAAAAGTACCCGTTGAAACCCATTTTGTCGATTACACTTAGTTCGTAAGCTGTTCTTTCGGCGATGTTTTCTGGAAGAGTTTTCTTAGCTTGGGCAATCGTGAGACTTGCCGCCTCGTCCTCTGACTTACCTCCGTATCGCCAAGCAAGCCCTCTGTAGGTCAGCTTATCCAGGTATGATTTTTCTGTTTCCCTCTTTGGAACAGGGAATTTTGGAATTAAAATCTTACCAAGTTCAAGCTCCAGATTACACCGATCGGCAATCACTTTCGTGTTGGTAATGACTTCAGGATATGTACTTTGCCAACGAGAAATAATCTGATCTGGCGATTCAACGTGTAGTGGAAAATCCTTTAATGTCATCCTTTTTTCATCACTCAAAAACGACCCAGTTCCAACACATAGCAAAATTTCGTGAGCATCTTGATCTTCGTGTTTCAGATAATGTGCGTCACAAGTTACGACTACCGGTATATCAAGTTCTTTGCCAAGTTTTAGCGCTTGCTCATTGACAGTTCGCTGCTCTTCGCTATGCAGAGGGTTTTCCGGATGTCCATGATCCTGGATTTCTAAATAATATCTGTCGCCGAAGACTGACTGATACCAACTGGCGACTTCCTTGGCCTTGTCATACTGACCTTGCTTGAGGGCATCACCGACTTCACCACCCATACAAGCACTCAATACAATAACACCTTCGTTGTATTGTTCTAACAAATCATGATCGATACGCGGGAAATAGTAAAACCCATCTAAATTTGCTTTGGTACTCAGTTGCATCAGGTTCTGGTAACCCGTGTCGTTCATGGCTAACAAAATCAGATGGTAGCGGTTCTTGTCCTTTTGAGGATCTTTGTCGGTGTGTTTGCGCGCCGCAATGTAGGTTTCTATACCAATAATTGGCTTGATACCCCGCGCTTTTGCTTCTTTATAAAATTCGATAGCGCCAGACAGTGTACCATGATCCGTCATAGCAACGGCTTCCATACCCTGCTCTTTGACAAAATCCATCAGAGGACCAACCTGAGTCAATCCATCCAAAAGGCTATATTGAGTATGATTGTGCAGATGCACATAGTCTGAGTTGTTTAAGCTCTTTATTTTCGCCAAATCAATACCCTCTTATCAATCTATTTTATTTGATTTTTGACAAAATGACGACGCTATTTATTACAACAAATCACTTATCGGTTTGCGATTGAATGGTGTTTTTGACATTGTTTGCGATTGGACCAATAAACCAAACTGTGTCAAACAATGATAGCGCCCACAATAATAATGTAACGACGATAGTTGCACCTATAACTCCACCCAAACCAGTGGCCATACCCCGAAGAAAACTCATTCTAAGCATTTCCTTACGGTCTATGTATCCTGTCAGATAGATATTATCTAGACGTCGACCCAGTTCCTCGTACTCTTTATTGGTGCGCTTATTTTTTGGTTTGGTCATTTTTCCCCACATAATTTTTGAGGTGCAACATTGCATCATTCACTTCTTTAATCGCTTTTTGTAAATCTTCATCTTCCGCATCGCCCTCGTGCACAGCACTGAGGATTTCTCGTGCCTTGTCCTTTGCTCTCTGTGCCTTGTCCAGTGCTTTGCCAAGTTCTGCTTTTGTAGTTGTTTTAGCTTTGCCGGCCTTTGACTTGCCCTTTGTTATCATAGCGCTCAACTCGCTATGAAGGTTTTTGAGGGTCTTTTCCGCTTCCAGCTTTGCTTTTTGGGCCTGTCTTTGAACATCTCGACGCGTTTCTTTGCCACTTTTTGGAGCGGTAAGCAGGCCAGCAATATAACCCGCCAATGCGAATAGCAAGGTACCAAGTGCTACATTTCGGCTACGCTTGCTCATATCTAATCCTTTCGCTGTCTCTTACTTGTTTTGCTACCAAACATTTCAGTAATTGATGTAATCATTTTACCTATAACAAGGGGCGTTGTAGCACCACTCATAAAGTCTGCGATATTCTCAGCTTTGTCAGCAATATGTTCAGCTTTCTGCGAGATACGCCTAACATGTCTAGCAATTTTGATACAAATAATCATCAAGGTTATGGCCAGCAACAAGAATACAGCCAAAGCAGATGCCAAAATTATTACTAGAATTTCCTGTGCACTCTCCATGGTAAATCAATTATACAACAGAAACTGATTTGATGTAGTCTTTGAATTCATCTCCAATTTCTGGATGATTTATACCGAACTCTACAACTGTCTTTAGATACTCAAGTTTGTTGCCAGTATCATAATACCGTCCATTCTTGATTTCGCAGGCGAGAATTTCTTTACCGCTATCAATCATGGTCTGCATGGCCGTCTGCTGATAAAACTCCTTACCTGGCTCCAGAGCCTCCAAAGCAGTATGCAGATGATTGAAGATATCCGGTGTAAAAAGATAACCACTTACGCTAGCCAAATTACTTGGTGCCTTGTCACGGCCAGGCTTTTCAATGATAGTGCGTACGTTAAAAAGCCCTTCCTCTACTTCGTTGCCGGCAATTATACCGTATCGATCATAATCGTCATCATTCTTTATCCTAATACACGTCAAGACACTTGATCCTGTTCGAGAATATGTATCAATCATCTGTTTGAAGCGCAGTGGACTAGCGGCAACAAAGTCGTCTGCAAACGTATAGATAAATGGTTCGTCACCGATTAGGTGTTCAGCATTTAATATCGGCGTACCATTACCGTATGGTCCTTTTTGCCGCACATAAGCGAAATTTGCTAGTTGTGAAATCTTGCGTGTTTGTTCCAATAACTCAAATTTACCACTCCTTTTGAGGTTCGACCTAAGCTCAGCACTCGTATGATCGAAATGATCCTCAATTGAACGCTTATGGTAGCCGGTTACAATCACAATGTCTTCTATGCCGGACTGGACTAGCTCTTCGACGATATACTGAATGATTGGCTTGTCCACTAAGGGTAGCATTTCCTTAGGCATCGCTTTTGTCTGAGGTAAAAATCTAGTACCAAAGCCAGCCGCCGCAATGACAGCCTTACGAACAGGTTTAATTTCATTGCTCATATAAACAATTGTAGCACGTCTAAAGGCCCAACTGTGACTTGATGACAGTCTGTGCAAGTGTTGGATTAGCCTTGCCCTTGGATTGTTTCATGACCTGACCAACCAAGAAACCGATGGCCTTCATCTCACCATTTTTGATGTCCTCAGCTGCTTTGGGATTCTCGGCGAGCACAGTTTGAACAATGTTTGCTATTTCATCCTGGTCAGATACCTGCAAGAGATTCTTCGATTGGGCCAAGGCCTCAGGGTCACCACCTTGTACTAATATTTCTTGCCAAATTTCTTTAGCTGAAGTTGAGCTAAGCTTGTTGTCACTCACCATCTTTGACAGTTTGATAGCAGCTTCTGGGCTTACACGATTGTCCAACTGCTGACTATCATCATCGTCTTCGGTACTTACATTTACTAACCAGTTGGCTACACGTTTTGCGTGTTGTGCATCAGACTCATCTAAGACATCTTTGACCAATTTAGCATTCGCAGGACTATCAATCAAAGTTTCTATAGTCGCCAGATCCAAGCCCAAGTGTTTTAAAACCTCACGATAAATATTTGGCAATAACGGCATTGATTTTTGAAACTCTGCAATCATATCGTCAGACAATACTATTGGCGGCAAGTCTGGATCCGGCATGTAGCGGTAATCATGGGCTTCTTCTTTGCCTCGTTGGCTAAATGTTTCCTGTTTGCTATCATCCCAGCCACGAGTTTCCTGAACCACCGCTTCACCTGATTCCAGTAGAGCAATTTGACGATCAATCTCGTATTCAGCTGCCTTCTCAACACTACGAAAACTGTTCAAGTTCTTCGTCTCAGTGCGGGTACCTAGCTCATCGGTCTTGCTAACACTTACATTTACATCAAAGCGCATATTGCCATAATACAAACTAGCATCCGATACATCAGCATAGCGAACAAGCAGGTAAAGCTCCCTAGCGTAAGCCTTTGCATCCGCTGGTGAATGTATGTCTGGCTCAGAGACAATTTCCAACAGTGGAGTTCCAGCACGATTCAAATCAACCAAACTATAATCCCTGCCAACAGGATGGGTACTTTTACCAGCATCTGCCTCAAGGTGAGCCTCGTGTATACGAACTTGTCTCTGCTCTCCGGCTACATCAAATGTCACCACGCCACCCTTGATGATTGGGTCATAGAATTGAGTAATCTGATATCCATTTGGCAAATCTGGATAAAAATAGTGCTTTCTGTCAAATTTACTAAACGGTTGTGGTTTGGTACCCAATGCAAAAGCTGCCCTAGACGCCAGAACAACAGCCGCCTCGTTAAGTACCGGCAAGGCACCAGGCATACCTAGGTCAATATGACTAATAAGTGTGTTAGCCGGCGCCTCCCTAGCATCATTACCGACAGCTGAAAACAACTTTGTCTTGGTTTTAAGTTGAACATGACACTCAATACCAATAGTTACGCGGTAACCATTACGAATCTCTGGTCTTACCATCTGGCAAAGCTCCTAAATCACGCAAGGCTTGACGAAAGCCAACAAGTGCGTCCTTGACATCCGACTCCCTGAGCTTGAAGTTTGGGTCTGCAAGTAACTTCTTTTTGATATTATGAGCAAACCACGCAGCATCATTATCCGTAAACGTCTTCTGGGCTGAAACCATACGTTCACCCATCGTCTTGCCCTTGAACTTGCGCTTTTTTAGCGCCTTGTCCAAAAGCTTATCAGCCTCTTGGAGTGCTTGTGGCCATGTCTTTTTGTCCTTGCAGTGTAGCTGTAAATCTTTCCAACATGAAACAAAATAATCACTCTTGAGTCTCTTAGGGATACGAATAGCAATTATAAGCAAGCACAAAATGGCAAGACAGACACCACCGATAATTAATGCAAGCATCTCTAAACTTAATGAATTCATACTAATATTTTCTCCGTTTCTGAAGCCAATCCTAATAATTCTCTATCTTTACGTTGCGGGGCAAGTAGTTGTAGCCCAACTGGCATGACACCAGCTAGACCTGCAGGAATTGATATCGCCGGAATTCCAACCAAGTTTGCAGCCACGGTCATGATATCGGTCAAATACATCTGTAAAGGATCTTCTATGTTAGCTCCGATGTCAAATGCAGTTGTTGGTGCTGTTGGGCCTAGCAAAAAATCCACCCTAGAAAATGTACTGTTGAACTCATCTATCAACCTAGTACGTAGCTTTTGTGCCTTGTTGTAATAAGCATCGTAGTAACCACTACTCAGCACATAAGTACCGATCATTATCCGTCGCTTTGCTTCTTTGCCAAATCCTTCACTACGACTCCAGTTATAACTTTGGTCTAAGGTTGTAGCCTCCGGATGTGAGAAGCCATAACGTTGTCCATCGTATCGACTAAGATTACTGCTGACTTCTGCGGGCATAATGATGTAATAGCAAGCAAGCGCTAATTCAATGGATGGTAAACTCACCTCTACTAATTCTGCACCTGTAGTTCTCAGCTTTTCTACAGACTCGTTAATCCTATCGCGTACTGCCTGCTCTAGACCGTCAGTCATATATTCTTTGATAATGCCAATTTTTTGACCAGCAAGATTGTTAGACAAGGATGTATACGAAACCTCGTCACGATCAATTGTCGTACTATCCAGTGGGTCGCGACCAGCAATTACATCCATGACAATCGCCGCATCCTCTACCGTTCGAGTCAAGGGACCGACAACGTCAGTACTACTAGCCATAGCTACTACGCCACTCCTAGAAACTAATCCATAAGTTGGCTTGTAGCCAACAGCCCCGCAAAATGATGCCGGCAATCGAATTGACCCACCAGTATCGGTACCAAGCGCAAACGGTGCCATATCGAGGATCACTGATGCAGCCGAACCACCGGAAGAACCGCCCGGAACCTTACTCTTATCATGCGGATTACTCGTGATCATAAAATCACTATTTTCGGTACTTGAACCATGCGCGAAGGCGTCTAGATTGGCCTTGGCAACACATATCGCCCCCTCTGCCTCGAGACGCTCAATTGCCGTCGCTTGATATGGAGCATCGAAACCCTTTAAAATATTACTAGCTGCAGTTGTCTCTGCGCCAAATGCTAAGAAATTGTCCTTCGCTATAAACGGTACACCCGCTAATCGTCCGACCTCTTCGCCTGCTGCCACTCTTGTGTCTATTTCTTTCGCACGTTCATGAGCACGCTCAGCAATAGTAGCGATTACAGCGTTGTATTCTTGTTTGTCCGCTATGGCACTCAAAGACCGTTGCACAAGTTCGGTGGCACTAACCTGACCTGTTAAAACTTGATCTGCGGTATTGGCGATGGAGTCCCACTGACTTATCATCTGTCCAACATCCTCTTTACTTTGATTTGATTATTTTCTAACGCAGGAGCATTCTTCAATAGATCTTTGGTAGATGCACCATAATCAACCTCTGCGTCGGGTCTTGTAACATTAGCCAGTCCAGTGACTTGGTAAGTAGGCACAACATCCTTCAGATCAACCTTGTCTAATTGTTCGACATAACCCAATATCGAGCTGATTTCCTTCTTGAATACGTCACATTCATCGTCGTTCAGCCTTAGTCTAGCAAGCCGAGCCAACTTTAATACATCTTCATTCGTAAGTTCTACCATTTCTACCAGTATATCAAAGCCGACAAAAATATGCTTTACAAATCCAAACTATGCTCGTACGATATTTACAAGCATAAGAACTGGAACAAAAATGGCATTAGTCGATCAATACACAACTCCAGAAACAAGCTGCTGCAACCGCAGCTTACAAGAACCGCCCATCGTGCGCCCTCATCATACAGAAGAGGGCGCTTTTGTTTTTGAAAGGGGCGACAATACTAGTCTAGTACGACAAGGACTAGTGAAAATTGGAGGCGCGGCTATCCGCTACACCTATGAGCGGCCAGATGACATCACTGATCCCGACCCAATGGTCATCACACCAGGTTATGGTGGCATCAAGCCAGCTTACCGTGAACTCCGTAACTCACTAAGTGTTCACGGCAGACCTGCGGTCACTTTTCGCCCACCGAGAACACAAACAGTGTCTGCCTCCTTTGATCCAGTGCACCTGCTACACCCTGACAGACTACTCGCCCAGGCAACCTATGCAGTGTCTAAGGACATAATCCAACGATATGGTTTAATTGACGATTTTGAAAAAGTTGATGCCGTAGGACATTCAATGGGAGGTCCCGCTGTTGTTAGTGCGGCTCTACATAAGCCTGAGTATTTCCATACCGTTACTGCAATGGCCGCAGCCGGTCTTGACGGACACACACTCCTAGACATGGCCAAAAGAGCGCCAAGTGTCGTTAGAGCAGAAATAATCCCGGCAATCAGTGACATACGACAACGAAGTGATGTTCGTTCACTCAAAGACATTATTCATTACATGGCACGCAATCCTTGGCGCACGCTTGCAGAAGGCCTGACGGTCGGAAGTGGCGATATTAGAGAGAAAGTTGCCATCCTTGGAAGTCTTGGCGTAAAGTCAGCTGCGCTCCAATTTGCTGACGATCGATTCTTTCCAGTCGAAGGAGTCCGAGAAAAGTCTGCACACTTATTTGACGCATTTTACGAGTTCCCAAACCCGCTTGCAAATCATGTCTGGCCACAGCTTGAACCTGAAACTGTAGCTCATGAGTTAGTCAATATTACTGCAGATTTAAAACACAACAATCAAGCAAGATTACAGCTCGTTCGCCAAAATTAAATCTTAGCCTTTATATCAGAAATTATATCTCGTAACTCAGCGGCTTTCTCAAACTCCAGATTCGCAGCCGCCATGTCCATTTGGGCTGACAGGTCTTTGATAAGATGCTTATACTCGTCCTTAGGTATTTTCTTGAGATCGAGCTTTGCCTTTTTAGCCTCTTCTGGAAGATCAGGACGCAAGCCCTTCTCGATTTCTTTAGCTATACCTGTGGGCGTGATACTGTGCTGAGTATTGTATTCTTCCTGTATCTGCCGGCGCCTATTGGTTTCATCGATAGTACGTTGCATGCTACCGGTTACGTGATCGGCATACATAATAACCCGACCATCAACGTGCCTCGCCGCTCGACCAACGGTCTGGATCAATGCTTGTTCGCTACGCAAAAAGCCCTCTTTGTCAGCGTCGAGAATCGCCACCAGCGATACCTCCGGCAAATCCAGCCCTTCACGCAGTAGATTAATGCCTACCACTACATCATATGTTCCGAGCCGTAAATCTCGCAGAATATCTGTCCTGTCCAACGTGTCTACATCACTGTGAAGGTACGTGACCTTTATTTTGATGTCCTGCAGGTATTCGGTCAAATCTTCAGCCATTCTTTTGGTGAGCGTAGTCACTAACACACGTTGATGTTTGTCTATGGTTGCTCTAATTTCATAAATCAAATCGTCAATTTGTCCCTCAATTGGCCGTACTTCAATAGGCGGGTCTAGTAGTCCTGTTGGGCGGATCACCTGCTGCGCAGGTTCGGGACTGCGGCTTAATTCATACTGAGCTGGCGTTGCACTGACGTAAATAACTTTATTGACATGCTTTTCGAATTCCGTAAAGGTCAATGGACGATTATCGAGTGCACTCGGCAACCGAAATCCATGTTCTACTAGGACTTCCTTTCGGGCGCGATCACCGTTGTACATACCTCGCACCTGTGGGATAGTCATGTGCGATTCGTCAATCATCATCAAATAATCATCTGGAAAATAGTCTAACAAAGTTGCTGGTTGCTCCCCAGGCTCTCTATTTGTCAAATACCGACTATAGTTTTCTATACCTTTTACGAAACCTGTCTGCTGAAGCATCTCTATGTCAAACTGCGTCCGCTGATTTAGCCTCTGAGCTTCAACTAACATATTATTTGACTTAAAGTACCGCAACCTCTGCTCAAGTTCCTCTTCTATGTGCCCGATTGCCAGCTTTAACTTATCTTGAGGTGTGACATAGTGCGAACCAGGAAAGATTGTTACATCCTCGAGGTTAGCGAGTATTTCTCCAGTCAGAGGATCTATTTTGGTGATTCTGTCCACTTCGTCACCAAACATTTCCACCCTATAAGCTATCTCCTCACCGGCAGGAAAAATATCTACTACATCACCGCGAACACGAAATGTGCCTCTATGGAAGTCAATATCATTACGCTGATACTGAATATCCGTTAGTTGGCGCAATAATTTATCTCGAACACGGCGCTCTCCACGGACAACCTTTACGGCCATATCGCCGTAATCCTCTACCGAGCCAATTCCATAAATACAGCTTACGCTAGCTACAATCAACACATCACGACGTGAGAGTAACGCACTTGTCGCCGCATGTCGCAGACGATCAATCTCCTCATTTATTGCCGAATCTTTTTCTATGTAAGTGTCGCTACGAGCGATGTAAGCCTCTGGCTGATAATAGTCAAAATAACTTACAAAATAATGCACTGCGTTGTTTGGAAAAAAACGCTTAAATTCGCTGTATAGCTGTGCAGCAAGAGTTTTATTATGACTTAGCACAAGGGTTGGTTTTTGAACATTATGCACGATGTTTGCCATTGTGAAAGTTTTACCTGACCCAGTTACGCCGAGTAAGGTTTGCTCTTTGACGCCTTTATGCAGTGAGTCCGTCAATTGAGCAATTGCTGTCGGCTGATCTCCCGTTGGTTTGTAGTCTGACCGTAACTCAAACTCATTCATCATTACATTATAGCAACGTCTTTCAAACATAGTTGGCAGAAATTTTCATATGACTGCACACATTTAGCGTCCTGATGCATTATCAGACTCTTACAAGAACATTTGTTCAAGTGAGTTATCTATTCCGGCTACTTGTCCAGCGCTATCAGCTAGTTGATGTAGGATTTGCTGTTCAATTGCTGGTTGACCGATATATCTAACAAACAGTTCACTCCACAGACTTGCCCTAAACTGATGAGCAACTCTGTTTTCAAAAGACAGACGATTGACGTAGCACACTGCAATGTCCGTCAAACAAAAACTCACAACCCCATCTTTGGTCTTTAGCGCCACATAGTCCATCTCGTTCCAAAAATGCAATGCTGGTTCGATCCTATACATGACCTCCTCTGCCTTACGCCAAAATAAATCTTCCGACTGGATATGCGGCTCGAACATATCAGCCAAACCGCCGCCTTTTCGTCCAAAATGTCGTTGTACATCACGCCAGTGGACATCGTGACCGGCTACTTTAGCGTGATCTCTAGGGTCATGGATTAGTGTCTTGACAATAATTTCGCCAAAATCTGACTGTACTTGCTGAGATTTGAAAAAAGTACTGTACATTCGTATTTCGTTCAGATAATGCAGTAGCAGTGGTAAGACGACCAATGTAATACCGGGCATTCGTGAAACAGGCAATGGCATAAGAGCGATGACCCCGATTTCTTTCATATGGGTAACATTGTGACGTTGTTTCCTGGCATATGCCTCTGCTGTAACTCCCCATTTTTTGGCATCCAGGTTTATGAACTCAATTGCCCTGGATTCGAAATCCTGCGGTGAAAGATACTTATATTTACGCGTAAACATCTGTAGCCATTCCGCCGTCTCCACAAACCTCATAGCCGCAAATATCTCGGTTATTGACTCCCTCTTCAACATTGAGTCGATGGAACGATAACCCAATTGCTTCATAATCTTCTTGGGCGGCGTCAGCTTCAAGAGGCGCTTTGCGGCCGGCACTTTCAAAACCCACGCTGACTTGGAGGTATGTAGAGTATTCACAAACCGAACAATCCTAGGAAGGATATCTTGCACATCCGTTGGGTCTGTGGCACCAAGACGTCGAGCCAGAAATTCATCATGTTTACCAGCAAGCTCAACTAACGCATAATAAAGCTCCCTTGCAGTAGTGTCTTTGGGGTCAAGGCCAAGTTCTTTGGTTTTTTGATGGACTTTTCGAATAATCTCGGAATATAGACGCACATCAGTACCCGAATGTCCACTAGCCGCTTCAAGCTGATGTATGCCAATAGAAAACAATGGATCATCCACGCCCAATAGTTCAGCTAATACTTTGCACATAGTTATCTTTAGAATACTCCAGTATGATGGCGCCGTAAAGCCATAAGCGCTTGCATATTATCAGTATGACAGATAGGATAGTGGACGATGAACATAGAACTGGAATACCCAAAAATCGAAATTGGACTCCAAGACACTCCACCTATTACGCACACCACATATCCATCTATTGGTATTGCTGCCGAACAGGTTGCCAATTGCCTAACAGCTATACGTGGAGTAGGTGCAGTTGCTATCAATCGACACATTGTCGCTACTGAAAACTATCAGTCCTGGCAGACTGTTGGTGCTTTTGCTCTACTTGCTCTCACAGACATGGAAGGCAGGCTTGCTCGTTGGGGGCGCAAATTACAACACAAGGATGAAGATGTGTCCAGACCAGTTCAATCATACATAGATCATCTCACAGATAAAGGCTTAGTTGACGGCACGATGGCAGCCATAGCCAGTCGAGAGCGCAATAACGGCAACACTGCGTATGCTAATGCTATTGCTGTAGCTACGGGTATAACCATAGCACGCGACGTAGCAACTACCGCCGATCGTGTAGCAGCCGACATACAAGGCATCGACACAAGGGCACAAGAATCTGGCAAGCAAAAAGCTATCAAGCAATACTTAGCAGTTGGTTTTGCGCTTTCTCCTTTAGCAAAGCCAGCAATCGGCAAAACAGCTGCGGCGATCGGACTAGGTCACTCCACCCATGAGTCAATCAAAAGCGGTTGGTCACTACACCAATATTTTTCAAACCAACGTAAAAACCGGCAGTAACTCAAACTGCTAAAATCGTTCTGGCTTATACCATTCTGGAGCGTTCTTTAGATACTCTTCTAGTTGGGCCTCCGTCAGTAGGCCCTTTTGCGCACCAACATTTTGTACGACACTCATAGAATTAATTGGAGCCCACTGCAATGCGCCTTCAATAGTATTTCCCTTGATGATAGCGGCCACGAAGGTTGACGTGAAGGCATCACCCGCTCCAGTTCGTTCATAGGGAGCTTTCGGATCGGGGTATGGCGGCATCTTGAAACGATCCTTCCCATCCGAGGCATAAGCACCAGCCGGACCGTCTGTAATTGCTACG
>WBZM01001145.1_pt1 | contig 18898 bp, 16 predicted proteins | sample 5204271 | NCBI WGS metagenome assembly WBZM01 (sample SAMN12344346, study PRJNA552823) | activated sludge metagenome | biome: Activated sludge suspended growth; feature: Nitrification reactor; material: Wastewater; isolation source: activated sludge from nitrification reactor of wastewater...
CAAGACAACCGTTGTCATCAACATCAAAAACTGGGATTGGATGGACTTTCTCATAACCGATAATTTTTTTGGTGAACAAATTTGATTGATTGATTTGTCCATCTATACCAAGACATTAAATCGGTTATCACCCCGTTCCGAACTATTCTCAAAAAAATATTGGCCGAGGTGATGACCACGGCCAATATTTGGTTTTATGCGGTTTCTTAAGCTGCCAAAAGGGGGTAGTGCAAGGGTCGTAAAAACCTGATTTTCAAGGTATTAAAACCCCAATTGAGCATCCTATTTATTGCCCGACCCCGGACATGCTGAGTTGAGTTTCGCTACGATCGTAATGGACTCGCCGGTGGCCAATTGCGTTACCCGCACCTTTGCCTCTTTACCGCAGGCACATTGGACATTGGGCAGGTGGCCGCCCTTGCTTCCGTCAATCTCCCACAGGTAGCTGAATTCCCTGCTGGCTTGGCCATACCCGGGCAGAAACACTTCGAGGTTGGTGCCTCCTGCAAAGCAAGGACTTTGCAGCAGTTCGGCCCGGAAATCAACAGCTTTCGCCTCCGAACCCCTGCTCACCGCATCCTCCTTCACGGAGATTTCAGTAACCACTTTGCAGGTTGGACTGGTGGGCTGCACTACCATGGTCGCATAGAGCTTCATCCCAGTTTTGCGGTCGGTACATTCCACGCAATTGTACTGGGTGGTGCAGGTGGCATTGGCCTCGTCCTGGAGCTTTTTGCTTGTTGCTTCTAGTACGGCATCGCAAAAATTGGGTTCTGCCTGATGGGTAGTTGTCGTCTTTTTGTCCCCAGGCTGTTTGGTTTGGCTCTGTGCCTTGGGTGCAAAGCAAATCACGAACATTGCGGCAAGCGCAATTGATTTAAAAATCATCGTTTTCATTTGAAATTATTTAAAGGTGATAAAATCAAATACAGGGTCAATTCCCCAAAATAAAACTCACTCCCAGAAACCAACCCAAATCATATTTCCCAGCTGTGGGGATGTCCCCAAAATCGGTGTCGAATGCATCTCCTACTTGATAGCCTTTGCTCAGGCGCTGCACCCTGCCGCCTTTTAGCCCGCAGGTGATGACCAATTTTTGCGCAGCACCCATCATCAGGCTGGGGCCAAGGTAAAACTCAGGGCTTTGGCCGTCGCTGTTTGAAAGCAAGGGGAAGCCTGCCCCGAAGGTTCCCCCAAGGGTTGCCTTCTGGCCCCGGTAGCCATGAAAATGCAGGAAACTGGTGAGCGACGGCGTGAAGGCCCCTTCATCTTCGCCCACTATTTCGCCATTGCTCACGGAATATTGCTGCGCTGGCTTAAAAAATTGACCGAAGGTCAAACCGGCGCTGGCCCTCACTTTCAGCCCTCCCCTGATTTCGAGGCGGAGGTTGCGCTCTTTGATGACCGCTGCCTCCGTGGTCTCATCGGGCTTGCGTTGCAGTTTTATGTGCAAAAGCACTTGGTCCGACAGGGGCTGCAAGGTGGTATGGTGGGTGAATTCATTGGAAATCACCTCCGCCAATTGAAGCTGCAAGTCGGCTAAGTCCTGCACACTGGGCAACTCGCCAAGGTTGGAAGGCTTGGCCACGTAATCCTTCACCTGGTCACGGACTGCCTTTGATTTTGCATTAAAATCAATCAGTTCCCGCAGGTATTGTTGCCCTTTGGTATTGTCGGTGGGGAGGCTCGAAAATGCCTTCGCCATGCCATCCAACAAGGCGATTTTATTGTTCAATTCACTGTGGCTCGACTTTAATCGCTGCTGGAGCAAATCATAGCGGCTGGCAATATCTTGCCATGCCAGCAGGTCGTTCAAGCTGAGCGGCTCCCCCGGCGATTTGCTGAAAACGGCTTCATAATACTCCGTGCACATCCGCTGCACCAACGATGGCCGCAGGTTGGGTTGCTGCCGCAACACGGGCACGTTGACGATGGCCATCTTGCTCACCAACACGGCCTTTTCCACTGCTTTTATCTGGTTGTACAGGGAGTTGACATTGGCCAGTTCCGATGAGATTGCACCCATCAGTTCATTCGCCTGATTGGCATCTGCCCCGCCCCTTGAAATGCCGAGTATGCTGGAAATATTGAGGGTGTCGCCCATGAATGTAACCACTGGTATGTCCAAAATAGGTGCGCCTCCGCCAGCTGCCCCTCCGCCCAGAATTCCGCCCAACATATCCGGGTTTGGGATTTCGGGCATCAGGCCGCCCAGCCCGGCCATGCCGGAAAGCTCAACGGCTGTTGGTTCATTGACCTCCTCCACATCCAATTGCACATCGCTCGTAAATGGGTTGAACTCCGTCAAATGCACCCGTACTTCATCGCCTTTGCGGAGTTTGAGTTCTTTCACTGGCCGACCGTCCCTCCGATAGGATATGCTGTCGTTGAAGAGGTTGTAAAACACTTCGTTGCGCTGCGCAAAACAAGGCAAGGCCAAGGCCAAAAGCCCGGTAAATGCAAGGTGTCTGAATCCGTTTTTCATAAAAAATCCGAAGATTGGTTGAGTTGTTTCGTTTTGCATTTCAAGCAGGAATGGTGCGTTTGGATGGGCTATCCGAAATCATCATTGGTCAATCACGAACGTAAACGTTTCCACATTCACCTCTGAGGCAGAAAGCGACATGGCCTCCCCGCCACGGCTTTGGGTGCCTTCATTGAAAAAGGAATCGGCCAAGAGCTTTTCGAACGGATTCTGGGAACCAGAACGGGTTTGCCCCCTGCTTTTGGTCACCATTCTGAGGTCAATGGGCTGCTCGGTGGCGATGAGTTTGAACACCTCCGTGCCCAGCGGCGGCGCTATTTTCTTGTAGTACCTGGCTGGCGGCTCAAAACTGCTTCTTGCCTCCACCACGAACTCGGCTGCGGTTTCCCTGGCGTCCCACTGGCTCGGCATCAGCACGTTCATCACATTGTCCGGTTGGATGTCGAGAAGGGTAAAATAGGCAGGCTTGTAGCCGTGGTTCGTCACCTTGATACGGAAGCCGTCGCCCACCTTTAGGCGCAGGTTGCCATTCTCGTCAGTTCGATATTCAAGGGGCAGGTCGCCCAAGTATTTGTTGCCCTGTGCTGGGTCGTATTTTATGGGGATAATTTCAAAGGTAACAGGCAGCACGCTGCTTTGTACCTCTAATGATTTAAGGAAACGAACCTGTGCCACGCTCATCATCTGCCGCAAGATTTGGTCGGCCAATACCTCCGGCCGCAGATTTTCCTGAAAGGACGTGACCACCATGCCACTGCTCGTAATCAACTGAATGGCTCCGCCCCGGCTGGCTTCGTTGCCAAGGGTCAGTTCAAGGTCGGCAGGGCTGCCTTCTTTTACCACGGCTGTTTTGTCGAGTTTGCTCCGCAATATTGGCAGAACTGGATGCCCTTCGGGCAATGCGCTACGAAAGCTGACGCTCAGGTCGCCGAAGCTTTGTTCCAGCACAAAGGCCCAAGCCGACTTGGCCACTTCCTGTTCGGTATCTGACTCCAAACTCACTACACAAACCGTCGCATCGGCATAGGTTACCTTGCCCTTGGCAATGGGCGTTTTGCCTTCAACACCACGGGTTTCTGCCGGGTAAAGCCCAACCACCGTGCCTTCATGCATTCCCTGCAACCAACCCGCCTCTAAACTGATGGAGCCAGGGTCGTTCCAACTCGAAACTCGGAAATAAGTAGGCGCACCGAGCATCTGGCCACCCAGCAGTTCCTGGTCGAGCGGGCCTTCCACCTGCGGGTTTTGTGCTGCTGCAATGATGGACATTTCGTTCTTTATTTGGTCGAACAACCCCCTGTAAGTGGTGCCCTTGGGAGCCGAGGTTAGTTTTTTGCAAAGTGCATAGCTCAACGAGCCTACGCCATGCTTCTCTTCGTCGGTCGTCTCGAAATTGAGTTGGTGTTGCGCAGCACCAAAGAACGTGACCATCGGGGCGAGGTTCGTTTCATCTTTTGCCACGCCATCCAGATTTGAATTTTCCTTTCCCGACTTGTGGTTTCCAGCTATGTAGGCGGCGCCGGCCATTTTCTCGGTGGTGCCACGGGCAATGCCGCTGCCCCGTGTGCCCGTTCCAGAATGGCAGGCATCGAGCACCACGGTAAGGTGTCCCTTGGGGCCGAGTTTCCGTCGAACCTCATCGAGCAGCTTGCCAAGTTCTTCGTCCCGAATCAGGTTTTCACCTTCATAAACGCCAGGATTGAAAACGAGGGGGGAGTTGATGGGCACAATGGCCTCGTCGTAGCCGTCGAGTTCATCATCGTTATTGTCGGCGACCTGTTGGCCGTGGCCGCTGAAATGAAAAAATGCCACGCCTCCGGGCTGCGCCGTTTGAATCAAAAATTGCTGTATGGCCTCCAAAATGCCCTGCTTGGTGGCGGCCTCGTCCGTCAGTTCGTGGATGTCGGCAGCGCTGAAGCCCTGCTTGGCCAATGCATTGCGGAGCAGCACGAGGTCGTTGATGGAGCTTATTTTTTTCCAACCGGAGTCGAAAGGATAGTTGCCAACTGCAACCAGCAATGCTATTTTTGGAGGCTCGTCCGCTTTGGCAACTGGTATTGCGAAGCAGAAAAGCAGGGTAAAAACCACCCAAAATTGTTGGTGAACCCGAAGTTTCATTGTATTGTTGTTTTGATTTGGTGGGAATTCAGGGCGTTAATATATCCCATTTGCGCAGATTGGTTATCAGTGCAAGGTGAAATTAAAAAACCATACTTCCATGAAGAAAGCATTTTTGGTGCTGGCGCAACTCTTCCTGATATGTCAGGCCATGTTTTCACAAAACGAACAAAAGCCTTACCGGGTCGGGCTTGTACTCAGCGGTGGCGGGGCAAAGGGCTATGCCCATGTGGGTGTGTTGAAGGTGCTGGAAGAAGCTGGCATCCGCATTGACTACATCGGCGGGGCGAGCATGGGGGCCATCGTTGGTGGACTGTACGCCAGCGGGTGGTCGGCATCGGAACTGGACAGCATCCTGCGCAATACCGACATGTCGGCCCTGCTTTCTGACGCCATTCCCCGAAGCGTGACCCCAGTTTTTGATAAATTCAATGGGGAAAAATACGCCTTCACGCTTGGGGTCAAGGATGGAAAGGTGGGGCTTCCCTTGGCCTATTCCGATGGGCAGTTGGTCTATAACATGCTCAGCCAACTCACCGAACGGGTCGCTTATGTGACGGATTTCAGCCAACTCAGCATTCCTTTTTTCTGTACCGGTACGGACGTGAGCACGGGCGAGAGCATCATCCTCGAAAAAGGGAACCTACCGCTCTCATTGCGGGCAAGTGGTGCCTTTCCCGGCCTCATGTCGCCTGTGGAAATCAATTACCGCTTGCTCTCAGATGGCGGCATCGTGAACAATTTCCCCGCCAAGGAAGTGAAGGACCGGGGCATGGACCTCCTGATTGGTGTGAACGTGGAGGAAGGGTTGTACGGCCGCAATGAACTTACCTCTTTGGAAAAGCTCATTACCCAAATTGGCTCGTTCCAGATGAACACCAAATCGGTGGAGCAACTGCCCTACTGCGACGTGCTCATCTGCCCTGATGTGGTAGGGGTCGGCCTGACGGATTTTGATTTGGTTGATACGCTCATCAATCGGGGAGAGCGGGCTGCAAGAGAACTTTTCGAGGTGCTGGTGGAGGTTGCAAAGCGGCAAAAACAATCCCCAGCGCCCATTCGCCAACTTCCTACTCATATAGTCCATCCTTGGAAATTCGATACGATAAGTGTCGAAAAAACGCCTGGCGTCAATAAGAACGTGGTGCTTCGCAATTTCCCTCGCTCCCTGCCCGGCCTATGCCCGAAAGAGGATTTCTACCAGGGCTTGACCAATCTATATGGCTCTGGCGCTTACGATTTCATTGATTATCAGTTCTTTAAGACGGATAATGACCGTTATGGCCTCCGCATCAAGCCACAGGTGAGGAGGGGTTTCGACCGCCGATTCAGGGCCGCCCTGCATTATGACAACGAATACCGGAGCAGCGTGCTGATGAATGCCACCTTCCAGGATTTGCTCATGGAAAACTCCGTGGCCTCGCTCGACTTGATTCTCGGAGACAAGTTCCGTTACAATTTCTACTACTACCTTGACCGGGGCGCCTTGCCCGATTTTGGCGTGAACAGCCGGCTCAATTTCAACAATGTGCGCTTTCGCCTTCCAGAACCGCTATTGGGGCCGGATTCCACTGAAATTGAAAGTTTGGTGTTCAGCTTTCTCGATTTCAGCAACGAGGCGTACACGCACCTCATGGCTGGAAGCGACTATGCTTTTGGGATGGGGCTGGAGGTGAAGTATTATAAATTCAGCACTGACCAAATAAAGGGCGAGGTAGAGGGTGCACCATTTTATGATGAAAAAGGGCTGTACCTGACGGCTTCCACCTTTTTTAAAAAAGACACCCGTGACCGCCGCTATTTCCCCCGCAGCGGCATTTTGACCACGCTTTTTGGCAGGGTGATTTTCCCAGCGGCGGTTTTCTCCGGCGATGAAGAGACGGCAGGCAATTTTGGCTACAACCTCGACCTTAACTTCCTCGCTGTCAAGCAGTTGAGCGAACGACAAACTGGTGGGGCTTCGGTCACGGTGGGCGGTCTTTTGGGAGAAAAAGCGGCTCCATACCGCTACTATATCGGCGGCAACAACCTTAATATCATCAATAATTTCAAGCCTTTCATCGGTCTGCGGCTCGGCGAATTGGCCGCCACGAGGCTGGCGCAAACCCAGGTATATTGGCAGCGGCGATTTTTCAAAAACCAATACCTGACCATCAGCGGGAATGCCGCCTTTATGAAAAAAGCCTTCGAACCGGGTAACAGGGCCATTTACAGTCTTGGCATCGGGTACGGGGTTGACACGGTGTTGGGGCCAATCGAGCTGACCTTTGGCCAATCGAACGAAGGGGCCGCCTTATATTTCAACCTAGGGTATTGGTTTTGAAACAGTTGTTTATCCCTTTTTCAGGAACTCATCCGTGAAATGCCCTCGGTGTTTGGGCTGCTCGAACTTGGCCGCATTGTATTGCTGAGAGCCGCCCCTTGGGATGGAAAGCGAAGCCCACGCTTCTTCCTTCACCATTTTTCCGATGTAAACGATTTGTCCAATATGGTACGGGTAGTGCGCCAATTGGCGGTTGAGGGCCTCCACAATGCTATGGCCTTGGTTGCGGATGTAGATGATGGTACCGATATTATCTTCGTTGATGGAGTCGAGAGCTTGAAAGAGACAGGCCCAGCCTTCGTTCCATTTTTCCAGCAAGGCTTCCCTGCTTGGCAGGTCATTGTCGAATTCGGCCTCCCGCTGCCGCCATTCTTTTTCGCCATCAGTGGTGAGGAAGTCCGTCCAGCGGCTGAGCATATTGCCCCAAAGGTGCTTGACGATGGTGGCAATACTGTTGCTTTCGGCATTGTACTGCCAAAAAAGTTGTTCGTCGGTCAATTGCTCGAAAGTCTTTTCGCCAAGCGATTTGTAGTATTCGAACTGTTTGCGGATGCTGGAAAGGTAATCGTTCAACATGGGTGATTTTTTTGAGGTAAAATTAGCGATAATGGGTAACTTGAAAGGTGTTTTGACCAAAATAGAATTTGGAAATTAAGTTGATTATTGGGTTGCTGAAAGTCAATTTTTTGTCGCCTACTTGTCATTTGTTCGGTGTGTTTTTACTAATTCCTTGATAATTAAATAGTTGAAGAAAAAAAATCCATACGTTTGCTCAACATTTTGGACGTCACACACGTTTCATCCTTTTCTGCAAATGTTAGCAACACCTTTTACCAATAATTACTATGAACACCACTGCACAACTTTCCGGCAATAATCACGTACAAAATTCCGTCGTAAAGCCCGAAGACGACATTGAACGAAGTTGCAATTCTTTTCAGCCAAATTTAGGCTTACCGTATTCAATATCCATGAACAAAGTCAAAAGAATAACCCTTGTGGCACTTGGATTGGTTGCAATTTTAGCAATCTACAACTTCCAAGGCATTCAAAAATCAGCCGCAGATTGCCTCGAATTGCCTACCGAGGTGCATGGCTTCATCGAACGGAACGGCAAATCGGCGCTCGCCGAACCATTAGACAGCATTTTCACTAAAGCAGAATGGACAGAGCTTGGCTTTCCGGTTATCACGGAAGAAGTTAAGTTGGCACTACAGCATCAATTGCATGTGCTTGACAAATCCGACATGGCAGACGGTCGGAAAATCGCCAACCTTGAAACAAGCTATGCCGAAATGAGGGAGGTGCTCGAACTGTTGATTCAACGCACAGGCAGCCAGCCCACCGACCTGAACCAGTACCTCGAAGCCTACCAGACTTGGGGTGACGACCAGGAAGGCAATGTCTATTTCACAGGCTATTTCACCCCAATATTAAAGGTCAAGAAGGAAAAATCGGGGAGGTACAAGTACCCAATTTTTGCCTTTCCCAAAGATTGGAAAGGGCAGTTGCCAAGCCGGAAGGAGATTGATATGAAAGGTGCTTTGGATACCACTGGCCTTGCCTTGGCATATGCTGCAAATCCTTTGGATGTTTATTTCATGCAACTGCAAGGCTCTGGCACAATTGAATTTGCGGACACCAAAGAGCGTCGTTTGCTAAGCTTTGCAGGGGATAACGGTCATCCGTACCGCAATATCCAGCGCTTTTTCAGGGGGCGTGATGATTTGAAACTTACCAACCTCTCATTGGATGGTATCCGCCGCTTTTTGTTGAAACATCCAGAGAAGATGGATAGCGTGTTGCAGTACGACCCTTCTTACACGTTTTTTGAACCCAAAAAAGGCCTCGCAAAAGGTTCTGCCAATGTGCCCCTTATGCCCGAAATCTCCATCGCCGCCGACTCCCGCTACTTCCCTAAGGGCAGCGTTGTCTTGGCCGCCGTGCCAGTTTATCACAAGGGTAAAGTCACACATCACCAGTATAAAATCCTGCTTCCACAGGATAGGGGAGGGGCCATCAAAGGTGCTGGCCATGTAGATGTTTATTGTGGGAACGGCCAGCTTGGTCAAGCAAGGGCCTCTGGCTTGCACCATTATGGCAAGATGTGGCTTTTGTTGCCGAAAAAGAATGAGCAATTGGCAGTTAGATAGAGATAAGAGAGATTAGGAATGAGGGGTGATAGAGGCGCAGCAAATATTTTCAAGTCTGCTGCTGTTTTTGGATAGGCTCTAAGTTACAGGTGAATTGACGCTAACCGGACACCCCTCATTCCTCATCCCTCACCCCTCATCCCTATTTAAAGGCCAATCCTGCCCTGATGCCGAACTGATAGCTCCAAAAATTGGAGCGGTCGTGGGTGCCCACCAAATCACCTTTTGAGACGATTTGGGTGAAACCCTTCCAATAAAGATTGTGGTAATAACGGAACCCGACAGACGGGGCAACAGTGAGCAAGGGCGAGAGTTTGAACTCAAGAAAGAGATTCGAGCCGATGTTCGGCGCTACGCAATGGCTTTTGAAATTCTCGAATTCGGTATTCTCCGAATCAAGTGGACGGTCATAGCGCATATGGGCAAGGGCGATGCCCGGCGATAGTTGAAGGAAGGGCCTGAACGGTACTTTGTTGCCTTTTTTGTCCAATTTTCCCCATAGGGCGAATTCCACATTTCCTTGGAGGCCCATCATCCCCATCCTGAAATAGTGTGGGTAATAAATGGAATTGACGAATGCCAAATCAAGTGCGGGGCGGATGCGGATGCCATCTTTTTTCAGTGGGAATGCATAGTCAATGACACCACTGGTGCCATCGTGCAGGAACTCCGTGCGGCGATGTGTAAGGTAGTTTTCTGGGATGACCTGCCAAGTCTTGGCCTTTCCTTGGGTGATGGACACAGTAATGCCCAACTGCGCCTTCATGGTCACAGCCCCTGCAAGCAGGAATGGAATCAGCAGCTGGTTCTTCATGCTAAATCATGGATAGGCCTACCTGAACAAAAGATTTTTTCAAAACGGAAAGACAGGATGGAAAGTGCTTGTGGTTGGATTTTAACGATTGAATCCATGATTCGCAAAAGCCATGTTTTTCCCAACTCGACAATTCTTCCCACCTTTGCCAAAGATTTTTGGTTCCAAACAGGGGAACCCAACGCCAAATAAGAACATCCAGCAAAAGGGAAGCACTATCCAGCTTATGATAATACAGAACAACACGATTGAACCCGGCCAGCGCATCACTTTGAAGCTCAGCGTGGGCCGAATGCCATCCGACACCAAGATTAATTTAAGCATCCATGTTTTCCGCAGCGAGAACCCGGGGCCAAAGGTATTGTTGATGGCAGGGGTGCATGGGGATGAAATCAATGGCATCGAAATCGTCCGGCGTACATTGGCGGAGCGCTGGTTTGAGAACCTGCTTTGCGGCAGCGTGGTGGTGGTTCCTTTGGTCAATACGCAAGGGTTCAACAGCTTCGATAGGGATGCCTTGGATGGCAAGGACATCAATCGGAGCTACCCCGGTTCGCCAAACGGTTCGATGGCTTCTCGCTTGGCTTATATTTTCAACAAGCACATCTTACCGGAAATTGATTTTGGGGTGGACTTCCACACGGGCGGCAACAGCAACTACAATTACCCGCAAATCCGCTACTCGCCCACCGACCCCAAGAGCAAGGAGTTGGCAGAGGCATTTGGTGCCCATTTCGTAGTGGGCAGTAAGTTCATCCCCAAATCGCTCCGTAAAAATGCCTTCGACCACGGCAAATCCATCGTGGTTTATGAAGGCGGTGAAAACCTCCGGTTCGACCAGCTTTCCATTGACCACGGGCTTGCTGGCATCCGCCGACTGCTGCACGCAAAAGGCATGTTCCCAGATTCGATACCAATGCAAAGCCCCAGCCTCCATATCCAGAAATCCGAATGGATGCGGGCCGAGCGCCCTGGCATTTTCCGTTGGCTGAAACAGTCAGGGGAAACCGTCAAAACTGGGGATACCTTGGCCGTCATCAACGACCCCTATGGCATGGACGAAATACCCGTTGTGGCGAAGAAAGCAGGGCACATCATCGGCCACAACAATATGCCGGTGGTGGGGATGGGGGATGCGCTGTTTCATATTGGTGTTTAGGGATTTTGGAGGTATGAGGTATAGAGGTATGGGTGGAAAACGGTTGCTCAATTAAATGCTGCGATTGTAATTAATATTAGGACAGTTAATAAAGCGCTTGTATAAGGCGTCGTGCTCGAAAAGTATATTTGCTTAAAAAGCGCATGAAAAATCTAGGTTATACCATCTTGAACATTGCCATAATTATTGTTTGGTTAACATCAGGATGCACTAAAAAGGAGGTATCTGTTCAGACTTCTAGTTCTGGTTATCATGTCAGATTTGAAAACCATTCCAAGGGCAAAGTTTTTGACCCGTGCAAGTTGGTTTGGGGGGATTATTTTGACAAAAAGGTTGACCGTTTTAATGACAGTTTTTTTAGGAAGGCCAATTATGTATGCAACGAAACCTTACTCCCAAAAGGCATTATAGTTGATTCATTTCAATTTTGCCATAATAAGGAGAACGATTCAGAAGGTTGGCTTACGCTGTATTTTGAAGGGGAAAAACAGGACATTAAAGTTCCTCGCACGAAGATTAAATATTGGGCGATGAGTCGAGATAATAAATCGGATGCTATTTTATTTGGGCACTTCAATAATGACAGACTTTTAGATTTCAGACTTCATGATAGAGGAAGTGGTACAGCGGGAGCAATGCATGATTTTTACATTTACAACCCAGCCTTGAAGATTTTTGAAAAAGACAACATACTTTCTGATTGCACATCACTTTGTTACAATAGAAAACGCAACGTTTACCAGGAATGGGGCCGAGGAGGAGGATGCAATTTTTTAGCAGAACGCTTTGTAATTAAAAATGGCAAAAAGAAAATTATTAAAGCCATCCGTGTGGAGCGTGACTATGTGGGTGGGTACAGTGTTTTAAATAGAAGGTATATTGTTTGTAATGACACATTGACAAGGATTTACGACAAAGAATTAAATGGGCGGTGTAGTAATATTTACAAGGTTGACAAATACTGCAAGGAGTTTTTGGATTTCAAGTTGAAATATAAGTTGTAAAGAATCAATGATTCCTCAAATCAACCCCCCAGCCCAATTTCTTTCTAATCGTATCCAAAAAACCATCGTCAAGCAACTGCACGACCTTGATGCTGAAATCCCCTTTGCGGACGGCAATCTTGTTGTCGGAATTGATGATTTCATGGCGGGAATCAAGGGTGCAAAGGAAATTTTCGGCCCGCCCTTCCACTTCGAAGGAGACCGTGGCAGAATCGGCAATGACGAGCGGCCGCACGTTCAAGTTGTGCGGTGCAACGGGCGTTAGCACGAAATTATTGGAATCGGGGAACACGATGGGGCCACCACAACTGAGCGAATAGCCCGTGCTGCCTGTAGGCGTTGCCACGATTAGGCCATCGGCCCAATAAGTGTTCAAGTAGGCACCATTCACAAACGTGTGTATGGTAATCATGGAGGTGGTATCCCGTTTCAGGATGGTGAAATCGTTGAGTGCGTAGGGGATTTCACCAAACAGGGCAGGCTCGCTTTCCAAGCAAAGGGTGCTCCGCTGCCCAATGGAATATTCTCCCCTTGCCAGCAAGGAAATTGCAGTTGCAATCTGCTCTTTGCCCACCGTGGCAAGAAAACCCAATCGTCCCAGGTTGATGCCAAGTATGGGCACCCCCATGTCCCGAATCTGGGTAGCTGCCGCAAGGATGGTACCGTCGCCGCCAAGTGTAATGACGAAATCGAACTCCCGAACCTTGAAGTCAAGGTAGCCCTCGAAGGCTCCAACATTCGTCCTGAAATGGATTTTGCCTTCTAATTCCCGCAAATATGGGGCATTCACATACGCCACCATCCCGTGCGCCGCCAGCGCATCGAACAATTGCTGAACATACGGAAGGTCTCCTTCCTTTAGGTATTGACTGTAAACGACTACTTGCATACTGGTTGCTGGATGCTTGATACTGGATACTGGATAATGGATGCTTGATACAGGATGCTGGTTATTTGGGGCTTTGGTGGTTCTTTTCTATAGATGCCAAGAAGTTGTTGATTTTCTTTCCCAGTTTTTCTATTTTGAAATGCAGGGTCTGAAAAACCTCCATGTCTTCCAACGATTCAGTTTCAAATAAGGTCTCTATGTGGTCCAAAGTTTCGTCATTTGATGCCAATGCATAGGTGATGAATTTGACATACTCCTGTTTATATCGCCTTCTGCCGTATCCTTCCACAATATTTGATTTCACCGATTTTGACGATCTTCGAATTTGACTTCCTTCCTCGTACATTTCAAATTTAGGCAGCTTCAGACTCATCTTGTGAATCTCAATAGCGATTTCCCTCGCTTCCTGCCATATCTCAAGTTTCTTGTAGCTCATAGTATTTGATTATAGGTTTGAAAATCATCCAGCATCCATCACCCAGCGTCCAGCATCCAGCATCCAGCATCAAAAATTATACGTCCAGTGCAAATAGAAACCATACTCGTTCAGGTGGTTCCTACTCACCTCAAAATTAAAAACCTTATCATAATACAAGACCAAATCCAGGCCAAGGGTGGTGCCCCAGAGCAATTCATTGGCGAGGGAGTTGTTTTGTTCATAGAACGGGTTGTTGGCGTAACCAAGCTCATTGTGCAGTACGAGGAAGAGCTTCACTGGCATTTCACGGAACGACTCAAGCCGCATGTATGGCCCCAAATTGAAAGTCCGGTCGAAGATGCGATAGCGCAGCAAGGATTTATTGTAGGCATAGTCGAGACCATCTATTACATAGTATTCATAGCCCCGTATGAAGTCAGGCTCATAGCCAAGGGCCTGGCTACTGTAGTAGGGCTGTTTGTTGCGGAGCAAACCAGTTTTGCCTTTTAGCACAAACCCGGCGCTCCATTTTTTACCGAAAGAAAAAAATTGCTGAAAGCTGGCCTGTATGTTCAACGCATCCATGCCCTCGCTGATGAGCAAACCGTTGCGGTCCGCAGAAAAATCAACCAAATATCCATGCATAGGGTAGGGGCGGATGTCCCGTTTGTCAGCCGTGAACTGGTAGGAAACAGCAAGGAAGCGCTGCTCGGTGCCGTTCAGGAAGAAGTCGGGATTGAGTTCTGTCCTGACGAATTCATGAATCAGGTTGTTGTGGAAGGTCAGACCGAGGCGGTGCGTGACGTCGAGTTTGCGGCGGTAGAGCAAGCCACCACCGACCCTTAATCGCTGCAATAACAACCTGTCGTTATTGTCTGTAAATATGAGTTCATTGCCTTGTGTCGTGTAGCCGATTTGGCGCTCACGGGTGTAGAGGAAGTTGACATTTGCCCCCAAACGCCGGTACTTGTTGAGGTAAGGCAGCGTGTAAATAAGCTCATATTTTTTGATAAAACCCTGCTGGAAAACGGCTTTCAGGCGGTCTTTTCGGCCAGTCAAGTTGGTGTGGTAGAAACGGATGCCCCAGTTCAGGCGGCTGAGGTCGTGGTCGTAGGTGTCCCACCACACGTTGAAGTTGCGGTCGGCCATTTCGAGGATGGGGAACGGGAAAATGTACCAACTTTCTTTTACCGTGATGAGCAGGGTCACCTCGTTGGTGGCTCCAGCCCATTCCTTAAATGTGATTTTGGTGATATTAAAAAGGCCTGTGTTCAGTACGTTCAGTTCGTTTTCAGCCAACCGGGCGGCGAGCGTCGTCAAGGAGATGGTGTCGTTCACCTGAAAGTCCAGTTCCCGCAGGATGATTTCCGGCTTGGTGCGGCGGTTGCCTTCTATGAGTATCTTGCGGACGGTAATGAAATCAAGGGTGTCGTTGGCTTGGGGAACGGGCTTTTCCGAGGTTTGGGCTGCTGTTTCGAAAAAAAATGCAAACGCCAATACGCAGGACAAGCAGTTGCGGAGCAAATGGTGCAGTGAATAATTTTGAGGGAAACAGTTCATCAAGGGCGAAGGTAAGGTGTTGGGATTGGTTTGAAACGAAACCCAAGGAATCTGTGTTCGGGATTTTTTCATCAAATAATACAATTCAAATGAGTTTCATAGTAGTTGACGTAGAGGCGGATGGCCCGATTCCGCACAAATACTCGATGGTTTGCTTTGGGGCCGTGGTCGTCGAACCCAGTCTGGCTAAGGCTTTTTATGGCAAGACTAAACCGATTTCCAAGGATTGGATTCCTGAAGCACTGGCAGTGAGCGGGTTCACGAGACAGGAGCATGAAGGCTTCGACGACCCCAAATTGGTCATCGAAAATTTTGCCGATTGGCTTTCGGAAAACGCCAATGGCAAGCCGATTTTCATCAGCGACAACCCGGCTTTCGATTGGCAATGGATAAATTTTTATTTCCATAACTTCCTCGGAAAGAACCCTTTTGGCTTCTCGGCACGTAGAATCGGCGACCTGTACTGCGGCATGAAAATGGACACTGGCCTCAACTCGGAATGGAAACGGCTGCTTCGCAAAACCTCGCATGACCACCATCCCGTGAACGATGCCAAAGGCAATGCGGAAGCCCTGCTCGCCATGAAGGCAATGGGCTTAAAGATGCCGAGCAAATAGCCAGTTTCCCTATTTTTGCCCTTCCACCGTTGGCCGTTGGCCGTCCACCGTTTACCGATTCATGATTCAAGACCCACTCATACGCATCCTTTTGTTACCGTTTTCACTGCTCTATGGGCTGGGCGTGAGCATCCGTGATTTTCTTTACCGCCAAAAGATTTTGCTGAGCGTCAAGTTCGACCTGCCCGTGATTTCGGTGGGGAACCTGACCGTGGGCGGGGCGGGCAAAACGCCACATATCGAATACCTGATTCGATTGCTGATGCCCTATTTGGACGTCTCCACTTTGAGCAGGGGCTACCGCAGGAAGACGGTTGGCCATCAAATCGTGCAATATTGGAGCAAGGCCGACCAAGTGGGCGACGAACCGCTGATGTTCAAGCGGAAATACCCAGAGGTGTTTGCAACCGTGAACGAAAATCGGGCGCTCGGCATCCCTGAGCTGCTTCAACATGCCCCACAAACCCAGGTCATCCTCCTCGATGATGCCTTCCAACATCGGGGCGTCAATCCGGGGCTGAACATCCTTTTGACCGAATTCCGGCGGCCATTTACCCGTGATTGGCTACTGCCAAGCGGGCGGTTGCGGGAGTGGCGCAGCGCCTATCGCAGGGCCGACCTAATCGTGGTGAGCAAATGCCCAGAAGACCTGCACGACGATGACCGGGCTAAACTGGCGGCTGAAATCAAGCCCTTTCCACACCAACAGCTTTTCTTTTCGGGCTATCGCTACCTGCGGCCTTACTATGCCCTGAACTTCAACCATCAGGTTGATTTACAGGAAGATATGTCCGTTTTGTTGGTCTGCGCCATCGCCAATTCCGACTACCTCAGGGATTGGCTGGAACTGAAAGTTGGTACGGTGAGGGTGCGGGAGTATGAAGACCACCACTATTTTGCGGAGGAGGATTTGGACGATATCGAAAAAGCCTTCAATAAATTGCCTGGTGGCAAAAAAATCATCCTTACCACCGAAAAGGACGCCATGCGTTTGGAACTGCACAAGGAGCGCTTAGCCCAAAACAGGTTGCCCTATTTCGTGCTGCCCGTCGAGGTGTTCTTTCATGGGCAGGACGGGGCAAGGTTCGATTTATTGGTGAAGGAGTTTTTGTTGAATTTTAAATCTTGATGCTGGATACTTGATGCTGGATGCTGGATACTTGATGCTGGATACTTGATGCTGGCAAAAACCTTGGGTGCATTATTGAATTGGTGAATCAAAAAAACGATAATCCTCGTTCCTGCAAGTCAACTCCTTTACTTTTGCACCCAGGTTGCAGGGCTGTTGGGTACTATCCAGCATCCAGCATCCAGTATCAAGTATCCAACCATGTATTACCAAAATATTCTCGAAACCATCGGCAACACCCCGCTCGTCAAACTGAACAAGGTCGTGGCCGATGTGCCTTGCCTCGTGTTGGGGAAAATCGAAACCTTCAATCCCGGCCACAGCATCAAGGACCGAATGGCGCTCAAGATGCTCGAAGTGGCAGAGGCCGAAGGCAAAATCAAGCCAGGCGGCACCATCATCGAATGCACAAGCGGCAACACGGGCATGGGCCTTGCCATTGCCGCATGCGTGAAGGGCTATCGCTGCATCTTCACCACCAGCGACAAGCAGTCAAAGGAGAAGTTCGACCTGCTGCGGGCAATGGGCGCCGAGGTCATCGTCTGCCCGACCAACGTGGAGGCCACCGACCCACGGAGCTACTACTCCGTTGCGGAGCGGCTGAGCAAAGAGATACCTAATAGTTTCTGGTTCAACCAATACGACAATCTTGCCAACCGTCAAGCACACTACGAGACGACCGGGCCGGAGATTTGGGAGCAGACCGAAGGTAAAATCACGCACCTCGTCGTGGGCGCAGGCACGGGTGGCACCATCACTGGCGTAGGCAAATATTTGAAAGAAAAGAACCCCGGCATCCAAATCTGGGGCGTTGACACCTACGGCTCCACCCTGAAAGCCTACCACGAAACGGGCAAGATTGACCCCAAGGAAATCTACTCCTACATCACGGAGGGCATTGGGGAGGACATCATCCCACAGAACTACGATTTTTCGGTCATTGACCATTTTGAGAAAGTGACGGACAAGGATGCAGCCGTGATGGCTCGCCGCATTGCAAAGGAAGAGGGCATACTGCTCGGCTACTCCGCTGGGAGCGCCATCTGTGGCCTGCTACAACTCCAAGACCGCCTAAAACCATCCGATGTGGTGGTGGTCATCTTCCACGACCACGGAAGCCGCTACATCGGCAAGCTGTACAACGACGACTGGATGCGGGAGCGGGGCTTCCTCGATACTGAGCTGAAAATCAAGGACTTATTGGCACAAAAAAACAGCAAGACCTTTTATTCCGTCAACCCAACGGACACCGTGCGCAGTGCCTTCAACCTGATGAAGGAGCACGATATTTCGCAACTCCCCGTTTTTCAGGATGGCAAAATGGTGGGCGGCGTCACCGAGACCGAGGTGCTGAAATTCCTCCTCGACAACCCGCTGCTGCATGCTGAGAAGCCCGTCACGAGCGTCATGGGCAGGCCGTTCCCCATCGTGGAGGATGATATGCCGTTCCGGCAATTGGGCAAGTATTTGACGAAGGAAATCCAAGCCGTGGTGGTACGTGACCGGGCGGGGAGCCTGCACATGCTGACGCAGTATGATGTGATTAAGGCAGTGTGAATGGATTGCGGATTTGGGATTGCGGATTCCGGATTGAGGAGACGAACCAATTTGCAGACATTTTGAGGAGTAAATACTTTTCACGCATGTTCAAAAAATCCGTTTTCTGTTCTATAATTCTGGTTGCATGTGGGATGTTGTGCTGTGAAACCGAATCAAAAGCGCAGAAAATCCATCGCTCACAACTAGAACTTAACCCTAATAAGGATGATGAGTATTTTGGGTGTTTGAGAATCTTGTTTCCGTCCGACACTATACAACTTAAGTCAAGAGAACATGATGATTTCGTTGTGGACAGCTACTATGACGAGAAGAACTTCCTGTTAATCACGAGAAATAAATACGGAAATCACATTCTAAATGCTGGAGAAAAAATATCAGGTAAATGGGTACACGATATAGACCACTATTATCTCACGCCTCCAGATGATAATTGCAGTGTAGAGCTAATAGAATTGCAAATAATTGATGCAGTTACAATACTGGCAACGAAAAGGTTTAGAGGGATTTGCTTCAGAAACAACCAAGAACAAGTGTACAGTTTAAGAAAAGATGGTGACGAACCCGGCAACCACCATGGGCTAAGAACTTCTATTTTGCGAATTTGCAAAACTGGGGTTAGGGAATATTCCTACCAAGGATTTGGCACTGCACCAATGTATCATAGTAACG
>WBZM01001055.1_pt1 | contig 18893 bp, 12 predicted proteins | sample 5204271 | NCBI WGS metagenome assembly WBZM01 (sample SAMN12344346, study PRJNA552823) | activated sludge metagenome | biome: Activated sludge suspended growth; feature: Nitrification reactor; material: Wastewater; isolation source: activated sludge from nitrification reactor of wastewater...
CCATATAGGACGACCTGGTTGAAAGAGCGTTCGGCCTCTTGCAGTGCGTTGTTCTCGATATAATCCGAAATGGAATCAATGAAATAAGGCTCGCTGCCGTGGAGGAAATAAATGGGTTGGAATTTCCGCTTTTTCAGGTCGCCAAGAATTTGTTGGTAGGTCAAAACGGGCAGTGTTTGTCAAAAAATAAAGTAGATGGAAAAGCCTTCCAACCCCTAAGGTTTGGAAGGCTCATTTCAGATAGAAATTACTGGTAGTTCTGCTGGAAAAACGCCTTATAGCCGTTCAGCGACTTCGTGCGTAGAACGGTTTCGTAGTTGGACTTTGACACTGGAAAGTTCTCCTTTGTCATGCCCATCTGCATGAAGTCAGGGCGGTTGGTCTTAATGCCATTGTGAAAGGCCATTGCCTGTGCCTTGTTGGTAAACCCAGTTACATGGATGAGCGGCACATCTTTCAGGTCGCCGTCAACGGCAATTTGCGTGATTTTCAGCTTCTCGTTGGGGTGGTACTTCCAGATGTACTTGGTGATACCTGTGCGAAGTTCCTGTAAATCGGCGGCACGGCTGGAAAGTACGAATAGGTAGCTGTGCTCTTCATTGGCGTTAGCCACAAAACCACCTTTCTCCGTCAATTGGTCCTGCGCCGAAAGGGCTGCTGGCAGGAAAAACATAAGCATCAATGTCAATGGGATGAAAAACTTGCGCATGGAAAATTGAATTTTAAAGCCCGAAGACCTATCCCGATGAATCGGGACAGGCTTCGAGTTTCTAACCAAAAAAATGTATCTTGCTACGTTTCAACGAGTTGAAATCTGCTATTGAAACTTACTTGTGGTTGGTCGTTATTGTCATGGTTAGCCATGTTGATGGCTATGAAAATCTGACGCCAAAATTAGCGAAAATATCAGTTTCAAGCCCACTTTATCATAAAATTAAGAACCCTACCTTTTTTTTGAACAAAACCGCTACTTTGGCTGCCGGATTTAAGCCCTTTCCATTGGTGAGCAGCACTGAATAACCTGTATGGAATTCAAAATCGGGTAATGCCTTGAACCACAGGGCATCATACTGACCAGAAATTTTCAACCCACAGCCAATGCTACTTGCCTGAATCAAGCCATGACCTGAACGTTGAGTGCAACGAAAAAAGTCAGGTCGTGGCAACAGCGTCCCATATCCATCTACTGATAGTGACCTACGAAAACGAACACCCGGACGACTACATTTTGAGCCTGCTGCCGACCCGTGATGGGGAGGCAATGGAGTTGATGTTCAGGAAGTATTTCAGCTATCTGTGCCAAACGATTGCAAGGGTGCTGAATGATGGCCACACTGCCGAAGACTTGGCCCAAGAAGTGCTGATGGAAGTCTGGCGGAGAAGGGCAGACCTCAATGTGAATATTTCTTTGAAAGCCTATCTTAGGAGGTCAGCGGTGAACAAGACCCTGAACTTCATCCGTGACCGGAAAATCAAGTGGGACGATGAAGACAAACTGGTGTCCATCCCCAACAAATCGGAGGATATCGTGAACAGTTTGGTGGGACAGGACTTGGAGAAGACCATCCATGCCGCCATTGACGAATTGCCCGAAAGGTGCAGGCTGGTTTTCACTTTGAGCCGATTTGAAGAAATGAGCAACCAACAGATTGCCGACGAACTTGGCATTTCAATCAAAACCGTTGAAAACCAGATGACAAAGGCATTGAAATTGCTGAGAGAAGCAATTTCACCTCATTTGAATGAAGGATGAAAGGGTTCGTCGTTTGGCTTGCATTTTAACCCAAAAAAAACACTGAATTTAGCTTCGCCAATAGGGGCAACCGGAAAAAACGGTGTCAACACAAGCGAATTAGGTGAATTCGGGCGAGCCGCAACAAAACATGCCCAGAAAAATGCGGTAATCGTTAGACTCAAATGGATTTTAAGGATAAAAATGGCTGGCAAAATTGGAGTGGTTCCCAAAGCGGCATGTCCGATGGAATGCTGAAACGGCTTTGGGATGCCAGCGGAAACTATAAGCAGTCCTACCAACCGGATGTAGCAACCGGGCTTCAGGCATTTAAGCAAAAAATGGCCGAGGAATCCAACACCACCCAGGTGGTTCCCATGCGCCCCAAGCGGAATTACCTGTTACGGATTGCTGCTGGCTTGGCAATATTGGCCATCGGCATTCTGGTGTTCAAAGGCCAACTCTCTTCAAATGACGAGCTTCAAGTTATTTCCGCTCCTGAAAACGACACCATCGAAAAAACTTTGCCCGACGGTAGCCAAATAGCGCTGAACCAGCAAAGTGAGCTTAGCTACTCCTCTGATTTTGCAGCACAAGAAAGAAGGGTAAAACTGAAGGGAGAGGCATTCTTCGATGTTAGAAGAGACGAGGCCAAGCCTTTCATCATTGAGGCTGCCGAAGCTAAAATCACGGTGCTTGGGACTTCCTTCAATGTGAGGGCCTACCCAAAAGAAGATGTCGTGGTAGTCTATGTCGTTTCCGGGAAAGTGAGTGTAGAAATTGAAGGTGCGGGCAAGCCCAAGCTGCTTTTGAAGGGTGATGTGATGAAGTTCAACCGACAGGCATCCAAAATGGAATTCGAGTCGGATGATGCAGGTATCCCGATAGCTTGGCATTCCGGCGTGCTCAATTTCAAAGGCAAGCCAATCCCTTTTATCTTGGATGGTATGGCAGAACTCTACGGGATTGATTTCAACCTGAAGTCCAGCCCACCGAATGGTTGTCTCCAAACTTTGACGGTTCAAGAAGGCAAACTGGATGACGCCATCAGTGCTTTGAAACTTTTATGCCCCGAACTGCAATTTGAAAAGACCTCCAACGGGAATTACACGGTCAGTGGGACTTGCTGCCAATGACCCTGTTTTGATGATTCAATTTGCAGAGCAATCAGCTTACTTTAAAAATGGCCTACTAAATTGATAGGCTTTCGACAAATAACAGCGATTTGGTCAGCTTTGTGTTACGTTTTGTTTTTGAAAAATAAAATGGCTCAACGGAATTGTCACTGTTGAGCCATTTTTTGTTTAGTACTTTTAGGAATTAGTTTAGACTTAGTTTTTTATTCAAAGTACTGATTGTCAACACATTGAACCAACCATAATTTAAAACCTACAACCCGTAGTCACTCAGCCCCCAACTTTTAGTGTTTTGAAACCGTCTTTGTGTTAGTTAACAAGCCTCAAAAACTGATACCCGCTCCTGGCAGTTTTGTCTTTGGAATGAACAAACAATATTTCTGCTCAGAATTGGTATGAAATCAACCTGCCTCGTTTCAATATGCTTGGTTTTTGGTTCCCTAACTTGCTTTGGGCAATCCCCGCTTGACGAACGCTTCAGCTTGATAGCCCAAAACTTGGCACTCAAAGAGGCCCTCTACTATTTGATAGACCACGGCGCCAAAATTTCCTTCAATAATAGTATCATCCCCGATTCCAAATTAATCACCTTGCGTGCCTCCAAGGAACGCCTTGGGGATGTTTTGCCAAAACTGTTCGCAGGAACCGACCTTGGCTTTGAGGTAGTTGGGTCACAGGTTGTCATCATCAAAAAGTCGCCAAAAGAAATTAGCGAAGTCAAGCGGTTCCATTCCATCAGCGGCTACCTTACCGATGCCGAAACCGGCGAACACATTATCAACGGAACCCTGCACGATAAGAACCGAAACATCGGGACCTACACGAACGAATACGGCCATTTCAGTTTAACTGTCAGGGAAGGGCCTTTGAATCTCGTCGTTTCAAGTCTTGGGTACAACAATGACACGGTAAAGCTGGAATTGACCGAAAATCAGAGAATCGAAATAAAACTAAAGCCATCGGTGCTGACGACCATCATCGTCACTAATTTTAGTGATTCTACCCTCGTTCAAACGGGCATCGGGCAATTTGAAATCAACCTCGATCAAGCCAACCGCCTGCCCTCCCTTGGCGGGGAGACCGATGTGCTCAGGGTGGGCTATACATTGCCGGGGATACAAACTGGAGCAGATGGATTCGGGGGAATATCCGTCAGGGGGGGGGATGTGGACCAGAATCTGTTTTTGTTGGATGGCGTTCCCATTTACAATGCTTCGCATGGGCTTGGTATTTTCTCTATCTACAATGCTGCGGCAGTGCGCAGTGCCAAAATCCTAAAGACCAGTTTTCCAGCGCAATATGGTGGCCGGCTATCATCCATTTGGGATGTGCAGACCAAGGAAGGGAACATGAATGAACGGCAAGGAGAACTCGAACTTGGATTGGGTTCCGTTCAGCTTAACCTCGAAGGCCCCATCATCAAAGGAAAGGGGTCTTGGTTCGTATCGGGTAGGCGCTCGCTTTTCAATTTGTACATCGAACCAATTACGAAGCGGCTCATTTCGGATAAAGGGGTGAAGCGGGAGCTGAATTATTTTTTCCAAGATTTCAATGCAAAAATTAATTACAAGTTTTCTGAAAAAGACAGGGTCTTTCTCAGCCTTTACAAAGGCAACGATAAATATTTGGATGTAAAGCGGCAGTTCTATGATTTTGACGACAAGATTACTTCCGAATTGCTAGAAGAAAAACTGGTTCGTTGGGGGAATGATGCCGCATCGTTGAGGTGGAATCATTTGCTGTCCGATAAGGTTTTTGCCAATGTCACGGCCATTTACAGCCACTATAAATACGATGCCGACGACTTGTACGACCTCACTTTGTTGGATTCTGTGGAAACCATCCAGCGGTCCATTTTTTTTCAAAAATACCTATCCTCCATCACCGATTGGGGCATCAAGACTGACTTTGACTTTTTCGCCTCTCGCAACCATCGTTTCCGCTTTGGAACCAGCCTTACTAGCCATAATTTCCAACCAGGAATTGTCAATTTTGACGGGCAGACCCTCTTCAACGAAGAAATTAGGGATACTATCGGCACTTATTTAAAATCCCCGTTGCGCTCAAGCGAACTTGATGCTTACATACAGGACGAGGTGAAAATCGGCAATTCGTTGACCGCAAATTTTGGGTTGCGGGCATCGAGCTTGCTGGTACATGACAAGACTAATTTCAAACTGCAACCGAGGTTGTTGCTCTCATTATTCGAAGGAGAACCTTTGTCCTACAGTTTGGCCATCACCAGAAATGTCCAATTCCTGCACTTGCTCAGCCCGACTGGAATTGGATTGCCCAAGGATTTCTGGGTGAGTGCGACGGAAAAGGCACCGCCTCAAACCTTGTGGCATTTCTCAATTGGTGCCAACCACAAGCCCAAGAAATGGCTTTCATTGGATGTGGAAGCCTATTACAACCTCTTCGACAATCTAGTTTACTTCAAGGGCAACACCTTAGAGGACGTTAACAAAAACAACTGGCAAAATGAAATCGCATTAGGAAAAGGAAGGGCTTACGGGTTGGAAGTCTTGGCCAAGGTGGAAAGGGGAAGAATCGGCGGTTGGTTTTCTTACACCTATGGGCGTTCCAACCGCCAATTCAATGAAGAAAGAAATAAAGTAAACAACGGAAAACAGTTCCCCATCAGGTTGGATAGGAGGCACAATATCAACCTCCAGTTTATCCACAAAATCAGCAAAAAATGGGATTTTTCGCTTGGCTATACCATTGCGTCAGGTTCTGCTTACACCTTCCCCGATTTGCAGTACAAAATTGAACAATCGCCTTCTGGCTTGCCTGATTCCATAATCGTTACGGAAATCTTCGTCATAACCAACCTCAACAAATACAGGATGAAGTTCTATCACCGCCTCGATTTCAACTTTACCTACCAGTTTTTCATAAGGGATGTCAAGCACTCCCTAAAATTGGGTGCATACAATGCTTACCTCAGGAAAAACCCTACTTATTACAAGCCTTTCAGGGATATTTTTGAGGATGAGGAGGATTACAAGCGAAAAGCCATTGAAGTTAGATTGCTGCCCTTCTTCCCGACCTTGCGTTATGTCATGGAAATCAAATAAAGCATCAAGTTGATTTCGACTTAATTTTAATTAAATCTAAATAAACTTAAAAAATTCAGTTAGGCCGATTAATTTTGCGCCAAATTCTGGCCAATTATGCAAAAATCAGCCGTAATCATTGCCGATGCCCATTACCTGACAAGGGTGGGTTTACGCCATATTTTGGCAGAGCTGCCAGCTTGCGAACTGGTTGGAGAAGCAAGTTCAGAGAACCAGTTGTTGCAAAAACTGAAGACCACCAAAGCCGACATCGTGGTGCTTGATTATGCCCAGCCTGGCAAGTTCTCCACCGACACGGTAGAAAAAGTTAGGGATGCCTCTCCCAACGCCCGAATCCTAATTATAAGTGGTGACGAGGACAAAAAGAGTATCTACCAAGTGCTGGAAAGCGGTGTGAACAGTTTCCTTTCCAAACATTGTGGCGAAAAAGAAATCATGGATGCCGTTGAGGCCACTGCTCGCAATGAAAAATTCTACTGCACCAATGTGCTGAACCACCTCCTCGAAAAATCCTTTCCAAAAGAGGCTGACTGTTCCCCTACCCCACTCACGCCTCGAGAGGTGGACATCGTGCGGTTGGTGGCCAATGGTCTCATCGCAAAGGAAATCGGCGGCAAGTTGAACTTGAGCACACATACCGTCTATACCCACCGCAAGAACATCATGAAAAAACTCAAATTGGGCACCGTATCGGAATTGGTCAGGTATGCCCTTGCAGAAGGACTTGTGTGAGAGGAAAATTTTTTTGTTAATTAACTTTGAAATTCAAAGTTCTTTTCAAATCTTTGTACCACATTAAAACACGGCTTCCAAATACCACCCGCCGTGTCCGAACTGTTTAGCTTTTGCCTGATTGCTGCAATTAATCCTCCACCTGCCCATGTGGCAGGCATTGTCCTTCATCTATCAAAACACCAAACATGAAATCGCTTTCCGCAACGCTAAAAGAGAATTCCATTTTCACCGTTGGAACCTGCCTTACCCTGTTAAGTAGCCTATTTCTTCTGTTTGAAGCAAGTCCCGAACGTTGGCGGGGCAGTGAAATCTTCACGGCCCATTTCCTATTCACCTATATAGCTTTTGTCGCCATGTTCATTACGGTGGTGGCCGACAACAAGGAGGTAACAGGCAAGCTTTTCAAATTCTACCACCTCCGAAATAACCTGATGCTATTGATGCTGGGCAATATGAGCGCATACGCCCTCAACCGGGACATGCGGGTTTTTGAACCTTCTGCGGATTGGTTGTCATGGTTCTTGGTCCTGCTCAACCTTGCCGTAGTACAGGTGGCGCTGCGCAAGGACTTCAAGCCCAACTGGCTCACGCACCTCTCCGTGGCAGTGATGGGGGCAGGCACCCTTCATGCCATGTATGGCGTCATTTACCTTTGGTACGCCCCAGTTATTGGTGTCCTGCTGGGTTGGTTCTTTGGAATATCCCTACACCTGCTTGTACCGCTTTGGTGGGCCTTGGCATTGGGGCTTTTGCTTCGCAAAATGTTGGTTGCCTACCCCGCCTACTTGCCAAGTATGCTCGTAGGCATTACACTTCCATTGATATTCATCATCAGCTTCACCGTACGCTGGAACATGTTGGGTAGCGAAGTTGCCAAGGTCTATCACGAAGAAATTGCACCGCTCGACAAAAAAGAACTCCCAAATTGGGTAAGGGTCGGCCAACGAATCCAGCTGGACTGGATGACCAAGCAAATCTTGGCGGATGAAGGCGGTCGCAACCGATTTGGTACTGATTTCATTTTCCCATCTGGCACCACAAAAGAGGATGGCACCGTGCGACACGACCCTATCGTGGGCATCGCACGGACGCTTTGCCCCAACGCAGGCATCAGTGCGCAACAAGCCAGTACGCTCAAGGATGCCCTATTTGAGGCCCGCCACACCACCGAACCCCGCCTCTGGTCTGGCGACGACCTACGCACCAACGACGTGGTGACCAATGTGGAGCTTTTCCCTGAACATCGCCTCAGCTACACAGAGAAAACGCTGACTATCAAGCATTTGGGAGGTTGGCCAGAAACACAGGAAGCACTCTATTCCTTTTATTTGCCCGAAGGTGGCGTGGTCACATCGGCTTCACTTTGGATTTTTGGAAAAGAACAACCAGCAGTGCTGACCACCAAGGCCAAAGCCGAGGAAGCCTACGAAACCATTGTGGGCCGGGAACGGCGTGACCCGCTCCTCGTGACATGGCGGGAGGGAAATCGGGTGACGGCCCGCATCTTCCCATGCTCAACCGACTCCATGCGGCAGTTCAAGATTGGCATCACCGCCCCACTGCATTACAAGGATGGGAAATTAATCTATGAAAATATCCAGTTCGATGGCCCAGAACCAGATGATGCCCATGAGACCGTCCGCATCGTTGGGAACATCATACCCACGGCCTCTGATTTGCAGTTCGAGGAAACAGGCAACTATAAGGAGCACAAAGGCAATTACCAACCCGATTGGGCCTTGGAACTGGCCGCCCCAACCCTTTCAGAAAAGCCTTTTACCTTCAATGGTAAAACCTTCCAGATTCGTCCATTACCGGATGTGACCGAACCTTTCAACTACGAACGGGCCTACCTCGACCTGAACAATAGTTGGAGCAAACGGGAATTCAACGAAATATACTACAAGTTAAAAGAATCCAAAGCCACAGTCTTCGTTTGTCCAAATGGCTGTTATACTATAACAGGAGTAAATAAAGACCAAGTTTTTGAACAAATGAACAAGCTAAATTTCACCATCTTCCCGCTTCATTTGATTGAAAGACCCGATGATGCAATTGTCGTTACTAAATTAGCAGGTGGCACCCCAACTCCTGGCGACTTGCAGGGCAGTGACTATTTTGAAAACTTCGCCCATTTTTACAAGACCCAAGAAAAGCCGATAAGGGTATTGAGCATCGGCCAAAAACCAAGCCTTTGGTTTGCTTCCCTGGCCGCTGCAAGGGCCGTCCAGTTGCACGCCACAACTACCAATGAGGCCCTTCAACTCATTGTAAACCAGCAGTTTCCAGCCAACCAAGAGGATGCGGAAACGATAATCGTCCAACAAGCTGGCATCAAAATCAAACAACTGCCGACCACGGAAAACAGTGGCAAGGCTCCCGACCACCTAATGCGCCTATTCGCTTACAACGACCTCATGAAGTCGCTTGGCAAGAACTATTTCGATGCAAAAGGCGCTGAGGAAAGCATGCTGGCCGAGGCGCAGGAAGCCTGGGTAGTAACGCCCTTCAGCAGCCTCATCACCTTGGAGTCGCAGGCGGACTACGACCGCTTTGACATCAAAGCACCAGACGGCAACAGCCTAAAGAACGCCTCCATTTCCAACTCTGGGGCGGTACCTGAACCGCATGAATGGCTGCTGGCATTCATCTGCCTTGCCCTGACTTGGGTACTTTACCAGCGGAGCAGGCAACGAGCAGCCTACAACCACGACCATTGAAACACAGGGAAAAAATACAGCTCTTCCTGCTACTGACTGCCTATGCTGGTCTGCTGGTAGGCTTCAAATGGGACTACCTGCCCAAGAGTCTGCTTGCATTGACGGGCCTGACGGCGCTGCCTTTTCTGGCAAGGCGAGTGTCAATTATAGGGCAATTACGCTATGCCTGGACAGGTCTATCGCTGGCGGTGTTGTCGGTTATTTATCCAAGCCAGATGCTTTTTTGGTTTGCCTGCGGCTTCGCCGCAATAGGAGCTGCCGAGGCATTTTGGGGCCAAATGAACTATTTGACCGCCTACTTGATGGTGGTCATTTCCCCGGTATTCAGGTACATATCCGATGTGTGGAGCTTTCCTATCCGCTTGAAAATGAGCGGGTTGGCTGCCAAGTCCTTGTCGTGGATGGGCTTTGACGCAAAGGCCAGTGGCAATGTGATTGTGATGGATGGGGCCGATTTTCATGTGGACTCGGCCTGCATGGGCCTCCACTCCCTCAGCACGGCCATGCTGCTCGCCCTGCTGCTGTTGGCCTATTTCGAGCGGCGGAATGGCCGATACCTTGGCTGGGGGGAAGTGGGTTTTTGGCAGGTAGCGGCATTGTTCTTGGCCATTGCAGCCAATTTCATGAGGATGCTGGCCTTGGTCATTTTCAAAGTACCTGCTGATGACCCTTCGCACGACGCTTGGGGGCTGTTTGCAATTGGCATTTATGTGCTCGTGCCACTGTTTTTTGTATTGCGTTGGCGCTTCGCAAAAATTGAGCAACAGCCCCAAATCACCCAAACGAGTGCGCTCCCTGTTTGGAAAAAATGGCTGCCCCATGCCCTCATCCTACCAGTATTAGTTGTGGCAGCGGTACTATTCAAGCAACAAGCCAGCACGGCCAAAGACCCTGCCCCTCAATTGCAACTTACTGGTTTTCAGCGTACTGTGCAAAAAGACGGTGTGCTCAAATTCGAGAACGACAGCCTGCTTATTTACCTAAAGCCCCCCGTCAACTGGCTGAACGCCAGCCACGACCCACGCATTTGCTGGCAGGGCAGCGGCTATGAGTTCAAGCATATCAAAAAGGAAAAAATCGGCGGCATCGAAGCCTATACCGCCACCCTCGAAAACGGCACCGACCGCCTCTACACAGCTTGGTGGTACGACAACGGCACCGAGACCGCTCTGGATGAATGGTCGTGGCGTTGGTCGGGCATATTCGGGAAAGGAAAGGGGTTTTGGCTGGTCAATATGACCACCAATGATTCCAATGCCCTCAAAACAAAACGGCCCTTGATTTCGGATGAATCAAGGGCAGTCATTGCGAAGTAATTATTTATCAGGCATACTGCTCCTCATAATACTTCTGGTAGGCCCCCGACGTCACATGCTCCAGCCATTCCTCGTTTTCCAAATACCATTGTGCCGTCAATCGGAGCCCTTCTTCAGGCTGGATGGTAGGCTGCCAACCAAGTTCAGTTTGTAGCTTGGTGGAGTCAATTGCATAGCGGCGGTCGTGACCTGGACGGTCCTTCACATAGGTGATCAACTGGCGACTGGTGCCTGGTGCACGGCCCAGCAGTTCGTCCATGATGTCGCAGAGGGTGGTCACGAGTTCGATGTTCTTGCGCTCGTTGTTCCCGCCGATATTGTAGGTCTCTCCGATTTTGCCCTTGTGAAAGATAGTGTCTATGGCTTCGGCGTGGTCCTTCACCCAAAGCCAGTCACGGGTGTATTTGCCATCGCCATAGATGGGCAACGGCTTGCTATGCTTGATGTTGTTGATGACCAATGGGATGAGCTTCTCCGGGAAGTGGTTCGGCCCATAGTTGTTCGAGCAATTGGAAAGGAGCACAGGCAGGTGGTAGGTATGGTAAAATGCCCGCACAAAATGGTCGCTGCTCGCCTTGGAGGCCGAGTAAGGCGAACGTGGGTCGTAGGGCGTCGTTTCCACGAAAAAGCCCTCCTCTCCCAACGAGCCATAGACCTCGTCCGTGGAGACATGGTAGAATACCCGGCCCTCCATATTGTCCTTCCAAGCCGTTTTAGCAGCATTTAAAAGATTAAATGTGCCAATGACATTGGTTTCGATGAACTCCAAAGGATTGGTAATGGAGCGGTCAACATGCGACTCGGCAGCGAGGTGGATGACGCCTTGGAAATCATGCTCTTTGAACAGTTCCATGCAAAATGCAGCATCCGTTATATCGCCTTTGACAAAGCTGTAATTTGGCTTATTTTCAATATCCTTCAGGTTTTCCAAATTGCCCGCATAAGTCAATTTGTCCAAGTTAACTACTTGATAATCAGGATATTTATTTACAAAAAGGCGGACAACATGTGAGCCGATAAAGCCTGCGCCACCTGTGACTAATACCTTTTTCATTTTAATGATTATTTGATTTTGGCTCATGACGCCTTTGAGTGAAAGCAAGGGGTTTGGGGCGGCTGCGCCGCCCCAAAAAGCCCTTTCGCCCCCGTCGCAGCCGGCCTCCGGCGGCTGCGACGGGGGGAAGGTGTCCTTGGGGGCGTTCCGCCCCCAAACCCCCTATTTTAACGCTAAGGCGTCATGAGCCTTGATTTTAGACATAAAATATAAGCAATAAGATTTTAGATTTAGTTAGGCACTCCAATCTTAAATCTAAAACCTTATATCTTTTATCTTAAATCCCTGCCTGTCGGCAGACAGGAAAAACCACAAATGAGAATCAATGTCAAAACAGTTCAAATTAGACTTTAACAGCCTTTTTGAAATACTCATACGTCAACCGCAGTCCCTCAGCCCGATCAAATTTAGGAGCCCAACCAAGGATATTGGTGGCCTTGGTGATGTCCGGTTTGCGCTGCTTCGGGTCGTCAGTCGGCAGCGGGTTGTAGATGATATGAGCCTTCGGATTTTTCACCAAATCGAGGATTTCGTGTGCAAACTGTAGCACCGTGATTTCCTGCGGGTTACCGATATTCATCGGCTTGTCATAATCGCTCAGCAACAGCTTGTAAATGCCCTCCACGAGGTCGTCCACATAGCAGAAGCTGCGGGTCTGCGAGCCGTCTCCGAACACGGTGAGGCCCTCGCCACGTATGGCTTGGGAGAAGAAGGCCGGGAGTACCCGCCCGTCGTTCACCCTCATGCGTGGGCCGTAGGTGTTGAAGATGCGGATGATGCGGGTTTCGACGCCATGATAGGTATGGTAGCCCATCGTGATGGCTTCCAGGAAGCGCTTCGCCTCGTCATATACCCCACGAGGACCTACGGGGTTCACGTTGCCCCAATATTCCTCCACCTGAGGGTGGATGAGCGGGTCTCCATAAACCTCAGAGGTGGAAGCTACGAGGATGCGGGCACCCTTGGCCTTGGCCACGCCAAGCATATTGTGCGTACCCAAAGCCCCGACCTTTAAGGTCTGGATGGGCATTTCCAGGTAGTCAATCGGGCTGGCGGGGCTGGCGAAATGCAAGATGTAGTGAATATCGCCGGGCACGTGCACGAACTTCGTGATGTCGTGGTGGTAGAACTCAAAATCATCCCGTGGGAACAGGTGCTCGATGTTATCCAAACTGCCCGTGAGAAGGTTATCCATGCCGATAACGTGGTAGCCTTCGGCCAACATGCGGTCGCAGAGGTGCGAACCAATGAAACCGGCTGCGCCGGTGATGAGAACTCTCTTTTTCAAGTTTTTAAGTTTTAATGGATGTTCTGGTGGGAAGTTGGGAAGGGGACAGCTCCACGCACCTTTTGGTTTTTAGAGAAATGAGCGGTGAGAAGTTGAGACGAATGAGAACCACCCATCGCATTGCCCAAGCCGTTCAAGCCTCTGTAATAAATTGTCAAACAGGGGAGGATTATGAGGTGGCAAATTTACGCCGATTTTTTCAAAACCAAAATAATCACTAAAAGAGGGCCGCTGTTGCCAGCGGCCCGCCAATTTTTAATAACTATGTATTGAAAAAACTATGGAGATTTTTGGTAAATGGTTCATGGTTGCTTTAATGAATCCAACCTTGAACCAAAAAACTTTACTCCGCTTTTACAACCTTCACAACCCTGTCCTGAACATTTTCCGAACTGATACGCACGGTATAGACGCCAAGCGGTTGGCGGCTCAAATCCAGTTCGGCCCGCTCAGTTTTAGGCTCGACTTCCTTGGTCAGCAGTAATTTGCCATAGGTATTCCTCACCTCGATGAGGGTAGGTTTAGGCGATGGCTGAACGAACTCAACGGTTAATGCACCGCTTGTCGGATTTGGGTAAAGCTGCACCTCACGTACCCCAGCCGGCTTGTAGAAAACAGCGGTTGTTTGCGAAACGGCATCCTGTGAGTTGCCCCCCGTGCGGCGGCAAATGATGCGGTAGATGTTTTCACCCAAACGCAAGTTATCGTCCGTGGCGTGGTAATAGCCCTCCGAATCGGCAGCATTGCCGGAAACAGCAGCGATATTTTCAAAATCCTCCCCGTTTTCAGAGCGTTGCACAAAGAACATATCCTGGCTTGGCTCCCCGCCCGTTACTTTCCATTGGATTTGGGCAAACCCTCCATCCAATACCGCTATCACATCATCAAAATTAACAATCAAAGGTGAGCCGCATAGATTGACGGTTACCGCTGTGGTGACCGTCAAGGAGCAACCGAATCGGGTCACGGTCAATGAAACCGTTTTTACGCCTGGACTTGACCATGAAACAGGGTCAACTACCCTTGTTTGGGCTGTGGGGATGCTTGCGTCGGCCCCAAAATCCCAGGTATAAGTGGCACCACCTCCGGCAATTGCCGCTTCAAAACGGTCGCCAACGTTGTTGCAAATGGTGATGGGTGCATCAATAATCTGTGCCAGCGGGTTTGGCGTGATGGTCTTCGTTACGATGTTCGTTTCCCCAGGATAGTCATTGCAGCCAGCCCTGCGTGAACAACGGATGAAATAGGTCGTCTGGTTGATAGGCCCAGGGTTGTAGTTCGGGTTGTTAGAGTTGGCAATTTGCGACCAGTTGGGGTCACCTGGGCCATTGTAAACTGGCGTTGTGCTCTTCAGCCAGAGGTATGAAAGTGTGCCATATCCGCCGGAAGGCAGTTCCAAGCTCACGATTTCGGCAGGGTCGGCCCCAACGCCGCACAATGATTCGTTGTAGCCAATGAGGCCGCCATCCGTCACGTTGTCGCACTCTTTGTAAACCCCTGCGTCAAATGTCAAGTTGTCTGGCGTGTAGGGATAAACCGTAAAAGTGGCCGTGCGGCCCGTGTTTGGGTTGGGGTCACTGTCAATGGCATCGTTGGTGCCTTGGTCTTTGGGTGAGTATAATTGTCCGTTAGACAAATTGCCCATGGCAAATTCGATTTGGTAATCGCCGGGCAGTACATCCGTGAACAGGTATTTGCCAAAGGTATTGGTCACTTTAGTGGAGACCAAAGTATTGCCGGGCATGCTGTATAGCCGCACCGTGTAATTCGGAAGCCCTTGTTCTTGCAGGTCTTGAATGCCGTCACGGTCAATATCATACCATACAAAATCGCCAATATTGATTTTCTCATCCAACTGAATCAAGCCAATGTCCCAGTTACTTTGGAAAGTGCCATTGGGGATGTTGAACAAAGCCGTCAGGCTATCTGCTGGATTGATGTCGCTATCCGAGTTGTCGCTGCCCACATTGGCTGGCGAAAAAATATGGATGCTCGGCAAATCGCATTTGATTTGATAAACGCCACCGCCTATTCCATCAAAAGCATAGAATCCATTTGCATCGGAAAGGGTTTGGAGATGGATAGTCGCCCCACCAAACGTAGCTCCAATGAGGTGAACATTCACACCGCTTATTCCAGGCTCGTTGGCATCCTGTGTTCCGTTCTGGTTGATGTCGTGCCAAACGAAATCGCCCAGTTTGGCGGGATTCTGTAGGTTATACGCTGCCGTGGCCGTACAGCCGTTTGCATCGGTCGTAGTCACAGCATATGCCCCTGCCGAAAGGTTGGCCAAAGTGGTAGCCGTGCTTGCATTCGACCAAACCACATTGTAGGGCGTTACGCCACCTGCGGGTGTCACTTTGATTGAACCGTTTGAGCCACCGTAGGTGGTGATTGGAACAACAAGCGAAATTGGTGAAGTCAAAAGTGGAGGAGCAGTGACGGTGTTGGAGGCGGTAACTACGCAACCATCTGCATCGGTAACGGTAACGCTGTAGGTGCCCGATACCAAGTTGCCATTCAGGGGGCTTGTAGCTCCGTTGCTCCAGGCAATATTGAAAGGTGTGCTGCCTCCCGTGATGCTCGCCGTAACACTTCCGTCATTGCTGGCGAAGCATTTTGCATCCACTTTAGAAGTGGTGAGTGCAAGCGTGGTCGTGGAAACGATTTGAACAGTTGCTATTGCTGAGCAGTTATTGGCATCGGTCACTGTAACGGTGTAGTTGCCAGTACCAAGATTCGAAATATTGGCCGTGGCTATACCATTCGACCAAAGGTAAGCATAGGGAGCCGTGCCACCTGTGGGCAAAGCAATCGCCGAACCGTCCGTGTCAGGTGGGCAGGTTACATCGAACTTGGACGTGGAAACCGCCAGCACCGCTGGCTCCGTGATGGTTGAAGATGCATTTGCGGTGCAACCCACGCCATCCGTGACCACCACGGTATAGCTGCCCGGCACAAGGTTATTGATGGAAGTGCCAGTTGAAGCGGCAGCGTTGTTCCAAAGATAGGAATAACCACCCACGCCACCAGTTGCCACAACACTCAATTGGCCGTTGGACAAACCGTTGCAGGTAACGTGGTTAGTGGTCAACGTTGCAACGAGAATAGGCGGCGCACCTACCGTTGCATTGCCCAATAAGGTACACCCATTGGCATCAGTAACGGTCACAGTGTAGTTCCCTGGAGCGGCATTCTGAAGGGCAGCGCCATTGGCTGTGCCCCCATTGCTCCAAACATAGTTGTACCCACCATTGCTGAACGGCACCCCACCAGTAACAGCGACCAAAATGCTGCCATCGCTGCCGTTGCCGCAAGTCGCATCATCAGCAGTCAAGGAAATTTGAAGCTGGGTAGGCTGCGTCAAAGTGATAGATTCAGTAACAAGACAGCCGTTGTTGTCAGTGATGGTGACGCCATGTGTACCTGCTGGCAGTCCTGTGGCAGTGGGCGCAGTGGCACCATTGCTCCAGAAGAAATTGTAGCTGGCCGGGCTGCCGTTGGTTATCGTTACGGTGGCTGTTCCATCTGCCCCGTTGAAGCAGCTGACATCTGTACCAGAGATGGCAACGTCAGCAGGTATGGGCGCCTCCACTGTCTGAGTGGTTGTTGCGGTGCAACCATTGGCGTCGGTAATGGTAGCACTGTATGTGCCCGCCGCCAAGTTGCTGGCTACAGCCGTAGTTTGGTTGGCAGGGTCATTCCAGAGATAGGAATATGGAGAAACCCCACCCGTTACGGCCAAGGAAATCGAGCCGTCCCAAGTGTAATTGCAGGTTGCATCGGAAACCGTTGGATTGGGGGAAATCTGCGGGCCATCGGCGACAAGGGCACTTGCCGTACCGGAGCAGCCCTGGCTATCGCTGACGGTAACTGTATAGGTTCCTGCGAAAAGGTTGGTGATGCCGGAAGTAGTTGCGCCGCCGGGACTCCAAAGATAGGTCAAATTGGAACCGCCATTTGATGTGCTGAATACGCTTGCAGCACCCGTGTTTTGTCCGAAACAAAGCACATCAGTTGCGGAAAGCGTAACTGCAATGCTTGGGCCGGGGTCAACGGTTGTGGTTGCAGTGCCCGTGCAGCCATTGGAATCCGTGACAGTTACCGTATAAGTACCGGGGGACAGGCTCGTTGCAAAAGCCAATGTTTGTGCAGGAGTTGTGTTCCAAAGATAGCTATAAGGCAATGCCCCTCCTGTTGTATTCGTAACGAAGGCAGTGCCATTATCCGCACCATTGCAAGTCTCATCAGAGCCATTTACTGACACAGCTACTTGAGCTCCATCCAAAACGATGGCAGAAGTTGTGGTCGTACAGCCATTGGCATCCGTCACAGTTACGGTATAGCTGCCAGCAAGCAGATTAAGTGGGTCTTGCGAGGTGCCAGCATTTCCCGACCATGCATAGGTATAAGGAGCAGTTCCGCCAGTTGGAGTCAAGTCAATATTGCCATCAGAGCCACCAAAGCAAGTGACGCCATCAGGTGTTGCGGTAGCAACAAAATCAGTGGTCACCGTGACGGAAACCATGTTTGAGATACCGGCATAGTCCAAGCAACCGTGCCTGCGGGAGAGGCGTATATAATAGGTTGTTTGCGAAATCAAACCTGGGTCGTAAGTCTCGGCATTTGCGCCAGCAATCTGCACCCAATCAGCATTGGATGGTGTATAGGCGCTACCCGTTGTACTACTCACCCACTGATACTCCAATGCCAGGGTGCCTCCAGATGGCAGGGTGACATTGGTCAGGGTTGCAGGGTCGAACGGAGCGGTACATGCGGACTGATTCGCAGCAATGGCACCACCCGATGTAACATTATCACAGCAGATTGCCTCTTTTACGACAATATTGGTTTCGCCTACCCATTCCACACAACCAGAACGCTTTGAGCAGCGGCGATAGTAAGTGGTGACGGATATAGGACCTGGGTCGTAGGTTGGGCCATTGGAGCCAGGTATGGGTGACCACTGTGACACGGGCAGTGTGGGGTCCCCTGTTGTGAACATCCAAATGTACTCTATCGTGCCAGAGCCGCCAGAAGGGAAGGTGACATTGGTGATGATGGAGGGATCCCAAGTTGGGTTGGGGCATCCGAACTCGTCCCCGGCAATGGTGCCACCCGCTGTCAGGTTGTCACAGGCCGTTGAAATTGGATTGGTTGCAACGGCAAACACCGAAGGCAGCAACATAATTGCAACAGCCAAAGCCTTGATTTTCAAAGGATTCAATCGCCTGGTGACAAGGAGCGAGAAGACGGTGTTGGAAAAAATCCCACACCAGTGATGGTAGTGAAGCACTCGCATAGTCGTCTTTTTCAATACATAGTAAAATGAAAAGCACGGTTAGTGACATCTTGGAAACATGGCACCACAATACAGAAGCAGGGCTTCACTGCGTGGAATGCTCATGAGATTTCCAACGCCGACCAAATCGGACGTTTCATCCAATCAATAAATAGTTTTGGACGGGAAATAAGGAGGGGCAATTCAAACTTAAGTGCTTGTCCCCGGCAGGAAATTATAGGAAACGAAGGAGCCGGTGTGCCGTTTGTGTCTTTGGTTGCCCCATTTTAAGGCAACTGAAACCTCTTGGTCAAAAACTGTACCATTTAAGAAAAAAAATAATTTGTTTTCTAAAAAATCTATTAGTGCCCATTCTTTTTTTGTGCCTCAGCAATGGACAGCAACCGCTCATGCAAAGACTTTACTTGCTGTTCCAAGTCTTGAGCACCATCATTGTTGACCACGAAATCGGCCAATAATTTCTTTGCTTCATCGTCCATTTGCTTGGCCATTCTGGCTTCCACGGCTTCTTTGGCAAGCCCATCCCGCAA
>WBZM01001926.1_pt1 | contig 18888 bp, 21 predicted proteins | sample 5204271 | NCBI WGS metagenome assembly WBZM01 (sample SAMN12344346, study PRJNA552823) | activated sludge metagenome | biome: Activated sludge suspended growth; feature: Nitrification reactor; material: Wastewater; isolation source: activated sludge from nitrification reactor of wastewater...
CGCACGCAGATCAAGAGCAGCGGTGCGTGGCGCGGCCTTCAGGAATACCTGATCCTCGAGGGCGGACAGACCGAAGTCGAGGGCGTCGAGCTTCAGGGAATCGAATCGGCCGAAGCCACCCCCGAGGTGCTCGATGCGATCGCCGGGGCCGATCTGATCGTGATCGGCCCTTCCAACCCGGTGATCAGCATCGGTCCGATCCTCGCCGTGCCGGGGATCCGCGACGCGATGATCACTGCGCCTGCTCCGGTCGTCGCGGTCAGCCCCTATGTGGCCGGCAAGGTGATCAAGGGCCCGACCGACCTCTTCATGAAGGCGATTGGCCGGCCAACCACGGCGACCGGAGTGGCCGGTCTCTATCAGGGTCTGATCAACGCGATGATCACCGACGCCGATGATCCGGACCCGCCGCCGACCGAGGTCCGTTCCTTCTCCACGGCGACCCTGATGCACAGCGCCGAGAGCCGGGCAACGGTCGCCCGGGCCGTGATCAAGGTCGGCGAGACCCTGGCCGGATCTTGAACTCGGTCGCGGTAATCACGGCAAAGAGATTTCCCGCGGCCAAACAGCGCATGGCCGGCGGAGTGCCCGAAGAGAGGCGCCTGGCCCTGGTCGAGGCGATGCTCGGCGACGTGCTCGAGGCAGTGACCGGGGCAAGGCAGGTCAACTTCACGGTAGTCGTCACCGGCGAGGTTGCCGCGGCAGACCTGGCGGCCGGCCATGGCGCCGAGGTGATCCACGACCCGGAGGACGCCGGTCACATCGGTGCCGCCGAACTCGGGATCGAGCGGGCGATCGAACTCGGAGCCGAGTGCGTGATCCTCCTGCCGGGCGATTGTCCGCTGCTTGAGGCCCGTGAAATCGACAGCCTGCTGACCGGCATCCCGGAGAAATTCGTCACGGTTGTTCCAGATCGGCACGGAACGGGTACGAACGCCCTTGTGCTCCGTCCTCCTGATGCGATCAAACCGGCTTTCGGCGAAGGAAGCTGCCAGAGACACCTCCGCCTCGCCCGGGATGCGGGGCTGCCGCACGACACGGAAGAGGTTGCGGGACTGGCCCTGGATCTCGATACTCCAGCTGACATCGTTGCCCTGACCACAAAGATCGAGATGGTTCGTGCCACCGGGGGAAATCCGGCCCCGCGGACCGCCGCCGTCCTGGGCATCTAGATGGACGCCGCGATGATCATCCCGGTCGAGGGTCTGCCAGAGGTGACCGAAACCTTCAACATCGGCAAGGCGATTGCCGAGCGGGTTCAGATGACCGACGGCGACATCGTCGCGGTTTCGCAGAAGATCGTCTCCAAGTCGGAAGGTCGCGTCGTCAGGTTGGATGAGACCGACCCCGGACCGGATGCCGTCTCGCTGGCCGCCCGGACCGGCAAGGATCCGAGGCTGGTGCAGCACGTGCTGAACGAGAGCCGGAACCTGATCCGGGTTGACGAGCAGCGGAGCGTCCTGATCACCGAGACCCATCACGGCTACATCTGCGCAAACGCCGGCATCGACCAGTCGAATACGGCCGGCGAGAACCAAGCGATCCTGCTGCCGCTGGACCCGGACGGTTCGGCCCGGCGGATCCGGGTTGAGCTGGAAACCGCATCGGGGGTCAAGGCGGCGGTGGTGGTCACCGACAGCTTCGGCCGGGCCTGGCGTCACGGCCAGGTCGAGACCGCGATCGGCTGCGCCGGAATCGACCCGCTGGACGACTGGCGCGGCCAGAAGGACCAGCGGGGCCGGGAGCTGACCGCAACCGTAATCGCGGTGGCCGACCAGATCGCCGCCGCTTCCGACCTGGTCCGGACCAAGACCGACGGCGTGCCAGCCGTGGTCCTGAGAGGGCTCGACCATTTCGTCACGGAAGACGACGGCCCGGGCTGCGCGGCCCAGCTGCGCGAACCCGGTGACGACCTCTTCCGCTAGTTACCCTGAGTCCATGGGACGACTCATTTACGGATCGATGTCGATCACGCTGGATGGCTACTTTGCTGACGCCGACGGCGGTATCGGCTGGACCGTGCCGGAGGATGAAGTCCACCGGCTCGCCAACCAGCAGGTTCGAGGTCACGCGGCCGTCATCATGGGCCGCGGCCTCTACGAGATGATGGTCCCGTACTGGTACGACCTCCTGGGGTCCGGCGAGGGCGGTGAAATCGAGCAGGAGTTCGCCATGGTCTGGGACGAGATACCGAAGTTCGTTGCCTCGCGCACCCTGACCGCGGTTCACGAGACCTGCCAGCTGATCGAGGGCGACGCGGTGGACTGGATTGCCCGCAAGAAGGCCGAGACCGACGGCGACATCGAGGTGAGCGGCATCGACCTCGCCTCCCAGGTCGAGGCAGCCGGGCTGATCGACGTCTACCGCTTCAATCTCCTGCCCGTCGTCCTCGGCGGCGGCAAGCCGTTCTTCCCCGGGAACGGAACCCGGCGGGACCTTGAACTGACCGATCTGCAGCGCTTCCCGGGCGGCACCGTCGCGCTCGAGTACACCGTCAAACGGTGAGTACGGTGGAACCTTCCGAGGCGCCGCTCCGGATCCCGTCCAGCGCCTGATTCGCACTTTCGAGGGGAAGCAGCTCGACCATCGGCTCGACCCGGTGCCGGGCCGCGAGCTCCAGCAGGGCGGTGCCGTCGGCCCGGGTCAGGTTCGCCACCGAATGAAGGCTCCGCTCCTCCCAGAGCAGCTCGTAGGGGAACGAGGGGATGTCGCTCATGTGGATGCCGGCGCTGACGATCCTCGCCCCGCGCTCGCTGGCCCGGAGGGCATCGACCATCAGCGAACCGACCGGGGCGAAGACGATCGCCGCGTCGAACGGCTCCGGCGGAGTCTCGTCCGACCCCCCGGCCCACTCGGCCCCGAGCGAGCGGGCAAATGCCTGGCCGGCCTGGTCACCGGGTCTGGTGAAAGCGAAAACGCGGCGGCCCTCGGCGGCCGTGATCTGGCAGAGGATGTGAGCGGAGGATCCGAAACCGTAGAGACCCAGTCGCTCGCCGTCTCCGGCGATCGCCAGCGCCCGGTAGCCGATCATCCCGGCGCAAAGGAGCGGTGCCACGTGAGTGTCATCGATCGCCGCGGAAAGGGGGAAACAGAACCTCTGGTCGGCGACCGCGAACTCCGCGTACCCGCCGTCGGAGTCATAACCGGTGAAGCGGGCGTTCTCACAGAGGTTCTCCCGGCCCTCCCGGCAGAAGCGACAGTCCCCGTCGGTCCAGCCCAGCCAGGGCACGCCGATCCGGTCACCGGTCCCGAAGCGGTCCGCGTCTTCTCCCGCGGCCTCGACCGTGCCGACGATCTGGTGGCCGGGAACCAGCGGCAGCTTCGGCTCGCTCAGCTCGCCGTCAACGATGTGCAGGTCGGTCCGGCAAACCCCGCAGGTTGAAACCCGGATCAGAATCTGGCCGGGACCGGGCTCGGGGACGGGAAGTTCCCGCGGGACGAGGTCGCCGGGCTGGCTTTCGAGGACCATCGCGCGCATCGCCCGGCCCCTCCCGATTCAGGCCGCGGCGGGATCCGCGATTTCGGGGGCCGGTTCCTCCCCCGGCCAGGCCAGGTCGATCAGCATCTCGGGCGGCGGGGAGGTCACCGAATCGGGGAACTCGCGGATGATTTCGTAAGAGGTATTCCGCTGGGCGGCCCGGCGACCGGCACGATGGGCGGCGTCGACCAGTTCCTCGACCTCGAGCCGGACTCCGTGCTGGGAACCGGCCATACGGGAGATGCTCTCCTCCATCAGGGTGCCGCCGAGATCGTTCACACCCCAGTTGAGCGCTTCAGTCGCTCCCGGCAGGCCCATTTTCACCCAGCTCGCCTGGAGGTTCGTGACCGACTTGCCGAGCGCGAGGCGGAAGGCCGCGGTGTGCTTGAGGTTCTCGTCGATCGAGATCTCCTCCACCCCGTGAGTTCGCCCGAGCAGCGTGTTGAACGGAATGAAGCTCAGCGGCACGAATTCGGTGATGCCGCCGGTGCGGCCCTGAAGGTCACGGATCACCTTCATGTGACGGGCAAGTTCGCGCGGTTCCTCGATGTGACCGAACATCACCGTCGAGGTCGACTTCAGCCCGGCCCGGTGTGAAGCCTCGATGATCTCGACCCAGCGGGCCACCGGCAGCTTGTTCGGAGAAATGCGCTGGCGCACTCCGTCGTCGAGCACCTCGGCCGCGGTGCCGGGGGTCGAACCCAGACCGCATTCGATCAGGTATTCGAAGACCTCAGACGGCGGCAGACCCGAGACCTCGCACATGTGGTTGATCTCCATCGGCGAGTAGGCGTGGAGGTGGATGTCGGGCGCAACCTGCTTGGCGAGCTTCAGCCAGCTCCCGTAGGCCTCGAGGTCCAGTTCGGGGTGGATTCCGCCCTGCATGCAGAGCTCGGTCGCGCCGAACTCGACCGCCTCCTCGACCCGGCCGATGAACTCCTCCTCGGTCGACTCGTAGGCGTCGGGCGAGCGGCGACCCTGGCCGAAGCCGCAGAAGGCGCAGCCGACCGTGCAGATGTTGGTGAAGTTGATGTTGCGGTTGACCACGAAGGTGGCCGTGTTGCCGGCCAGTTCGGCCCGCAGTTCGTCGGCGGCGACCCGCATCGCCTCGATTACTTCGGGCCGGGTCTCGGCGAAGAGCGCGGTCAGCTCGTCCTCGGTCAGTTCTTCCCCCTCGCGGCCCTTGGCGATCGCCTCGATCGCCAGCCCGGGGTCGATCGTCTCCTCGCTGACCCGGCCGGAGCCGAGCCGCGGAATGAAGCTCCAGTACTTGAGCTTGATCACGTCGAGGACGCCCTGTTCCATCCAATCGGCGTTCATGTATTGCGGGTAGACGCAAAGCCGCTCGGTCAGGGCGTAACCCATCGGCTGCAGCTCCTTGCGGACCTGGTGGGGGCTCGGGAAAGGGTGCTCGGGCGAGATGTGGTCACCGTTGGCGGAGAGCCCCCCGAGGTCGGTTGCCCCGGCCTCGACCAGCTCCGCCCACCAGTCGGAAAGGTTCGGTGGCACCTGGACCCCGACCCCCGGCATCAGCCGGGCCGTTTCGCGGATCAGGTGCTTCAGGTCCCCGATCGATACCGGGCAGGCCCAGTCCGGCAGCGGGATGGTCGGGCGTCCGGGGTCGTGGTTTGCCGTTTCTTCGCCGGCCCCGGCTTCGATGCCGGAATCGAGGCTCACGACCGTCCCCGATTCCTTCCAGCGCCGGTCGGAAGCTTCGGCCGCGATGTCAGCCGGTTCCTGCCCGTAGTAGCGGGGATGCGGCACGAAGTTCTGGATGATCACTTCCTGGATGTGGCCGTACTTCTGCTGCAGGGCGGCCAGCGCCTCAAGCGACTCGATCCGTTCTTCCGGGGTCTCGCCGATTCCGACCAGGATGCCGGTGGTGAAGGGAATCTTCAGCTGGCCGGCCGCTTCGATCGTCTTCAGGCGATGAGCCGGATGTTTGGTCGGCGAGCCGGCGTGAACGGTCTTCATCAGGCGCTCGGAAGACGATTCGAGCATCAGGCCCTGGGAGGCGGTGACCTCGCGCAGTCGTGCCAGGTCCTCCTTGCCGATTGCGCCGATGTTGGTGTGGGGAAGGATCCCCCGCTCCATCGCCCGTTCGCAGGCCCAGATCACATATGAGGTGAAGTCATCGTGCCCCCAGGAGCGCAGCTGATCCTTCACGGCCGGGTTGACTTCCGGCTTCTCGCCGGTCAGGAAGAGCAGTTCCTTGGCCCGCCGCTTGACCGCCTCGTCCAGCATTCGCTCGACTTCGCCGGGCGGGTGAACATGGGCCTGATGCGTAGCGAAGGCGCAGTACTTGCAGTAGCACTGGCAGGTCCGCGAAAGCGAGATCGTGTAATTGCGCGAAAAGGTGACCCGACGCATCCGGCTTCCAACCTACCGCAGTGAACCTTCCGCTTCGGCCCGGCGTAGCACCCGGGTAGTGTGAATGCACTTCCCGTCCATCGACCCCCCAAGGAGAACGCGATGAAAGCTTCATGGAAGTATCTGGTCGTACCGCTTGCGGTTGGAGCCCTGATCTTCGCCGGCTGCGGTAGCGACGATTCATCCGACGACAGCGGATCCAGCGACACCACCACAACCCAGAGCCAGCCCGCCGACAACAGTGCCATGGGCGGACAGGTTCTGAAGCTGGCTGCCGATCCGTCGGGTGCCCTCGCTTATGACACGACCGAGCTGTCCGCCAAGTCAGGCAAGGTCACGCTCGACTTCACGAATGATTCGCCGGTCGGCCACGACGTGGTGATCGAGGACTCGAACGGCAAGGAAGTCGGTTCGACCGATGTGATCACCGGGCAGAGCACGACGGCCGAGTTCACGGTCAAGCCTGGCACCTACACCTTCTACTGCTCGCTGCCGGGCCACGAGGAAGCGGGAATGAAGGGAACGCTCACCGTCAAGTAGACGAAGGGGTACCTTCCTGCCCTGATGTTTCAGCGCCACCCACTTAGAAAGCTCACTGCGATCTATGTGGGTGGCGTCGTCGGGGCCCTCTTGAGGGTCGGCCTCGCCGAAGCCTTTCCCCACGCGGTCGATGCCTGGCCCTGGCCCACCTTTGCGGTCAACCTGGCCGGGGCATTCCTGATCGGTTACTTCTTCACCGCGCTCGCCGGTCAGGCGCCCGACCGGCTGCACCACCCTTTCCTGGCAACCGGGATCTGCGGAACCCTGACCACCTTCTCGACCCTCCAGCTCGAAATCTTCAACATGGTCGACGGCGGGGAGCCCGGGCTGGCCTTCGCCTACGCGGCCCTCACCGTTGCCCTCGGCTACCTCGCAGTGAGGCTGGGCATCGTGGCCGCCAGACCAGGGCCGGGGGTTCGGCCTTGACCGTCTTTGGTGTGAGCCTGTTCGGCTGGGCTGCGGTCGCCGGGTTGGGCGGGCTTGCGGCCGGCGCCCGCTACCTGCTCGACGCCGAAATCTCCCGCCGCTCGGACAACCCCTTCCCGGTCGGGATCCTCGTGGTCAACCTGCTGGGCTCCTTCCTGCTCGGCCTCGTCGCCGGCAGCACAATTCACGGCCAGGCCCTGGTCATCGTCGCCGGCGGCGTGATCGGCTCGTTCACCACCTTCTCGACCTGGATGCTCGACACCCATCTCCTCGCCTCGGCCGACCTGGCGAAGCTGGCCTGGCTGAACGTTGCGATCAGCCTGGCCCTCGGCCTCGCCGCGGTCACGCTCGGCCAGGCGATCACCTGAGCCGGGCCGCCCCCGACGACGAAGGGCGGCCCGGAGGCCGCCCTTTCGAAACTGCTCGAGTTTTGAGCCCGGCGTGCCGGGCTTGCCGCTCTAGGCCTCCGGCGACGGGATCGTCGAGGGCTTCTTGGCCGGTTCGGACCGGGATCCGTCGTCGACGCCAGGCGCGATCACGAACTTGTAGACCACGAAGGCGAGGACAGCACCGACGATTTCACCGCCGAGGTAGGGCCAGACACCGCCCCATTCGCCCGAAACGAGGGCGGGGCCGAACCAGCGGGCCGGGTTGACGGCGCCACCGGTCAGCGGAACCAGGATCAGGCCGACGACACCGAGCGTGAGTCCGATCGCCAGCGGAGCCCAGTCCTTGACCGCACGGACGCCGAGGGCAACCGAAAGCACAGCCAGAACCAGCAGGAAGGTACCGAGGCACTCGACCACGCCGCCGGCGAAGTTGCCGCTCAGCAGCGGGCTGATCGACACCGCACCGTAGTTGGCGGCGCGCCCTTCGTCTTCCAGCAGACCCTTGGTCAGCAGAGCGCCGAGGACACCACCGGAGAGCTGGGCGAGGATGTAGATCACTGCGTCAACCGGGGCGATCTTCTTCATCAGCGCCGCACCGAGCGTGATCGCCGGGTTGAAGTGACCACCGCTGGGCCCGCCGAAGGCGAATATCAGCGCCGTGAGGATGAAGGCGTAGGTCAGACCGACGACCGCGAAGTCAGAACCGAATGAGGCGTTATCGCCCACGGCAATGAAAAGCACGCCGACCAGAGTGATTCCGAACACCAGGAAGAACGTTCCCAGCAGTTCGGCGATATATGCGGCGAGACCGCGATCTTGCATGAAGTCAAACCTCCCGTGGCTTGTATCGATTGCGCCCCACCGTTTGCGGCGAGCCGTGGCAGTCTAACCAGAGCCCGTTGCCGAACGGTTGGAAGCGCAATACGGGGTCGCATGTTTGGGCCTAGAAATATACGCCGACAAAGGCCCGGTTCCTGCCGCGGGAGGGTCGGGGTGAGGGTTTTCAGTCCAGCAGCCGGGCCGCGAGGCCGGGCAGTTCCCGGGCCATGCGGGACCGGGGAACGACCAGGTCGAGACCGGCTTCCCGGCCCCGGTCGCGGGTCTCGACGTCGACATGCGAGTAGAAACCGATCGCGGGCGCAGGCAGCTTTGCCACCGCCGCGGGGTCACAGGCTTCGAGATCACAGACGATCAGGTCGAAGTCGAAATCGGCGGCCACCGGAGGGGTTGGCGCAACCGTCACCTCATGGCCGGCGGCACCGAGCATCCCGCTGACCCGGCTCGAAAGCATCAGGTCGGGAACAAGGGCGAGCACGCGGGCCATTGCGGTTGCCGGACCGGGCCTCAGATCGAGCGGCGCTGACGGAACTCTTCGCGCACGCTCTCCGGCCGGCCCCACATCTGAACTACCTCGGAGCGGCCTTCACGGACCTCGCGCAGGTTGAGCTCACCGGTGAACCCCTCCTTGTCGAGCCGCCGCAGCACCCCGAGCACCGTCTGCGGAGCCGCCGCCTTCCCGAAGCTGTGGGCGACCGGAACCCGCCAGTGCCACTCCGCCTGCGAATAAGGCTGGGCGTTGATCAGGCTGAGGTGGACGGAAGCGTCGATGTATCGGTCTTCGTCATCGATCCGCAGATCGAACTCGAGGTCGGTCCAGTCGGCCGGCAGAGAATCGAGCACATCCTGAAAGTCCTGGGCGAGTGCCATCAGGGCGAAGCCTAGCGCGGCCCGGGTCCGGCTCGCCCCCGGGATGACCCGGCGGGAGTTGGCCCGTCGTAGAATTGGCCCATGTCCCCGGTGACCGAACCCGACCTTGACGCCGAGTACCGGCAGATCCGCGAGGAATGCGGCCTGATCGAACGGGCTGACCGGGCCTGGCTTGAAGTCACCGGGCCGGACGCAGCCGGGTTCCTGCAGAGCCAGGTGACCAACGAGACCGAAGAACTGGCAGCCGGATCCGGGGTATATGCCGCTCTGCTCGACCGCAAAGGCCACCTTCAGGCCGAAATGCGAATCCTGCGGCTTGACGGCGAACGCTTTTTGATCGACACCGAGGCAACCACCGGCCCTGCCCTGCTGAAGCACTTCTCGATGTACAAGATCGGCCGCAAGGTCGAGGTCGGGGAGACCGATCGGGCCCTCTTCTCGCTGATCGGGCCGGCCGCGGTCGAGGTGACCGGCCTCACGCCGGGAAGTGAAAACGACTTCACCGAGACCGTGATCGCCGGTGCCGGCTGCCTGGTCGTGGTTACCGCGCTCGGGCTGGACGTGATCTGCGATCCGGGCTCCTCGGATGCGGTCCGAGCCCAGCTCGAAGCTGACCGGGCGGTTCCGGTTTCCGCCGAAGCGGCCGAGATCCTCCGGGTCGAGCGGGGCCGGCCCCGCTTCGGGTTCGACATGACCGAAGCCAACATGCCGGCCGAAGCCGGGATCGTCGACCGTGCGGTCAGCTTCACCAAGGGCTGCTACATCGGCCAGGAACCGGTTGCCCGGCTTCACTACAAGGGCCGGCCGAACCGTCACCTGCGGGGGCTGAGGCCCGGCGGACCGGTCGCCCACGGGGATCCGGTCCGGCTCGGCGATCGTCAACTCGGAGAAGTCGGCACCGCGGTCCTCTCCCCCGCATCGGGCCGAATCGCGCTTTCCATCCTTCGCAAGGAGGCCGAGCCCGGCTCGGTGGTCACGGTCGAGACGGAAGCCGGCGAGGTCGAAGCCGAAGTCGTCGAGTTACCCTTCATCGAAGGGTCCGGGATATGAGCGAGGTGCGCCGGCAGGGCCTGGGCGGCGGCAAGCTCGGTGCCGATAGCCCCCTCTTCGGCGGATCCGGCGCTTCGACGAACGGTGATGGCGACCCGGCCGGCGACCGGTTCCGTGAACCCGATGAGCAGCCCGCCTGGGATCCGGTTCCCGACGATTTCGCTGAATCACGCGAAGCGGCAGCCGCCGAGGCGAACCGCGCCGCCGAGGAGCTGCTCAAGCTCGGCGACCTGAGGGATCTGCTCCCGGCCGCCGAGCCCGACCGGGCCCTCGATGACTGGGGCCGCTCCGAAACGGTCGTGTCCCTGATGGAACCGCTGCTCAACTTCTACTACCGGTACTGGTTCCGGGTCGAGGTGGAAGGCCTCGAGAACGTCCCTTCCGAAGGCGGCGCCCTGATCGTCTCGAACCACTCCGGAGCCCTGCCTCCGGATGCCCCGATGATCATGCAGGCGATCCGCAACGAACATCCGGCCCCGCGTCCGCTTTACATGCTCGGCGAGCATTGGTTCAAGGGCTACCCGGGCGTCTCGATGCTGGTCAACAAGATGGGCCTGGTTCCCGCCCATCGCGAAAACGCGCAGCGGCTGCTCCACGACGAGGGCCGCCTCGCGGTCGTATTCCCGGAGGGGCAGAAGGGGACCCGCAAGGTCTACTGGCAGCGCTACAAGCTTCGCCGTTTCGGTCGCGGCGGGTTCGTGCGGACCGCGATTCGGGCCCGGGTGCCGATCGTGCCGGTGGCCGTGATCGGCGCCGAGGAATCAGCGCCGATATTCGCCCACTTCAAGCTTCTTCAGAAGCTCTCCGGGCTGATCTACTTCCCGCTCACCCCTTCGTTCCCGCATTTCGGCCTGCTCGCGCCGTTGATGTACCTGCCCTCGAAGTTCAGGATCCGTTTCATGGAGCCGATCGACATGGCCGAATTCCCGGTCGAGACGATCGACGATCCGGCCGAGATCCAGGTGATCAGCGAACGGATCAGGGCCCGCATCCAGCATCAGCTGGAAGAGATGCTCGACGCGCGCGAATCGGTCTGGACCGGTTGACGCCACACAGTCAGGTAGTTTTCAGGCTGTGAGGGGAATCCGGGTCACAGCCTTCGCCCTGCTGGCTGCAACTGCCGCGATCGCCGGCTGCGGCTCATCGACCCACGAGAATGAACCGCGCCCGCCGGTTCCAACCGTGGTCAGCATTTCGGTCGGCAAGGACACGATCGACGCCAAGGCGGCCATCGGCCGCGGAGTCGGCGAGCCGGGGCCCCGCCAGCCGTACCTCAACCAGAACCGGACCGCCCCCCAGAACCAGGCCGATCGCAAGGCCCCGGCCGTCGTGAACTTCGCGATCGCGAACCTGACCGACCGGGCCACAGTTCTTCGCATGCAGGGCGAGGTCAGCCGGACCGTGGCCCTGACCCCGGGCGGCTCCGGCTCTTTCATGATGGCCCTGCCGACCGGCATCTACCGGTTCAGTTCGCCGGCCAGCAGCGACACGGCCCTTCTGAACGTGGGCCCCAGCCGGGTCTCCTCCGGCGGGGACCTGCTCCTTCCCTGATCTCACGGCAGTCGGGCCGGTCTTCGCCGGCCCTCCCATTGAAACCCGCCGTCCCACCGAAGCAAAGAATGGATGGGACGGCTCCGCTTGAATACTGCCCGGGTAGGTACCATTCGGCGGAACTTCCACGTCCCACCGAAACCCCCGAGAGGAACGAAGTGTCTGTAGACCTCGCTGATGTGAGCAAACTTGACGTGCAGCCGGGAGAGCTGCCCGAGACGATGGCCGCCTGGGTCATCCGCCCCGAGACCGAGGGCAACGAGCCGAACAAGGCCTTCCAGTTCGAAGACATCGAGACCCCCGAGCCCGGCGCTTTCGAGGTCATCGTCCGCGTGATGGCGGCCGGCGTCAACTTCAACAACGTCTGGGCCGGTCTCGCCGAGCCCGTATCCGTCTTCCCCTACGGCGACCACCCGGAGTACGGCCACCACATCGGTGGCTCCGACGCTTCCGGCATCGTCTGGAAGGTCGGCGAGGGCGTTACCCGCTGGAAGGTCGGCGACGAGGTCGTCGTCCACTGCAACCAGGCCTCCTACGAGGACGTCGAGGTCCACGGGCTCGACCCGATGGCCGCCCCCAGCCAGAAGATCTGGGGCTACGAGACGACCTGGGGATCCTTCGCCCAGTTCACCAAGGTCCAGGCCCAGCAGCTGCTGCCGCGCCCGAAGAACCTTTCCTGGGCCGAGGCCAGCTCCTACGGTCTCACCTACTTCACCGCCTACCGGATGCTGATGGACCAGGCCCGGATCCAGGCCGGCAGCAACGTCCTGATCTGGGGCGCGGCCGGCGGTCTCGGCGTTTTCGCCGTCCAGCTCTGCAAGGCGGCCGGCGCCAACGCGGTCGGTGTCGTCTCTTCCGACGAGAAGGGCGAACTGGTCAAGCAGCTCGGCGCGGTCGACTACATCAACCGCAACGAGTTCACGGACATGATGCGGACCGGCAACGAGACTCCGGAGGAGGAGAAGGCCCGCTTCAAGGCATCGGTCGGCTTCGCCAAGAAGGTCAAGTCGATCCTCGGTGATTCGCCTGACGTGGTCTTCGAGCATGTCGGCCAGGCCACCTTCCCGACCTCGGTCTTCGTCGTCAAGCCGTTCGGCAAGGTCGTGATCTGCGGCGCCACCTCGGGCTACACGCTCGACTTCGACGTGCGTCACCTGTGGATGCGCCAGAAGCAGATCATCGGCTCGCACTTCGCCAACGCGTACGAGTGCATGAAGGCCAACCAGCTGATGGCCGAGGGCAAGGTCCAGCCGGTGCTGTGGAAGACGATGGGCTTCGAGGGTGTGCCCGAGGCGCACCAGATGCTCCACGAGAACCGCCACCTCGGCAAGATCGCCATCCTGGTCGGCGCCACCTCCGAGGACGAGGGCCGCGAAGAAGAAGGTCCGGGCGCGATCCGGGCCGAGGTCGGGGCCTAGACCTCAAACCAACGGGAAGAAAGAAGACCGATGACCTACATCTCCGAGATTTCCTGGCACGTGACCCCGTTCCGGTCGCAGCGCTGGATCGACACCTGGGAGCCGGCTGCCGCCAAGGCAACCGAATACGGCGCCACGGAATGGGAGATCTACCGCTCGGACGAGGACCCGCTGCTCTTTCGGCAGGTGACTCGCTGGGAGAAGAAGTCGGACTTCGAAGCCTGGTGGTACTCGGAGGAGATTTCGGCGATCCGCGCCGAGGTCGTGGACCTCTACGACAAGCCCCTCCTCCCCGTCTGGTGCTCCCGGGTCATAGCCTCAAGCTGACCAAAGCACCACGCAAAGCATCAAAAAAGGGCTCCGGAAATCCGGGGCCCTTTTCTTTGCAGGCGTTGGTGGTCACGCCGTGGGGTCGGGTGGGCGTCACCGGGATACTCAGGCGGAGCGCGGCTGAATGCCGCGCGAGGTGTTTGCCGCTTCCCGGTGATGCCCACCCGACCCCACGGCTACTCGAGATCGCGGAGCCACTTCCCCATCGCCTGCCCTTTCAGACCCCGAGGTGCCGCACATTCAGGACCATGATGGGCCTACACGTGCGGCACCTTCCGCCGCTCGCTCGACTTTTCCGGCCGCCCCCACCTGCCCTGCAGACTTCGAGGTGCCGCAGGTTTGCGACCTCTCCGGTAGCAAACCTGCGGCACCCTTCAGGGCCGGACCGTCTCAGTAAGGGTCGGGGATTGCTACGCGGATGTCGGCGAAGGAGCCGATCGCGCCGCGGGCGCTCTGCTTGGCGCCGATCGAGATGCTCGTGTCCTGCCCGACCAGTGAGGTGCCCTGATCGTCACGGGCGGCGGCGACCTTGTGGCCGTTGACGAAGCCAACCAGCTGGGTGTTGCCCTTCTGGCCGGTGAAGGCGCGAAGGGTCAGGCGGTTCGCCTTGCCGGGGCCCTTCACCTTGCGGCCGGCCTTGCGACTGCCGAAATTGATGATCTGCCCGTTCGGCTGGACCTTGCGCAGGCCGTAGCGGCGCGTAGAGGGCCAGACAACCAGCTGGTAGCGGCTGCCGTCGTTGTTCTGACGGAGGCTGACCCCGGCATATGCGCGGCGCAGGACCTTGGGCGGGGTCGATTTGAAAATCCTGGCGATCGCGGTGACCTGCAGGTTCTTGCCGGCCATCGGGACCTTGTAGAAGCACTCCCTCGCCTTCTTCCCGAGCTGGAAGCGGAAGGCGTTGGGGGAACCGCCCCGTTCGCAGTTGGCGCGCGGCGCCATCTGATGGATTTCGGCACGGCTGTCAGTGGTGTCGAGGTCGTTCTTGTAAATCGTGATTGTGCTGGCGGCGGCGTTGGCAGCGAAAAGCACCGCGCCAAGCGACACCGCGGCCACGATGGCACGCAGCAGGGGGTTTTTGGTCAGGGAGCGCATGTGAAGAGCCTAAACACAGAAAGTGGCTGAATGGTGCGCCCTGCCGGTCCTGCTTCAAATGCTGCGTGACGAAATCACACAATCCGGGAACGGTTCCGCCGGGCCCGCCGCGAAGGCGGGAAACCGCGACTCGCAGGTAGAATCGGCTCCATGAGCGACCACCGTCTGCCCGAACGCGATCGCCCCTGGGTGATGCGCACTTACGCGGGCCACTCCGATGCCCGCCGTTCCAACGAGCTCTACCGGAGCAACCTGGCCAAGGGCCAGACCGGCCTCTCGATCGCCTTCGACCTGCCCACACAGACCGGCTATGACCCCGATCACGCCCTTTCGCGCGGCGAGGTTGGCAAGGTCGGCGTCTCGGTGGCGCATCTCGGGGACATGGAGGCCCTGCTGGATCAGATCCCGCTGGACAACATGAACACCTCGATGACGATCAATGCGGTCGCCGCCTGGATGCTCGGGCTCTATGTCGCCGCCGCCGAGGAGACCGGCGTCGACAAGTCCCAGCTCAAGGGCACGACCCAGAACGACATCATCAAGGAGTACCTCTCCCGCGGTACCTACGCCTTCCCGCCGGAGCCCTCGATGCGGTTGATCGCCGACATGGTCGCCTTCACGGTGAACGAGATTCCGAGCTGGAACCCGATCAACATCTGCAGCTATCACCTGCAGGAAGCCGGGGCCACTCCGATCCAGGAGATCGCCTACGCGATGTCCACCGCGATTGCGGTGCTCGACGAGGTAAAGGCCCGCGGCCAGGTTTCCGAGGAGGACTTCCCCAAGGTCTTCGGCCGGATTTCCTACTTCGTCAACGCCGGTGTCCGCTTCATCGAGGAGATCGCGAAACTCAAGGCGATGGGTCGGCTCTGGACCGAAATCGGCCGCGAGCGTTACGGCGTCACCGACGAGAAGATGCTGCGCTTCCGTTACGGCGTCCAGGTCAACTCGCTTGGCCTGACCGAAGCCCAGCCGGAGAACAACATTCAGCGGATCGTGGTCGAGGCCCTGGCCGTGACCCTGGCCAGGGACGCCCGGGCCCGCGCCCTGCAGCTGCCGGCCTGGAACGAGGCGATGGGTCTCCCCCGCCCGTGGGATCAGCAGTGGAGCCTCCGCATCCAGCAGGTGCTGGCCTTCGAGACCGACATGCTCGAATACCCGGACATCTTCGAGGGCTCGGTGGTGATGGAAGGCCTGGTCGAGGAGTTCATGGCCGGCGCCAGGGACGAGATGGCCGTGGTCGCCGAGAAGGGCGGCGCGGTCGAGGCGGTCCCGTACATGAAGGCCCGCCTGGTCGAATCCCACCGCGAGCGCTTCGCCCGGATCGAGAACGGCGAGCAGACCGTGGTCGGCCTGAACAAGTACACCGAGACCGAGGATTCGCCCCTCACGGCGAGTGCCGACGGCGGCATCATGAAGCCCGACCCGCAGGTCGAGAAGGAGCGGATCGAGGCGCTTGAAGCGTGGCGCTCCGAGCGTGACCAGGCCGCGGTCGACGCTGCCCTGGCCGAAGTCGCCCGGGTCGCCGGCGCCGACGACGAGAACATCATGCCGGCCACCATCGCCGCCGCCAAGGCCGGTGCGACCACCGGCGAGTGGGCCGCCACCCTGCGCGAGGTATTCGGCGCCTACCGGGGTCCGACCGGTGTCGGAGGCGCCGCCCCGGCCGGTGATCGCGATTCGCTGACCGCGACCCGGGAGAAGGTCAACGAGGTTTCCGGGCAGATCGGCCACCGGATTCGGCTGCTGGTCGGCAAACCGGGCCTTGACGGCCATTCGAACGGCTCCGAGCAGATTGCGCTTCGCGCCCGCGACGTGGGCATGGAAGTCGTCTACCAGGGCATTCGCCTCACTCCGGAGCAGATCGTCGAATCGGCGGTCCAGGAGGACGTTGACCTGATCGGACTCTCGATCCTTTCAGGATCGCACCTCGAGCTGATTCCCGAGGTCGTGCGACTGCTTCAGGAGGAGGGCGTCGAGGTGCCGGTGGTCGCCGGCGGCATCATCCCGCCCGAGGACGCGGCCCGGCTGAAGGAAGCCGGAGTGGCTGGGGTCTTCACTCCGAAGGACTTCGACATGAACGAGATCATGGGCGAGTTCGTCGACCTGGTCGCCGCCAATCACGAGAAGTCGGCGGCCGCAACGGCCTAGGCAGGAGGTTCCGTGAATGATCAGCTCTATCTGCTGACTCACGGAATCCCCGGTGTAATCGCCGGGATCATGCTGGCGTTGACCCTGATCGGGGTCAGCGGTTCGATCTGGGGGATCAAACGCGGCCTCGACGGCGGCGAGAAGATCCTCCGGGTCACCGCCGCGATCCTCTGCCTGGTCGGGATCGGAATCGCCGGTTACGTGGTCGTGACGGTGGAAATCATGAATCAGATTCCGGAATGCGTTGGCGGTGGCGGCGGTTGCGCCGCGGTCGAGCACAGCTCCTACTCGCGAATCGGGGGGATCCACGTTTCGATCTTCGGCCTGATCGGCTACACGATGCTGCTGGTCACCTCTTTCATGAAGGGTGACCTGGCCCGGATCGGCGCTTTCTTTCTGGCTCTCTTCGGTTTCGGGTTCAGCCTCTACCTGACTTATCTCGAGCTTTGGGAGATTCTCGCGATCTGCCAGTGGTGCGTTTCCTCGGCGATCACCATGACCATGTTGTTCGTGGTCAATACGAGCAGGTTGATCGTGTTCTTTGGCACCGGCGAGAGCAACGGTCTGGCTGAAGGCGTGGAAGACCCTGGCCCGTCGTCTGTGTAGGCTCGCTTCCCCATGCTCGAAGACCAGCGGTTCATCATCAGCCGGGACATTCCGATCGAAGTCGGCGGCCTCTTCATTCTCGTCGCTCTGGTGGGCATCGGTTTCGCGATATGGGGTTACCGGACCGGTGGTCCGCGCGGCGAGCAGATCCTCCGTGCGACGGCCGGTGTCCTTTCCGGGCTCGGACTGTTCGTGGCTGGCTACATCGCCTACAAGACCCAGATCGTGAACGAGCCCTTCCAGTGCGCCGGCGGCGGTGGCGGCTGCGCCCTGGTCGAGAAGAGCAAGTACGCGAACTTCCTCGGGGTACACATGTCGATCTGGGGGCTGATCGGCTACGCGACGATCCTCGGAGCGACGATCTGGAAGGGTGACAATGCCCGGCTGGCCGCCTTCGGACTCGCGCTGTTCGGCTTCACCGTCAGCCTGGTCCTCCGCTATCTGGAACTCTGGGAGATCCACGCCGCCTGCCAGTGGTGCTGGGCCAGCGCGGTGCTGATGACCGTGTTGCTGGTGGTCAATTCCTGCCGTCTGATCGGTTACTACGGAACCGGAGATCCGGAGCAGCAAACCTCATTTGCTGACGAGGCAGAGCCAGATCCCGCCTCTTAGTAGCATCCCCGCCAATGGCCACCAAATCGCAGCAGAAGAGAAAAGAACTCCGCGACAAGCGCATGCAGGCCGAGCAGGCTGCGCAGAGCGCCGACAAGCGTCAGAACCTCGCAAAGATCCTCGGGATCGCGGCCTTTCTGGTCGTGGTCGGCGTGGTCGTGGCGGTCGTCGCGATCAGCTCCAGCGGAGGCGGCGACGAGCCGAAGGGATCGGGAGACATCGACAAGCTGCTGGCCGGAATCCCGCAGAACGGCACCACGCTCGGCGAAGCAAACAGCAAGGTGACGCTGTACGAGTTCGGTGACCTGCAGTGCCCGATCTGCGAGCAGTACTCGGAGGACGCCACCCCGGACATCATCAACAACATCGTCCGGCCCGGCAAGGCCAAGTGGAACTTCAAGCAGTGGGCGATTCTCGGCCCGGATTCGACCCTCGCTGCCAAGGCTGCGCTCGCCGCTGCGGAACAGAACCGTTACTGGGAATTCATCGAGAACTTCTACGCCAATCAGGGCATCGAGAATTCCGGTTATGTGACCGACGACTTCCTCACCGAAATCGCCAACGACGCCGGCGTTCCGGACATCGACAAGTGGAACGCCGATCGGGAGTCGGCCGCGATCGCCAAGCAGGTCGAGCAGACCGACGCGCAGGCCTCGAGCCTCGGCTTCAGCGGCACCCCGTCGTTTGGGGTCCAGGTCGGCAACGGTGACATCGAGCCGGTCCAGACCACCAGTTCAACCGCGGCAGCCGGCGAGATCGCCAAGGCGATCGACAAGGCGCAGTCGGGTAACTGACCCACATAGCGAGCCACATGCCCCGCCGAGGTCTCCGAGGCGCAAAGATATGAGCATGGAGTCCCGTATCTCTTCATGGCTCAGGTGCTACCGGTGCTGGTCACGCAACCTCGAGGTTCAGGTCCACTACGACGCGATCCGGCCGATCGACCCGGAGACCGGTATCCCGACCGAGGGCGATGACGAGATCCAGGAATCGGTGGTCCAGTGCCTGGACTGCATGCATGACCAGCCGCACCTGACTTTCGAGCGGGACCGGGTGGTACCGATCGAGGATCGCTGGGAACGCATGGTGGCCGGGACGCCCTGGGTCGCCTCATGCACGGTCACGGTCGAGGCCGATCAGGTCGAGGCCTGCGCGGGACCGGAAG
>WBZM01001927.1_pt1 | contig 18885 bp, 21 predicted proteins | sample 5204271 | NCBI WGS metagenome assembly WBZM01 (sample SAMN12344346, study PRJNA552823) | activated sludge metagenome | biome: Activated sludge suspended growth; feature: Nitrification reactor; material: Wastewater; isolation source: activated sludge from nitrification reactor of wastewater...
ACCGGCGTTGACGAAGTACGAGATCCGGCCGAAGACCTTCGGGAAATCCTCGTCGGAAACCTGGCCCCGGGCCTTGACTTCGTCCAGGACCGCGATCGCGGTGGACATCGCGTAGGCGATCTCCTGAACGGGTGTGGCACCGGCCTCCTGCAGGTGGTAGCTGCAGATGTTGATCGGGTTCCAGCTCGGGATCTCGTTGACCGTGAAAGCGACCATGTCCGCGATCAGGCGCATCGAGGGTTCCGGCGGGAAGGCGTAGGTACCGCGGGAGAGGTACTCCTTGATGATGTCGTTCTGCGTGGTGCCCTTGAGCTGGGCCCGGTCGACGCCGGTGTTCTCCGCCGCGGCGACATAAAGGCCGAGCATCCAGGCGGCCACCGCGTTGATCGTCATCGACGTGTTCATGTTGTCGAGCGGGATCTGGTCGAGAAGGGTCTCCATGTCGCCCAGGTTGGCCACGGACACGCCGACCTTTCCTACCTCGCCCCGCGAGAGGGCGTGATCCGGGTCGTATCCGGTCTGGGTCGGAAGGTCGAAAGCGATCGAGAGTCCGGTCTGGCCCTTGGCCAGGTTGCTCCGGTAAAGCTCGTTCGATCGCCGGGCATCGGAGTGGCCCGCGTAGGTGCGCATCACCCAGGGGCGATCGCTTTCGGGCAGACGGTGGTCGCTCATGAAGCCGATTCTACCTGCGAGTCACCTGATCGGGACCCCGGGAGCGGAGTGTGAATCCGTCACGCAGCATTTGGAACAGAGTCACGGGTCCGCACCCTTCACCCACTTGGTGTGTTTAGGCTTTTCACATGCGTTCCCTCATCAAGAATCCCCTCCTGAAGGCGGCCGTTGCCGTCCTGTCGATTGGCGCCATGGCATTCGCTGCCACTGCCGCTGCCAACACGATCACGATCTACAGCAACAATCTCGACACCGTGGACGCCCGGTCCCAGATTCACCAGATGGCGCCCAACGCGAAGTGTGAGCGGGGCGGGTCGCCCAAGGCCTTCCGGTTCAGGCTCGGTCCGAAGGCCAGGGAGTGCTTCTACCGGGTGCCGATGGTTGGTCAGAACATGCAGGTCACCGGTATCGCCCGTATCTTCAAGTCGACCCCGCGGAAGGTGCTCAAGCGTGCCTACGCCGGCGTCAGCCTCCGCCAGGCCAGGGATGGCAGCCGCTACCAGCTCGTCGTCTGGCCCCACACCCGTCGCTACGGGCTTCGCAAGGTCCAGCCTTCGGGCGCGATCGACAACTTCGGCAGCCGCAAGGCGGGCAACATCGTGCGTGGGCCGGGCCTCGCCAACCGCATCACCCTGAGGGCCTTCAACGGTCCGAACGGCGGTGCCCAGATCGTCGGCTTCGTCAACGGCAAGAAGGTTGCTGCGGCCCGTGACGACCAGGGCAACTCGCTGGTCGGCCGAGACACCAGCTTCTCGATCGGCTCGAAGCAGAGCGCTCGCGGCGCGATTGGCTCCTTCGTCGACATCCGCGTAGCAATCCCGGACCCCTACTAACAGGAGTCGGCACCGGCGCTGCCGGGCCTCCCAGTTCAACCCGCCCGCCCATAGATTGCATTGACGGTTGGGCGGGCTCTGGTCGAGGTTGAACGAAGCAGGCCAGGGTTGGCGTGCAACGAAAAAGGGCCCCTTTGAGGGGGCCCCATTTCGGTTAATTCCTTGGTCGTTAGCTGGAGGCTATGACTTCGGAGCACCAGACGGGAAGGAGCGGCTTGTCGTAGAGATCGATGACCGTCTCCCGGATCTCCGAGACCTGGGGCGAGTGCCACCAGGCTTCGAAGTCGGACTTCTTTTCCCAGCGGGTGATCTGCCGGAAAAGAAGTGGATCTTCATCCGAGCGGTAGATCTCCCAGCTGGTCGCACCGAACTCGGAAGCCATCGCCGCAGCGGGCTCCCATCGGTCGATCCAGCGCTGCGACCTGAATGGCGTCACATGCCAGCTGATCTCGGAGATGTAGCTCATCGGTCTTCCTTCTTCCCTTGTTTTGAGTCCTAGGCTCCGACTTCGGCCCGGATCGCGCCCGGACCTTCCTCTTCGCGGCCTTCATCCTCGCTCTCGGCACCGACCAGGATGGCGATCTTGCCGAGGTGGCGATTCTCATGAAGCATCTGGTGTGCTTCCGGAACGCCGTCGAATCCCATGGTCTTCCACAGCACCGGCTGGACCTTGCCTTCGGCCATCAGCTGGTTCGCCTTCATGCACTCGTAAGCGTTGGCGAAGTGGGAGCCGAGGATCTCCTTCTGGCGCATCCAGAGGTGGCGAACGTCGAAGTCGAGCGTGTAACCGGAGGTGGCGCCGCAGATCACGACCTTGCCGAACGGCTTCACGACGAAGACCGACGCAGGGAACGTGGCCTGGCCGACGTGCTCGAACACGACGTCCGGAGAGTCACCGAGGATCGACTTGACCTTCTTTGCGAAACCGACCGAAGCCTTGAAGCGGGCCTTTTCCTCTTCGGGGGTCTCGTTGCCGGTCCGCATCATGTCCTTGAACTCGTTGCGGTTGATGTAGTCGACGGCGCCAAGCTGCTTGACCAGTTCGCCCTTTTCGTCCGAGGAGACGATGCCGACGGCATTGGCACCTGCGGCCTTGCAGAGCTGTACGGCGAAAACACCGAGTCCGCCCGCTGCGCCCCAGATCAGGACGTTGTGTCCGGCCTGGATCTTCGCCCGGTTCATCAGCATCCGGTAGGCGGTGAAGTAGGTGAGACCGTAGGAGCTGGCTTCCGCCCACGAAAGGTTCTTCGGGCGCGGCAGCAGCTGCTGGGCCTGAACCTTGGTGAACTGGGCGAAGGAACCCCAGGTGGTCTCGTAACCCCAGATCTTCTGGCTGGGCGCAGCCATCGGGTCGAGGCCATGGACCTCGACATCCTCGTAGGAGGCCTGGTTGCAGTGGACGACTACCTCGTCGCCGACCTTCCAGCGGGTCACACCCTCACCGACCTTCCAGACGATGCCGGAGGCGTCGGAGCCACCGATGTGATGCCCGTACTCGGGGTGGTCGCCGTAGGGGAAGACGGAAACGGGCTCAGCGAGGCCGGCCCAGACGTTGTTGAAGTTGACGCCAGCAGCCATCACGCGGACGATCACCTCGAAAGCTCCGGGCTCCGGAGTCTCGATGTCCTCAAGCTGGAACGCCTTGTTCGGCTCGTTGCCCTCTGTTTCGGGGCGGATGACCCAGGCGGCCATCTTCTCGGGCAGCTCTCCCGGCTGCACGTCAAGCTTGCTCACTTCAGCGAGGTCAGGGGACACATCGCTCCTCTCAGGTTTCGATAGGGGACCGGGAAGTTCGGGAGCATCGTACAAAGGGCCAGTCCCAGACGGAGGTTTAGGCATGACTCAAAAATTGTTATCAAGTTGGTAGGCTGGTTTTGTCGTCTGATGTGAAACCTCCGAATCCGGAAGATGCTCTCGAGAACCCTTACAGCCACCCTTGCCGCGCTCCTGGCGGCGCTCGCCATCGCTGGCTGCGGGGCGGCCGGAGAGAAGATCGGGACCGACGCCACGAATGACGCCGAAGTTCGCGTCACCACCACCACCAACTTCATTACCGACATCGTTGGCGAGGTCGGAGGGGAGAGGGTGGCGATCGACGGGCTCCTCGGGCCCGGAGTGGACCCGCACCTGTACAAAGCCAGTGCCGGGGACGTGACCCGGCTGCGGGAAGCCGACATCGTCTTCTACAACGGTCTCTACCTGGAAGCCAAGATGCAGGATGTCTTCGAGGAGATCAGCGAAGACAAACCGGTCGTGGCGGTCAGTGACGAGATGCCGCGCGAGCAACTGCTGTCTCCCCCTGCGGGAGCGGCTCCGGAAGAGGAGTACGACCCACACGTCTGGTTCAACGTCGACCTCTGGAAGCACGCGGTCGAATCGGTCAGGGACGGGCTGATCGAGGTCGATCCTGAGGGTGAGGACACCTACAGGCGAAATGCGGCCGCTTACCTCGGGAAACTGGACAGGCTGGACCGGGAGACCGAGCGCAAGATCGCCTCTATCCCGGAGCAGCGCCGGGTCCTGGTGACCTCCCACGATGCTTTCCGCTATCTCGGTGATCGTTACGGCATCGACGTAGCGGCGATCCAGGGAATCTCCACCGCCGGCGAAGCCACGACAGAAGACATCGAGCGGGTCGCCGCGTTGATCGCGGACCGTGGCGTGAAGGCGGTCTTCATCGAGTCGAGTGTGCCTCCCCAGACGATCGAGGCCGTGCTGGCCTCGGCCGCCGAGCAGGGCCAGGACGCGGTCGTCGGGGGAGAACTCTTCTCGGATGCGGCCGGAGAGCAGGGGACTCGCGAGGGCACCTACATCGGAATGGTCGAAAGAAACGTAAACAACCTCGTCGAAGGGCTGAAATGAGTACGGAAACCGATCCGGTTGCCTCGCCCGGCCAGGCGCCTGCCCTGGAAGTCGACAGGCTGACGGTTTCCTACTCCTCAAGGCCGGTGCTCTGGGACGTTGACGCCCGGATCCCGGCGGGCCGGCTGGCAGCGGTCGTGGGACCCAACGGAGCCGGCAAGTCAACCCTGCTGAAGGCCGTCGTCGGCCTCCAGGGGGTGGACACCGGCCGGATCACCGTGCAGGGATTCCCGGCGGCGTCGGCGCTGGAGCGGATCGCATACGTCCCCCAGAGGGACGAGGTCGACTGGGACTTCCCGATCACCGTCGAAGAAGTTGTCGAGATGGGCCGGTACCGGTCAACTGGCTGGATCCGGAGGCTAAGGGCCGAGGATCGCGACATCGTTGCCGACTCGATCGACCGGGTCGGCATGACTCCCTTCCGCAAACGTCAGATCGGTGAACTCTCCGGCGGACAGAGGCAGCGCGTATTCATCGCAAGGGCACTGAGCCAGCAGGCACCGGTGATGCTTCTCGACGAACCCTTCGCGGGTGTGGACGCCAGAACAGAATCGGCCCTGCTGGACCTGCTGGCAGGTTTCCGTGACGAAGGGCGCACGGTGATCGTCGTCCACCACGACATCGCCACCGTTCGCTCGAGGTTCGACTGGGCCCTTCTGCTGAACGTCCGGACAGTTGCCTGCGGTCCGGTTGCCGAGTCACTCTCCGACCAGAATCTCCGCCGGGCCTATGGAGGGGTAAGCGGGGAAGGTGACCCGAAGGGCGCGACGTGGATTGGCTGATCGATCTCCTGCCGCTGAGCTACACCGATTCGGTCGTATTCCTCGGAGCCGTGATCCTCGGTGTGGCGGCAGGGGTTCTTGGTGCCTTCGCGGTACTCCGTCAGCGCAGCCTGGTCGGTGACGCCCTCTCTCACGCGACGCTGCCCGGGGTTTGCGTGGCCTTCATCGCCACCGGCGCCAAGGATGCTTCCACGCTGGCAATAGGTGCGGCCGCTGCCGGGCTGGTCGCCGCGACGATGATCCTGATCATCGAGAGGACCGACCGGATCAGGCCGGACGCCGCTATCGGCGTGGTGCTGTCGGGCTTCTTCTCGCTCGGAATCGTGTTGCTGACCTACCTCGCAAACTTCAACAACTCGAATCAGGCGGGGCTGGACACCTACCTTTTTGGCCAGGCCGCCGGACTGCTCGAGCAGGATCTCACGGTAATGGGTCTGCTCTGCCTAATTTCGCTGGCCGGGGTGGCGCTGGCCTTCCGCCCACTCAAGACCGCACTCTTCGACATGGCATTCGCCGGTTCGGTCGGCTTGCCGACGCGCCTGCTCGAGCTGGCGATGACCGCGATGCTGGTGATCGCGATCGTGATCGGGGTTCGGACGGTGGGCGCGATCCTGATGGTCGCGATGTTGGTCGTTCCGACCATAACCGCGCGACAGTTCACCTCCCGGCTCTCGATCCTTCTCGTCCTTTCCGGCGTATTCGGAGCCGCGGTCGGGTCGATCGGGGCTCTGATCTCCAACTCGGGTGGTCTGCCGACCGGACCGGTGATCGTCCTCGTCGGATTCGTCTTCGCAATGACTGCAATCCTGCTGGCGCCGGGACGCGGCGTTGCCTGGCAGGCCGGAAAGATCATGCGTGACCGTCGGCGGGCGGCGACCGAAGGTGTCCTGATCGATCTGGAGACCGCCCTTCACGCCGGAGCGCCGCCGACCCCCGAGGAGCTGGCCACCGTCAGTGGCCGCCCCCTGAGAACTGTGAAGAGAGCGCTGACCGACCTCGACCGGGCCGGGTCTCTGCGGCGTGACGGCGACCGGGTCTACCTCTCCGAGGCCGGCGCCGCAGCCGTCCACACGCTGCTCGACCGCCGTGATCTCTGGACTCTCTGGCTCGAGTACGGATGGAGGCTTGACATCCCGGATGCCCGTGAACCGGACCCGCGAAGGCTGCGGGAAACTCTCGGGGACGACCTGACCGATCAGCTGCTGGCGATGGCGTCGGAAGAACAGGCGGGATCGTGAGCGACGATCTAGCAATCATTCTCACTGCCGGACTGCTGGGCACGGCGGCTGGCCTGCTCGGACCCTTTCTTGTGCTGCGCCGGCAGGTGCTGCTGTCCGATGCGGTTTCCCACGCAGTCCTGCCCGGGATCGTGATCGTCTTTCTGCTGTTCGGAAGCAGGGCGCCGCTGCCGGTGATCATCGGGGCCGCCGTGTTTGCGGTGATCTGCGTCCTCGGAATCGAGGCGATCCGCAACACCGGGCTGGTCCATTCGGATGCCGCGATCGGGCTGGTCTTTCCGACCCTGTTCGCGCTTGGTGTGCTTGGGGTGACCGAGTTCGCCGAAGGGGTGCACCTTGACCTCGACTCGACGATCTACGGCGAGATCGCCTTTACGCCCTTCCGCACCTGGGAGGTGTTCGGGGTCGAGGTGGTCCGTTCCCTGCCCCTGCTGGGGGCCGTTACCGCCCTGAACGTGCTCCTTCTGGCACTCTTCTGGAAGGAGATCAAGGTCACTACCTTCGACCCCTCCTTCGCCAGGGTGAACGGAATTTCGCCCGTGGTGATCTCGAGGTGCATCCTTGTTGCCGTCGCGATCACAGCGGTGACAGCATTCGAGTCAGTCGGGGCGATCCTCGTGGTCACCATGCTGATCGTGCCCGCGGCCACCAGCTACCTCCTCACAGTGAGGCTCCTGCCGATGGTCCTGGTCAGCGTGGGTATCGGCTGGATCTCGGCCATGGGCGGGTACTCCTTCGCGATTTCCATGGACGCCTCGATCGGCGGATCGATGGGAATGGTCGCCGCAGCCTGCTTCGTTCTGGCTCTGCTGTTCGCGCCCCGTTACGGGTTCGTGACCCGGGCGCTCGTAAGGGCCCGTCGCCGGTCTGCCGCGAGGAAGCCGGCAGAAGCCGGAACCTGAGCAGTCAGGGAAGGAGCAGGTCGCCGCCGGAGGAGACCCGGCTCAGCCCGACGCCTAGCCTCCCGACGCCGGAACTGGCGGGCGAAGTGAAGAAGTAGATCCCGGTTGGCAGCGCCATGTTGAAGGAGCCCGATCCACCCTTTGTGAGCGGGACGACCTTCTCGACCGGGCCCTGCATCCGGAGCACCGTCGCCCTGCCGGTCAGGTTGGCAATCGCAAAGTTGACGACGGCAGGGGCCTTCCGGTCAGCCTGGTTCTGAGGGGCTGTCCGGTTCTGGTTCAGATAGGGCTGCCGCGGTCCGACCTCCCCGACACCCCTTCCCATGGCGGCTTTCGCCTCGATCGAATCCTCGCTGACGGCAACGCTTACCACCGTCGGGACGGGCGGACGTGGGTCGTTGCCATGGGAGGAGTTGCCGCAGCCCGCTATGGCCGCACAGGCAGCCAGCAGAACCGCAGCTGTGACCAAGGTTCCCCTCACGGCACGAAATCTACCCCACCGTGTGGCGTCAACCGGTCCAGACCGACTCGCGGGCGGCCAGCATGTCATCAAGCTGGCGCTGGATCCGGGCCCTGATCCGCTCGCTGATCACCTGGATCTCGGCCGGATCATCGATCGTCTCGACCGGGTACTCGGCCATGTCGATCGGCTCCATGAAGCGGATCTTGAACTTCGAAGGCATGTACATGAGGGGCGCGGCAAGACCGAAATGGGGAAATGACGGGGTGAGTGGAAAGTAGATCAGCCCCGAAAGCTTCTGCAGAAGCTTCAGATGGGCGAAGATCGGCATCGCCTCCTCGGCCCCTATCAGGGCAACCGGAACGATCGGGACCCTGGCCCGGATAGCGGTCCGGACGAAGCCGCCTCGACCAAAACGACGCAACTTGTACCGCTGCCAGTAGAGCTTGCGGGTTCCCTTCTGTCCCTCGGGAAACACAACCGCCAGGCGACCTTCGTCGTGAAGAAGGCGCTGGGCGTTCTCCCGGTGAGCCGGCACAAGCCCCATCTTGTTGACGATCATCGATACGCCCGGGTACCCCTTGAACCAGTGCTCGCCCAGCATGTAAAGCGGACGGGGCGAAGGGTGCTCGTTCCTTATCGCCTGCATGATCATCGGCGCGTCAGGCGGCAGGGCCCCGGAATGGTTGGACACGATCAAGGCGCCGTTCTCGGATGGAACGTTCTCGATTCCCTCGACCTCGACCCGGAACCAGTACCGGTAGTAGAAGTTGAGGATCGGCTCCATCAGAGAGACGACGGTTTCGCTCCGGCCCCAGTCGTCCAGCGCACGGTCCGGTTCCGCGGCTGGCAGCAGGTCCCGCAGGTCTTCCCGGCTGAGCAGTTCCCGGGCGGCCATCTTTGCTTCCGCCTCCGCAACCTCGCGGGCCTGAGCGAACTCGTCCGGACGGGGGTCCCAGGCAGTCGGCTCTTCCGGGTCACGAACCGCGGACCCGGTCCTCTTTCCGTTCGCCTGTTCGAGCGGACCACCGAACAAAGGGCTGTCGGCTCCAAGCCGGCTTCCACCGAGACCCTGTCTCCTCGCCTCGCTCATATCGAGAACCTCTCGACGAAGGGCAAATCGACAACTGTCGCTTCGACCTCGCCTTCGGCGGTCTCAACCGTCACGGTCGAGTCCGGCTCGGCCTCCTTGCGGAGAATCGCGAGGGCGATCCGTCCGCTCGCGGGAGAGAGGACGGCGGTGCCGACAGAACCGAGGTCCCGATCCCCCAGCCGCACTTTGTCCCCGCTCGAAACGGGTCCGGCGGGTTTCAGGCCCCGGAGGTGCCGGTTCGGGCGCCCCTTGTAGTGGAGGCGGGCGACCGGCTCCTGTCCGATGTAGCAGCCCTTGGTGAAGCTGACCGCCCGTTCGACGATCCCCGCCTCGGCTGGCATGTTCGCTTCGGTCATCTCGGCACCGAAGCGGGGGCGACCGTTCTCAACCCGGAGAATCTCTGCGGCGGCTTCGGAGACCGGGATCGCATCGTCGGCCAGGAGCTGGCTTCTCACTGCGTCAGCCGAGGTCGGCTTACAGATCACGTCCAGACCCTCGTCCGTGGCGACCACGAGGCAATCGGCGCCGGCAATGGTCGCCGGTGTGAAGTCGTTCTCGCCGCCGGGAGCCAGTTCGACAACACCGAAGGTGCCCGGCCCGATCAGCGAGAGAAGTGAGCCGTCCGTTTCGGCCACATCAACCTTGCGGCCGATCTTGTACATGGTCAGGTGCTTCAGCAGGACCGGGCCGGTTTCGGGCTCCGTGTCGATCAGGAACTCCTCATCCGCAAGCCTCAGGATCCGCATGTCCGCCTGCATGTGACCCTTGCGGTCAAGCAACGCGGCGTAGGCACCCGAGCCCGGAGCAAGCTGCTCGGTTTCGTTCGTCACCTGACCCTGGAGGAACTCGGCGGCATCCGGACCGTTGACCTCAATCCAGGCACGCCCGGCACGCTCGACCATTCCGCATTCCTCGCGGATCTGTCGGTACTCGCCGTCCAGGTCCAGTCCGGTGTCAATTGCCATGCGGCGATTGTACGAGTCCCGGTTCGGCGACCGGTGGCCTGCCACTGACCGGTAGGCTTGCGGGCGATGGCTCTCGCCCAGGATTTTCAGGATGTACTCGACTCGCTGCCGGCCGACTGGACCGACCTCGAGTTCGATCTACGCATCGATGACGAGGACCGGTACATCGATGCTTCGGTCCATCTGAGCATGATCAACGCCCAGCCCTACTCGCGTGCCGAGTGGCACTGGCGTGTGCCCGTGGCCCACAGCTTTGGAAAGGCGGCCGCACCGGAGACCGTCAAGGGATTGCTCCACCGCCTCGACGACGAGGGTTTCACGGGCGAGCTGGTCCTGCGGGAAGTACGTGAGGGTCGTTCGGAAGTGGTCCAGATGTGGGGCCGTCCCGAAAGCGTGCGCGAAGAGTTCCGGCAGCGCCGCTCGATCTGAGGCGATCTTGGCCCGGGTTCTTGCGGTCGTCCCTGACCTGATGCTCTCCAGCAAGGTGAGCGCGATGCTCGGTGCGGCCGGCCACGAAGTGACCGTCGTTTCGAAGGCGCCCACGTCCGATTCGTTCGAAGCGGACCTGATCGTCTGTGATCTCGAGTCCGTGGATGCCGTCGAGATCGCCTCGCTACCGGCGCCTGTGATCGGTTTCTACTCTCACGTGGACATCGAGACGCGGGATGCGGGCCGGGATGCGGGACTCGAACTGGTGATTCCCAGATCGAGGATGGCCCGTGAGCTACCCGATCTGGCAGCACGGCTTCTGGCCTGAGGGCAGGAAAAGGCGCTTTCGCGGCGTATATTTCTAGGCCCAGACAAAGCGACCCCTCATTGCGATGCCGCCGGTCGGCACCGGGCTGTGATTAGACTGACCCGGCTCGCCACAATGGCAGGGCGCAATCGACACAAGCCACGGGAGGTTTGACTTCAATGCAAGATCGCGGTCTCGCCGCATACATCGCCGAACTGCTCGGAACCTTTTTCCTTGTATTCGGAATCACTCTGGTCGGCGTGCTTTTCATTGCCGTGGGCGACAACGCCTCGTTCGGCTCTGACTTCGCGGTTGTCGGTCTGACCTATGCCTTCATCCTGACGGCGTTGATCTTCGCCTTCGGAGGCGCCAGCGGTGGCCATTTCAACCCCGCAATCACCCTCGGTGCTGCGCTGATGAAGAAGATTGCCCCGGTAGACGCGGTGATCTACATCCTCGCCCAGCTCTCCGGCGGTGTCCTCGGTGCCCTCCTGACCAAGGGCCTGCTCGAGGACGAAGGCCGCGCCGCCAATTACGGCGCCGTATCGATCAGCCCTCTGCTGAGCGGCAACTTCGCCGGTGCCGTGGTCGAGTGCCTCGGCACCTTCCTTCTGGTTCTGGTCGTCCTGGCTATCGCCCTCGGTGTACGTGCCGCCAAGGACTGGGCGCCTCTCGCGATCGGCTTCGCCCTCGGCGTCGTCGGCCTGATCCTGGTGCCGCTCACCGGTGGTGCCGTGAACCCGGCGCGCTGGTTCGGTCCGGCACTGGTCTCCGGCGAGTGGGGCGGCGTGTGGCCGTACCTCGGAGGTGAGATCGTAGGCGCCATCCTGGCCTTCGTGGTCTACAAGTTCCTGATTGCACCAAGCTCAGGGGATTCGGCGAAGGAAGACACGAAGAAGCCTTCGGTCATTCCGTCACCGGAAGCCTGATCTTCAGAGCATCCGAATGTGGAAAGGGCGGCCTCCGGGTCGCCCTTTTTCGTGCAGCACTTGACCGGACCGGCGGCTAGAGCGCCTGACCGAGCCAGACTGCCGCCAGGCCGCCAATCGAGGACACCACGATGTTGATCCAGGCGAACCTGGCGAGGTCGGCCCTGACCAACAGGTGGCTGTCCAGGATCCAGGTGGAGAAGGTCGTAAACGACCCGATCACGCCTCCCGCCACTATCACCAGAGCCTGACCATCGAGAGTGCTGCCGGCGACGAGCCCGATCAGGAATGCACCGGTCAGGTTCACGGCGAGGATGCCGAACGGGAACCGGTGCTCCCAGCGGTGGGAGATCTCGGCATCCAGCAGGTAGCGGAAGCCTGCCGCGAGACCGCCAAGCAGCCCGACCGCCACCCACCCGAGGACCGTCATGCGCCTGCCCTCTGCCGGGACGTGGCCGACGCGATGCCGGCTCTCAACGCCAGGTAGCCAAAGACGAGGCTCGCGGCGAGATATGAGGCAGCCAGGCCGGCTTCACCGGCCTCAAGCATGTTGAAGAGCTCGAGCTGGAGCGTCGAAAAGGTAGTAAGGGTTCCGCATATACCGGTCGCCAGGAAGGGGTGCTGGAGGCGTTCCGGTCCGTGATCCTGGAGCGCAGTGAAGAAGTAGCCGATCAGAAAGGCGCCGACCAGATTGACCGCGAAGGTGGGCCAGGGCCAGGCGTCCACAGCATGGGGAAAGGCTTCTGCCAGCCCTACCCGGAGCAGCGCCCCGATGACCCCGCCCGCGTAGATCGCGGCGAGCTTTCTGATCGGGTGGCGGCTGAACATGGGGGCACAAAATACCCCGGACCCCTGAGGGCCCGGGGTGGTTGCGCAAAGGAACTCCCCGTCAGTTGACGGTCAAAGTTCCCTTCATACCGGCTGCCTCGTGACCTGGCAACGAGCAGTAGAACGTGTACTTGCCGGGCTTCACGTCGAAATCGATGCTTGTGCTCTGACCCGAGATGATGTCGGTCGCGGCGACTTCATTTCCGCTCGAATCCTCGATCACGACATCATGTCCGACCGACGACTCGTTGGTGAAGTCGAGCCTCACCTTGCCTGCCTTCGCCGTCAGTTCGGTCTTGTCATATGCGAGCTGGCCATCCGGATCGGCGGCCAGCGACAGGACCTGGCTCGCGGCGGCTTCGGAGTTGTCGGCGGGCTGGGTCTGGGTAGTCGTCGTCTCGGTCGAGGTGCTGTCATCCGACGAGTCATCACTGCCGCAACCCGCGAAAACTAGTGCTCCGACAGCCAGCGGGATTGCCATGAATTTCAGGGTCGGTTTCATTGAATCTCCTTCGGGGGTGGGATCGGACGAGGTGTAATCACCATATCCCCGAACTACATCGGCGCAAGCGTGACGGTTCACTGCGGTAGGTTGAACGGCGGATGCGCAGGGTCACCTTTTCCCGCAATTACACGATTTCGCTTTCGCGTACCTGCCAGTGCTACTGCAAGTACTGCGCCTTCGCGACCCATCAGGCTCATGTCCATCCGCCCGAAGAGGTGGAACGCATGCTCGATGAAGCCGTCAGGCGGCGGGCCAAGGAGTTGCTCTTCCTGACCGGCGAGAAGCCGGAAGTGAACCCGGTCGTGAAGGGACAGCTGCGCTCCTGGGGCCACGAGGACTTCACCTCCTATGTTGTCTGGGCGTGCGAGCGCGCCCTTGAGCGGGGAATCCTCCCTCACACCAACATCGGTGCCATCTCCCGGGAAGACATGGCCCGGCTGCGGGAAGTCACTGCGTCCCAGGGTCTGATGCTCGAGTCGGCCTCGGAGCGACTGATGAAGACGGTCCACGCGGGGTCACCTACCAAGCATCCGGCCCATCGCCTGGAGACCATCGAGGCCGCCGGCCAGCTCAAGGTTCCTTTCACCACCGGCATCCTGGTCGGTATTGGCGAAACCCCGGAGGAGCGCATCGAGTCACTCAAGGCGATCGCGGCGCTTCAGCGGAAGTACGGCCACATCCAGGAAGTGATCATCCAGAACTTCGTGCCGCATCCCCGCTATTACGGCCAGGAGCCGGCAGATATTGCTGCCGCTGCCTCGGATCGCCGCTGGCGTGAGTCGGAGACGGTGGTGAGCCTTGATTCCGGGATCGAGCCCGATGCTCCCGGGCAGCAGCTTGACGAGCAGGCAAGGCCCACGATCGCTCTGCCGGACTGGGCCTGCCCGGTTTCGATCGAAGACCTGAAGCACCTGATTCGGGAGACAGCCAGGCTGATGCCTGACGTCGGCGTCCAGGTGCCGCCCAACCTTTCCGACTGGTGGGCCGAACTGGTCGAGGCCGGGGCGACTGATCTCGGAGGCCTGTCGGCCAACGGCGATCACATCTCGCCTGAACATCCCTTCCCGAGTCCGAAGCAGGTCAGGGAGCAGCTGCACCCTCTCGGCTACGCGTTGACCGAGAGGCTCTGCGTCTACCCGCAGTACATGAACGCGGAATGGATGGAGCAGGGCGTTCTCGACGTGATCAAGCTCAAGTACTGGAGCTTCATTCCGCGCCTCGGTTCCGGCCGGGTGAGCGAAGAGAAGCTGGATCCGGGGCTCGCCATCGAGGCGATCGCCAAGGGTCGCCAGGGTGAAGAGTTGACCGAGGACGAGCTGACCGCGCTGTTCTCGGAGACCAGGCCCGAGGTGATCGAAGCGATGCGGGTCGCCGCAGACGGACTCCGCGCCGAGATCGCCGGAGACACGGCCACTTTCGTCGTCAACCGGAACATCAACTTCACCAACATCTGCACCGTCGGCTGCGCTTTCTGTGGGTTCGGTCAGGGCCGGCGCTCTCCGGACGCCTACGAGTCAACCGAGGAGGAGTTCATCGCCCGGGTCGAGGAAGCGGTCGATTTCGGTGCGACGGAGCTCTGCATGCAGGGGGGGATACATCCCGACCTTGATCTCGAGGCTTACGGCCGCTGGTTGAAGCTGGCAAAGCAGGTCGCCCCGGATATTCACCTGCATGCGTACTCGCCGATGGAGATCAACCACATGTGTGAGGTGGAGGGTCTCGAGCCGGGAGAGGTGTTCGAGTACCTGATCGGCTGCGGACTCGGATCAACCCCCGGTACCGCCGCCGAGGTCCTTGATGACGGTGTCCGACAGCGGATTTCACCCAACAAGCTGCCCGCCGACCGCTGGGTGGAGATCATCGAGGCATCGCATCGGGCCGGACTGAAGTCCACTTCGACCGTCATGTTCGGCCACATCGAGGAGCCTCGCGAGCTGGCCCGTCACATGAAGGTGATCCGCGACCTCCAGGGTCGAACTGGAGGGATCACCGAGTTCGTGCCCCTCAGCTTCATCCCCTTCAACACCCTTCTCGGCCGTACCCACGGTGTCGAAGAGATCTCTATAGAGGAGAACCTCAAACACACCGCTGCTTTCCGCCTCGCGCTGGGGAGGTCAGTGACGAACCTTCAGGCCAGCTGGGTGAAGATGGGGCTTCCCGGGGCGACCGAGGCCCTGAACTGGGGCGTGAACGATCTGGGTGGCACCCTGATGGAGGAGAGCATCTCCCGGATGGCCGGTTCGCAGCACGGAGTTCGGCTCGAAGTCGAGCAGCTCGTCGACGCCGCTCACAGGGCCGGTCGCCGGGCGGCCCAGCGGAACACCTCGTACGGGATCATCCGTGAGTTCCCCGACCCGGCTTCTTCTCCGCCGCCGGAACTCCTCATAGACCTTGCTCATCCCGGCGAAGAGCCGGTCGCCGGTCTGGTCGGAAGCGCCGCGGCATAGGAAGCGGGGGCCTGGAGTTGCGCGCCATGGTCCTCGAAGAGCAGCCCGGTCTTCTTTCCGAGGTGGACCTTCCCGTTCCAGATCCGGGTCCGGGCCAGCTGCTGATCCGTGTGCAGACCTGCGGAGTCTGCCGCACCGATCTGCACATCGTTGACGGGGACCTGACCAAACCGAAACTGCCGCTGGTTCCCGGTCATCAGATCGTCGGCACCGTCGAAGCCTGCGGGCCAGGCTCCGACCGGTTCGTGAGCGGGGACCGGGTTGGCGTCCCCTGGCTTGGCTGGACCGACGGGACCTGCAGGTTCTGTCAGGAGGGACGCGAGAACCTCTGCGAAAGCGCCCGTTTCACCGGCTACGACATCGATGGCGGGTACGCGGAATTCGCCGTGGCCGACCAGCGCTTCTGCTTCCCGCTTCCGCAGACGATCGACGACCAGCACGTGGCGCCGCTTCTATGTGCCGGCATGATCGGTTACAGGGCCCTGGAGATCGCCGGTGACGGTCAAAGGCTCGGCCTGTACGGGTTCGGCTCCTCTGCCCACATCCTTTGCCAGATTGCCGCGGCGGAGGGTCGCCGGGTCTTCGCCTTCACCCGGCCCGGAGATGAGGCCGGTCAGCAGTTCGCCCTCTCGCTCGGGGCGGAATGGGCAGGAGGCTCTGACGAAACGCCGCCCGAGCCCCTGGATGCGGCGATCGTCTTTGCGCCGGTCGGGTCTCTGATGATCGACGCGCTGAGGGCCAGCGAACGTGGGGCCCGGGTCGTGAGCGCTGGGATCCACATGAGTGACATCCCCTCTTTCCCTTATGAGCTCCTCTGGGAGGAGCGGAGCCTTCACTCGGTAGCGAACCTGACCAGGGCCGACGGCACGGCCCTGCTTGAACTGGCGGCCCGGCACGGGGTGAAGCCGACGGTTGAATCGCTGCCAATTGAAAGCGCCAACGAGGCTCTCGAACGGATCAGGTCAGGTGCCTCCGAGGGCTCGATCGTGCTGCGTGTAGACGGCTGACCGCGCTAGCTCGCGACCGTGTACTCGAGGGCCAGAGTCCCCTTCGGGAACTGGCGCAGGTCGGTCAGCTCGAGGTCACTGATCCTGGTTCCCGGCGTGAAGAAGGGCTTTCCGCCACCGATCGTCACGGGAGTGATCCAGGGACGGTAGACATCGATCTCGCCGATCTCGTCGAGCTGGGCCGAAAGCAGACCACCACCCACCTCGATGTCACCCTCGGTCGATCGCTTCAGCTCAAGGATCGCCTCCACGGCATCGCCTTCGATCAGATGGCAGCTCTCGTGAACTTCGGAAAGTGAACGGGACGCCACATACTTGGGGATGCGGGCCCAGGCTTCGGCGAACTCCACCTCGATCTCGTTGCCTTCTCCCGACTCGAGCAGGTCATGCCAGTAGGGAACCATCGCCTCATAGAGGCGCCGGCCCATCACGATGGCATCGAGATCGCCGACCATCCCGTTCGCGAAGGAATGAAGTTCGGGCTCGGGGACCGACCACTCGATGCTGCCGTCGGCGTCCTCGTAGAAACCGTCCAGCGAAACCACGCCTGCCCTCACGAGTCTTCCCATCTCCTACCACCCCTTGGTTCTGATCATCTGAACAGGTCATCGGCCGGGTCTCGCAGCTGGGCTGCGCAACCTGGGCCGTCATCTTCGGTCACGAAATGCCCGAGCCCCCTCAGGACAACTGCGGGAACTCCGTCGGTCTTGCTTCGAACCAGATCCGATGCCGCTGCGAGCTGGTCGGCAAGGCTGATCACGGTTGCAGTCAGTTCCCGGCCCCGCTGATCCTTCTCTCCGCGCCAGTCGTCGAGGGGCTGGATGCCGGCGCAGCCGATCGCGACCTCCACCTGGCCCTGCCGCCAGGCGCGGCCGAAACTGTCGGTGACCAGAACCGCAGTCCTGACCGAGGCCGCTGTTTCGAGCTCCACCCTGATGCGCCTTGCCGAGCCATCCGGATCGAGCGGCAGCAGGATCGCTTCGTCCTCTGCTCCAGTGTTTGACTGGTCGATGCCTGCGTTGGCGCAGATGAAGCCGTGACTCGTCTCAGTAATGAGGATGCCTCGTTCCTCGTCCACCCGGATCACGCTCCGGCTCTCGTCGAGAATGTGCTGGACGAGCCTCGGATCCTTGCCCGCCCGCGCAGCAAGGCTGACCGCTTCGGGACCGGGGTCGGTTTCATCGAGCCTCACCACCCGGCCCTCGGACTTCGAGACGATCTTCTGCGAGACGGCGATGATGTCCCCGTCTTCAAGCTGAATCTGCCCCGCAATGGCCTTGCCGATGTTGAAGGTCAGGGTGACCTCGGGAAGACCTTCAACCGGCAGTACGGTTGCCCCGCCCATCAGATGCCCAGCACTCCGGCGGTCCTGGGGGCCGGGTTGCCTCCCGCCGCACGCGCCATCTCGATTTTCGTGGTCAGGGCCACGATGTCGGCCGGGGTGTCGAGGTCCAGGGCCAGGCCTTCGACCTCTTCCGTCGCGTGGGGGATTCCCGCCTGCTTCGCGATTTCGAGGTGGCGCTCGCAGCTTCCTTCGCCGAATGAGGGGTCGATCGTGCCTGGTGGTCTCATCGCCAGAGAGTTTGTACCCGTTCCGTGACGATCGGGAACAACCACGAGGAATGGATCGGGGAGGCCGGTGACCAGGCTGTCGATTTCACGCGGTTCGAGCAGGGGGCAATCGCCGGGCAGAAGCACCGCGACTTCCGCTTCGACCCCTTTCGCCCGGTCGATCCCGAGCAGAGCCGCTCCGTTGTGGCCAGCGTCGTCGGGGTCGTGGATCACTTCAGCCCCGAAACTCTCGGCGATCGAGGCAGCGGCGGGTTCGCCAGTGATCACCACGGTCAGGTCGACCTGACGGGCAGCGGTCACAGCTTCGAGTACGTCGCCAAGCATCGCCTCGACCAGCGCGAGCCTCCGTTCCTCCGGCACGGCCCCGGACATTCTCTGTTTCGCGGCTGTGAATCTCTTGGCGGTTACGATCGCGACCGTTTTCACGAGGCAGCCAGGGTCTCGCCGACCTTGATGACCGCCCGGGCCACTGTGGCGCGGCTCTCGGAGCTGTGCATGAACGTGGCAGTCGAGAAGGACCTCACCTCCGAGGGCGGCGGATCCGGATCTTCCGAGTCGTTGATCATTGCGTCGATCACGCCCTGGTAGAGGGTGGCCACTCCGGCCGCCGTGGTCGGCCGGCCGATCGCCTTCATGAACAGGTCTGTGGGTCCCTTGACGACCTTGCCGGCCACATAGGGGCTGACCGCCACCACCGGTGCCGCGGCTTCGATCATCGCCTGGCGTATTCCCGGCACGGCAAGGATCGGCCCGATGCTGATCACCGGGTTGGAGGGTCCGATCACGATCAGGTCCGCCGAACTGATCGCCTCGATCAGCTCGGGGGTTGGTTCGGCTTCCTCGATTCCGTCGAGCTGGACGCCTTCAACCTCGGTCTGGCCGCCCTCGATGATCAGATACTCCTGCAGCCCGCGCCACTCCCCGCTGCTTTTGATCCGCGTGCGGACTGGCTGGTCAGACATCGGCAGCACGGTGGCCCTGACTCCGAGCCCCCTCGTGATCTGCGCCTGGGCATCCGTCAGGCGTCCGCCTGAGGCCATGAAGTCCTTGCGGT
>WBZM01001928.1_pt1 | contig 18880 bp, 18 predicted proteins | sample 5204271 | NCBI WGS metagenome assembly WBZM01 (sample SAMN12344346, study PRJNA552823) | activated sludge metagenome | biome: Activated sludge suspended growth; feature: Nitrification reactor; material: Wastewater; isolation source: activated sludge from nitrification reactor of wastewater...
CCTTGAGGCCGTCGCGCAGGGCGCCGTAGAGCGTATCGGCGTCGATGTCGCGCAACATGCGCATGCTCATGCGGCGCGGTGTCGCGGCATCGAGCAGACCGGCCGGCGTGTTCGATTTCTGGGTGACGTAGAGCGCCCCGACATAGACCTTGACGAAAACCTTGGTCCGCAGACCGGCACCATTGAGCACCAGTTCGCCGGCGCCAACCTTGATCTGCTCATCCAGCTTGACCCCGGCCACCTCGGCCGCCTGCAGGCCGGGAACCGCCAGCAACGCCGCGACCAGCGCCGCCATCCGCACGGAATGCGAAATCATCTTGTTTTGTCTCCTTCGGTGGATTTTTGCCGGTAATGCTTCTTGTCGGCGATATAAACCGTACGTTCGACCACGGTATGCACCGTGCCCTGGCTATCCCTCAACTCGACCAGGTAGGTTCGGTCGAGCTCTGGCGACTCGTCGAGCGCGGCACGGATAGCCGCGACCTCGTCGGCCGCCAGTGAAAAATCCGCGAACAGGGTCGTGTAGCCCGGCTTCTTGTAGCGGATGCTGGCCGCCTTGTCCCAGACGATCACGTCCTCGCCGAGCGCGGCCATCAGCATCATCGGATGCACGCCGTCGGTGACCGCGAACAGCGAACCGCCGTAGATCGAGCCGACGACGTTGCGCGTCCGCCAGCTGAGTGGCAGGCGGATGCGGATATGCGAGAGGTCGGCCGCCACGTGCTCGACCCGCCCACCGGTGCCGCGAAAGGCGGGATGGAGGTTGAACCCCATCCGCACCATGCGCGCCCGCCAGGCCGGCGGCACTTTCGCGAGCCAGGCGGGTTTCATGCTCAGAGTGCCTCGATGATGCCGGCGGCGCCCATGCCGGTGCCGATGCACATAGTGACCATGCCGTACTTGCCGCCAGTGCGCTTGAGACCGTGGGCGACAGTGGCGATGCGGATGGCGCCGGTGGCCCCCAGCGGATGGCCGAGCGCGATGGCGCCGCCGAGCGGATTGACCTTGTCCGGGTTGATCCCCAGTTCCTGCATGACGGCCAGCGACTGCGCGGCGAAGGCTTCGTTGAGCTCGATCCAGTCGAGGTCATCCTGCTTGATGCCGACCTGCTGCAGCACCTTGGGGATCGCCGCGATCGGCCCGATACCCATGATCTCGGGCGCCACGCCACCCACCGCGTAGCCGGCGAAGCGGGCGAGCGGGGTCAGGTTGTATTCCTTCAGCACCTTCTCCGACACCAGCATCACGGCAGCGGCGCCGTCGGACATCTGCGACGAGTTGCCGGCGGTGACCGAACCGCGCGCATGGAAGACCGGCTTCAGCTTACCCAGCTTTTCCAGCGAGGCATCGGCGCGCGGACCTTCATCGACTTCGGCGACGCGCTCGCGAACCTTGATCTGCCCGCTCTTCAGGTCGGGCAGGCTTTCGCGGATGGCGTAAGGCGTCGTCTCGGCGTTGAAATAGCCGGCAGCGATGGCGGCGCAGGCCTTCTGGTTGGACGCCAAGGCGAAGGCGTCCTGTTGCTCGCGGCTGATATTCCACTGGCGCGCCACCTTCTCGGCGGTCAGCCCCATACCGTAGGCGATGCCGAGGTTTTCCTCTTTCGCGAAGATGGCCGGGTTCATCGACATCTTGTTGCCCATGATCTGCGGCATCACGCTCATCGACTCGGTACCTGCGGCGATCATGACGTCGGCCAGGCCGAGGCGGATCTGGTTGGCGGCATCAGCCACCGCCTGCACCCCGGAGGAGCAGAAGCGGTTGATGGTGATGCCCGGCACGGTGATCGGCAGGCCGGCCAGCAGCAGGCCGATGCGGGCGACGTTCATGCCCTGCTCGGCTTCCGGCATGGCGCAGCCGACGATGACGTCGCCAATGCGCGCCGGGTCGATGCCCGGCACTTGGGTGACGACGGACTTGAGGACGGCGGCCAGCATGTCGTCCGGACGGACGTTCCTGTACATGCCGTTGCGCTTGGCCACCGGCAGGCGGGTGGCGGCGACGATGTAGGCTTCCTGAATCTGTTTGCTCATTTCTTTATCTCTCCTCGACCCGATCAGTTACGCAGCGGCTTGCCGGTTTCCAGCATGTGCTTGATCCGGGCCTGGGTTTCGGGGGTTTTCAGCAGTTCGACGAACAACTGGCGTTCGACGGTGATCAGCCATTCCTCGTCGACCAGGCTGCCGGTCTCGACCTCGCCGCCGCACAGGGCAACGGCAGCCGAACGGGCGACCTTGTAGTCGTGGGCCGAGATCATGCCGCCCTCCTTCATATTGACCAGCATCATCTCGAAGGTCGCGATGCCGTTCTTGCCGGCAACCGGGATAGCGCGAGCCAGCGGCGGTGGCGCGTAGCCGGCCTCGGCCATCGCCCGCGCCTCGCGGATCGCCACGTAGAGCAACTCATGGGCGTTGAAGAGGATGGTGTCGGACGGCCTGGCGAAGCCGAAGTCGATGACTTCCTGGGCGCTCTTGGCGACCTTGGCCATGGCAATGGTCTGGAACACCTGCTGCAGGAAGTTGAACACTTCGCCCGGCGTCGCCGATTGCGCGGCCCAGTCGGCGGCGCGCACGGCGAATTCCTTGCAACCGCCACCGGCCGGGATCAGGCCGACGCCGGCTTCGACGAGGCCGACATAGCTTTCCAGCGCCATGACGCGCTTGCCGGCGTGCATGACGAATTCGCAGCCGCCGCCGAGGGCCAGGCCCTGGACCGCAGCGACGACCGGCACCTGGGCGTACTTCAGCGTCTGCGAGGCGCGCTGGAATTTCTCGACGGTCGCTTCGAGCAGGTCGAACTGACCGGCGGCGCAGGCTTCGCCGACCTGCTGCAGGTTGGCGCCGACGGCGAACGGGGCTTCGTGCCAGATGACGACGCCGTCGAGCGTCGTTTCGGCCTGGCGCACGGCGGCGATGACGCCGTCGAGCACTTCGTTGCCGATGGTGTGCATCTTCGACTTGATGGAAATGATGCCGATTTTGGCGTCGACCGCAGCCAGCTTCCACAGGCGCACACCATCATTTTCATAGAGCGTTTCGCCGGATTTTTCCGGGGTGGCGGCGGCTTCGCCGAGGACGCGCTCGGGGAAGAGCTGGCGCTGGTAGACCGGCAGGGTCGAGCGAGCGACGTAGGCGTTCCTGCTCGCCGAGTAGGAACCCTGCGCGGTATGCACGCCGGTGCGCCCGGCTTCCAGCGCCCAGGCCGGCAGCGGTGTGGCGCTCATCGCCTTGCCGGCAGCGATGTCGGCGGCGATGGCTTGGGCAGTGTCGGCCCAGCCGGCAGCCTGCCAGGTTTCGAAGGGGCCTTGCGTCCAGCCGAAGCCCCAGCGCATGGCGAGATCGAGATCGCGGGCGTTGTCGGCAACGCTTTCGAGCTGCACGGCGGCGTAGTGGAAGATGTCGCGGAAGATGGCCCACAGGAATTGCGCCTGCGGATGCGCCGAGGCGCGCAACGCGGCGAATTTCTCGGCGGGCGACTTGATCTTGAGAATGGCGGCGACCTCGTCGGCGATTTCGCCGCCCGACTTGCGGTAATCCTGCGCCGCCAGGTCGAGCACCTGGATCTCCTTGCCCTGCTTGCGATAGATGCCGCCGCGCGTCTTCTGGCCGAGCGCGCCCTTGGCGATCAGGGCCTGCAGCCAGGCGGGGTTGGTGAAGTAGGCGTGCCACGGGTCGTTCGGCAGTGTGGACTGCATGGTGTTGACGACGTGGGCCAGGGTATCGAGGCCGACGACGTCCGCCGTGCGGTAGGTGGCGCTCTTCGGGCGGCCGATGCGCGGGCCGGTCAGGGCATCGACCTCGTCGAAGCCGAGGCCGCAGGCCTGGGTATGATGCATCACCGCCAGGATGGAGAAGACGCCGATGCGGTTGGCGACGAAGTTGGGGGTATCCAGCGCGCGGACGACGCCCTTGCCGAGACGCGAGGTCAGCCAGGTTTCGAGGGCATCGAGCGTGGACGCATCGGTGCTTTGCGTGCCGATGATCTCGACCAGGTGCATGTAGCGCGGCGGGTTGAAGAAGTGGATGCCGCAGAAGCGCGGGCGCACGTTCTCGGGCAGGCCCTGGGCCAGGGCGTTCATCGACAGGCCGGAGGTGTTGGAGGCGATGATGGCATCGCCCTTGAGGTGCGGCGCGATCTTCGCGTAGAGGTCGTTCTTCCAGTCCATGCGCTCGGCGATGGCTTCGATGACGAGGTCGCACTCGGCGAGCAGTGGCAGGTGCTCATCGTAGTTGGCGGCGTCGATGTACTTGAGCTTGGCCTTGCCGGACAACGGGGCCGGGTCGAGCTTCTTGAGGCCGTCGAGGGCCTTTTTCACGACGCCGTTCTTGTCGCCTTCCTTCGCCGGGAGGTCGAACAGCACCACCGGCACATCGGCGTTCGCCAGGTGCGCCGCAATCTGCGCCCCCATCACGCCGGCGCCTAGCACGGCGGCTTTTCTTACGATCAGCTTGTTCAAGCGGTTCTCCTTTAATGGTCTTTTGACTGCTTCGCTAAACTAAAACGAACGTTTGAATTATAGAGGAGGCGCGGTTGCGGTCAACGCATTTTTTAGAGGAAATACTCAAAAAAAAGCCCCGGACTGGCCGGGGCAATGAATAAAACGGAAAGTCGCTTAGAAGAACATCGAGAACTGGGTACCGATCAGCCAAGCGCTGTCATTGTAGGAGCCCTTGACCAGCCCCTTTCCTTCGGCGCGCAGGTCGTTATTGATATTCGCATCCCTCAGATACAGGTATGCAGCGCCAACGTCGAGCGCCATGTCCTTGGCGGGCTTCCACTGGAAGCCGGCGCTGAACCAGGTACGGTCGTTGTCCGGCAGCGAAACGAGGCGGTATTCGGCATTCGGCACCGGGGTCTGATCGTAGGCGATACCGAAGCGCAGCTTCCACGCCTCGTCCAGCTTGTAGTTGGCACCCAGCGCAAAACGCCAGGCGTCGTCGAACTTGGTGTTGAGCTTCTGGGCGGTTGACCCCGACGCGTAAGCGGGCGTAGCCGACGTGCGCACAATATCGACGTACGGAATGCTGCTCCAGCCGGTCCAGGAAACATCGGCCAGCAGTTCCCACTTGTCGCCGATACCCTGCGACAAGCTCAGGATGAAGGTATCCGGAACATCGATGTCGGCCTTGATATTGCTACTGCCACCGGCATTGACGGCGGCGCTCGGGCCGGAAACGGAAACATCCCCTGTCGCGGTGTACTTGATCTTGGAACGATAGGAGACACCGATCTTGGTCTGCTCTGCCGGCTTGAACAAAGCACCAACGTTCCAGCCCCAAGCATCATCGTCCATTTCCAACTTGACGCTCGTATTGGGCAGCAATCCATTGGGGTAGGTCACAACTTGACCGTTGACAATCGTCGGACGACCATTAGTAAGGATCGGAACACCGTTGGTACCGGCCGCCCGCTTATAAGTCGCATCGATCCGCTGCCAGTTGATACCGGCACCGAGCGACACCCAGTCCGCCGCACGCCACGCGATCGACGGGTTGATGTTGATGGTCTTGATATCGAATTCGTTACTATGGGCCGAGCCGATCCATGGGGCATCATATTTTGTCTTCAGACCGAACGGGGCACCGATGCCGAGGCCGATGTACCAGTCCTTGGCGAGCTGCCATGAGCCGTAGGCATTCGGGACAACACCCCAGTTGCCACCGTTGCCGCCATCGCCAGTCAGGCCTGGCGTGATCGAGCCGTCGTTGCTGAATTCGAAATTGGTCCTGACCGCGACAAGGCCGGCGGACACCGAACCGCGACCCAGTTCGGTCATGCCGGCCGGGTTGTAGTAGATGGTGCTGGCGTTCTCGGCCACGGCGGCCGAACCGGCACCCGCATTACCCAAGCTACTGGCGCTCTGCTCGCCCATCAACTGGAAACCCGACGCGCTGGCCGTGCCGGAAAATGCGACTGCCAGCAGGGCTGGAATCAGGCGCAGGGTCATATTCTTATTCATCTATCTATCTCCTCATTTGTTTATTTAATGGAACTAATTTACAAAAAATTACAACACAAATTAAATCTCAAACAAGCGTTTGAAATCTACACAAAACTGGGGATTCCGAAGGTCAGTGTTGCGCCCGGGCAACAGCTTGTTACTTTTCCGTCCTTCGGTAGTTGAGCGGCCCGCCGGTGAAGGGGGCGAAGCCGGTACCAAAGATCACCCCGGCGTCGGCCAGTTCGGCATCGGCGACGACACCGGTCGTCACAAGTTGCTCGACGCGGTCGATCAGCGGTTTGGCCAAGCGTGCCGCGAGGCCGTCGGGCGGCGTGCCCGCTCCGCCCTTCTGCGCCTTGCCGGCGCTCCAGGCATAAAAGCCCTGCCCGGTCTTCTTGCCCAGTTGCCCCTTGTCGACGCGACCCAGCAGACAGCGTGGCGCTGCCGCTCCGCCCGCCAACTGCCGGCCGGCGGCAACGGCGATGTCGAGACCGACGGTGTCGGCCAGTTCGACCGGGCCCATCGGCATGCCGAAAGCCAGCATCGCCTCGTCGACGGTTTCCGGGGCAATTCCCTCGTCGACCGCACGCATCGCTTCCAGCATGTAGGGCGCGAGGACGGCATTGACCAGGAAGCCGGGTTCGCTCTTCACCGGCAGCGGCAGCTTGTCGATCTGGCGGACGAAGGCACAGGCAGCCTGCACCATGCCGGGATCGGCGCCGTCGGCTTCGACCACTTCGACCAGCGGCATCATCGCCACCGGGTTGAAGAAGTGGATGCCGACCAGGCGCTCGGGCCGTTGCAGCACGGTGCGCAGGTCTTCCAGCTTGAGGCTGGAGGTGTTGGTCGCCAGCACGGCGTCCGGCTTCATCACCGCATCCAGCTTGCGCAGCAGCGCATGCTTGGCCTCGACGTTCTCGAAGATGGCCTCGATGACGACGTCGGCATGCGCCGCGCCGGCGCCATCTGGGTCGGGAATCAGGCGATCCATGACCGCACGCAGTTGCAGCTTGTCCTTGATGCGCCGGGAAAAATTCTCGCGGGCGCGCTTGAGGGCCGGGGCGATGCGCTCCAGCCCCTGATCCTGCAGGGTCACGCTCAAGCCGCGCAGCGCGCACCAGGCGGCAATGTCGCCGCCCATGGTGCCGGCACCGACGACGTGCACGCGTTTGGCCTTGAAAGCAGAGTCCTTGCCGAAGCTCTTGAGCCGCTCCTGCAGGAAGAAAACGCGCACCAGATTGCGCGCCGTCGGCGAGCGGACGATGCCGTCGACCAGTTCCGGCGCCGCCAGCGCGTTGCCGTTGTGTTTCGCCCAGATGTCGATGATCGCGTACGGCGCCGGGTAATGCTGCGGCCGCGCACGTTTGGCCACCTGTTTGCGGGCGCCGTTGGCGACCACGCTCTTCAGCGGCCCGTTGAGCAGCTTCTGCATCAATGGCAACGGGCGGCGCGGCGCATCGGACAGCACCATCATGCGGGCGGCACGTTCCATGACGCGCGGCGGCACCGCGTCGTCGGCCAGCCCCATGCGCTTGGCCCGCCGGGCATCGATCGTCTTGCCGGTCAGCATCATGTCCAGCGCGGCAGCCGGGCCGACGCGCTGCGGCAGGCGCAGCATGCCGCCCCAGCCGGGAAAGATGCCGAGCATGACTTCCGGCAGCCCCATCTTGGTTCCCGGCTCGTCGACCGCCAACAGGTAGCGGCACGCCAGCGCCAGTTCGAGGCCGCCGCCAAGGCAGTGGCCGCGAACCAGCGCCAGCGTCGGGTAACGGACTGCCGCCAGCCGGTTGAACAGATCCCAGCCGCGGGCGACGAGCGCGCGCCCCTTTTCGGCGGTGTCGAGCCGGGAGAATTCCTGGATGTCGGCGCCGGCGACGAAGCCCGCCGCCTTGCCCGAACGGATGATCAGCCCCTTCGGCGGGTAAACGTCGAGCTGGTCGAGCAACTGGCCGAATTCGGCGAGCACGTCGGCCGACAGCGCATTGGCGGCAGCACCCTGCTTGTCCAGCGTCGCGATGGCGATACCCTCCGGCTCGACCGCGATCTGCCAGTGTTGAAAATTGAAATTCATCATCCGCTATCTATCTCAATTGGGGCGATGGCCGCTGGCGGCGAAAGCCAGCGACATGGCGCCGGGGCCGACATTGACCGCCGCCGTCTTGCTCATCGGGGAAACCAGGATTTCTGCACCATGCCCGCTCGCCGTCTCGGCAAGGGCGGCATATCCGGGCAGGCCGCGAACGGCCTCCGGCTGGCCGCCATAACTGATGCAGATGTAAGGTGTGTCGAGACCGTCGCGTATCCGCTGGGCGGCCTTGACGAAAATCTGCTCGGCGCCGGCCTCGAAACCGCGCACCTTGTCGATGGTGGTCGTCACATCGCGATGGCAATGGAGGATCGGCTTGACGTCGAGCCACGAGCCAAGCGTGTATGAACCCCAGCTCAGGCTCTTGTCGCCCTTCTTGGAGGCGCGCCGGTAGATGTGGAACAGATCGGCCGGAACCAGGTAGGTGTGCGTCTGTTCGACCAGCTCGCGCAGGCGCTTGCCGATGTCGCTCGGCGCGCCGCCGGCGCGGATCAGGCGCACCGCCTCGGCCACCGGCACCGCCTGCCCGGTGAACAGGTTGCGCGTCGACACAACCGCGAGACCGAAGCGCTCGGGCAATCCCGCTGCGCGGCGAATCGCCTTGTAGCGGCCGAGGATCCCGCGCGACGCCTTCATCGCATGATCGAAGATCGGGCTGCGCGTGCTGGTGATGGTCAGGCAGAAGACGTAGTCGTAATCGAGAACCAGGCGCTCAAGAAACAGACTTTCGATCTGCTCGACCGAATAGGGGATCGACTCGGCGAAATCCTCGCTCTTGCGGTCGAGATGCCTGACGTAGAACGCCTGCGTCTCCTCCGGATCGCGCCGGTCCTCGATCAGCAGATCGCCGATGCGCAGCGTGATCGGCATGATGCGCACATCGTTTTCAGCCAGGAAGTCGCGCGGCAGGTCGCAGGCCGAATCGACGACGATTCCGATCCGCATCTCAGTTCCCCGCCTCGACCAGCATGGCGCCGCCCAGCCCGCCGCCGATGCAGATGGTGGCCATGCCGCGCCGTACCTTCTTCTCGCGCAGCACGTGCAGCAGATGCAGGACGATGCGGGCGCCGGAGGCACCCACGGGATGGCCGAGGGCGATCGCCCCGCCGTCGACGTTCAGCTTGTCTTCGTCCAGCGCGCCGAGGGCGCCCGGCAGCCCGAGTTGTTCGCGGCAGTAATCGTCGGACTTCCAGGCTTCAAGGCAGCCCATGACCTGCGCCGCGAAGGCCTCGTTGAGTTCCCAGGCATCGAGGTCGTTAAGGCCCAGGCCGTGGCGCTGCAGGATCGGCGTCGCCGCATGCACCGGGCCAAGGCCCATCTGCGCCGGTTCCAGGCCGGCCCACTGGCTGTCCACAATCCTGCCGAGCGGCTTGAGATTCCATTTCTTCACGGCTGCTTCCGAAGCCAGGATCAGCCAGGCAGCGCCGTCGGTGATCTGCGAGCTGTTGGCGGCCGTGATGTTGCCGTATTTCTTGTCGAAGAAGGGCTTCAGCTTGGCCATCCCGGCCATGCTGGCGTCGGCGCGGACACCATCGTCTTCTCCATAAATATTTCCCTTGTCGTCGACCACCGGCACGATCTCGCCGTAATGCCCGGCGGCACGGCCAGCCATGACGCGCTGGTGGCTGCGGACGGCGAAGGCATCCATCTGCTGGCGGTCGATGCCGAACTTCCACGCCAGGTTCTCGGCGGTCTGGCCCATCAGCAGGCCACAGACGGGATCGGTCAGGCCCTTCATCAGGCCGATGACCGGGGTCAACAGCGCAGCGGGCCGCAATTTCAAAAAGTGCCCGATTTTCTGGTTGACCGTACGCATCCCCATCATGCCGGCAAACCAGCGCACCATCAGGTCGGAATAAAGCAGCGGCGCGCGCGACAGCGCATCGACGCCGCCGGCCAGCACCAGCTCGGCGCGGCCGTTATGGATGTTGGCAATGGCCGAATCGAGCGCCTGCATGCCGCTGGCGCAGTTGCGCATCACCGTCCACCCCGGCACCTTGTTGCCGCAGCCGAGACGCAGGGCGACCATGCGCCCGATGTTGGTTTCGTCGGGCGACGGTGCCGCGCAGCCGAGGATCACTTCATCGAGATCGCTGGGCAGGAAGGGCTGGCGCAGCAGCAGCGCGCGCCCGGCCTGGACGGCCAGGTCGGAGGCCGCGAACGGCCCCGGCCCCTTCTGCGCCTTCAAGAAGGGCGAGCGCGCCCCATCGACCACATACACCGGTTGAAACGACATGCTTGATCCTCAGGCGGCCTTGCGCTCGAGCGCCGGCTTGTTGGCGGTCGCCACGTTGTAGTCGAACGGGAAATCATCGACGCGGACGACGATGTCGCGCAGATGGTTGCGCCGCTTCATCACGTCGTACTCGGCTGCCGTGATGACCCCGAGTTCGACGGCCACGGTCGCGATGTCGCGCACGTTGGCCTGCGGGTTGTTGGCAAAACGCCCGGCCTTCTCGGCCTCGCGGATCTTGCCCTCGATGGCCTCGGCCTCCAGCGTCGCGAGCAGCGCCAGTTCGATGGCGCCGACCGGCTCGTTCTCGACCAGCGGCAGGAAGCACTCGGCGGTCAGGCGATCGCGGGAGGCCGACGGCGCGATCAGCAGCTTGGCGACCTCGTGACCAACCTCGTCGGACGGCACGACGTACGGGTGCCCCCAGGGGAAGATCGAACGGTGCAGGAAGGCGGCGATGAAGCGCACCGGGAAGTTGGCGATGACGCCGTCGAACGCCTGCTGCGCCTTGTACATCGCATCCCAGATCGCCCAGTGGGCGAGCGGCGCGTCGGCGGCGTTGCGGCCTTCCTCCTCATAGCGCTTGAGCGTGCAGGAGATCAGGTACATCTGGGCAAGGATGTCGCCGAGACGGGCCGACAGCTTTTCGCGGCGCTTGACGCTGCCGCCGAGCACCAGCAGGGAGATGTCCGAAAGGAAGGCGAAGGCGGCCGAGAAGCGCGTCATTTGCTGGTAGTAGCGCTTCATTTCGGGTGCCGTATCGACGTCGACCGCAGCGAAGTGCGAACCGGTCATGCCCAGCCACAGCGCGCGGAAGCCGTTCTTGATGGTGAAGCCGATATGCCCCCACAGCGCCTTGTCGAAATCGACCAGGCCCTGTTTCATATCCGGGTTCTGCGCCGCCTGCATTTCCGGCAACAGGAAGGGATGGCAGCGGATGGCGCCCTGGCCGAAGATGATCAGCGAGCGGGTCAGGATGTTGGCGCCTTCGACAGTGATGCCGATCGGCACCTGCTGGTAGGCGCGGCCCATGAAGTTGGAGGGGCCGAGGCAGATGCCCTTGCCGCCGATGACGTCCATGCCGTCGTTGACCACCTGGCGGGCACGCTCGGTGACGTGGTACTTGGCGATGGCCGAAACGACCGACGGTTTCTCGCCGAGATCGACGGCGCCGGCCGTCATCTTGCGCGTCGCGTCCATCATGTAGGTGTAGGCGCCGATGCGGGTCAGCGCTTCCTCGACGCCCTCGAACTTGCCGACCGCCATCTTGAACTGGCTGCGCACGCGGGCATAGCCGCCGACGGCGCGCGCCGTCATCTGCGCCATGCCAGTGTTCGACGATGGCAGCGAGATCGAGCGGCCGGCCGCCAAGCACTCCATCAGCATGCGCCAGCCCTGCCCCGCCATCTTCGGCCCGCCGATGATGAAGTCGAGCGGCATGAAGACGTCCTTGCCGCGCGTCGGGCCGTTCATGAACATGGCGTTGAGCGGGAAGTGGCGGCGGCCGGTATCGACGCCGGGATGATCGTAGGGAACCAGCGCGCAGGTGATGCCGATATCCTTCTCGCCGCCGAGCAGGCCGTCCGGGTCGTACATGCGGAAAGCCAGGCCGAGGATGGTGCACACCGGCGCCAGCGTGATGTAGCGCTTGTCCCAGGTGACGCGCATGCCGAGCACTTCCTTGCCCTGCCACATGCCCTTGCAGACGATGCCGGAATCGGGGATCGACGCCGCGTCGGAACCGGCCCACGGGCTGGTCAGCGCGAAGGCCGGCACCTCGATGCCCTTGGCCAGGCGTGGCAGGTAATGATTCTTCTGTTCGTCGGTGCCGTAGTGCAGCAGCAGTTCGGCGGGGCCGAGCGAGTTCGGCACCATGACCGACACCGACAGCGCCGACGAACGCGTGGACAGTTTGGTCACCACCTGCGAATGGGCGTAGGCGGAAAACTCCAGCCCGCCGTATTTCTTCGGGATGATCATGCCGAGGAAGCCCTTGTCCTTGATGTAGCGCCAGGCTTCGTTGGGCAGGTCGTAGAGTTCGTGCGTGACCTTCCAGTCATCGACCAGGCGGCAGGCTTCCTCGACCTCGTTGTCCATGAAGGACTGTTCGGCGGCGGTCAGTTTCGGCTGCGGGTAGGTGTGCAGTTTCTGCCAGTCCGGCTTGCCGCGGAACAACTCGCCTTCCCACCAGACGGTGCCAGCTTCCAGCGCATCGCGCTCGGTGCCCGACATCTGCGGCAACACCTTGCGGTAGGTGGAAAAAATGGGCCGGGTGATCACGCTTCGGCGCAACGGCCGAACCAGGATCACGCCGGCCAAAGCCACCAGGATGGCAACACCCAGCAGAGGGATGAGATTGTTGAACATGATGCTGTCTCCTATCGAATCTAGTTATATGTTTCAGGCAACCTTGACATCGGCATCTTCCGCCGGCGCGCCGAACTGCGGCAGCGGCGCCCGCAGCCCGCCGAGCAGGAAGGACATCAGGCGCGGCACCAGGCGGTCGGTGCGGTCGACCGTGTCCGAAGCCTCGATTTGCCAATCGGTGACGACGCGCAAGGCATCGGTCCCGGCGATGGCGTAGGAAGTCGCGCCGAGCATGAAGTGAAAGCGCCAGACGATTTCCGCCTTGGGCACGTCCGGCAGCGCCTTGAACAGCGCCGCCTTGTACCGCTCCATGACCCCGGCGTATTCGTCGGCGAGAAAGGTGCGGATGAATTCGGAGGGTTCGGTCAGGGTCCGGCAGAGCAGGCGCAGAAAGGTGACGCCACCCCGCTCCTTGTCGTCGGCCATGCGCAACAGCGTGCCGAAGAAACCGTCGACGATCTGCGACGGCTTCAGCGGATTGTCGCCGGCAGCCTGCTCCATTTCGTTGAGGACACGCATCCGCTCCTCGTTCAGCCAGTCCAGGCGGCGACGGAAGACCTCCTGCATCAGCGATTCCTTGGAACCAAAATGGTAATTGACGGCCGCCAGATTGACGGCCGCATCGCCGGTGATCTGGCGCATCGAGGTGCCCTCGTAGCCGTGCGCCATGAACAGGCGCTCAGCGGCATCGAGGATGCGCTCGCGGGTATCGATGTTGCGGACTTCTGCCATGGCGGTCACCTGCTTCCAGAATCGTGATTCATACGTTCGTTTGAATCATAAGGAAGATGCCCCCCGATCGCAAGCCTCTTTTTAGAGGAATTCACCCAAAAAAGGGTGTTGACCGCAACAGGCTCAACGCAGGGGCCGAGGATTGTCCTGTTCGTACTGCAGGAAGCGGCACAGCACGTCGCGCCCGGATTTACGCTCGCGATAGGTTTGCCGCTCCTCGCTGACCAGATGCCAGGCAGCGAGCGGAATGCTCTCCGGAAACAGCGTGTCGCCGGCGAACGGCATCTCGATGCGCGTCAGGTAGAAGCGCTGGCAATAGGGCCAGGCCGCTTCATAAATCGACGCCCCGCCGATCACGAATACGTCCTTGCCGGTGGCGGTTGCCGCACGCAGCCCCGCTTCGACCGAATCCACCCGCACGCAACCGGGACGCAACGACAATCCGGGCTGACGGCTGACCACGAACGAATCCGGCGGCACGACGTCCATCGATTCGTAGGTCAGACGCCCGATCACCAGCGCCGCGCCGGCGACTGTTCGCTCGAAATAGGCCAGTTCCTCGGGAATGTCCCACGGCAGCCAGCCATCAAGGCCGAGCATGCCGTTGCTCGCCACGGCCCCAATGGCGGCGATCATGCCCGCCGCTTCGCCCACTGCTCGCGGGTCAGCGACAACGAAATCGCCGGCGTGCCCTGCCCGTTGTAAACATGCGGCTTGTGCATGGAAACGTAAGCCGAGGTGACGATGGCCATCGAGAAGATGGCGTCCATCACTTCCAGAATGCTGGTTTCGAGGCAGATCGAATGCGGATTGCCTTCCAGCTTGCGGATTGCCAGGAAGATCACCTCGTAATCGACTACCTGTCTGATGTCGTGCGGATCGGCCACCGCTTCGATCGGCGCCCAGGCATCCGCATGCACGATTACCGCCTGCGGCCCATGCTGCTCCAGCGGATTGCAGCCAGTCCGCAAATCGATGGTGGCATCGACCGAGGCACACCAGTGGTTTTCCAACATGCTACGTCACTCCCCGTTGAACATTGCCGGAGCGTATAGCAGAAGCGCCAGAAAGCAAAAAGGCCAATCCGGAGATTGACCCGAGCGCTTCTTTTGAATGGTGCGCCCGAGAGCTTCCAACGATGGTCGGTTTACCTGCCAGTTCTGTGACCGGGATCAAATCCGGGCGAAATAACCTAGTAGTAGACTCAACTATTGTGAAACAGGACGGCATGGTTGATGCCAAGGTGACGGAATATGAGCGCGAAGCCCTTGTTTTTTAAATCTTCCGACATGGCAAAAAAATTTCCGCTGCACCCCAAACACCCCGAGCGAACCTGCTGGGGATGCGATAAATACTGCTCCGTGAATTCGCTACAGTGCGGCAACGGTTCCGGTCGCACCCAGCACCCCGCCGAAATGCTGGGAGAGGACTGGTACAAGTGGGGAGACTGGGGCATCGACCCGGACGCTGAATCGGCATAGACCGCAGCTAACGCATGCTGGAATCCGGAGACGATCGCTTATTCACTGCGCCGGCAACACCGAAGCAATCATGGCTTCCCTTGCGCCACTCCTTTTGTCGCCATCCTTTCCCGCTCCATGCGTTCGGTCACATCACGCACCATCGCGACCGACCCGAGAACCACTCCTGCCACATCGACGACCAGGGCAAAACTCATCTCGACATAAAGCTTGCTACCTGACTTGTGCTGCGCCCGGGTAAGCGTCGGGCGGCCATGCAGTCGCGTCGTACCGCTCGCCATGGCAGCATCGAAACCGCGCCAGTGCGCAGCGCGCAGATGCTCGGGAATGATCAGGTCCAGGCTCTGCCCAATTGCCTCGGCAGCGGCGTAGCCGAACATTGCTGTCGCCGCAGCGTTCCAGCGTTCGATCATGCCTTGCCGGTCGGAATAGATGATGGCATCGGCAGTCTGTTCGAGTATCAAATCCCCCAGCAGGGGTACCGGCTGCTTGTTACTGTCCATGGTCACCTCCAATAACCGAGTCCGTCGTTACCACCTGGCTGGCGGTTTCGCTGCAGGCAATCGCCGGGATGAGTCCTTGCGGATTCCCCAGCAGATCCGCCAGCGTATAGCCATCAAGCACCAGGAACAGCGCGTTCAAGGCCTCATCGAGAATGGCGTTCAGATGGCAGGCCCCCTGAATCCGGCAGGTGGCGTTGGCACCGAAGCATTCAACCAGCGTGAAATCGCTTTCGGTCTGGCGGATCACATCGCCGAGCACAATATTCTTCGGCGCCAGGGCCAGCCGCATTCCCCCACCCTTGCCGCGAACCGTCTCGACCAGGCCGCAACGGCCCAGCTGATGCACGACCTTCATCAGGTGGCTTTCGGAAATGCCATGGCCGGCAGCGATCTCGGCAATCGTCGCCAGTCGGTCCGGCTGCGCCCCCAAGTACATCAGGACACGCAGGCTGTAGTCGGAAAAGGTACTCAGGCGCATATCAGCTTATAAGATATATTTAATATATTGCTTATAACGAAGAAGCTTGTTAGGATCAAGATCTATTTCATTTATACCTTATGGCAAATGCCCGGCGCAATCCATACCGATCGCCCTGGCTGAAGCAAGAATGTCAAAGCAGCCCGCTACCAGGAAAGTCTTCGAGATCAAACCGGTCGCCGACCCGGACGCCAAGGTCTACCCGCGTTCGATCAGCGGCCCCTACACGCACTGGCGCTGGGTTTGCGTCTGGCTGACCCAGATCGTCTTCTACGGCCTGTGCTGGGTACCCTGGCACGGCCGACAGGCGGTGTTGTTCGATATCGACAACCGCAAGTTCTATTTCTTCGATCTCGTGCTCTGGCCTCAGGACACGATCTATCTCGTGCTGCTGATGATTCTCGGGGCGCTGGCGCTGTTCCTGTTCACCGCCGTGGCCGGGCGCCTGTGGTGCGGGTACGCCTGCCCGCAGACCGTCTATACGGAAATCTTCCTGTGGTTCGAGAAAGTCATCGAAGGCGAACGGCCGCAGCGCATCAAGCTCGATGCGGCGCCGTGGTCGCCGCGCAAGCTGGCGATCAAGAGCGCCAAGCATGCCACCTGGGGGCTGTTCTCGCTGTGGACCGGGATCACCTTCGTCGGTTACTTCATGCCGATCCGCGAGTTGATGCACGACCTGGTCACCCTGTCGCCCGGGGCGTGGTCGGCGTTCTGGGTGGTGTTCTACGCCTTCGCCACCTACGGCAACGCCGGTTTCCTGCGCGAGCAGATGTGCCGGCAGATTTGCCCTTACGCCCGTTTCCAGTTCGTGATGCTCGACCCGGATACGCTGATCATCGCCTACGATACCGTGCGCGGCGAATCACGCGGCGCCCGCGCCAGGGGCAGCGACCCACGCGCCCTGGGTCTCGGCGATTGCGTGGACTGCGGCATCTGCGTCCAGGTCTGCCCGACCGGGATCGACATCCGCAACGGCCTGCAGAACGAGTGCATTGGCTGCGCCGCCTGTATCGACGCCTGCGACCAGGTGATGGACAAGATGAATTACCCGCGCGGCCTGATCCGCTACTCGACTGAAAACGCAGTCAGCATGCGCTACACGCCGATGGACATCGTGCGTCGGGCCGCCCGGCCGCGGGTGATCATCTACACCGCCATCCTGGTTCTGCTCACGCTGGCGACCGCCTGGTCCCTGGCTACCCGCATCCCGCTGAAGGTCAACGTCCTGAAGGATCGCAACGTGCTCTCCCGCGAGGCGGACGACGGCGCGATCGAGAATACGTATCGCCTGCAGATCATGAATACCGGCGACCAGACCCGGACCTTCCGCATCAGCATCGGAGGAATCGACGGCATCCGTCTTGCCGGGGACAACGAAGTCACTGTCGCCGGCGGCGAGATCGGCACGCAGACGGCAGTCGTCAGGGCCGACCCCGGGGCGACGGGCAGCGGCGCCACCCCGATCGCTTTCGACATCGTGGACGTGGCCGATGCCAGCGTGGCCGTCACCGAGCGCTCAAAGTTCTGGATGCCTTAGTCCGGTCATTTGCCGCAGCGGCTGGTGCGGTCGACAGGGTTAAGCGGTGCATTCTGGTCCGACGGCGCCCTCCCCTTCACGCTCCACGCGTACATCAGGGATGACTCGTTGAACTCCTGCCTGGTCTCCAGATCCATCCACCAGACCAGCCGACGGCTGTCCTGACCGAGGTATTTCCACTGCCTCAATTCTCCGCTGCAGAGTTCGATCGTATATACGGCGTTGATATCGAGAGCGATCATGGCTGAAGTCGCATGTCGTGAGCATGCATCGGCTACGCCAAACCAAGTTGTAGCCGGGATACGCTGTCGATGTGGATGTCACGCCCGCGGATGGCGAAGTAACCCTGCTCGCTCAAATCGTGCAGGATGCGGGAGAAATACTCGGGGCTGAGATTCAGGCGCGAGGCGATGACGCCTTTGGGCGCCGACAGCCTGACTACCGCAGATTCGTTGCAGGGCTCCTGGACTGCCGCTTCGCGCAGCAGGAAGGTGAGCACGCGCGCTGCTCCGGTGTGCAGCGTGTATCCCTCCAGGTCGATCATCAGGTCGTGCAGGCGTCTTGACATGCCGTTCAGCATCCGGTGGGCGAAACCGGGGTTGCGGGCGATGAGATCGAGAATCGCCGTCCCGGCGACCTGCAGCACCAGCGTGTCGCACAGCGCCTGGGCATGCGCGCGGTACGGCTTGTCGAGCAGCAGTTCGGCCTCGCCGAAGCTCTGGCCGGCCTGCAGGATGTCGACCACCTTCTCGCTGCCCTGCGTTGACGAGAATGCCACCTTCAGCTGGCCGTACATCACCACATGCAGGCCAGGACAGGTTTCTCCCGTTCGAAACAGCGTGCCGCACTTTTCGAGAACGACTACCTTGCTGGCCTTGGCAAGCTGCTGAATCACCTCGCCCGGAAGGTCATCGAACAATGGGACGCGACCCAGATGGGTCTCTTTATGGACAGGCTTCGAGTCGCGCATCGCTGCTCCTGGCGGGGGACTTGGGTGGTCGGGCACCCAATGTGCCGCCGCCGGGCGAGCCCGGCTTGATCTGGATCAAATCAATCCGAACGCCCTATGCCTGCCCCGACCGAAATGACTAGGCCGAACTCCGCCTTGCGAATGGCTCCGGCTTACACAGAAAGTCTCGAAGGGTAGTTTTTCGGGTCCACACTCGGCTTGGCGAAGCCAAGCCCTAGGCATGCGAGAGATAGCCGTTGGTGGCGAGCGCCAGTCCGGGCGCAAGGACGGCGGGCAGAACGGCGGCGTGAATGAGTTGGCGTATGCGCATTGGGGAACTCCGGATGTTTCCTGTCGTTTGAATGGAGGCGCCAGCCTAAGCTGGCGCTTGCGCAAACCCAACGACGCGCTTCTTCGGTGCTTATTCCCCGGGAATCGATGACCCGTTTGCTGCGGTCGACATATGGAAATAGCCAAAAATTCTTTGTCGACCGCAACAGGCCGTCGCACAATGGCCCGACACCGCCGGATTTAATCGATAACTTGCCAGGGCGGACGACAAATACTGGCTAA
>WBZM01001929.1_pt1 | contig 18862 bp, 15 predicted proteins | sample 5204271 | NCBI WGS metagenome assembly WBZM01 (sample SAMN12344346, study PRJNA552823) | activated sludge metagenome | biome: Activated sludge suspended growth; feature: Nitrification reactor; material: Wastewater; isolation source: activated sludge from nitrification reactor of wastewater...
GCCTAATAATCTATTGAGGAAAAATAAAGGGGAGTTGCTGTTTAAAAAGTCATCAATATCATGAAATCAAAACCTTTGACAGCGGCACGGCCAAGTTCTGCCACAATCTACCTAATTCTTATCTTACGGTCTATACTGATTATTCTTGCAATCATAGGAGTAGGCGTTAAGGCAACTAATACTCCGGTGGGCGATTTCGAAACTAAAAAGTTTGAACAAGAAAAGGAAGAAAGCAAAAAAGTAATTGACGACAATCCCGCCGATGTTGCGACTGAATTTTCCAACAAGCTGGACGGTTACATTAAAACCATGGAACAAATCAAAGAAAAGCTGTTTAAGGAAAACGGCTATAAGCCAGTTCCACAGGTCAATGAAGCCATGAAGGTATGGACGGGTTTAACGTCCATCAAAGTTGATTTTTCAAAAAGTATCAAAAAATGCAATGGCGACGAGCCTTGCGTCAAGGATGAAATTAAGAAAATAGTAAAGGTAATTTCGCCACTGATTGAAAAATATAATCTGTAAAACGGAGCCAGATTTAGCAAGTCTTACTAACCATTAAATTTTTAGACATGAGTTTGACAACTACTTTCCTAGTTATGCTTCTTTTGGGCACACCGAATGCCGAGGGCAAACTATTCATCCATCAAAACGTCGTTCATGTTGACAGCATCAACTACTTCGATGCTGTTAGTGCAATGTGCAATGAACTGGAAAACCTCCAGAAAGAAGCGAAAGGCTTTAAAGACGATGTTACAGAACTATGGGAGAAGCTTGACAAGAAGGACAAAGAATTGAAGAAGGCATATCGAGAAAGGAAGGAACTGAGAATAAAGTATGCCGCCGCTGAAAAGTTGACGAAAGTACAGCAGGTTGAAATTGCTGAGTTGGAAGCAGAAGTGGAACGCCTAAAGGTGGAAAATCAGGAACTTAAAGAACATCTCACCCGTGCAGAAGCAAGAGCGGACAGCCTATGGAAAGCGGTAATGAATTTGGTATCAAAGGTTGGTAACATGCAAAAGACTATCGAAGAGCAGCAAAAGGCGATTAGTGATCTAATGTTGGCAAATCAGCAAAAGGATTCCATTATTGCCCAACGGGATTCAGTCATTAAGGCCTTGGTTATATGTGGTATGGACATTACCGATAAACGGAAGAAGGTTTTTATTCTTGACGGAATAGCAATACCATTTAATAATGTTGTACAAATTGATGGATTTGCTGCGGGCAAGGATAATGTGCCAACCTATTCAGATGAAGTGAATGAAAAAATAAGGCGGTTGGTATATCAGATTAATAAACATAATCTATTAGTGACGCTTATTGGAAGTTGCAATTTTGGCAACAGCAACAAAACGTATGAGAAAAACATCGCTTACCAAAGAGGACAAAGTGTAGCTGCGCTACTTATTTCAAAGTATGGATTGAAAAAAGAACTCGTGCAAGCGGTGGAAAACACTAATCAATGTCAAGTCTGTAATTCCGTGCTTATAAAGGTGTCGAAGGGATAACTTTTTGTACTTTTAGTATTAGAAGCCCTTCGGCGATTGGTGTTGAGGGGTTTCTAATGCTGCTGCAAGAAATATTGGCATTATAAGGGACATTTTATCTCACCTCAACCTTTCCTTCAGCGCCAACATCTCATCCCTAAACTGCGCCGCAGAGATGAAGTCTAAGTCCTTTGCAGCCTGCTTCATCTTCTTTTCCGTCTCCACGATGAGGCGCTCCACCTGGTCACGGGTCATGTGCGCCACGATGGGGTCGGCGGCGATGCTGGCCACCTCTGGCTCAATATAATACTGCCGCTTGCCCCGGATGTCGAGGACGCTGCTGCGGGCGAGGATTTCTTCCCTCGTCTTCGCCAATGACTTCGGCGTGATGCCGTTCTCCTCGTTGTAGGCCATCTGGATGCTGCGGCGGCGGTTCGTCTCGTCCATCGTGCGCTGCATGGACTCGGTGATGACGTCGGCGTAGAAGATGACGAGGCCGTTCACGTTACGGGCGGCACGGCCTGCGGTCTGGGTGAGCGAGCGGTCGTTGCGGAGGAAGCCTTCTTTGTCGGCGTCGAGGATGGCGACAAGCGAAACCTCCGGTAGGTCAAGTCCTTCCCGCAAAAGGTTTACGCCGATGAGCACATCAAAGTCGCCGAGGCGCAGGTCACGCAGGATTTCCACCCTTTCCATCGTCTCCACTTCGGAGTGGATGTAGCGCACTTTGATGTCTAATTTCGCAAAATACTTGGCCAACTCTTCGGCCATGCGCTTGGTCAGCGTCGTGACCAGCACCCGCTCGTTTTTATCAATCCTCAACTGGATTTCGTGCATCAGGTCGTCCACTTGGTTGATGCTGGGCCGCACTTCGATGGGCGGGTCAACGAGGCCCGTCGGGCGGATGAGCTGCTCAACGATTTCGCCGCCCGTCTGCTCCATTTCGTAGTCGCCGGGGGTGGCACTGACGAAGATGACCTGGTTTTGCAGGCTCTCAAATTCGGTGAAACTGAGCGGTCGGTTGTCAATTGCCGAAGGCAGCCGAAAACCCCAGTTGACGAGATTCATCTTGCGGGCACGGTCGCCGCCCCACATGCCCCGTACTTGCGGAATGGTAACATGGCTCTCGTCTATGACCATCAGGTAGTCGTCGGGGAAATAATCGAGCAAACAAAAGGGGCGGGTACCCGGCACACGTCCATCGAAGAAGCGGGAATAGTTCTCCACACCGCTGCAATAGCCAAGTTCCTTTATCATTTCGAGGTCGAATTCGGTGCGCTCCTTGATGCGCTTGGCCTCCTGATAGCGTTGTTCTTTTTCAAAATATTTGACCTGCTCCCAAAGCTCGTCCTGTATGTCACGGATGATGTCGCCCATGCGCTCCTTGGGCGGCACATAGAGGTTGGCGGGGAAAATGGCGGCGGTTTTCAGGCTTTCGATACGCTTGCCGCTCTCGATTTCCAGCCGCTCGATGGCCTCAATTTCATCGCCGAAAAAGATGATTCGGTAGCCGTAATCCACATAGGGCAGGTTGATGTCCACGGTGTCGCCCCGCACCCGGAAGGTGGCCCGCTTGAAGTCCACCTCGGTGCGGGAGTAGAGGCTTTCGACGAGTTTCAGGAGGAAAAGGTTCCTCGTAATCTTCATCCCCTCTTCGATGCGGATGATGCTGGTGGCGTAGTCCTCGGGGTTGCCCATACCATAGATGCACGAGACCGAGGCGACGATGATGATGTCCCGCCGACCGCTCAGCAGCGACGACGTGGCCCGCAGCCTGAGCTTGTCCACCTCCTCGTTGATGTTCAAGTCCTTCTCTATGTACGTGTCCGTGACGGCGATATACGCCTCCGGCTGGTAATAGTCGTAATAGCTGACGAAATACTCCACCGCATTGTCGGGGAAGAACTCCCGAAACTCGCCGTAGAGCTGTGCCGTGAGCGTTTTATTGTGCGTGAGCACGAGCACGGGACGGTCTAACTGCGCAATGACGTTGGCGATGGTGAAGGTCTTGCCGGAACCCGTGACACCGAGCAGCACCTGCGCCCGTTCGTGGTTCTGTACGCCCGACACGAGTTGGCGGATGGCCTGCGGCTGGTCGCCGGTGGGCTTGTAGTTGCTATCGAGATGGAAAATGGACATGGTGCGAAGGTAATAAGTAACGGCAAAAATGAGAGGTGTTCAGGCATCGCCGGTAGGCATGGCTCCAGAAAGGTTGAAACGAAAATTTTGCTTCGCAAAATTTTCGTTTCAACCTTTCTGGGGAGCCGTACCACGCTGATTAGATGCTCTACATGGTAAGCACGAAACCAATTGCATTGAAGTAATTATCATTTGAAAGGGCCTTGCAACCTTGCCATCGCCTATTGCACCACCAATTTACCCCCTTTCAACAGCCTGCCTTTTTGTGAAAAACGGTAGGCATAAACCCCGCTCGGCAATTCGCCCAGTGCAAGGCTGGACTGGTTTTGCAGCCCTTTTTGCGAAGCAACCACCCTACCCCTCAAATCCAATAATTCAAAATCAGCGGCGACGGGAGCCTGGATGGCGGCACGTAGCACAGTCCCTTTCGGCGCAGGGTTTGGATAGATATTGACGGCAAAATAGTCCGTAACGGCGTCCGTTCCAGAGGGTGGCGGCTCGGAGATTTTGAAGTCCCAGATGCCCCGGCCATAGGTGCCAAAACGCACGATGTCATCCGTTCCGGCAGGGAAATCAACGTACTCCACGCAGGTGTACCATTGCAGCGGCGTCTGTGCTCCGATGAGCGGGAACCACTTGTTTTTTTCCACCACAAACACATAAGGCCCGACGGCGGTAGCCGCAAAAATCAACGACTCGTCGGGGTTCGCCACGATTTCCTGCACAAGCGTCTGCGGCAATCCACTCACCATGGGGGTAAAGGTTTGGCCGCCGTCCAACGAGCGATAGACCGCTGGATTGGAGTAGCCGCTGCCCGAAATCCAGAGCAGGTCGGCGTCTTTTTTGGAGGCGAGGATGCAGGCCGTGTAAATCCAATCTACGGGCGGCCCATTAAAGCCCTGCGATTTTTGCCAAGTGGTGCCTGCATCCGTAGAGTGGAAGAAGGTGCCGTCGTCAGTGCTGACGAATATTCTGTCATTGTCCACCGAGGAATGTTCGATGGCCGAAATACGCCCATTGCCAGAATGGGAATTGGCCAAAAAATCGAAGTCAAACTGGTCGGCTGCGATTTCAAAAGGCGGGGTGCTGGAAGCCGAAAGCGTGATGAGGTGGGAGCCGGTTTCGCCTTTGTTGATGCTGCCTCCGGCAACAAAAATGGCATTGCCGTTCTCGTAGGCCGTGGGGGCCGTCGGCACAATCCAATCAAGTGCGGGCACATCGCCTTCTGGCAAATCCCAACTGGCATCGCCCCACGGGGAAAAGAGGTTCATGGCATCGCCGTACAAGCTGAAAACGCCGCCGGGGTACTGTACCCAAAGGCTTTGGTTGTCGTTCGTCAGTTGCATCATGCCATAGTCGCCGCTCCATTGTTGCACAAAATAGCTGGGGCCTTGCTCATCGGCTTCGTCGGTCCACTGCCAGCCTTGGTCCTGCGAGCCGGCATAGATGTATTCGGGGTGTGCAGGATTGGTCTGCACATCGTAGTACTGGCTGATGGTGAGGCCAGCGAGGCCGATGTTCTGCGTGGTTTGGAAATCGTCGTAGCTGATGTGCAGGCCGCCGTGGTTGGCAACGAGGAAGAACGGCGTTCCATCAGACTTCCTGAACGCCTTCAAGTCCATGATGTCCGCATGAAGCAAGTCGAGGTCGGCGTAGTATTCCCACCATTCGTTCAAAAACTCCCAAGTGGCGCCCCCATCGTAACTCTGTTGGCAGTTCACTTCGCCCGCTACGAGGTGGTTGGGGTTAAACGGAGAGCATATCATACCCACCGACCATGCATCGGCGAGGGTGGTGCCCTGCAAAGTCCAGTTCTGCCCGCCGTCAGTGGAACGATAGGTCTCCTTGTTATTGGCCAATGCATAAAAAACCGGCAATCCGAGCGAGTCCAAACTACCCGAAAGTTGCAGTTCTGCCCCGGCTGGCAAGCCATTCATATTGGCATGAAGCGGTAGGCTGTCGGCTTCTACCCGATACATTTCCTGTCCCCGGTTGAGCAGGAAGATTTGGTCGGTACCGAGTGCTTGCCAAAGGCTGGTTTGATGGGTTTCGCCGTGGTCGAATGCCTTTATTCGGGTAAAATTGGTGCCGTTGTCGGTGGAGCGGTACAGCCAGATGCGGGCGGCCCAGGGCACGTTGTCCCAGGTTTCCACGAGGTAGTAGAGCACATTGGGGTCGCTGGCCAGTGCTACCAATTGTAAGGGCGAACCCCAGCCGTCGTAGAAGTCAGGTGAAAAATTGGATTGCTGCCAAGTAAGCCCCTCGTCGTCGGAGTAGAAAAGGATTTTGCCCTCCGGGGCGATGATTCGCACGCCGTTGTCAGCCGTCGGTTGTGCCTTTATCAGGCGTGGGTTAAAGCGGCGGTCGTCGTTCAGCACCGTCCAGCCTTCGTTGTTGGTACCGCCCCGCCACACCGAGCCACCTTCCGAAATGGCGTAAATCTTATCGCTCGGCGCATGGTAGTCCACCGTGCGCAGGTTTCCCGCTTGGTTCACACTGCCCCGTTCAGACCACTCACCCATCACGGTGCTGTCCGCAAAAAATTCGATGGAACGGTCGCCGTTGCCAAGGCTGGCCTTTAGTTCCCTGAGCGCCCGCAAGTTTTGCAGGTCAATGGCCCTCCAATCAACGCCGGGTGCAGCTTTGTGCAAGAGTTCAATCCAAGCCTCCCGCCGGGCCTGCCCATCCTCGTCCTCCGACTGGTCGGTGCGGTAAACGGGGCCATTGGTCGGGGCTGGGAAATGCTGTTTGCCCGCGGCATCAGCTTTTTTGTTTTGTAAAAAAAAGAACCCAAAGCCCGTAAGGGCGAGGCAGGTTATGGCGAGCAAAAAAGTCTTCATTTTCATGGCATTTGATTTTGAGTGCAATCCTACTGAAAAAATTGGGTTGCCATGAAATGAAGTGGGTGAGACTTTGGCCGTTGGCCAAGAATAGCGAGTTATTGGTTTGTTGATAGCTCACGTTTTACCTCGAACAGCTTACCGAAAGTTCGCAACTTTCGGTAAGCTTGTTCGAGGTAAAACGTGCCTCAAAACATAGAGACACTGCCTTGGTCAGAACCAAGCCCCCAATTTCAGGGAAGGCTCCAACCGGATCGCACTTTGGCTATTCGCAAACGGTTCCCGTACACTTGCCGAAATGCCAAAATCGGCGGAAAAAGTCTGGCCGATGGGCAATTGGTAGCCCAACTTTAGCTGGGGAATCAAATAGGTCTTGCTGACTTTCTTTACTTCCAAGCGGTCAAAGCTGTAAATATCTTCTTGCATCAGTTTTTCATGCCCTGTGTACCCAAACAGGAATGGGATGCCACCGTAGTCAAAGTCGCTGCCAAGTTCGGTCATGTCGCCCCTGCGGCCTTTTGAATACAAGTACTCAGCGGCATTCTTTTCTCCCAAGGTCAAGCCGGGCGTGAGGTACAGCCCACCTGCCACATTGGTGCTATTCGTCTTGCTGAGGTAGCATTTATAGCCCACCGTGATATAGGTATGGCGGTTGGTATAATACTCCCTTTTCTCCGTTTTCTCTTCCCAATCTTCGTCCTTGCCATCCGACCGCATGGGGATAAATAAAAACCAAGTGAGGCCATCATGCACCCTTAGATAGTTGGTTGTATCCAACTGTTCGTGGTTGTATTGCGCAATATGTGGGTCATCCGAGCCTTTGAAACGGAAGCCAAGGTTCAGTTCCAAGGCGGACTTTCTGCTGTATTGGCGCTCGTAGCCAAGTTGAAGCTCACCCATATTGGTAAAAGCCCGATAGGGCGAAACCGTCAGCCCATGCTGTTTAAAAGAGACTGGGTGAGAGGTCTGCGCAATGATAGACGCACTGGAAAACATGGCAACGAGGAGAAGGATGAAAGGCAGATTCTTCATTTTATTGATTTTTAAAGTTAGAAGCTGGTAGGCAAATGCTTGAATTTCCCAAGCCCATCTTCGTTTTGCATGACGCAAAGATGGTGGCACAACCACCCCTCCCGAAACACGCTAAACCGTGATTCGGGGAAAATGCCCCTAACGGGTGAGGCATCACGGGCAAGGGTTAGTCCGTACTGAAACCTGCTTGAAAAAGGCCTTTTTTCCTCACCTAAAAGGGTGAGAAGGCTCACGAAAACACGGCATTTTAAAAGGGAAGAAAGCTGATTGGGCGGTTTTTTGCGTTTCTTTGAAACGTCTTTTTGCCAAAATTCAATAATGCACCTTTACCTGAAATTTATCATCCCAGCACTGTTGCTGTCGCAATTGGCCTCTGCCTCCGACACCCTGCGCACCTTGACACCTGGGAAAAACGTGATGCTGCTCGGCAAGGGCGGTGAGGTGGGCATGTTGAAGGATGACCTCAGCGACCACGACACCTTTGATATTGGCGAAATGATGTTTGCGCCAGCCAACCTTTTCCAACCTTGGGAGAAGGGCCGGTTCCGTATCGGCTACACCATGTCGGCCTATTGGCTGCGCCTCGACCTCACCGACACCACCGACCGCAAGCTCATCCTCGAACTCAACAACCCCTACCTCAGCCAAATACGCTTCTACCAAGTAGCCGACGGCGAGGTGCTGGACACCTTGGTAGTGGGAAGTGATATTCCCTTCACCGGGCGGCGCCATTGGAACCTTCAGGACACCATCCGCATACCCGCAGGTGATACGGTGCATTGCCTGCTCTACATCCCCTACAACCGCTCCCTCACCGACTTCAACCTCTTCCTTACCGATGCCCAGGTTCGGGCCAAGGCCGACCGTACCGAGCGGCTAATACTCATCGTATTCTTTTGCCTGATACTGGTCTATCTGCTCATGCTGGGCCTGTCCATCAACCTCACCAAGTTCGGCTATTACTGGTATTATTTCGCATACGTGCTGCTCGTCAGCGGCTATATCTATTCGGATATTGGGCTTGGCTACAAAGACCTGTGGCCAAAATGGCCCTATATCCAGCAGGTTTCGTTGCCCATTTTTGCCAATGCCTATCTCATAGCCGGGGCGTACTTCGTCATGGCACACTTCCACACCCGGCGCAATTACCCCATCCACCACGCTGCCCTACGGGCTGTTTCTTTTGTTGCTGCCGCAATGGTGCCGACAGCCCTGTTGCTACCAGCGCTCCCGCCGTTCTGGGCACATTTGTTCGCCAATTTCAGCGGTGCAATGTACATCGTCACGGTACTGCTATTCTTCTGGCTGGCGGGCACGGCTTTCTTGCGAGATGACCGCATGTTCCCCGGCTGGCTGATGGTCGGCTTCCTCGTACACGGGACAAGCGTTATTTATTCCAGCTTGGAACAGTTCAAGTTCGTGCCGCCGCTCTCGCTCCAATCCATTTTGGCGGAAAACGGGCTGCTCATCACCTTCCACACACCACTGGTGCTCATGGTCGGGCTGTTGGTGGAAATGGGCATCGTGCTGCTCATCGGCTTGAAGCGTTTCCGAAACATGTTGGCCGAATCGCAGCGGATGACCCGTGAACTGGCCGAGCAGCGCAAGCAGAACCTCAATGCCCTTGCACTTGGCATGGAGACAGAGCAGCGTCGCATTGCGCAAGAACTGCACGATGGGCTGGGCGGCAGCATTGCGGCAGCAAAGTTCAAATTGGAAAAAATCCTTGCGGAAAAAAACAGCAACGACCCCGCCCTCGGCGATGTGGTAGGGGACCTCACGGACATCCACCAAGAACTGCGGGAAATCGCCCATAACCTCATGCCCAAGCACCTGCACAAACAGGGCATCTTAGCCGCTGTGGAGCAATTGGTTCGCCGCATGGAAGCCGCTGCCCCAAAGCTGGAAATTAGCTTCTACAACAACGCCGACCTCAACGAACTGAACGAACTGGCCAGCGTCTATCTGTACCGGATCGTGCAGGAACTCCTGGCCAACCTGCTCAAGCACAGCGCCGCCTCGGAGGCATATCTCCAGTTCGTGAAACAGGAAAACGGGCTGCTCATCACCTTGGAGGACAATGGCAAAGGGTTTGATTTGACAGCAAAGAATGCTGCATTAGCGAATGGGAACGAACCACGGAGTGGCATCGGCATCGCCAATATCCGCTACCGGGTAGAAGATGCATTGGGCGGTAAGTTTCAGATGGAGACCGCTCCGGGCCGAGGGTGCCTGACGACCATTGAACTGCCGTGGAAAAGTATTTTGTGATGGAGATTAGGCCTTTTTACTACCGCAGCAAATCCTTACTCCTCAACCAGTTCATCAATTCTGCCACATTGTGTACGTCCAGTTTGCTGAAGATATTCTTTCGGTGGGTGTCAATAGTGTTCACACTTCGGAAAAGCCGCTCCGACATGGTCTGCGTACTAAGCCCCTCGGCCACCAGCAGGGCGATTTCCAGTTCACGAGGGGTAAGCGGGGCAGCCTTGTCAAGGTTTGGGTCGGCCTCTTGCCTAAGGCGGGTCGGGCCACGCTCCATGATTTTGCGGAGCATACCACCCTCCACCACCTCGAACCCAGCCGCCACTGCCTCGATGGCCATCTTGATTTCGGAGCGGCTGCGGGCTTTCAGCAGGTAGCCTGACAGGCCCTTCGACAGGGCAGATTGCACGATGGGCACATCATCGTAGCTGGTGAGCAGGATAATCTTGAGGCCGGGGAATTCCAGCAGCAGTTGTTCTGCCGTCTCAACGCCATCAGGTTGCCCCTCGCCGAAGCTGTAATCCATCAGCACCACATCGGGCTGGTGCGACCGCACGGCCCCGGCCACTTCCGAGGGCAGGTGTACATGACCTGCAAATTGTATCCTGTCGTCGTTATGGAACAAAGCCGTCAGGCCTTCCACGTAACTGCGGTGGTCGTCGGCGAGGATGATGGTGATTTTATCGTTGGTCATGGCCGTGAAGTTTGGAAAGGGCTGCCTAAAGTGCAAACCTAAGCAACGGAAACAATTAGCTGCAATTTCATCGAAAAATCCTTCCCTAACGATATAAATGTGGGCAGAAACTTGCTTTTCTGCATAGTTGGTCTGATATTTTCTGCATATAACACGGTGGCGTTCGTTTATGGAAACCTGCACCACCATTGACCCAACAGTTCCCAGACACAGCTTGAAAAACCTGCATCTACCGACATCACCATTGGCCCAATTGGCGGGCCAACATGAGGCCCGGCAGCTATTGGCGGCCCTGCTCCGCATTGTCGGGCCGCACCGCCTCGACCTTGCCACCGAACTGCTGAACAAGACCCTCGACGAGGCCACCGCCCATCCTTGGTTCCGCATCCCTTCCAACCCCATGAGTTATTTGTTGTCCATTGCGCAGCAAAAAACACTGGAAGCCGTGCGGCAGCAAAGCCTCTTGGGAAAATTATCGGGTGAAGTGAACCTTGCCGTGGAATCGGGCAAGACGCTGGAAGCTATTTTCCAGTCAGTCTTTGATGAAAAAACCTTGGAGGACAACCGCTTGGCACTGCTCTTTGCCTGCTGTCACCCCTCGTTGCCCTTGCCGCTGCGCAAGGCGCTGGTGCTGAGAACGAATTTCACCTTTTCAGAAAAGGACATCCAGCACTTCCGGCACTCTGACGACCTCTCCGTACTGCAAGGGCTTGAAAATGCGCCCGAATTGCTGCAAGAAAATGACGTGGCGTGTGAAGTTCCGACTCCTGGCGCCTTTGAGCATCGGCTGGCCTCCGTATTGGAAACGGTGCATGCACTGTTCATGGACGGCTACGAGCACACGGAGATGACCATCTTCGCCCGCCGCTCCTTTTGCGACACGGCCTTCCAAGCTGGCAGCCTCCTACTCTCGAACCCGGCCACGCAACAGCCCATCGTCTATGCGGCCATGTCGGTGCTGTGCCTGCTGGCCGCACGGTTCGAGCCAAGGCGGGGCAGGCCGCCTTCATTTTTGTTTTTGGATGAAAAAAACCGGGCGAAATGGAACCCCTCGCTGATTGACCAGGGAGTCGCCCTCTACGAACAGGCGGGCGAACCCGACCACCCCGACGAGTACCACCTGCTGGCCCGTGTGCTAATGGAGCATACATTGGCGCCCCACCCCCGCTTCACGAATTGGGAGCGCATTGCAGAGCAACTGGACATGCTGCTGAATACCAGTCCCAGCTACTACCACCACCTTTGCTACGCTTACGCATTGGCCAAATACCAGCAGCCAGAAATGGCCATACAGCACCTGTACGGCACCCCCGGCTTCGGCGACCACCTGCCGGAAGACTGGCTGACAAATGCGCTCATGGGCGATTTTTTCCGACAGGTCAAAAACCTGCGGGAATGCGCCCGACACTACCAGGTTGCGCAGCAAAAAGCCCCGACTATGGCGCTGAAAAAGCTGATACACCGGAAAATGCTGAGCCTGACATCCAATAAAAAAGGAAGCAAGAAGAAAGTTAAATGGTAAGCTATTTAGGAGATATTAGACTACAGACAATAGACTTTAGAAAGGCACCATGCATCTAAAGTCTATTGTCTGAAATCTATTGTCTCCCATTCATCCCAACCGTTGCCGCACCGCCTCGTACAGCATAATCCCCGCCGCCACCGACACGTTCAGCGAGTCCATCGTACCTTTTTGTGGGATGAGGAAACGGTCGTCCACCCGGTCGAGGAGGGAGGGGTGGATGCCCTCGTCCTCAGAGCCGAGGATGAGGGCCACTGGCACCTTTAGGTCTGCATCGAAGATTTGCTTTTGGGCCTTGAGGTCGCTGGCCAGCACATAGACGCCGGAGTGCTGGAGGTATTCCACGGAGGTGACGAGGCTGCTTTCCCGGCAAACGGGCAGGCGGGTGAGTGCCCCGGCGGAGGTCTTGATGGCATCGGCGTTGATGAGGGCGCTGCCCGACTTGGGCACCACGATGGCATGGGCACCGAACACCTCGGCAGAGCGGGCAATGGCACCGAGGTTGCGCACGTCGGTGATGCGGTCGAGTAGGAGGAGGAGCGGTGTCTCGCCCGCCTCGAAGATGCCCGGTACTACGTTGTCCAAACGAGCATAATCCAACAGGGCGAGAAAGCCAACAACGCCTTGGTGGTTGCCCTTCACCATCTTGTTCATGCGCTCTTTGGGCACATATTGCAGTGGCACATCCTTCTCTTTGCATTGCTTGCGCAATTCCCGCTCAAAATCCCCTGTCACGCCCTGTTGCAGGAAGATTTTATCGAACTGCGCCCCCGCTTGCAGCGCATCCATGACCGGGTGGCGGCCAAATACCAAGGTATTACTTTCTTGAAATGCCATTTTTGATAATCAACTTTATCCTTTCGCCGGAAGGCGGGACTCATCGAAGTGGCATCAAATTGTTTTTTTGCTGAGGCAAAAAAACAATTTGATGCCACTAAAAATTCTTCTCGGTGGCTGGCGGCCCTGCCGCCAGCCACCGAGAAGAATTTTTAGGTTGAATCGAAAATTTTGCTTCGCAAAATTTTCGATTCAACCTTTCTTGGGTTTAGCGGCACGCTATAGCCCCTTTTCATTGCGGCGCAAGGTAGGGAATAAACGGTGGACGATGAACGATTGACGGAGGACGGATTACGGTGCTTGTCATTTTATCCAAAAGCCCTATGTTTGTGAATCCACCATTTGCCGTGAAACCATGAAACCGTGAATCAATGAACCACATCTCCATCAAAGGCTTATCAGTTTCGTACGACAAGAAAATCGTGCTGACGAACATCTTCCTGGAGCTTGAGCCGGGCAACGTCTATGGCGTCATTGGCCCGAACGGGGCGGGGAAGTCCACGCTGTTCAAGGCGATACTGGGACTGATAGACCTCAACGCCGGGCAGATAACCGTGGACGGCCAGCCCATTGCGGAGCAACGAAAGAACATCGTATATGTGCCACAGCGGGACGACGTGGATTGGACGTTCCCTGCCACGGTGATGGACATCGTGCTGATGGGACGCTACCCGCACAAGAAGCTGCTCCAGCGCCTCGACAAAAACGACAAGGAGGCGGCGCTGGCGGCGCTGCGGGAAGTGGGCATCGAGCATTTGAAGGATAGGCAAATCGGCGAGCTATCCGGCGGGCAGCAGCAGCGGGTCTTTATCGCAAGGGCACTGTGCCAGGGTGCTGGCGTGCTCATGCTCGACGAGCCGTTCGTGGGCGTTGACATCACCACGGAGGAAAAAATCATCGGCATCCTGCGCAGGCTGGCGAACGAGGGCAGGCTGCTCTTGGTCGTCCACCACGACCTGTCATCGGTGCGCTCCTATTTCGACAAGGTCATCCTCATCAACCAGCGTCTGATTGCCAGTGGCGATACGGACGCCACATTTACCGAAGAGAACATCGGCAAGGCGTATGGCGGCCAGTTGCCGATTTTGCAGAAGACGGGGATGGTGTAGGGGCTGGATACTGGATACTGGATGCTGGATGCTGGGGCACTGGCATTGATGGCATGAAAGCCTTTATCTCTGACTTAACCAAACCTTTTTGGCACTAGCTATTTTTCCTTCGGAAAATACGGACACGTAGTAAACGCCCGTTGCCAATTGTGGCAAAGCAAAACGCTCCTCCCCCATTCCACTAGCCATTTTTTGCGAAGCAACCAAGCGGCCCTGTGCATCCAACAGGTTGATATTCAATGATTTTTCGTTTTTCAAACCCGAAAAGCGCAGCCGCAGCGAGCGGTGGCTGCTGTCGGGTATTGCCTCAAAACTGAAGGCGTTCCGTGCTTCTTTGACGGCGTTCAACCCCGTGTATTCATGCTCCATCCAGCCCATGCCGCCCGTGGGGAGCAGGTTGTTGTCGAAGTCGAAGAAGGTGGCGTGCTCTTGGTGCGAGCCTTGGCCCCATTGCGTGGAGCAGGGGGAACTGACCCAGGCGGGTTCCCAATAGAATACGCCCGTTGCGCCCCGATTGATGACCTCCTGCGTCATGTCCACGAGCCAGCTGCGCTGGTTTTCGGGGCTGGCGGGGCTGTAGTTGGGGTGCGTTTCGGAGATGATGTTGTTGGCGGAGTCGTGGCTTTGTGTCGTCCAGATATAGCCCGTTTCGAAAATCATGACCTCCTTGCCGGGGTAGGTTTGGCGTAGCTGCGCAACGACGTTTCCCGCATCGGCGATGTCGGTGGGCTTGTGCCAGGCCCAGTAGTAGCTGATGCCGATGACGTCGAAATCCTTGACGCCATTGTTCCAAAAGCCTTCCATGAGCCAGCCTGTGTCGGCAGGGCCAGCGCAGTGGAGCGCCACTTTGATGGGCTGCCCGGCCTGCGCCTCGGCGTCCCGCACGGCTTCGATGGCCCGCTTGAACAGGGCGGCATTGCGGGGCCAGTCGAGCGACCAGCCGGCGGCGTCCACCTGCGGGGAGAGCAGGATGCCCTTGTTGGTTTCGTTGCCAATTTGCACCATGTCGGGCAGCAGGCCGTCGGCGTGGAGGGAGAGCAAGGTGTTTTTCACATAGTTATATAAGGAGTCCTTGAGCAGGGGCAGGTTGTCCACCACGCCTTCCCAAGCGGCTGGCACCCGTTGCTTCTGGGGGTCGGCCCAGTTGTCGGAGAGGTGGAAATCGAGGAGCACCTGCATGTTGGCGGCCTTGGCCCGCAGGATGCTCCGGCGCACGTCGGCTAAGTCGGAGTAGCGGTGGCCGCTGTTGAGAGCGTCGTACCAAGCGGGGGTGTGCCAGAGGCGAAGCCGCACGCTGCCGCAGTTGTGATCGGCAAAGAGCTGGTAGGGGTCGGCGGGCTGGCCGTTTTCTTTGTAAACGACGCCACAGTCCTCCATTTCGTTGACGTAGGAGAGGTCGTTGCCAAAAAGGAAGGTTTGGGCGGTGGTTTTATGAAGGAAAATAAATGCGGCGAGTATGGTCAGGCTTTTGATTTTCATCGGAAATAATTTTGGGTGGAAAAATAGGAAAATCGGCGTTGATGGGGGACAATTTACGGAGCAGGAAAACGGATACAAAACGATTTATTGGGTATCCAAAACACCCTTGCAGGATGAATTGCGCTGGACTGCCCGTTCAGACAAATATTTTGATTGGCGGCAAAAAAGCAATTTCAGACAGAATTAATCACGAAAACATTGTCTGATGCACAAAATCTTAATGGGTGATTCCGCTTTTTTTTCAATGTGATATTTCTCACCCCCCCCTTTGATTTTGCTCATCAAGCACCCCACTGCGCCACATCCATATTTGCAGTGTAACCAAAATCACTCAGATATGAAAAAGTTAAGCATCCTCTTCGCATTGTTGATTGCCGGTTTCGGCCTCGTAGCCCAGACGGAGTACAAGCTTTCAAAAAGCTCCATCAAAATGTCCGGCACTTCCACCTTACACGATTGGACCGCCGACGTGACGAAAGTCAGCGGCAGCGGGCAAATGGTTTTCACAAACAACGCCTTCAGTGGCGTCAAGTCGCTCAACATCACCATGACCACCAACTCCATCAAAAGCTCCAAGGGCGAGACGATGGACAAGAACATGATGAAAGAGCTGAAAGCCAAGGCAAATCCAACGATGACCTACAACCTGACCAAGGTGAACTCCATCACCCCCAAAAGCGGTGGGTACACCCTGGAAACGGAAGGCAAACTGACGATTGCTGGCACCACGAAGGCCATCAACCTGACCGTAACAGCTACCATGAGCGGTGGCCAAATCACCTTCAAAGGCACCAAAGCCGTGAAGATGACCGACTACAACGTGGAACCTCCGGTACTATTCCTCGGCACATTGAAGACAGACAACAACGTGACCATCACTTTCGACGCCACGTTTGCAAGCACCAGCGTAAAATAAACAGCGATTGCAGACCAGCCCCGCTGGCCAATACAATCCTTCACAATAAGTACTTCGTTGAAATTAGTTGATATTAAGAAATTAGAAAATTTGGACATAAAATCTTGATTATCAACGAATTGCAATAATTTCTCAGTTTCAATTAATTTCCAATTTCTACTTATCCTTTCACTTTCAATAACAACTCATCATGAAAAACTCACTTTCATTTATGAAACTATCAGGCCTTCTTGTGGCCCTGTTCGTGCTACCAATGTTCGCATGGAGCCAAAATGACATCCAATACTATCGGCCTTACGACAAGCGTGGTGCCAATATGTTCGAAACGCCAAAGACGGACAACGGTGCGGACAAGGGTTTCAAAGTACGGATTGGTGGCAACTTTGCGCAGCAGTTCCAATCGCTGAAGCATGAAAATACCGCAGCCTACGTGCCAGTCAGTGCCACTGACTCCACCAACGCCAACAAGTTGATTGACCTCAGCAACGGCTTTAACCTTGCTACTGCCAACTTGAACATTGACGCACAATTGACAGATGGCATCCGGGTAAATATGGTTTCTTACCTCTCTGCCCGCCACCACCAGGAGTCATGGGTAAAAGGAGGTTATATCCAGTTCGACAAGCTGCCATTCTTCCACAGCGAAGCAGTTGACAACCTGATGCAGAACCTGACCATCAAGGTCGGCCACTACGAAGTGAACTACGGCGACGCACACTTCCGCCGCAGCGACAACGGTGCAGCGCTTTACAACCCGTTCGTCGAGAACTTGATTCTGGACGCATTCAACACGGAAATCGGTGGTGAATTGATTTATCAGAAAAATGGGTTCTTGGCAGTGGGCGCCGTTACCAGCGGTGAAATCAAGGGCGACGTTGTGAAGATACCAGACCTCGTGGAAGGCGTTGACGTGGACAACAGCTCGAAGAAAGCACCAGCTTTTGTTGGCAAACTCGGCCTCGACAAACAAGTGAACGAAGACCTTCGGGTACGTGTGACGGGTTCTACCTACTACACCGCCAGTTCCAGGTCCAACAACATCTACGGTGGCGACCGTGCAGGCTCCAGGTACTACCTCGTCATGGAAAACACCAAGGCCACAACCGACGCCAACTACTACTCTGGCAGGCTGCGCCCAGGCTTCGGCGACAAAGTGTTCTCCCTTATGTTCAATGGTCTCTTGAAATACAAAGGCTTGGAAATTTTCGCAACCGTTGAGCGGGCAACTGGCCGTGGCTCGAAAGAGAAAGACCCAAAGGATGCCACCAAACTTGGCCCAGACCGGGTTATTATGCAGTACGCTGCCGACTTGCTGTACCGCTTTGGCAAGGAAGAAAACTTCTACTTAGCTGGCCGCTACAACACCGTGAACGCTGAACTGGCCGCCGCAGGTGCCAACTTCGGTGTGAACAACCCAGTGAAAATTGCCCGCTACGAACTCAGCGCAGGCTGGTACGTGAACGCTAACATTCTGGCAAAATTGGCCTACATCAACCAAGAGTACAAGGACTACCCAACCACCAGCATCCTTAACGGTGGCAAGTTCAATGGCGTAATGGTTGAAGCAGTCGTAGGCTTCTAAGGCAACTGAAAAACGGGGTTTATATGGGCTATAAAAGTTTATTGAGGCTTATTCTACCCGGCTCCTTTTTGAAGAAAAGTTAATTGATGAAAAGCTCCAGTTGCCTTTGGGTAGCTGGAGCTTTTTCTTCAAAAAAAACGATTGAAATGCCTACATTCACAACGCCATTCAACCAGTTCATTTTAAAGCAAGCGTCATGAAAAAGCTGATAAAATCGGCCATCATACTTAGCTTATCAATCATCGGCCATCGCCACATGGCCAGTGCTCAACCTTTAGCCATGAACATGAAGAAATTGAGCATAGACAGGACATTCCGCATCAACCCAAAGAGCGTGCTGAAGCTCGACGGCAAGACCAACGTCAATGGCTTCACCTGCGGCTGCAACGAGACCTTCCAGCCCCAGACACTCTCCGTCGAGCCGCCCGCCGACGGCAGCCCAAGCACCGTTTTCCGCTCCGCAGCCCTCAGGCTCAAAATCAAGTCGCTCGACTGCGGCAACGCCATCATGAACAAGGACCTCCAAAAAGCCCTCAATGCCAAGGAGCACCCCAATATCACCATCGAACTGCTGCGGGTGGAGCAGGGCAAGTGCAGCCGCCTCACCGAACTGAAGGACTGGGTGCAAATGAAGGCCCTCACCAAAATCAGCCTCAACGGCCACAGCCGGGAGTACTGGATAAACATCACCGCCAAAAAGGCCGGCCCCAACCAGTACCGCTTCATCGGCACGAAGACCCTCAAAATGACCGACTTCTGCGTGACGCCGCCCGTGGCCCTCATGGGTGCCATCAAGGTGAAGGACGAGATTGCGATTAATTTGGATTTGGATGTGAGTGTGGAGTAGCCAGTCGCCGTAGGCGGGACTATGGAAGGTGCATTTTTTCGGCTTTTTGCTGGGGCAAAAAGCCGAAAAAATGCACCTAAAAAAAACTTTCCGGCGGCGATGGAAGCTCCGCT
>WBZM01001930.1_pt1 | contig 18860 bp, 18 predicted proteins | sample 5204271 | NCBI WGS metagenome assembly WBZM01 (sample SAMN12344346, study PRJNA552823) | activated sludge metagenome | biome: Activated sludge suspended growth; feature: Nitrification reactor; material: Wastewater; isolation source: activated sludge from nitrification reactor of wastewater...
ATAGCTATTGCATTGGATGTAAGCAATAGTATGCTTGCCGCCGATCTGCCACCCAACAGATTGGAACGAGCCAAACAATTTATTTCAAAACTGATTCAAGACCGACCCAATGATCGTTTTGCATTAATACTGTTTGCCGGCAAAGCATATTTGCAAATGCCACTTTCGGCAGATCAGGGTTCGGCATTACTATTTGTGTCTGCAGCTTCACCACAGTCGGTACCACAACAGGGAACCGTTATCAGTGAAGCATTAAAAATGAGTGAAAGAGCTTTTGTAAATGATAAACAAAATTATAAAAGCGTAATATTAATTACCGATGGAGAAGACCATGATGATGATGCCATACATACCGCCGAAGCATTGGCCGATCAAGGTGCAATGATCAATACTGTAGGGATGGGTTCGGTAACCGGAACCACCATAATAGATGCCACTACCGGTACTGCCAAAACAGACGAGGCCGGCAATACCATTGTATCAAAACTCAATGAAACTATTTTACAAGAAATTGCCGATAGAACGCATGGTATTTATATTCATTTTCAAGATAGTAATGAATCCATACAGTTATTGAACAATCAGCTTGCACAAATTGATAAAAAGGCTTATAGCGATCTTGCTTCTATGAGTTTTATAAACTACTTTCTGGTGCTGGCTGCCATTTCATTATTATTGATGGTTATTGAAATCTTTATTCATGAAAAGAAACTAGCAGCATTATTATGAAAAAACTGATTTTAATGATCTTAAGTTTTTTTTCGCTTCATGCTTTTGCGCAGAAAGAAAAGGCCAACAGTTTTATTGAAAAAGGAAATAAATATTATCGTAATCATGAAATGACGCTTGCTGAAAATGAATACAAAAAAGCACTGGCTGCTGATCCCGGAAATGAAACGGCCGGTTTTAATCTTGCCAATACACTGTATCGACAAAATAAACAGATAGACGCCGCTCGGCTGCTGCTTTCAATGAGCAGCCAATCCAACAACAAATCTTTACTGGCAAAAATTTTTTATAATCAGGGAGTTATTTTATCAAAACAAAAAAATCTGGAACAAAGTATTGAAGCATATAAAAATGCTTTAAGAAATGATGCTACTGATAAAGAAGCCAGAGAAAACCTGCAAAAGGCATTGCTGGAGTTGAAGCAAAAAAAGCAACCAGAGAAAAAGGAAAACAAGAAACAACAAAAACCAGATGAGCAAAAGGACAAGTCTCCTTCATCAATGAGTCAAAAAGAAGTATCGCAACGGTTAAAGCTGCTGGAAGAAAAGGAAAGAGAAATTAAAAAAAGAGTTCAAAAAGATAAAGCAAATAGTGAGGGTGGGGCAAAGGGGAAAGACTGGTGATGATATTTCCATGTTTCGTGGGGCCACGAAACATGGCAACGGGACAAGAGTTTTTCTTGGTTCGTGGGGACACGAACCAAGACCACGAACCAAGACAGTGTTGAATACCTAAATTTGCATATTGCGACAGTTTATATGCTTATACAAGTTTAAAATATGACATGCAATTTTATTGTGAAAATATTACGACGTATCAAAGACTAAAAACTAAAGAAGTAAATATCGGTGGCCTGTTGTTAGGAAATTTTCATCCCATAAGGGTGCAAACCATGACGACTACCGATACCATGAATACAGAGGCAACGGTAGCGCAAAGTATTCGTTGTATAGAAGCCGGGGCCGAACTGATACGCATTACAGCGCCATCAAAAAATGAAGCAGAAAATTTATTGAATATCAAAAATGAATTGCGGCGTCATGGTTATCATACACCGCTGGTGGCCGATATTCATTTTACACCCAATGCCGCTGAGATGGCTGCCCGCATTGTAGAGAAAGTACGCATCAATCCCGGTAACTATGTAGATAAAAAGAAATTTGAACAAATAGAATATAGCGATGCTGAGTATGTTGAAGAAATTGAAAGAATAAGAGAGCGATTTACACCGCTGCTGAAAATTTGTAAAGAATACGGCACTGCCATGCGTATCGGTACCAATCATGGTTCGCTCAGCGACCGCATTATGAGCAGATATGGCGATACACCGATTGGCATGGTGGAAAGTGCAATGGAATTTTTGCGCATCGCAAGAGCGGAGTCTTATCATCAGATTGTATTGAGTATGAAGAGCAGCAACCCACAGGTGATGGTGCAGGCATACCGGCTGCTGATAAAAACCATGTTTGATGAGTTTGGAGAAATTTATCCATTGCATCTGGGCGTTACCGAAGCAGGAGATGGCGAAGATGGAAGAATAAAATCAGCAATAGGTATTGGTAGTTTGCTATCCGATGGTATTGGTGATACCATCAGAGTGTCATTGACGGAAGATCCTGAATTTGAAATTCCGGTTTGTAATGATTTGGTAAAGCGATTGCCTCGGCAATTAGAAAAGAAGCATCATATTCCCGTTGTGGACAAGCTGCCTTACAATCCTTTTGAATATAAAAGGCGAGAAACTTTTTCCGTTAATAATATAGGTGGCAAACAGGTGCCCGTTGTGGTGGCTGATATGAGCAAGTATGAAAAAATAAGGCCGGATCATTTGCAAGGAATTGGTTACAAATATGATAGCATTACAGATAAATGGACAATTGGTGATGCGGCGGCTGATTATATTTTCACCGGCAATCAAGTGTTGGATTTTGCATTGCCGGGTACGTTGAAAGTTATTGTATATCCTGCCGCATGGCAACAGGCAACAGATAAATCAAAATATTTTCCAATTTTTAGTGATAAAGGGTTTAGTGAAGCAATATTAAAAAGCGAAGAGCTGAATTTTGTAATGATTGATTGTTTTTCTGATGAAACAAATATTAATGATTTTACATTTTTAGAAACGGTTGCAAATGATGCTACTGTTGTTATTTGCCTGAGCACAACCCATAAGTATGCAATACAAGCTGTACGTCGTATATTTATTGAGTTGCTCAACCGAAAAATAAAAAACCCGGTAGTATTGATAAGTGATAGTGCTGCACAAACACCTGATGAACATTTAATTCATTTTGCAATAGAAACCGGCAGTTTGTTTTTAGAAGGGATGGGTGATGGTATTTGCCTGGGATATTCGGCTGCAGCACAAATGAACAATATGCAAATCAGCGGCAGAACTTATTTACCGGTAAATGATATTAATCAATTTACCAATAATACCGCTTTCAGCATATTACAGGCAACACGTACCCGTATTTCAAAAACGGAATATATCAGTTGCCCCAGTTGTGGCCGCACATTGTTTGACCTGCAGGAAACCACTGCTAAAATAAGAGCCGTTACGCATCATCTAAAAGGAGTAAAGATTGCCATCATGGGCTGCATCGTAAACGGTCCCGGCGAAATGGCTGATGCAGATTTTGGATATGTAGGCAGTGGCCCGGGCAAAATAACACTCTACAAAGGAAAAGAGATAGTAAAAAGAAATATCAATAGCGAAGTAGCAGTGGAAGAGTTGATCGGCCTGCTGAAAGAACATGGAGCATGGGTTGAAAAATGAGAGGCTATGAGAAAAAAATATTGGGTTAACATATTTCTTTTTGTTTTGATAGTAAACCTTGCCGGAGGCTCAATAGCAAATTCTGCAATGCAAAATATTTCCAAACCATTGCTGATGCCTTTGTTGATAGGTTGGCTTCTGTATAGTGGTATCAGAAATGTTACAAAAAGGAATTGGATAATACTCGCATTATTTTTTTCCTGGTTAGGTGATGTGTTGCTGATGTTTCAGGAGAAAGACGCATTATTTTTTATATTGGGACTTTCGGCATTTTTAATTGCGCATCTGTTTTATATCGTTTTCTTTTTTATTATAAATCGTAAAGAAAAATTAAAGCTGAATTGGTTGTTAATAATTGTCGTAGCTGCTTATTATTTTGCATTGCTGACAATTTTATTTCCAACTTTGGGCGATATGAAAATTCCCGTAACCGTTTACGGACTTGTAATCAGCACTATGTTATTGTTTGCCTTGCATGCAGCTTCTATAAAAAATCGTGAAGCTGCAAAATGGCTGCTGACAGGTGCTATATTGTTTGTAATATCAGATTCTGTGCTGGCGATCAATAAATTTTATTATCCATTTGAATACAGGGGTGTACTTATTATGCTCACGTATGGCATGGCTCAATGGTTTATAGTAAAAGGAGCGATTCTATATCTTCGCAATCAGGATGAATAATATTATTTTAAAATAGGATTTAATAAATGAGACAAACCGATTTTCTGGTCATTGGTTCGGGCATTGCCGGGTTAACTTATGCTTTAAAAGTGGCGCATCATTTTCCCGACAAAAAAGTATTGGTAATGACGAAAGCAACCGCTGATGAAACCAATACCAAGTATGCACAAGGCGGCATTGCTGTTGTAAATGATATGGAGCACGACAGTTTTGAGAAGCATATAGAAGACACTTTAATAGCGGGCGATGGATTATGTAATGAAAAAGTGGTGGAGATAGTAGTGAAAGAAGGCCCGGAAAGAGTGCAGGAAATTATTGACTGGGGCGCAAGGTTTGATAAAGAATCGGACGGCGATTATAAACGAGGAAAAGAAGGCGGCCATTCAGAATTCAGAATACTGCATCATAAAGATGTTACCGGCAGAGAAATGGAAAGGGCGTTGATTGATGCGGTGAATAAGCAAAACAACATTGAATTTATCAAGCATTGTTTTGTAGTTGATATAATCACGCAGCATCATTTAGGTTATCTGGTAACCAAATCCACACCAGATATTGAATGTCTGGGTGTGTATGTATTGAATCTTGAAAATAATAAGATTGAAAAAATTATTGCGGGCATTACATTATTGGCAACGGGTGGCAATGGCCAGGTGTATCGCACCACAACCAATCCATCTATAGCAACGGGCGACGGAGTGGCGATGGTGTACCGAGCCAAAGGCAGAATAGAGAATATGGAATTTATTCAGTTTCATCCTACGGCATTGTACGAGCCGGGTATGCGTGGGCAGGCATTTTTAATCACAGAAGCTGTAAGGGGCGATGGCGGCATACTTCGTAATAAGGATGGTGAAGCCTTTATGGAAAAATATGATGCAAGAAAAGATCTGGCTCCCAGAGATATTGTGGCAAGAGCGATTGACAGTGAAATGAAAAGAACCGGTACGGAGCATGTATGGCTCGATTGCAGGCATTTCAGTAAAGAAAAATTTGTAGAACATTTCCCGAATATTTATGAGAAATGTTTGTCCATTGGTATTGATATTACTAAACAAATGATTCCGGTATCGCCGGCTGCACATTATAGTTGTGGTGGTATAAAAACCGATGAATGGGGAAGAAGCAGTATCAAAAATTTATATGCGGCGGGCGAATGTGCATCAACGGGTTTGCATGGAGCCAACCGGCTTGCATCCAATTCGCTGTTGGAAGCAATGGTGTTTGCGCATCGTTGTTTTAGTGATGTGGTAAAAGAATTTGAAAACAAAACATCACCGGCTTTTGCTGATGCGCAAATACCCGACTGGGATGCAAAGGGCACAACGGAGCCTAAAGAAATGATTTTAATAACACAAAGCCTGAAGGAAGTGCAACAGGTGATGAGTGACTATGTGGGCATTGTAAGAAATGATGTGCGTTTGCAAAGAGCCATGCGCAGGCTGGATTTGCTTTGGGAAGAAACTGAAAAGTTGTACGAAAGCAGTTCCATTTCGCCACAGTTGCTGGAGCTACGCAATCTCACTACCGTTGGTTATTTGATTGTAAAAGGAGCAGGATTTAGAAAAGAAAGCCGCGGCTTGCATTATAATACTGATTATCCTGAAAAGAGTACATTGGTTCAGAACATTGTTTTGTAGTATTAATTAGTTAAGGTTATGTATTATATTGTTTATAGTTTGTTATGGTTGTTTTCGCTGCTGCCGCTACGTGTACTTTATTTTTTTGGCGATTGTATTTATGCTTTTGTTTTTTATATTGTAAAATACAGAAAAGAAATTGTAATCAGTAATATTCAACATGCATTTCCTGAAAAAGACAATAAAGAAGTGTTGCGAATAGCGAAACAGTTTTATCATAATTTCATAGATACATTTATTGAATCCATAAAACTTGTATCCACCGGAAAAAAGTTTATTGCTAAGCATAGCACCGGGGAGTTTGAACTGTTAAATAAATATATCAAAGAGGGAAAGAATATTCACATTATGGCTGGTCATCAGTTCAACTGGGAATTTGGGAATCTGCTTTATGCAATGAATTTGCCTGTACCTTTTGCGGGAGTGTATATGCCTATTTCAAATAAATCTCTGGATAAAATATTTTATAATATTCGTAAGCGGTATGGTACCATTTTAATTTCAGCCAGAAATTTTAAAAACTCTATGCATAATGTTTTTTCAAAACAATACTTGCTTGCGTTGGCTGCCGATCAAAATCCCGGGCACCCCGGCAATGCATACTGGATGAATTTCATGGGCCGATTGGCACCCTTTGTAACCGGACCATCCAAAGGTGCAATAAAATATAACACTGCTGTATTGCTTGTGGGGTTTAAAAAAATAAAAAGAGGGCAATATCATTTTTCAACTCAACTATTAACTGAAGACGGTTCAAAATTTACGCCACCACAGCTTACTTTATTATATAAAAATGAGTTAGAAAAAATAATTCGTGCCGACCCTGCTAACTATCTGTGGAGTCATCGCAGATGGAAGTATGAATACAAGCCGGAATATGGAGAAGTATATCAGTAAGGATTTTAATAAAACCAAAAGTCGCTCCTTTTTAATTGAGAGCGACTTTTAAGTTGTTGTTGGTTTTTGTTTTTTATTTTTTTCGTTTATTTTTTTTCAAATCCAGATAATCTAAAAAGTAAAGCACTTTTAATGAGATATTGTTGTTGTGTGCCTGACTGATTGTTTTATCTAAGTTTTTAAAATAGCCATGTTTCACTTCACGATTGAAATTGTCGACCGGATTGGTGTTTTTCCAAACGATATTGATAAAACTGCCCGGTGCAAACTGCCAGGTATAAACAGCATTAATATAAAAATCATTATAGTTCTGATTGGGATTTCCGTTATAATTGGAAACAGGCTGCAACGAACCATCGTTTTGCAATAAAAAGAAATCGGTTGCGGAATTGTGATAAGTAACTTTGCTCCAATAATGACGTATGTCGGCAGTAATGCCCATCTTGTTATTGAAATTATATTTTAGGTTTAAAGAATTTTCAACACTGCTCACATCTCTTTTTCCAAAAACAACATCGTTGCCCATAAAGCCTGCAAAGCCAATATTTCTTTTTTGTGGTTCCAGTTCTAAGTTATAAAATATTGAAAATTTGTCGCTAAAACGATACCCCTGCTCTAATTCGAAACTTATTTTATTTCCGTTGAATAAGCTGCGATTCACATAAAAAAACTCTGCATATATCTGATATTTTTTTGCACGATTTGTTCCTGCTTCAATGCTGAAATAGGAACTGTTCCATCCTTTGAAGAATTTGCCTTCTTTGCGTGGTTCATAATAATCGTGAGGTGCCGGTTCATATCCACCCATTACACTCACTCGCATTAAATTTTTCAATTGTCCATTGAAATTGAGATTAATGTTGGAGCTGGCGTAGTCCGTTGGATTTTTCAGCCTTGTGGTATAGGATGCGTTAAAATTCATTCTTAAATTATTGTACCAGTTGGTGGGTTTGCTCCAATTGTGCCCTACCCACAATGAATGTTCCCAAAAATTGTTGAAAGTAAAATAACCGAGATCGCTGATATTAAATTTATCATCGGTTACCGTTTCTGCATATTGAAAATTGAGCTTTCCGCTTGCTTTTCCAAAATAGAGATTGGCTGAATAGCCTTGCGATGTTTTTCCATCGCCTTTATAATTAAACAGATTGCTGGTACCCAGCTTGCCTCCCAGGTTCCACATATTTTTTTTGTCGTATAAATCAAATAACGCTGCCGTTACATTGGCATCATATTCTTTGCCGCTGCGCCATACATTGGTGTTAATCAAACTCACACTGCTGTTGTTTTTCAAGGTTTGATCCAGCACAATGATATTGTAGTTGGTAAGCGGATTGGTTTCCACTTTTCGTTTATTTTTATTGGCATCTTCTATGGTGGCATAAGTGCGATTGGTAATGGCATTAAAAAATCCTATACCCAACCCACCATTCAATCGGCCGGAAATTTTAGTAGCATTTGCCATTTTAGTTTCAATGGGGTTTGAAATAATTTTTTCATTAGCTCCCAGTTGGTCATATACATCGTAAAAGTGCATAGGCCGGCCGCCCACTCTGCGTGAGTAAAATAAATTTCCTTTTCCAAACAACTCTGTTCCCTCTGTAAAGAATGGGCGGTTTTCGTCGTATTTAACTTCAAAGGGAGAAAGATTGAGTATGGTGTTATCACTTCTTACTTGCCCAAAATCGGGGATCAGCGTCATGTCTAAAGTAAGTGCCTGACTGATTCCGTATTTTACATCCATGCCCCCATTAACAGAAGAGCTCCAGTTTTTTTGACCCGGCTCATTGATGGGGTAGTGATTGGCATAGGTAGAAAAATAAGGTGTAAACTGAAGTCTTAGTGGAGGATTAACGTTTTGCAATCCGGTCCATTTTCCTTCTTGGGTAAGAAATCCATTGACTGTAGGATCAATCGTATTCCAGGTATATTGTTGTTGTGTTTTTTGTCTGCGGCGGGTGATGTTCAATCCCCAGTCTTGTATATTTTTTTTACTAAAGCGAATGGCTGAGAAGGGGAGAAATATTTCAAAGCTCCATCCGTCTTCGTGTATTACTGCGCCGCTTTTCCAAACTGCGTTCCAGCTAAAGTCTTCACTATTTCCATTGGGATTGGGAGCCATCTTGGCATCCATTTGTTCGCCTAAAGGTGTTAAGAAGTATTCAAATGCATTAATCTTATCGTTATAGGTGTCAAACATTATTCCAATAAAATCATTGCTACCCAAATTGTCGCGGCCTACCAGTTCTTTTGAAATGCTGTCTTTTGTTCTTTCGTGACAATAGCCTCCAATATAAATACCTTCATCATTATAAAGCATATATACTTCGGTTCTGTTTGCCGGATCTTCTGCTTTAAAAGGTGTGGGTCGAAACTCGGTATAGCCCAGAGCGGCGGGGGCCGTTTTCCATGCATTGTCAGTAATGAGGCCGTCAATTTTAATTGACTCAGTTACTCGTTGAGCAACAATTTGTTTGGGTACTACATTTTGTTTGACTGTGATTTTTTGCGAAGCTGTTTGTGCATTTGTTTGTGCATAGCATAGTAATGCTGCTGCTATGCAGGTCATGGTTTTGATTTTCATTGCTGTACTTATTTAGTTATGACGCCGGTTTAGAAAAATGGTTACAGTTTGGTGTGGGCGTTACTACTAATGTTTTCGTAGATTAAAGAAACGGCAAAAAAAGAAATTATTTTTTCAAAAGGGGTGAGTGGTTAATGGAAAATACGAGTGGTGAAAATGGAGGGGCGTTAACTTTTTGTTGGGAGAAAAAAACAAGTACTTATTTTGAAAAGTTATCATTTTTTTAAAATTGCATGCAATGTTTTTTTATAGGGTAGCATACTTATTATAAAAAAAAGAAGGCCAAAATTCTTTAGCCTTCTTAATTGTGTAATTAATATGTATCTATGAAATACCTAAGTTAGCCTCATTTGCATACATCCTCCGGCAGTAACAGTAACTGTACCATTCCATGTTCTGCCACTACACGAAGCGGTGAAACTATATGTACCGGGAGTAAATGAGAAATTAGCACAACCAGAAGCACCACAACCCGGAGCGCCACTTGAATAATAGGAAGAAATTGTGCGTGTTTGGCCGTTACAGTTAACTGTGATATTGCCACAACCAAAATCTGATCCTATCCAGAAGGTTACTTGGCCTGTACCTCCGCCACCTCCTCCGGAAGAGGTTAATTGTAATTTTGAGCAACCGCCTGCAGTGACTGTAATTGTGCCATTCCAGGTTTTTCCTGTACATGAAGCTGTATAAGAATATGTACCAGGAGCCATTGAGAAAGTAGCAGTGCCAGAAGCCCCACATGAAGGAGCACCACTAGAGTAAAATGATGAAATAGTGCGGGATTGTCCATTACAATTAACGGTGATGTTGCCACAACTTAAATCAGAGGCGATCCAAAACATAGCCTGACCAGTGCTTCCTCCTCCACCGCCTGATGAAGTCAATTGCATTTTTGAACAACCACCAGCGGTTATTGTAATTGTGCCATTCCAGGTTTTTCCTGTACATGCTGCTGAGAAACTATATGTACCTGGTGACATTGTAAAAGTAGCAGTACCAGATGCACCACAAGCGGGTTCACCTCCAGAATAGAAAGCAGAAATAGTCTGTGTTTGCCCATTACAATTAACTGTGATATTACCACAACTAAAATCAGAGGCTATCCAAAACATAGCCTGACCAGTACCACCGCCACCACCGCCGCCGCCAGAAGCGAACTCAATCTTAGAACAATTATTTGAAGTTACCGTTACGGTTCCATTCCAGATTAGCCCTGTACAACTTGCTGAATAACTATAAATACCTGGACTGAGATTGAATGTAGCTGTTCCGGCTGTACCACAAGTAGGTGCGCCACCTGAATTAAAGTTGGTAATATATTTAGTGATGCCATCAATTGTAACTGCAATATTACCACAACCAAAATCAGAGGCAACCCAAAACATAGCCTGGCCATTGTCGCTACCACCGCCATTATTTCCGGGATCCTTTTTACAGCCTACAAAAAAGAGGATTGCTGATGCCAATATTAAGAAGGAGTTGAGAATCTTTTTCATTTGTCATAATTTTTATTTGTTGATACATTAATATTTTGCTATCATTTTATCTAAGTATGGGTTTGATGCTCCAGATGTCGGCACTCTGCCAAAGTAATTTATCAATACTGCCCTTTTTCCCAGAAGATGCATTTGAACAAAAGAATATTGTATTATCGGGTCCAAAGCATGGCATTCCGTTTCTTGTACTTCCTTGTGTAAGTTGTACTACACTACTACCATCTTCATGCATGGCAAAAATTTGTTCGTTCTCATTATCACGGGTTGAGCTAAAGGCTATGTATTTTCCATCAGGAGAAAAAACCGGATCGGCATTATTAAACTCACCTTGGGTTAATTGAGTACTTTGTCCTGTTTGTAGATTATAAATAAATATTTGCTCATATTTCCCAACGGCTTTATAATAAGTTAATTTATTTGAAGGACTCCAGCTTGGTCTGCTTCCTTCGGTAAGTATGGTTGTGTTCATACCATTTACATCCATTACACATACTTGTGATGTACCACCAAATGTTGTGGAAAATGCTATTCGCTTGCCATCAGGAGATACAGAAGGGTTATTGTCAAAATCTCCCATATTATTTGCTGAAACATAATTGATACCTGATAAACCATCAATCTGGCTCTTCGCAATGATTGGATTTGTAGGTTTCAAATAGGCATAAATTATCGTTTTAGAATCGGGGAAAAAACTTGGCGTGAGTGTAAACTCACCTACCAGAGGAGTACGACCAGGCTGTCCGAGATTGATGAGCATAATACTCCATTTTCTGTGTCGTTCTGTACTTCCCATTAATGAGGATGAAATATTTTTAGTCTTACTATCATCTCTAATATGAAAGACAAGTTTTTTCCCATCAGGACTTACATTGGGATAAAACTCTGGAGCAGGGTCTGAAGTAATTCTAATTAAAGATTGTGCATTTCCGGTTGTTGATGGAGTTTCACGACTTTGTTTAACTACAGGCTTTGAAGAACCACAACCCATTAAAAGAATTGATGCAAAAAATAGCCAGATAAGTTTTCTCATTTCAGTTTTATTTAGAAGTTATTAATTTGATGATGTAACAGGTTTGGGTCCCCACATAAACTTCAATCCGCCCCCTGGACCACGACCAGAAAAAGTGTTGGTGTAATCAGTATAACTATCATACTCATTGCCACTATAGCCCTGGTAACCTCCAAAAAGTGCAATGTAAAATGGCCTTTTCCCTTCTCCTGACTTTATTTTAAACAAATAACCACCTTCACCGCCATAAGTAAATATGTAAGGACTACCATCAGTAGCCTTATTAAATAAACTTCCATAACCTATTGAAGCTTTAAGGTATAAACCTTTAAAAATAATCAGATAAATACCGTAATCAACACCTATCATAAAGTCTTTGTTTTTCAGGTAGCTGATTTTTGCTTGTGTAGAGCCTGCTAGCTTTTTTGAAAAAGTATTATAGCCTTCCCAGACAAAATGGAAAGCCTGATTTTTTTGTGTTGTGAACTTTGTAAGCTCATCAACATCAGTATTCCACTGCGAGTAGCCTAAGCTTACAGCAGTGTATTTAATAAATTTCTTATTGCCATCATCTTTAGTTGTAGAGAACTCAAAATCGTTACCATAGTCGGCCGATTTTTGACCAATGCTACTAATGTATAATGTGGCCATCGTAAAAAACAATAACATTTTTTTCATAATTGAAAGTTTGGTTTGAATAAAAATTGTTGAAACAAATTTGATAATGTATGATTCGATATTCAACCTGTTTTTCACCTGAATTAAAAGGTGATTTTACCTATTCGCAAAACAAACAAAGGCCATCCTGAGAACAGAATGGCCTTTACGTTAGAGAAAAAACTGCTTAACTGTTATACTTTGCTTGATTTCACAGTCGGTATAAAGATGTGATGCTATTGGAGCTAAAACAACCGTTTATTGACGGAAAAATAAGAGTGTTAAAACCTAAAACTCGAGAAGTGATACTATTGAATAAAATGAGATCTTTATTATTTGAACTATTTATTAATTTAAGTTTGAAAACTTTAAACTATACTGTACTGTTGTCCCCAAGTATTTTAATTTGCTTCCATCAACCAAAGAATTTTTTTGAAAGGGGATAGAAATTCTAAATTGTGTTACCGGAGAAATTAGAATATCTATAAAAGGTGAAAAAGATCTGGATCTTTTGATACCGCCTTCAATAAGTGAGTATCTTTTTTCATTGGTGTTTTTTACTTCCCAGGCGAATCCGGCTTTTAAACATGGAATAAATAGTGAATTTTTATACGCTTGTGAATTCTTTAATTTAGAATCATTTAAAAAACTCAATACCCTTTTGTTTATGAAAAATGAATAACCGTTATATTTAATCTTGTCATTATTTTTTGCAGCATTAAGCCTTGAATCGATATAGTTGTAACCTAATGCAATACTAAAACATCCATTTAAATAACTATAACTTAGGTTGGCACTTGCAACACTTGCTTTATTGCTGTAGTAGTTTATTGAGTCGAAATTATTGGCTGTTCCCTTTGCCCCAAGTATGGAGAAAAACTGTGAGCTATATCCAATATTCCAACTAAATACATTTTTTACTCTTGCTTCATCAAATGCCATTAATGTTTTATCTAATTTATCTTGCTTAAACTTTTCCAGCACACTCATATATTGCTCTTTTGCTTTTTTTTGGGCAGCAATTTCGTTTTGATTAACAATTGCTAATAGTAATTTTCCAAGTACTGTATCCTTTTTAAAATTAATAAGGGAATCCAAAATTATATTTCTCTGTTCATTATAGGTTCTATTATCAAATATTTCTGGTTTTTCAGGAACTACCAAATTGTCGAAATAAGTTTTAAGCAAACGGCTAGATTTTTTTGAATATGGAGATTCATTAGATGCTCCAATTCCTATCCCAAATGTGGTAATATCTTTCTTTTGTACAATAGTTAGCTTTAACAAGCCAAGTGCTTTAGATAATATTGTTGTACTATTTAATAATTTGAATGGTTGAAAACTGATTTTTTGAACTTGATCTTTATCTGAAAATGAAAAATTGGCTGCAAATAACTCAAATGTTGACATTTCAATATCTCTGAAAAGAAACCCTTTTGATAAATCGGAGCTAGTATTATCGGTTAAAAACTTTTTCTCAGGGTTATTTTTATTTTTTTTATAATAATTTTTTAAAACATTTTCAGCAGAATCGATTTGAATATCCATTGAAAAGCCATTTTGGCTAAATGACTGAAGCGATAAAAGCAACAAAGAAAAGATAATTAAATGCTTAATGTAAAACATAGGTATCAATTTGCGGATTCCAGGCGGAGCCTTTTTCCATTTTTTTATATTCATTCGGTTTCAACGGAGCTACTTTTTTTGATTCACCTGTTGTCGCATTAGTAATAACTATAGCCACTCTTTCTGTGTTGGTAATGGCAAAAACCCCTGCTACAAAGTTGAGAACAGTTCCTTTGTTAAACTCTCCAATCTTCACTGTTATTTCACCATCATTATCGGTTATTCCTTTTGTAATAATATTGTGCCAAATACCATTTGGATGAACCTGACCCACAAGGCTGTATAAATTAATAATGGCTGGAGCACTCCAAACAATAGAAAAATAATAAGTGTAAATTTCATTTGAATTTATTTCTGTGAAAGATGTTATCCAGTTTTTCTTATTTCTTTTAAATATTTTATTTACTGGCATAAGTATTTTTTAAACAGTATAAAAGTAATTTTTGTGTTTTTAAAAGTAAATGTTTTTTTAACCCAAAAGTGGAATCGTTTTATGACCTTGCAAAATATGGTGAAAACACGGCCTACTTTCCGCTAAACAACCCTTTCAAAAAATACTTGTGTGTACCAGATTTACACTGTACTTTAATAGATTCTTTCACCTAAAACATTTTTTATGCTTACCTCTCAAATTGAAAAAAGATGGACTGCCTATGGAAAAAAACTGGAAACTGTAGGCGGGTCATTACCACAACCTTCTGCTACTAATGACAATGAACTTGATATTTTTGAAGAAGTTCAAAACATTAAAATGGATGATGGGTCCAATGGCCCTTATGGCATTCCCATCTCTACCGGTGTTGCTATTACACTTATTAAAAACATGCTGGATGTTTTGAACACCACCGATTCATTTAATATTTTTTCCCTGTTTAAAGATGAAGAAAACAATAATAGTGCAAAAAGTATTATTGGCAAATTATTGCTGAACTCTATGGGTGTTACTTTTGATAAAAGCCAATTGCTACGTATTATTAGTCAGCCAAGATGCGAAGGGGTTCGTTTTTACCATGCACTGCGCAAAGGCTCTAATGGCGATATGGCGGCTACTCTGGTGCTGGTTGGTGTAGATAAAGATGGGTTTGACTTAAACTACAATTTAAAAACAAATGAAGCTATACAGGCAAAGCAGAATGATACTTGTGAGTCTCTGGTAGATGACTGGGGTCATCCTCCCGGTGGCGAGGGTGCAAGTTTTGAAGGCAAAATGAAAAGTGAAAAATATGTATTGCTAAGAATGGCTGAAAATCAAATAGGGCTCCCAAGGCTTAAGTAATGCTGAAAATTATCGTTATTTGCACATAAACAAATAACCTTAAATTAAGTGGGGCTATTTTATAAGGTTTATTACTCTTTATTGCTATTGGGATGTTTATTGGGGGCTTATTTGGTTGTCAAAAAGGATAAGCGTTTTTTGGCAATAACAATGCTTTTAGCGATTTCGCTGGGCGTTGAAATTTGTGCACATATATTAATTCGTAGTAAGAAAGGTTTTGTATGGATTTACCATTTATACACTCCGGTAAATTATGGATTGTTTGCTTATTATTTCAGTCAGTATTTGGCTAATCGGGTCATTAAAAAACTAGTACTGTGGTCAATTTTAGCTTTTGGAATCATCAGTTATACACTTTCAATTACACTTTATCATTTTAAAGATTTTCCGGGAGTGTGTATTACTATTAACGGGTTGTTTCTTACCGTAATATGTGTTTACTATTTATTGACTGCTGAGATAAATATTAATCTTTCTTATTTCAAGAATCCTAATATCTGGATCGCTATTGGGGTTCTTGTTTTTTTTGGGGGTACAGCTTTTTATAATGGAGTATATACCAAGATGATGCAACTGAACCGTGAACGGGCACTTGAGCTTTTTGGTATAATTAATAAGCCATTAATAATTTTTTTATATTCATGTATTAATATTGGCCTCATATGCAGACTGGTTATAAAGAAATTTATTTAACCGCTATCATCGCTGGTCTTTTTTTTATAATACTAGTTGGCATTATTGTAATTGCTGGATATTTATATACAAAAAGGCGGAAAATGCAAATTCTGGAAAGGGCATATTTTCAGCAAACCCTACTCCAGTCACAATTAGAAATTCAAGAACAAACCCTCAAAAACATCTCGCAGGAAATACATGATAATATTGGCCAGGCTTTGACGCTTGTCAAGCTCAATTTAAATACCATGGATTTCGATCTTAATGAACAATCAAACCAAAAAATTATCACTTCTAAAGAACTTATCAGTAAAGCAATTAATGACCTTCGAGACCTTAGCCGTAGTTTGAATACTGATATTATCGCAGATTTAGGTTTGCAAAATGCAATAGAACAAGAGCTTATTTTAGTGAGTAAATCCTCAAACCTAAAAACAAGGTTTATTTATCAGGGTGAAAATTTTAGAATATCACAACAAATGGAACTCATTTTGTTTAGAATCATTCAGGAAGCATTGAATAATATAATGAAGCACGCAGAGGCCAGCGAAGTTTCCATTTCGGTAAAAAGTAATTTGGACACACTGATGTTGGAAATTGCTGATGATGGAAAAGGCTTCAACTTGAAAGAAAAAGCAAAGGGCAATATTGCCAGCCTGGGACTTAGAAATATGAGTAACCGGGCAAAATTAATTGGGGCAAATTTTATCATTAATAGCGTTGTTGGTAAAGGAACTGTTCTAAAAATTGAACTCCATAACGCGTCAGAAAAGTTTGATATGGGAAATGTATCAGGTGAGGCTTGATGATTTTGATTGAAATTTTACAGTGTTTTAACCCTTTTCTTTCATTGGTTATCAGTTTAATATTGCTAAGTTTGAAATAGGGATGTATTTTTTTAATAATGAAATGTGGAAATGAATAAACCGACCCTGAATAATAGATTCGAAACTCCAAGTGATATCATTCATAAATTGGAAAAAGAAATTTATGAAAACATCAATCAATGTCTTTGTCTGGCAAGGTTACATTTGGGGAACTTAGATCTGGATAATAAAGAAAATACTTTGGCCTGCATTGGCGAAGCGAATTTGTTGATTGGTAAAGCGGTAAGAGATTTGCGAAATTTGGCTAAACAATTAACTGTAAGCAGTCAATAAAACTTGTAGTAACAATATGCCTACCATAGGACTAGCTGATGATCATATACTCCTTCGTAAAGGGTTGGTAAGCCTGGTTCAAAACCTTGGCTATTCTGTGTTGTTGGAAGTGGATAATGGAAATGAATTGATACAAAAACTACAGTCAGGAATAGAGCCGGATCTAATCTTAATGGATATTAATATGCCGGTACTGGATGGTTACGAAACAACAAAATGGATTAAAGAAAATAAACCATTGATTAAAGTATTGGCACTAAGCATGTATGACGATGAAAAGGCAATTATGAAAATGCTACGCAATGGTGCCAGAGGTTACATTTTAAAAGATAGTGAACCTGCAGAGCTGCGAATGGCTTTAGAAGCAGTTATTACAAAAGGCTATTATTATTCAGAACTGGTGACCGGCAAACTTATTCATGCTATAAACGGAGGTAATGAAACCAGCAAACAGGAAGTAAAACTAAATGAAAGAGAATTAGAATTTCTAAAACTGGCCTGTTCGGAACTTACTTACAAAGAAATTGCTGCTCAAATGCACCTAAGCCCCCGCACAATTGACGGCTATCGTGATGCCCTTTTTGAAAAACTGGACATTAAAACCAGAACGGGTTTGGCGATTTATGCTATCAAAAACGGAATTACAATTATCTAAAATCAACTTTTTGCACGATTTATTTTTCTACATTTGACAAATTCTTAAAACAAAAAGCTTTAGAATATGTCAACAACAGCTCCCGCCCCTTTTTGGCCACACAGTGAACACTGGTCAGTAAAAATTCCGGTAAATACCCAACATTATGAAATGCCGGTAATGAAGGAAAAAGGATATGCTATCATGAAAACGCTGGATATTTCTCATATTCCATCATCTGAATGGGAAGACCTGGTATATATGGACTGGAAAAGCGGTGGCGATACCAATTTTGCACCCTTAGCATCTTGCGATGGTACGCTGGAGTGTAAGGGCTTTTGGGAAAATGGTAAGCCGGATAAACATGCACTGTTTACACCCAACACTGAAAAATGTCCCAACCTGATGGCTTATATAAAATCCATTCCTGCCAATTTTGGAAGAGTAAGAATCATCAAACTGGAACCTCAAGGGCATGATCAAGCATTACGATCAGTACATCGTGATGATAATAACCGGCTAAACCCCGAAGGCGAAGGATGGGTAGTGCGTATGTGGATAGAGCTGACTGATAATGCAGACAGCTATATGTTGCTGTATGACAGCGACGAAAATAATTTGCCCATCAAAGAAAGTGAAGCACATGTACCCATGCCCAAGGGCGCACATTATGTAGTTGACTCGCAACGGCTGTGGCATGTAGGTGTCAATAAAAGCAATAAGCCACGATATGCATGCATCATCAGTTGCGAAAGTTCGCCTGAGCTGGATGCATGGATCAAATCTAAAATGTAATTTGATAATTATTAAACTTTATAAAAAAGGCACTGAGATGATTTAACTCAGTGCCTTTGCTTTAATCATAACATTATTTAATTCAACACACTTGCTTCTTTTACAATCTCTGCTTTTTCCTGTTCTTTTATTTTGCTCCACCCGCCCAATACATTCCGCAGATTGTGAATGCCCTGCCTTTTGATAAGCGAAGCTGCAATGACGCTGCGATAACCTCCGGCA
>WBZM01001931.1_pt1 | contig 18860 bp, 32 predicted proteins | sample 5204271 | NCBI WGS metagenome assembly WBZM01 (sample SAMN12344346, study PRJNA552823) | activated sludge metagenome | biome: Activated sludge suspended growth; feature: Nitrification reactor; material: Wastewater; isolation source: activated sludge from nitrification reactor of wastewater...
CCCGGCTGAGCATGGCGTGCGGCGTGACCTTCAGGCTGGCGGCGCGCATAGCCTCGGCCAGGCCGGGGGCAGGCCGGTCAATGACGGCTTGCGTCGCTTCCGGGGTGACATCGCGCACGGCAAAGCCGGTGCCCCCGGTAGTCAGGATCAGGTCGACCTCGCCGCTGTCGGCCCAGCCCACCAGCGCAGCTTCGATCAAGGGCTGTTCATCAGGAACAATGCGAGTCTGGACAACCGCAGCATCAAGTTGATGCTGAACGATCCGGGCGATTGCCGGGCCGCTCAGGTCGTCCGCCTCGGCGCGCGCTGCCCGATCGCTCACAGTCAGGATAGCCACACGAATCATCGCCGACTCCATAGCTGTGCAACGCAAACGCGCCAAGGGCATCGAAGTTGGTCGCTCCGATGCCCTTGGCGGCAGATAAGGCTCAACTCAGACCCGGTCTGGCGGCCTCCGTAAAGAGATAGCCAGAACAGGGTTGCTTAGCGCTTTGTGTACTGCGGAGCCTTGCGGGCGCGCTTAAGGCCGGGCTTCTTGCGCTCCTTCTCGCGCGGGTCGCGAGTGAGGAAACCGCCCCGGCGCATCAGAGGCCGCAGGCGCTGCTCAGGCTGGGTCATATCCGAATCGCGATGCGAGATCGCGCGGGCAATGCCCATGCTGACTGCGCCAGCCTGGCCGCCGACGCCGCCGCCCTGCACCTTGACAGAGACGTTCATGCTGTCGCGCAGTCCGGCCATTTCCAGCGGCAGCACAGCCGCGCGCTGGTCGCCAACCCGGGTGAAGTACTCTTCCATGGGCAGGTCGTTGACGGTGAACTTGCCGGTGCCGGGATAGAGCCGCACGCGCGCCGAAGCTCGCTTGCGCCGGCCGACGCCCTGGTAGTACTGCAAATCCTTGTCCTTCTCCATATCTCTTTCGTCTCCTCTGGCTACATGGCCCACGGCTTGGGCTGTTGCGCCTCGTGCGGGTGGCCGGGCGTCGCGTAGACCTTGAGCTTCTTGATCATCTGCCGGCCCAGGCGGTTCTTGGGCAGCATGCCGCGCACGGCGAAGCGAATCACGCGGTCCGGGTGCCTGTCCAGTTGGTCGCGCAGCGAGATCTCCTTCAGGCCGCCCGGATAGCCTGAATGCCGGTAATAGAACTTCTGGTCCAGCTTGCGGCCGGTCACGCGCACCTTGTGCGCGTTGACCACGATCACGAAGTCGCCAGTGTCCATATGGGGAGAATAAATCGGCTTATGCTTGCCCTTCAGCACGGCGGCAATCTGTGTGGCCAGCCGTCCCAGGGTCAAGCCAGTGGCGTCGATGACAAACCACTCGCGCTTGATGTCCTCGGGCTTGGTTGTATATGTTCTCACGTCGGTTCTCCTGTCATTGCGTCAGTACTTGACCTCTACCAAACACAACCCGCACGCTGGAGCGGGCCGGCTGGCCAGCGCCCGATCTTGCGCCTCCAGCACCTGGCTGACGTTGTCCACGCTGCGCCGTCCGGCGCCTACATCCAGCAACGTGCCCACAACCGTTCGCACCATGCGCCTGAGAAAGGCATTAGCCTCGATCTCGAAGTGCAACAGCGGGCCGTTCACCTGCCAGCCAGCCCGCAGAACTTCGCGGGTCGTGCTTTCGCCCTGGGTGGGCTGGCCGAAGCTGGCAAAGTCGTGAGAGCCTACCAGCAGCGCCGCTGCCTGGTTCATGCGCTCTACGTCCAACGGCTTCGGCTCATGATGTGCGTAGCGCCGGTGCAGCGGAGAGCGCCAGGGCGCGGTCCAGACGGTATAGCGATACACGCGGCTGCGAGCGCTGAAGCGCGGATGAAAACGTGGATCTGTGACCTCTGTCAGCTCACGCACCGCAATGTCGGCCGGCAGCAGGGCGTTCCAGGCCCGTTCCAGGTCCGTCAGGCTGTGCCGCCACGCTATGTCGGCGGCAATCACCTGGCCCTCAGCGTGCACACCCGCATCCGTACGGCCGGCGTATCGGATGCGGGGCCGCTGTCCGGTCAGACGCTGCAACACCTGCTCCAGCGTCCCCTGCACCGACGGCTGGTCAGACAGAATCTGAAAGCCGTGGTAGTCGGCGCCGTCGTATGCGACCAATGCGCGGACCGATAGCAGGGGCGGGGTCTCGGGCTGCGTAGTCGTCGGTCTATTCCTCCACCAGCTCGATCTGGACCATCTCAGCGCCGTCACCCTTGCGGGGTCCCAGCTTGGTCAGGCGCACATAGCCGCCTGGCCGGCCGGCGTAGCGCGGAGCCAGTTCGTTGAACAGCTTTCTGACCACCATAGGGTCGTTCAGCCGGGCCATGGCCAGGCGCTGGGCATGCACCCGGTTGTCGGCCTGGCCGTTCTTGGCCAGGGTGATCAGCTTCTCTGCCAGCGGGCGAACCGACTTGGCCTTGGCTTCGGTGGTATGGATGACTTCGTGTTGGAACAACTCTTTGGTCAAGTTGCGATACAACGCCTTGCGCTGGCCGCTGTTGCGGCCAAGCTGGCGACCTGCTCTTCTGTGTCTCATCGAAAACTCCTGATAGTGCTCCTGGCGGCAGCCGCAACCGCCGCCAGACAATCATCCAGACTCGCCGCCGGAGGTCATGGCCGCCAGCAGGGCATCGACGTCGATATCGATGCTGGAGTCGTCGCCCAACTCCTGCTCGTCGGGCTCTTGGGCCGAAGGCATTGCTTCAGCCACGGCTTGCGCCGGCAGCTTGACATACTCCAGGAAACCCTTGGCCTGAAGTTGATCCATCAACTCGTCCAGCGATTTCTGGCCGAAATTGCGGATGCTCAACAACGCCTCGGGACCTTTCTCCAGACGCTGGATGACCTCGCCTACCTTGACGATGCTTGCCCGCTTGAGGCAATTGTAGGCGCGCACCGACAGCTCCAGATCCTCGATCGGCACGTCGTACACGTGGGGCGGGATCGACTCGCTCGGCTTTTCTTCGGGGACGATGACTGTAGCCTCGACGCCCGCGATCAACGACAGATGCTGCAATAGCAGCTTAGCCGCCTCGCTCAGGGCTTCCTCAGGCTCGATAGCGCCATCGGTCCAGATCTCCAGCACCAACCGGTCGAAGTCGGTCTGCTGGCCGATGCGGGCCCGTTCCACATGGAAGGATGCCTTGCGCACCGGGTTGAAGATCGCATCCACCGGGATCTCGCCCAGCGGCACCTTGCCGCGCTCTTCGGCGGGGGAGTAGCCCCGCCCGCGGCGGATGACCAGCTCGACGAACAGATCGACATCGTTGCTGTCAGCCGTCAACAGCAGCAGATCCGGGTTGATGATCTCGATTTCGGGCGGGCACACCAGGTCGCTGGCCGTCACAGGCCCTTCGGCGTTCACCTGCAAGCTGACGCGCACCGGGTCGTTGCTGACGCTTTTGACACGCAGAAGCTTGACGTTGAGAATGAACGCGGTGGTATCCTCGCGCACGTGAGGAATCGGCGAGAACTCGTGGTGCACGCCTTCGATGCGCACCGAGCTCACTGCCGCGCCCGTCAGGGACGACAGCAGCACCCGGCGCAGCGCATTGCCCAGCGTCACACCATAGCCGCTTTCCAAAGGACCAATCACAAAGCGACCGTACTGCTTTGACTTGGCCTCGCATTCGATTTTCGGTAGAACAATGCTCAAGTTAAGCAAGAGTCACCCTCCTCTGGCTGCAAGCCAGCCCTGATCGCAAGCAATCGCCTGAAAAACGGGCGCAATCACCCAACAGACGGCTTGCTGCGGCTAAGGCTCGCACAGCCAGACGTAGCAACTCCCTGCCGCTGATTACCCATGCAACCAGGCAGCCAGCGGCAAGAAGCGGTTTTAGCGGCTGTAGAACTCGACGACCAACTGCTCGTTGACAGGAATGTCAATGTCTTGGCGCGTTGGCCGGCTCAGCACGCGACCTGTGAGGGCCTCGCTGTTCAGGCTCAGCCAGGATGGCGTCGGGCGCTCGCCCAGGTATTGGCCGACAGCCTGGAAGTACTCACGGCTGCGGCTTTCCGGGCGGACGGCGATCACGTCGTTGGGCTTGACCAGGTACGAAGGCACGTTGGTCTTGCGGCCGTTGACGGTGATATGGCCGTGCCGGACGATCTGGCGAGCCTGGGCACGCGATTGGGCCAGGCCCAAGCGGTACACCACGTTATCCAGACGGGACTCCAACACGATCAGCAGGGTGGCGCCGGTCAATCCCTTGGTGCGCACCGCATAGCGGAAATAGCGGCGGAACTGACGCTCCATCACGCCGTAGATGCGCTTGACCTTCTGCTTCTCGCGCAACTGCAACGAGTAATCACTTTGATTGCGCTTGAACTGCGCTTTTTTGGCGTGCATGCCAGGCGCATAACCGCGGCGCTCGAAGGCGCACTTGGGCGTCAGACAGCGATCACCCTTGAGATAAAGCTTCTGACCTTCGCGCCGGCACATCCGACATACTGCATCTGTATACCTTGCCAAGTTACTGCCTCCTATACATGCGAACTGGAGAGGTTTACGGCTTGGCGACCTTCGTCCCTCTCGAAAAAAAGACCATTCTCGACCTGTCTTACAGAGGACGCCGAAGCATCCCTCGTTTCTTTGAGCCTAAGGGCTAGACGCGTCGCTTCTTGGGCGGGCGGCAACCGTTGTGCGGCAGGGGGGTCACATCGGTGATGCTGGTGACCTTCAGGCCGGCGGCTTGCAGCGAGCGGATGGCCGATTCACGACCGGGGCCAGGCCCCTTGACGTACACATCGACCTCGCGCATGCCCATGTCCATCGCCTGCCGCGCGGTGGCGCTGGCTGCCAACTGGGCGGCATACGGGGTGCTCTTGCGCGAACCTTTGAAGCCCACGCTGCCCGAGCTGCTCCAGGAAACCGTGTTACCCTGCGGATCGGTGACGGTCACGATGGTGTTGTTGAAGCTGGCCTGGATGTGCGCCTGTCCATGGGGCACAGTCCGCTTCTCACGACGTGGCCCGCGACGTACCGTGCGTCTTGGCTTTGCCATGTATCTCTCTTGCTCCTTAACTTGCTATCGCAGGTTGCCAACTTTTTGGAAAGCTGCCAACCCTGCCGCTACTACTTGCGAGCTCGCTTCTTGCCGGGCACCGTCTTGCGGGCGCCGCGCTTGGTGCGGGCGTTGGTGCGGGTGCGCTGGCCGCGGGAGGGCAGGTTCAGGCGATGCCGCATGCCCCGGTAAGCGTTAATCTCCTGCAGCCGCTTGATGTTCATGCTGACCTCGCGGCGCAGGTCACCCTCGACCTGGTACTCCCGGTCGATGGTCTCACGCAGCTTGGCCACGTCGGCTTCGCTGAGATCACGGATGCGCGTGCTCTCGCTAATGCTAAGCTTGCGCAGAATCTCGGCGCTGGTTGTGGGGCCGATCCCGTAGATATAGGTTAGCCCGACCACGACGCGCTTGTCGCGTGGCAGGTCAACACCGGCGATACGTGCCATATTCTCGCTCCTTTACCCCTGGCGCTGCTTGTGCCTGGGGTTTGTGCAAATAACCCGCACCACACCGTGGCGCTTGATGATTTTGCAGTTCTCACAACGTCGCTTGACTGATGGCTTAACCTTCATGTCTGCTTTCTCCTCGATTAGTCCAGCCTGGTCAGCACCTCGGGCTCGCCGTCGGTAACGGCGATGGTATGCTCGAAATGCGCTGACAGCCGGCCATCGGCCGTCGATACTGTCCACTGGTCATCGTGCAACTGGGTGCGCCAGGTGCCGGCATTGACCATCGGCTCCAGGGCAAAGGTCATGCCTGGCGCCAGCTTGCGATTCATGGCCGGATAGGTGCGAGCCGCCTCCGAGCGATCCGGCACGTAGTTCAGGATCTGCGGCTCCTCGTGCATCTTGCGGCCCACGCCGTGGCTGGTGTACTCGCGCACCACCGCAAAGCCATGACTCTCTACATAGTCCTGCACGGCCCGGGTCACATCGATAAAACGATTGTCTACCCTGGCCTGGGCAATGCCTGCCCACAGACTGCCTTCGGTTACCTCCAGCAGTCGCTGAGCCTCGCCGTTGACCTGGCCGACACAGTAGGTCCAGCCGGAGTCGCCGACAAAGCCTTTGTACAACACGCCAACGTCGATGCTCAGCAGATCGCCGCTTTTCAGCGCGCGCTTGCGACTCGGAATGCCGTGCACCAGCTCGTCGTTGATCGACGTGCAAAGGGTGGCAGGAAACGGCGGGCCGCCGTCTTTGGCGTTGGGATAACCAACAAAGATCGGTATAGCGCCATGACCACGGATGATCCTCTCGGCTGCTGCGTCAAGATCCGCCGTTGTCACTCCTGGCTGCACCATCTCACGCATATGGGCGTGGACTTCAGCCACAATCCGGCCTGCCGACCGCATCAACGCCAACTCCTGCGGGGACTTGATGCGGATGCCACCGGCCTTACGTGTCAGAGGTAAGATCATTGGCCTCGTAATGCTGGCTGGATTGCATCCAGCAGGGCTTGCTTAACCACCTCGATAGCCTGGCTGCCGTCAATGAAAGCCGTCAGCCCATGCGCGAAGTAGTAGCCGATCAACGGCGACGTCTGCTTGTAGTACACGTACAGCCGGTTGCGCACCGTCTCCAGCGAGTCGTCGGAGCGTTGGTACAGCTCGCCGCCGCATGCATCGCACACGCCTTCCGCTTGGGGCGGATTGAACATCGCGTGGTAGGTCGCGCCGCAGTTGCGGCAGACCCGCCGGCCCGTGAGGCGAGCAATCAGATCATCGTCGTTCACCGTGAGCACTGGCGCCAGGTCGATCCTGCTGCCCTGGCTGGCCAGCATGGCGTCCAAAGCACTGGCCTGTTGCAGGGTGCGGGGGAAGCCGTCCAGGATGACGCCTCTGGCGCAATCGGGCCGCTGCATGCGGTCCTGCACCATGCGGATGGTGACTTCATCGGGCACCAATTCGCCGCGGTCCATATAGCTCCTGGCCAGCAAGCCCAGTTCAGTTTGGTTTTTCAGGTTCTCGCGAAACAAGTCACCTGAGGAGACTTGCTTCAGCCCAAGTTCTTTCTCCAACATGGTCGCCTGGGTGCCCTTGCCGGCGCCAGGCGGTCCGATGAAGATCAGGTAGACGGGATCAGATGACGTCATTGTCATACCCTCCCGAGGGCCTATCAGCCCGGCCGTCAGCCTAGCGGATGAAGCCCTCGTAGTGGCGCATCAGCAACTGCGCTTCCAGTTGTTTCATCGTATCCAGGACCACACCGACGACGATCAGCAAGCCAGAGCTGGAAATCAGCAACTGGGTGTTGGACGTCAGGGATGCGCCCGGGACCACCAGACTAACCAGCCAGGGCAGAATAGCAATCATACCCAGGAACAAAGCGCCAACGAAGGTGATACGGCTCATGACCGCGTTCAGATAATCCTCGGTGCGCTTGCCAGGCCGGATACCAGGCACGAAGCCGCCTTGCTTCTGAAGGTTCTCGGCCAGGTTCTGCTCACGGAAGATCACATCCGTGTAGAAGTAGGTAAAGCCGATCACCAGGAAGAAGTACAGCACCCAGTACACGGGGCTGCTGGGCGTGAACGTGGTGGCAAAGAAGGTCGCAATGTCTCCGACAAAGCCTTCCACGTTCTGGAAGTAGCTGGCGATAGTGCCCGGGAACAGCAGCAAGCTTTGCGCAAAGATGATCGGGATCATGCCTGCCGTGTTGACGCGCAGCGGAATGTAGGTGCTTTGCCCGCCAGCCACCATCAGGCGGTTGCCGCGCATTACACGCACTCGCTTGCCGTACTGCACCAGAATGCGCCGCTGGCCTTCCAGCACGATCACGATCACTAACATAGTAGCGATCGTCACCAGGATGAACAGCAGCAATGTCACGTACTGCTGCGTCTCAATCAACTGGATGATGCTGGAGGGGAGTTGTGATACGATGCCGCCGAAGATGATCAGCGAGATACCGTTGCCGATACCCTGCTCCGTAATCAACTGGCCCAGCCACATGGCGAACATGGTGCCGGCCACCAGCGAAAGCAGAATCGTCACCGAGCTAAGCAACTCTCCGCCGCCAAAGCCAAAGCTTGTTAACGCCCCGGCCCGCTGCAGGATCGTCGCCTGGCCAAAGGCCTGCAAGAGCGCCAGCGGGATCGTCAGCAGAATGGTGATCTGGTTCATCTTCTGCCGTCCCTGGTCACCTTCCTGGCTCAACGCTTTCAGCGACGGGATGATCGGGATCAGCAACTGGATAATAATGGTGGCCGTGATGTAGGGATAGACTCCCATCGCCATGACCGAGAAATTCTCCAGCGCGCCGCCGGACATCAGGTTCAAGAAGCCCAGCAAGGCATTCTGGCTGAACAACTGCTCCAGCGCCTGCGCGTTGACGCCCGGCACCGGCACGGCCGCGGCCGCGCGGTAGATAGCCAGAATACCGAGGGTGATCAGGATCTTCTTGCGCAGGTCAGGCAAACGCATGGCGTTGCGCACGGCTGTGATCATGTGGGTAAAACCTCCTGGATCGAGCGCCAGGCTGGCGTCAGCAGTTTCAGTCGGGCCATACCGGCCCGACAGTAGACCGAGACGCCAGCGCCAGTACGATGGACCGGCCTAGACCGTGATGATCTCCACCGTGCCGCCGGCCGCCATGATCTTCTCCTGGGCAGCCTTGGACACGCGGTGCGCCTTGATGGTCAGCGGCCGGTCGATATCGCCTTCGGCCAGAATAGCCACCCGATCAGTCGCCTTCTTAATGACGCCAGCCGAGGCAAGCGTCGCGGGCGACACTTCGCTGTTCGCGGCGAAGTCCTGCAAGCGGGCCAGGTTGACCGGCTGGAATTCGACGCGCCAGATATTCGTGAACCCGCGCAGGTGAGGCAGACGTCGCACCAACGGCAACTGGCCGCCTTCGAAGTAGGGGCGAACACCCCCACCGCTGCGGCTGTTCTGGCCTTTGGTGCCGCGGCCTGCGGTCTTGCCCTGGCCGGCGGCCGTGCCGCGGCCTACGCGCTTTCGGTTTTTCTTGGACCCGGGGGCGGGCTGCAGATCATGCAACTGCATGGTCGACTCCTTGTTATGCCACAACCTCGACCTCGAGGAGATGGCCGATGCTATCGATCATTCCACGAATCGCCGGGTTGTTGACCTGCTCAACAGTATCACCAAGCTTGCGCAGACCGAGCGCCTGTACCGTGCGCTTCTGGCTCTTCTCGTAGCCGATGGCGCTCTTAACATAGGTAATCCGCACAGTCTTGGCCTGGGGGTCAATGTTCTTAGTTTGCATTTCGACTCCAGAAGGGCATCACACTGCCCGCTGGCTTGCCGCGACGTTGCGCCTCGACCGCCGGATCCTTGAGTGACGTCAGGCCCTTGTAGGTGGCTCGCACGACGTTCAGGATGTTGGCGCTGCCCATGGACTTGGTCAGGATGTCCTTGATGCCGGCGGCTTCCACCACCGCGCGCACGCCGCCGCCGGCGATCACGCCTGTACCGGGCGATGCTGGCTTCAGGAGCACCTTGGCGGCGCTGTAATCGGCGACGATTTCGTGGGGGATAGTGCTGCCCATCATCGGGATCTTACGCATGTTGCGCCGGGCGCGCTCGCCGCCCTTGCGGATCGCCTCAGGCACCTCGCGCGCCTTGCCAACGCCCACGCCGACGCTGCCGTTGTTATCGCCGACCACGACCACTGCGCGGAACGCAAAGCGGCGGCCGCCCTTGACAACCTTGGCCGTGCGGGCCAGGTGTACGACGCGCTCGTCCAGCTCTTCTCTTTCCTCGGCCTCGCGGGGCCGCTGTTGTCGCTTACGTTGTTGCTGTTGCTGTTGCTGTGCTGGCATTATTCCTCCTGCCTTCGCGTGCAGGGCGTGAAATTCGAGTCGCCAATCGGGAATGTTCCCGCGGGGACCGGGCTAGAAGTCCAGACCACTCGCCCGCGAAGCCTCGGCCAGGGCGCGCACGCGCCCATGATACGGGTAGCCGCCGCGGTCAAAGACCACCTGCTTGATCCCGTGAGCTAACGCGCGCTCGGCCACCAGGGCGCCGACCAACTTGGCCTGCTCGGTCTTGTTGACGCTTGCCGCCTGGCCGCTGATCTCGTTGTCCAGCGTCGAGGCCGCAACCAGCGTCGTCCCTTTATCGTCGTCGATCACCTGAGCGTAGATGTGGCTCAGGCTGCGAAAAACGTTCAATCGTGGCCGCTCAGCAGTGCCATGAACGCGGCGGCGTACACGCTCGTGTCGTCTCTTGCGCAAGACGCTTCGACTATCTTTCGCCATAACCTTGTCTCCTAAGTATTGCCACCAGGTCAGTTCCTGGTTACCGTCGGTGCCTGGGAACCATCCCGCAGGGGCTGAAATCTACGCACGGACCGCTTATTTGCCGGTCTTGCCCTGCTTACGGCGGACAACCTCGCCCGCATAGCGAATTCCCTTACCGTGGTAAGGCTCTGGCGGCCGCACCCGGCGAATCCGGGCTGCTGTCAGGCCGACCAGTTCCCGGTCAATGCCCTGCACGCTGATCTTGCCGGCCTTGGCATCGACCAAGTAGCTGATCCCCTGGGGCGCTTCCATCTCGACCGGATGGGAGTAGCCCATGTACAGCACCAACTTGGCGCCCTTCATCTCCGCACGGTAACCCACGCCTTGAATCTCAAGATCTTTTTTGAATCCGGTCGAGACGCCTGTCACCATATTGTTGAGCAGGGCGCGCGTCAGGCCGTGCTGCATCCGGTGGATGCGGCCATCGGTGGGCCTGGCTATGGTGACGACGCCGTTCGAGACATCGATCGCCATATCGGGGTTGAAGCTGTGCTCCAACTGACCCTTAGGACCCTTAACGATCACCTCGTTGCCTGGGTTGACCTCAACCGTAACGTTTTTGGGAAGAGAAATGGGCAATCGTCCAATTCTTGACACACTACACCTCCAAGTGAAGACGGGTTAGCTGCTGGTCGTTAGCTGACAGAGGCGCCTGCCGTGCAAACAGGCAGGGCCACATCAAACTACCACACGTAGCAGAGTACCTCGCCTCCGACATTCATGCGCCGGGCTTGCTGACCGGTGATGATCCCGCGCGGCGTCGAGACGATGGCAATGCCCATCCCGTTCAGAACCCACGGAATCTCATCACGGCCCACATAGACCCGGCGACCGGGCTTGCTGACGCGCTTCAGCTTGGAGATCACCGGCTGGCGATCGTCGTCGTATTTCAGAATGACGCGCAGGTAGGGTTGCGGCTCATCCCGGGTAATCTGGTAGTTCTTGATATACCCTTCTTCTTTCAGGATGCGCGCAATGGCGACCTTTACCTTCGAGCTGGGGATCATCACCTGCTTGTGACGAGCCAACAGCCCGTTGCTGATGCGATTCAGCATGTCCGCAATGGGATCTGTCATCATAGCGTTATGAACTCCATCGACTCTGTTGCGGCGCAACGCAACTCATGGCGCTGCGCGGCCGTCCAAGAATCCTTCTGTCGCTTTGTCCTGCTAGTTGAACGGCGCAGGCTGCTCTGCTCAGCTTACCAACTGGATTTGACCACGCCCGGCAGCCGGCCTTCCAACGCTTCCTTGCGGAAACAGATACGGCACAGCTTGAACCGGCGCATGTACCCGCGAGGTCGCCCGCAGATGCTGCAGCGGTTACGTACTCTGATCGGATATTTGCGCCGCTGCTCACGGTTGATCATGGATTTCTTAGCCAAGGTACCTGCCTCTTGATCTATGGTCACGCTGAGGTCCGCCGAAGCATCCCTCGCTTACCGGGTCTGCCCGGCGTGTTGGAAAGGCATGCCCAGATGCGCCAGCAGCCGGCGGCCTTCCTCGTCGGTTTTGGCTGTGGTCACGATGGTGACCGACATGCCGCGCACCTTGTCGATCTTGTCGTAATCAATTTCCGGGAAGATCAGTTGCTCGCGCAGGCCCAGGCTGTAATTGCCCCGGCCGTCGAAACCGTCGGCCGAAACCCCGCGAAAGTCACGCTGGCGGGGCAGCGCGATGTTGCACAGACGATCCAGAAAATCCCACATCCGGTCACCGCGCAGCGTCACCATCACGCCGATGGTGTTGCCCTCGCGCAGCTTGAAGCCGGCGATGGAACGGCGGGCCTTGGTTGTCATCGGCTTCTGACCGACGATTGCGGTCAGGTCGCCAATGGCGGCGTCCAACGCCTTGGCATTCTGCAACGCTTCGCCCATGCCGATGTTGACCACGATCTTCTGCATGCGCGGCACCTGCATCGGGTTAACGTATTGAAACTCTCCCTGCAGGGCAGGAACAACTTCGTTGGTGTATCGATCCTTTAGCTTCGGCATAACTATCTCCTGCTTACCAGCGCTGCGAACAGCGTTTGATCTCGGCCCGGCCGCATCGGGTGGAACTCGCCTGCTGAACGGGCAGTCTCACCGCCGCAGCGCCTGTGGCCTTATTCGATCGTCTCGCCGCACTTCTTGCAGCGCCGCAGCTTCTTGCCGTCCGCGGTGAACTCATGGCCGACACGGGTGGGCTTGCTGCAATTCGGACAAACCAACATCACATTGCTGATGTGAACGGGCGCTTCGCGCTCGATCCGCCCGGTCTGGGTGCGAACGTTGCCGGTGCGACGCTGATGTTTGATGATCAGGTTTACACCCGCCACAATCACCCGCACGTTGTCGGGGTTGGGCTGGCCTTGCTGCCGGCCGGCCAGGCGCCCACGCATCACACGCTGTACCTCGCCGCGCTCGCCCTTGTTCTCACCGCTGATCACTTCAACGGTATCGCCTGTTTTGATGTGCATCACAACACCTCTGGGGCCAACGAAACGATCTTCATGTAGCCCCGCTCGCGCAACTCACGCGCCACCGGGCCAAAGATGCGTGTGCCCTTGGGATTCTTGTTGTCGTCGATGATCACGGCCGCGTTGTCGTCAAAGCGAATGGTGCTGCCGTCCGGCCGGGAATATTCCTTGGCGGTGCGCACAATCACGGCCTTGACGATATCGCCCTTCTTGACCGAACTGTGTGCTGCAGCTTGCTTGACCGTGGCGACGATGATATCGCCGACGTGACCGTAGCGTCGACGCGTACTGCCGCGCACCTGAATGCACAACAGTTCCTTGGCGCCGGTATTGTCGGCAACTTTCAGCCGGGTCTCTTGTTGGATCATAGCTCACACTCCTGGTATTGGGAACCAATCTGGCTGCCTGCCGGGCGCTAAGCCTCAACGTGCTCCAGGATAGCGTCCACAACCCAACGCTTGCGGCGGCTCATCGGCCGCGCCTCGATGATGCGCACCGTGTCGCCTACATGGCATTGATTGCTCTCGTCATGGGCCATGAACTTATGATGGCTGCGAATCACCTTGCCATAAATCGGATGGCGAGTGACCCGCTGGGTCTCCACGACGACCGATTTGTCCATCTTGTCGCTGGTGACGCGGCCAACCAGAACTTTTCGTTGCTCGCGCATCGTTACTTCTTCTCCTGAGCCATCCATGCGGTCAGCTCGCGCTCGCGCAGGACAGTCTTCAATCGGGCGATCTCTTGGCGCAACTGGCCCTTGCGCGCTGTGTTCTTCAACTGGCCAGTGGCCCGCTGGAAGCGCAGGTTGAACAACTCTTCGTAAGCTTCATCCAGCTTCTGGCCGATCTCAGCGGTCGTTAAGCTGCGAATCTCGTAGGCTTGCATGGTTATCCTTCTCCTAGAGTCTCACGCTTGACGAACTGGGTGCGAATGGGCAGCTTGAAAGCAGCGCGCTCCATAGCCTCTTTGGCTACTTCCTCGCTCACGCCGGCGATTTCAAACAGCACCCGGCCAGGGCGGACAACGGCCACCCAGTGGTCCACTGCGCCCTTGCCGCTGCCCATACGGGTCTCGGCCGCCTTGGCGGTCACCGGCTTATCTGGGAAGACCTTGATCCACACCTTGCCGCCGCGGCGCACGTAGCGCACGATGGCGCGGCGGGCCGCCTCGATCTGGCGGGAGGTCATCCAGCAGGGCTCCAACGCTTGCAAGCCATACTCACCCTGATTGACCGTATTGCCGCGCTGGCTGTAGCCGCGCATCCGGCCGCGGAATTGCTTGCGATATTTCGCACGTTTTGGCATCAACATGGCACTACATTTCCTCTACTGCGGGCGAGGAGACCTCGCCCCTACTTGGCCGGCGCCGGCACTGCCCGGCCACCTCGGCCGGCGTTTGCCGGCCAGCGCCCGGCCTCGCTGCCTGGCCAGCTTTAGCTGGACACCTGCACAGGCTGAGCTGACTGAGCCGTCTTGCCGGGCAAAACCTGGCCCTTGTAGATCCACACCTTGATGCCAATCCGGCCAAAGGTGGTCAGCGCCTCAGCGTGGGCGTAATCGATGTCAGCGCGCAGCGTGTGGCGCGGCACCTGGCCCTCGCGCTGGGTTTCCCTGCGAGCCATTTCCGAGCCCGACAAGCGGCCGGCAACCGTGATCATGATACCCTCGGCGCCCTGGCGCATGGCACGCGTCACGGCCTGCTTCATAGCGCGCTTGTGTGAGATGCGCTTCTCGATCTGCTCGGCGATGCTCTCAGCCACGAGGTACGCATCGATCTCAGGCCGGGTGATCTCGGTCACGTCCACCTTGACGCGCTTGTTGGTGACTTCCTGCAAACGCGTGCGCAGTTGGTTGACGTTGGCGCCCTTGCGGCCAATGATGATGCCAGGTTTGGCGGTGTGGATCCATACGTGCACGTAGTTTCGCTGGCGCTCGATTTCCACGTCGGCGATGGACGCCTTCGGCATTTCCTTGCGGATCATCGCGCGGATCATGCGATCTTCATCCAGGAGATCCGTATAGCGCCCTTTTTCGGAATACCAGCGCGCACGCCAGTCTTTGATTACACCTAAGCGAAAACCATAAGGATGTACTTTGCGACCCAAGGTGTCCTCCTAGTCAGGAAAAGACTTCTCGTCACGTCTCATGCAGCACCTGCTGCCGGACGTCATGTTCTACTACAGGCGTTCCTCGAGCACTACCGTGATGTGCGAAGACCGCTTCAGGATCGGCTTGAACCGGCCGCGGGCGCCAAAGCGGCGCCACTTGCGCAGCGGGCCCTCGTCCGCGTAGATCTCGCTGATCCACATGTCTTCACGCTCCAGGCCCTCGTTCTGTTCCGCGTTGGCCAGGGCCGAGGCAACCGCTTTATAGACCTCGCCGGCGGCCGATTGGGGCATGAAGTTCAAGGTCGTCAAAGCATCCTCTGCGCGCATGCCGCGAACCTGGTTCAACACCAGGCGCACCTTCTGCGCCGAAATGCCCACGTGCTTGCGCTGTGCCTGCACTTGTGTCAAATTCTCTGTAGTCATTGTCTGCTCTCTGGTCTACCTTACCGACCCGTCCCGGGTGGCTAGCGCTTCTTGGCTCGCTTCTCTTTGGACACGTGGCCCCGGAAGAAGCGGGTGGGAGCGAACTCGCCCAGCTTGTGGCCGACCATGTTTTCAGAGACATACACAGGCACATGCCGGCGACCGTCGTGCACCGCAATGGTGTGGCCCACCATCTGGGGGAAGACCGTCGAAGCGCGCGACCAGGTCTTGAGAATGCGCTTCTCGCCCGTGCGGTTCATGTTCTCGATTTTCTTCAGCAGCTTCGGGTCAATGAATGGCCCTTTTTTGACCGATCTCGACATCTGTGAACCTCGTTATTGGCGCTGGCAGCCGTAGCTGCGCAACGATCTTACCGGCGGCGTCGCGGACCACGGCGGCGCACGATGTACTTGTCCGTCGCTTTGTTGCGCCGGGTTTTGTAGCCCAGGGTCGGCTTGCCCCAAGGAGTTTTGGGGCCAGGCATACCAATGGGGGACCGTCCCTCGCCGCCGCCGTGCGGGTGGGCTGAGGGGTCCATGGCAACGCCGCGCACTTCGGGCCGCCGGCCCATCCAGCGCTTGCGGCCAGCCTTGCCGATGGTGATGTTGCTGTGGTCCGTGTTGCCCACCTGGCCGATGGTGGCCAGACAGTTGACGTTGACCTTGCGCATCTCGCCGCTGGGCAAGCGCAGGGTGGCGAAGTCGCCTTCGCGCGCCATCAACTGCGCCGACGTACCAGCCGCGCGAGCCATCTGACCGCCGCGACCGGGCTGCAACTCGATATTGTGCACCACGGTGCCCAAGGGAATGCGGTGCAGCGGCAGCGCGTTGCCCACGCGAATATCCGCATTGGGGCCTGACTGCACGGAGTCGCCAACCTGGAGGCCCAACGGGGCCAGGATGTAGCGCTTGGCGCCGTCGGCATAGACCAGCAAGGCGATACGAGCCGAGCGGTTGGGATCGTACTCGATCGAAACCACGCGAGCCGGCACGCCAAACTTGTCGCGCTTGAAGTCGATGATGCGGTAAAGCCGCTTGTGGCCGCCGCCGCGATGGCGCACAGTAATCTTGCCGCGGTTGTTGCGGCCCGACTGGCGCGGCAGCGGCTCTACCAAAGAGCGCTCTGGCCGGGTCTTGGTGAGGTCATCGAAGGTCAGCACACTCATACCGCGGCGGCCAGGCGACGTAGGCTTATATACCCGAATACCCATGTGTAGCTCCTCGTTGCATGCTGTAGCGACGTGTCATGCTGAGGTCTGCCGGAGCATCCCTGCTGACTCGCGCCACGCCTAGCGCCTAGACGCCTTCGACCCAGCTAATGCTATCGCCCTTAGCCAGCGTCACGACAGCCTTCTTCCAGGCCGGCCGCTTGATGACAACCCGGCGACCGCGCCTGCCCATACGGGCTGGCATGTTGATAATGCGGACCTTCTCCACGGACACGTCGAAGCTGGCCTCGACCGCGTCCTTGACCTGGAGCTTGTTGGCCCGCCGGTCAACCTCAAAGGCGAACTGATTGTTCTCATCCGCCTGGGTGTTGGTTTTTTCCGTCATCAGGGGACGGCGTAGAACTTCTCGTACGTGCATGATCCAATTCTCCTACGCTTATCCCAGGATCCGCTCAATCTCGTCGATCGCATCGGTAGTCACGACCAGCGTGCGATAGCCCAGCAGGTCCCGCATATTCAGATAGCCGGCCTGCAAAGCCTTGACGTCGGGCAGGTTGCGAGCTGACAGTTCCACGTTAGTGTTGCGCTCAGGCAACAGGATCAGCGCGCTTTGCTCTGCCTTGAGGTTGCGCAGAATCGCGACCATTTCCTTGGTCTTGGGCTGCGCCAGCGCCAGATTTTCGACGACGACCAACTGCGAGTTGCCCGCCTTGGCCGAAAGCGCCGAGCGCATGGCGATGCGGCGCATCTTGCGCGGCATCTTCTGCTCATACGAGCGCGGGGTGGGGCCAAATACGATGCCGCCTCCGCGCCAATGGGGAGCCCGCGTGCTGCCCTGGCGAGCCCGGCCGGTGCCCTTCTGCCGCCACGGCTTGCGGCCGCCGCCGGACACCTCACCGCGCGTCTTTACCTTGTGGGTGCCGCGACGGGCGTTTGCCAGTTGCCGCACCAAGGCCTGATGCATGACCGTCTTGTTAATGGGGGCTGCGAAGATATCATCGCGCAGATCGATCTCGCCGACTTTATCTCCAGCCATGTTGTGCACTGGTACTAACATCTTCACTTACCCCTGTTTTCTTGCCTCGCGCACGATCACCAATCCGCCCCTGGGGCCGGGAATGGCGCCTCGCACTACGAGCATGTTGCGTTCAGCATCGACGCGCACCACGGCCAAGCCCTGCACCGTCACGCGCTTGTTGCCCATCTGGCCCGGCCCCTTGTGGCCCTTGTACGTGTGGCCAGGAGTGGTGCCAGAGCCGGCAGCGCCCGGTGCACGCTCGCGGTCGGATGCGCCGTGGGTCTTCGGCTGGCGGTTGAAATTGTGGCGCCGCACGCCACCCTGAAAGCCGCGCCCCTTGGAGGTGCCGGTCACGTCGACCAGCTCGCCCGAAGCGAAAACATCGGCATTCAGCTTTTGACCTACTTCGAAGCTCCCCAGTTCTTCTTCGTTGACCGGGATTTCCCGCAGATAGCGCAGGGCAGGAATGCCATTGCGCTTGAGATGCTGGAGCTCGCCCTTGGCCAGCCGCTTGGGCTTGGTCTCACCAAAACCCACCTGGATGGCCGTGTAGCCGTCCGCGTCCTGAGTCTTTTTCTGGGTGACGTAGCACGGCCCAACTTCGATGACGGTCACCGGCACGACCACGCCTTCGTTGAAGACCTGGGTCATGCCAATCTTGCGGCCCAGTAAACCTTTCATGGTCCATTTCCTTCGCTAGGGACTGTAGACTCTGGGCGAGTCTCATCATCCCAAAAAAGCTGGTGAAAAGTTGCAGGTTGCAGGTTGATGGGCGGATGTAACCACGGCCTCAACTTGCCACTTGCAGCTTGCCATCTGTAACTACAGTTTGATTTCGATGTCCACGCCAGCGGGCAGGTGCAGACGCATCAGGCTATCGATGGTCTTGCTGCTCGGCTCAAGGATGTCGATCAGGCGCTTGTGCGTGCGAATCTCGAACTGCTCGCGCGAGTCCTTATCGATGAAGGTGCTGCGCATGATCGTGAATTTCTCGATGCGCGTCGGCAACGGCACAGGTCCAATCACTGTGGCGCCGGTGCGCTCGGCTGCGTCCACAATCTGGCGCACAGAGTTGTCCAGGACCCGATGGTCGTAGGCCTTGAGCTTGATGCGAAGCGGCTTTTTTGCCATGGTTCTTCCTGCAATCACGAAGTGCGGGGAGAGAAGGGCTGAGCGACGGTCGCTCAGCCCTTCTCTCCCTATGCTTTCAAAACGTCACGAAGTGCGGTCGGAGGTCGCCAGGCATCCCTCCGTCGCGCTCTTAGTCCATCACCTTGGTGATGACGCCGGCGCCCACGGTGCGGCCACCCTCGCGGATTGCGAAGCGGGACCCTGCCTCCAACGCCACCGGCACGATCAACTCGACCGACAGGTTCACGTTGTCACCAGGCATCACCATCTCCACGCCCTCGGGCAGCTTCGCTACACCCGTCAC
>WBZM01001934.1_pt1 | contig 18843 bp, 16 predicted proteins | sample 5204271 | NCBI WGS metagenome assembly WBZM01 (sample SAMN12344346, study PRJNA552823) | activated sludge metagenome | biome: Activated sludge suspended growth; feature: Nitrification reactor; material: Wastewater; isolation source: activated sludge from nitrification reactor of wastewater...
GTTCATGGCAAGGCACATCGAGCAGCCCGGCTCGCGCCATTCGAAGCCGGCGGCGGTGAAGATCTCGTGCAGGCCTTCGCGTTCGGCCTGCTCCTTCACCAATCCGGACCCTGGCACCACCATGGCGAGCTTGACGTTGCGATCTACCTTGCGACCCAGCTTCTTCACAATGGCGGCGGCTTCGCGCATGTCTTCGATGCGGCTGTTGGTGCATGAACCGATGAACACCTTGTCGATCGTGATGTCGTTCAGAGGCTTGCCGGGTGGCAGTCCCATGTAGGTCAGCGCGCGCTCGATGGCGCCGCGTTTGTTCGGGTCTTTCTCCCGGTCCGGATCCGGCACGCGGGCATCGATGCCCAGCACCATCTCGGGCGAGGTGCCCCAGGTGACCTGCGGCACGATCTGGCCGGCGTCGAGATCGACCACGGTGTCGAATCGGGCGCCGGCGTCGCTGTGCAGTGTCTTCCAGTAGGCGACCGCCTGGTCCCACTCGGGGCCGCCCACGAACTGCCCGGTGGCGTCGTCGGTGCCCGGCGCGAGCAGCCGGCCCCTGACGTAGTCGATGGTCTTGTCGTCGACCGCGACCAGGCCGGCGCGCGCGCCCGCCTCAATGGCCATGTTGCAGACCGTCATGCGGCCTTCCATCGACAGGGCCCGTATCGCCGAACCGCCGAATTCGATGGTGTAGCCGGTGCCGCCGGCGGTGCCGATCTTGCCGATCACGGCCAGCACGATGTCCTTGGCGGTGATGCCCGGTGCGGTCTGGCCCTCGACCCGCACCAGCATGTTTTTAGCTTTTTTTGCCAGCAGGGTCTGTGTGGCCAGCACGTGCTCGACCTCGCTGGTGCCGATGCCATGCGCCAGCGCGCCGAAGGCACCGTGGGTGGAAGTATGGGAATCCCCACAGACCACCGTCATGCCGGGCAGCGTGGCGCCGCTTTCCGGCCCGATCACGTGCACGATGCCTTGGCGCCTGGACAGGAACGGGAAGAACGCGGCCGCGCCGAATTCGTGGATGTTGCTGTCCAGTGTGGTGACCTGCTCCCGGCTGATTGGGTCGGTGATGCCGTCGTAGCCGCGCTCCCAGCCGGTGGTGGGCGTGTTGTGATCCGCGGTGGCCACGACCGAGCTGACACGCCAGACCTTGCGGCCGGCCTGGCGCAAGCCTTCAAAGGCCTGGGGGCTGGTCACTTCGTGCACCAGGTGGCGGTCGATATAAAGGATGGCGGTGCCGTCTTCTTCGGTGTGGACGACGTGTTCGTCCCAGAGCTTGTCGTAGAGGGTGCGCGCGGTTGCGGAGGCGTTCGAAGGTTCCATGGTGTTTCCTGGCAAGAGGATGATTTTATTCGGGAGCCGCCGCGGCGGGCATGCCACGAGTGGGCTGGTTCATCTGCTCCGAGCGTATTGGTTCTGCTGGCTGAATTCGGTTGCCAGGCGCCCGTTTGGACGGTGCAATGATCCCGCCAGCACCGTTCGCCGGGAATACGCCGGTTGGGGTGAACGAAGCGCGATCCGCGGGAATTTTTCGGGCTGGTTGTCGTTGACTCCCGTTTTGAACAGCCATTGCATGCTACCGAAAAATAGCAAAAAACCCGCCGGTGTCTCCACGCGGCGGGTGTGTTCCGGATGGACGCCGGTTCAGCGCTGCGACAATGGTTGCACGTCGCGGCGGGGCGCGCCGGTGAACAACTGACGCGGACGACCGATCTTGTACTCGGGATCGCTGATCATTTCGTTGAGCTGGGCAATCCAGCCCACGGTGCGGGCCAGCGCAAAAATACCGGTGAACAGGTTGACCGGAATGCCAATCGCCCGCTGAACGATGCCGGAGTAGAAGTCCACGTTGGGGTAGAGCTTGCGCTGCACGAAGTAGTCGTCTTCCAGCGCGATCTTTTCCAGCTCCTTGGCCAGCTTGAACAACGGATCGTTTTCAAGGCCGAGTTCGGCCAGCACCTCGTTGCAGGTTTCCTGCATGAGCTTGGCGCGCGGGTCGTAATTCTTGTACACGCGGTGGCCGAAGCCCATGAGTTTGACGCTGGAGTTCTTGTCCTTGACCTGTTCCATGAACTGGCCGACCTTCGAAACTCCGCCCTGGCGCTGGATGTCCTCGAGCATGTTCAGGCAAGCTTCGTTGGCGCCACCATGCGCCGGGCCCCACAGGCATGCCACACCGGCGGCGATGGCCGCAAACGGGTTGGTGCCGGACGAGCCGCACAGGCGCACCGTTGAGGTGGAGGCGTTCTGCTCGTGGTCTGCGTGCAGGATAAAGATCCGGTCCATCGCCTTTTCCAGCACCGGGTTGACCTTGTATTCCTCACAGGGCGTGCCGAACATCATGCGCAGGAAATTGCCGGCGTAGCTCAGTTCGTTGCGGGGGTACATGTAGGGTTGCCCGATGCCATATTTGTACGCCATGGCAACCAGGGTTGGCATCTTGGAGATCAGGCGAATCGCGGCAATTTCGCGGTGCTCGGGGTTGTTGATGTCCGTGCTGTCGTGGTAGAAGGCCGACAGGGCGCCGACCAGGCCGGTCAGTACGGCCATTGGGTGGGCATCCCGGCGGAAGCCGCGCAGGAAGAATTGCATCTGCTCGTTCACCATGGTGTGGTTGAGCACGCGCTGGTGAAATTCGTCGCGTTGCGCCTTGTTGGGCAATTCGCCTTTCAGCAGCAGGTAACAGGTGTCCAGGTAGTCGCAGTTGGTCGCCAGCTGCTCGATGGGGTAACCCCGGTACAGCAGCTCACCTTTGTCGCCGTCGATGTAGGTGATGGCCGACTGGCAGGACGCGGTGGACAGGAAACCGGGGTCGTAGGTGAACATCCCGGTCTGTGCATACAGCTTGCGGATGTCGACCACGTCCGGACCAATGTTGCCCTGGTAGACGGGCAGATCGACGCTGGGGCTGCCGTTGCTGAACGACAGGGTGGCTTTGTTGTCAGAAAGTTTCATTTTGGTTTCCTCGATTGACTTGCCCATCATCCGGCGAGCTGGCTCCGGTCACCACGGTAACCGGCACGCAACATCCCCAGCACTTCTCTCATTTCCATTCTATTGTTGTAGTCCTCGGGCTCCTTGCGGGAAAGCAACAAGTCCAGCAGGTCGTTGTCGGCCAGGTCCATCAACGCATGCAATCCTCGTGCCTGACCCACGGTGAGACCGTCGGCGTGGCGGTCGAAGAACCGCTGGATCAGCAGGTCATTCTCCAGCAAGCCCCGGCGACAGCGCCAGCGCAGCTTGCTCAGCTCGCGCTCGCCAAGCCTGTCGCCCGGTTCCCCCTGATCGAGAAAGGCATCACCCATGGCCGTTGTGCCTCAGACAGCCCTCAGAACCATCATTTCCTTGATCTTGCCGATGGCTCGCGTGGGGTTGAGACCCTTGGGGCAGACGTCGACGCAGTTCATGATGGTGTGGCAGCGGAACAGTCGGTACGGGTCTTCCAGGTTGTCCAGGCGCGCGCCGGTGGCCTGGTCGCGGCTGTCGGCCAGGAATCGGTAGGCCTGCAACAGGCCCGCCGGTCCGACGAACTTGTCGGGGTTCCACCAGAAGCTCGGGCAGCTGGTGGAACAGCTGGCGCACAGGATGCATTCGTACAGGCCGTTCAGTTCTTCACGCTCTTCGGGGCTTTGCAGACGCTCTTTCTCGGGCGGCACACTGTCGTTGATCAGGTAGGGCTTGATCGAGTTGTACTGCTTGAAAAACTGCGTCATGTCCACGATCAGATCGCGGATCACCGGCAGGCCCGGCAGGGGCTTGAGCACGATGGTGCCCTTGAGCGTGTTCATGTTGGTCAGGCACGCCAGGCCATTCTTGCCATTGATGTTCATCGCGTCCGAGCCGCAGACCCCTTCGCGGCAGGAGCGGCGGAACGAGATCGTCGGATCCATGGCCTTGAGCTTCATCAGGGCGTCCAGCAGCATGCGCTCATTGCCGTCGAGTGCGACCTCGATCGTCTGCATATAGGGCTTGGCGTCCTTGTCCGGGTCGTATCGATAGATCTGGAATGTGCGTTTTTGCATGGCTCTTCTCGTTTGAAGCGACGGGTTAGAAGGTCCGGACCTTGGGCGGCACGCTGTCCACCGTGAGGGGCTTGAGGTTGACCGGCTTGTAGCTCAGGCTGTTGGAGGCGCTGTGCCACAGCGTGTGCTTCATCCAGTTGGCGTCGTCCCGACCGAGCGGCGCGACAGCGTCATCGGCCGGTCGCTCGTAGTCATTCACCGTGTGCGCGCCGCGGCATTCGCGACGGGCCGCAGCAGACACCATGGTGGCCTGCGCCGCTTCGATCAGGTTCTCGACTTCAAGCGCTTCGATGCGGGCGGTATTGAAGACACGCGATTTGTCTTTCAACCCGATGGACTTCACCCGCTCGGCGATGCCTGCGATCTTCTGGACGCCTTCGTCCATGCTGGCCTGGGTGCGGAACACGCCAGCGTGCTGCTGCATGCAGGCGCGCATGTCATTGGCCACGTTCTGGGCGTATTCCCCGCTGCCATCGGCCTCCAGACGGTTCAGCCGTTCCAGGGTGCGCTCGGCCGCGTCTGCCGGAAGCTCTTTGTGTGCCTTGTTGCGCGAAGCAAACTCGACGATGTGGTTGCCTGCGGCGCGACCGAACACCAGCAGGTCCAGCAGGGAGTTGGTGCCCAGGCGGTTGGCGCCATGCACGCTGACGCAGGAGCATTCGCCCACGGCGTACAGGCCGTTGACCACCACGCTCTGGTTGTCGGCGTTCTGCGTGACGACCTGGCCATTGATATTGGTCGGGATGCCGCCCATCTGGTAATGAATGGTTGGGACGACGGGGATCGGCTCGCGGGTGATGTCGACGTTGGCGAAGTTCACGCCGATTTCATAAACGGATGGCAGGCGCTTGTGGATGGTGTCGGCACCCAGGTGGTCGAGTTTCAGCAGGATGTGGTCCTTGTTCGGGCCGCAGCCGCGGCCTTCCTTGATCTCCTGGTCCATGCAGCGGGACACGAAATCACGCGGCGCCAGATCTTTCAGCGTCGGCGCGTATCGTTCCATGAAGCGCTCGCCGTTGCTGTTGAGCAGAATCGCACCTTCGCCACGGCAGCCTTCGGTCAGCAGCACGCCGGCGCCATGCACACCCGTCGGGTGAAACTGCCAGAACTCCATGTCCTGCAGCGGAATTCCCGCCCGGGCGGCCATGCCCAGCCCATCGCCGGTGTTGATGAAGGCGTTGGTGGAGGCGGCAAAGATGCGCCCGGCACCGCCGGTGGCCAGCAACACGGTCTTGGCTTCCAGGATGTGCAGGTCGCCAGTTTCCATTTCCAGCGCGGTCACGCCGACGACGTCGCCGTCGCCGTCGCGGATCAGGTCCAGCGCCATCCATTCAACGAAGAAGCTGGTCTTTTCCTTGACGTTCTGCTGGTACAAGGTGTGCAGCATGGCGTGGCCGGTGCGGTCGGCGGCGGCGCATGCGCGTTGCACCGGCTTCTCACCATAGTTGGCGGTGTGGCCGCCGAACGGACGCTGGTAGATGGTGCCGTCCGGGTTGCGGTCGAAAGGCATGCCCATGTGCTCCAGGTCGTACACGACCCTGGGGGCCTCACGGCACATGAACTCGATGGCGTCCTGGTCACCCAGCCAGTCCGATCCCTTGATGGTGTCGTAAAAGTGGTAGTGCCAGTTGTCCTCGGACATGTTGCCCAGCGAGGCGCCGATGCCACCCTGTGCCGCCACGGTGTGGGAGCGGGTGGGGAACACCTTGGACAACACCGCGACGTTCAGGCCCGCGCGGGCCAGTTGCAGCGAGGCCCGCATGCCGGAGCCGCCGGCACCGACGATGACGACGTCGAACTTGCGCTTGATGATCTCGTTCTTGGAATAGGTCATGAATATCAACCTTGGAATTCGGGGTGGCTTACAGGCGCCACAGAACTTGGATGGCCCAGCCAGCGCAGCCGACGAGCCAGACCATGGAAAATACGTTCAGGATCAGGCGTAGCCCGATGGGCTTGATGTAGTCCATCCAGAGTTCCCGCATGCCGACCCAGACGTGATACAGCATCGCGATGATCACGCAGAAGGTCAGGGTCTTCATCCACTGGGAAGCAAAGATGCCGGCCCATTTGTCGTAGCCGATCGGGCCGGAACTGAACAGTACCTGGGCCAGAAGCACTATCGTGAAGAGGGCCATCAGCGCGGCCGTGACGCGCTGGCCGAGCCAGTCGCGAAGCCCGTAGTGCGCGCCCACCACGAGGCGCTTGGAACCGTAATTGACGGACATGGTCAGTTTTCCTTGGAGTTGGATTCGGTGACGGAAGGCTGGCTGAGACGGGTTAGTAGAGGCCGAACAGCTTGGCGCCCAGAATGGCGGTCAGGCCAAAGCTGAGGATCAGCGTGGTGAGAGCGGAGGAACGGCCAAATTCCTTGCTGACGGCATGGTTGACGTCCATGTACAGATGGCGAAGCCCGGCGATGAAGTGCTGCAGGTAGGCCCAGATCAGCGCGAGCGCCACCAGTTTCCAGAGGAAGCCGGGCACACCCAGCATGCCGACATTGAAGGCGTACTTGAATCGGGCGAATGAAATCTCCGACGACACCGAGCTGTCGAACATCCAGATGATGAACGGCATCAGGAGGAACATGATTGCGCCGCTGATACGGTGCATGCCCGAAACCAGCGAAGCGAGCGGCCAGCGGTACGAGGGCAGATCCTGAAAGGCATTGATGTTGCGGAATTCGGGCCGTTTTTTGGTCGGTTCGGTCATGGGGGTCTTTCGTGATGGCGCGCTTGGAGTGGTCGATGACGAAACGTTAAATTCTATTGCAACGCAACAAACTGACATGAGGATTGCATGGGCATCCGCCGGGGTCGTCGAACAAGATTCAATTCAGGTCATTGCGGTAATGGTGGCTGTCGGTGCGGTAGAGGCCACGGCGCAGTTCCATCGGAACGTCGTTGTAGGTGTAGGCGATACGCTCCACACTGAGCAAGGGCGTGCCCGGTTGTACTTGCAGCAGCTGGCTCTGCCCGGAGTCGGGGCAGACCGCACGGATGTTTTCGACCGCGCGGACCATTCGAACCCCGAAATCGGCCTCATACATGGCATAGGTCGGGCCCGGGTATTGGGCAATCTGCTCGGCGCTCAACCCTTTGAAGGCCAGGCCAGGCAGCCACAGGTCTTCCAGAATGGTCGGAACACCCCTGAAAGACAGCACCCGGCGAACCTGCACCACGGTGTCGCCGGGGCGCAGGCCCAGAGCCCTGGCCACGTCCGCGGTCGCACGGACCTTGCGGCACTCAAGGATGTTTCGCTGGGCCGGGCCTTCATCATCGAGGTCTCCAGCATCCGGCATCAGCCGCAGAAAGCGGTACTGGACATGTTGTTCGGTGTGGGTGGCGACAAAGGTGCCTTTGCCTTGGCGGCGAACGACCAGGTTCTCCGCGGCCAACTCGTCGATCGCCTTTCGGACGGTGCCCTGGCTGACCCGAAAGCGTGCCGACAGTTCCATTTCACTGGGAATCGCCTCGCCAGGCTTCCATTCACCCGACTGAAAACCTTGAAGAATCAGTCCCTTGATCTGCAAGTACAGCGGACTGAATGCGGGCGCCTGCTGGGACGGGGCAGCCGCGCTGTTCGGGTCGCCGTTGTCTGCGGGAGGTGTCGAGGTCTGAGACATGGAAAATGGGCTACGCGAAAACCAGCGGCGAGCGGCAAATCATATCTTATATAAGACATAAGACAAATTGACGTAAGGCGGGATCAAGGGTAAACTCTTAGACTGCTTTGGCGGCAGTCCGGCTGAGCGCGTGGATGCCTGCTTTGACCTGTTTCAATCACCAAGTCCTGGAGTTCCTATCATGAGCAAAAAGCCCGTCCGTGTTGCTGTTACCGGTGCAGCCGGTCAAATCGGTTACGCCCTGCTGTTCCGCATTGCCTCGGGTGAAATGCTGGGCAAGGACCAGCCGGTGATCCTGCAACTGTTGGAGATTCCGGATGAAAAGGCCCAGAACGCGCTCAAGGGCGTGATCATGGAGCTCGAAGACTGTGCCTTCCCGCTGTTGGCCGGTATCGAGGCCCACTCGGACCCCATGACTGCGTTCAAGGATACCGACTATGCCTTGCTCGTGGGTGCTCGTCCCCGTGGTCCCGGCATGGAGCGCGCCGACCTGCTGGCCGCCAACGCCCAGATCTTCACAGCCCAGGGCAAGGCTCTGAACGCCGTGGCATCCCGCAATGTGCGCGTGCTGGTGGTCGGAAACCCCGCCAACACCAATGCCTACATCGCCATGAAGTCGGCCCCCGATCTGCCGGCCAAGAACTTCACCGCCATGCTGCGTCTGGACCACAACCGTGCTGCCTCGCAGATTGCCACCAAGATGGGCGTGGCCGTTGGCGACATCGAGAAGCTGGCCGTGTGGGGCAACCACTCGCCCACCATGTACGCCGACTACCGATTCGCCACCGTGAACGGCAAGTCCGTCAAGGACACCATCAACGACCATGAGTGGAACGCCAATGTGTTCCTGCCCACCGTGGGCAAGCGCGGCGCCGCCATCATCGCCGCCCGTGGCCTGTCGTCCGCCGCGTCCGCCGCCAACGCCGCCATCGACCACATGCGTGACTGGGCGCTGGGCACCAACGGCAAGTGGGTCACCATGGGCATCCCGTCCAAAGGCGAATACGGCATCCCCAAGGATGTCATGTTCGGTTACCCCGTCACCTGCGAAGGCGGTGAATACAAGATCGTCGAGGGCCTGCCGATCGACGCCTTCAGCCAGGAATGCATCAACAAGACGCTGGCTGAACTGCAGGGTGAGCAAGACGGCGTCAAGCACCTGCTGTAATCCGGGCTCGACGCGTCCGTGAAGCATCCGCGCGAGATTCTGCTGGGCGCACAGGCCGCCGGGGCGCAGATCCCGGTCTGCGACCATTACAGCGGCGTCGAGACCCGGATGCTGAAAAGCCTGCAATTGCAGGCTGAACTCACCGAAGAATTCGGGGCCTGTCTGTTCGACGTTACGCTCGATTGTGAGGACGGGGCCCCGGTCGGTGGCGAGGTCGACCACGCAACCCTGGTGACGGCGATCGCCTTGGACGCGCCTCCGGACGCTCGCGTTGCGGTGCGGGTCCATCCGGTGGATCACCACGCGTTCGAGGCCGACATGGCCGTGATTGCCGCCCGTGCAGGGCACCGGCTCACGCATATCATGATCCCGAAGGTCGAATCGCCGGACGATGTCCGGCGGGCCGAAGCGGCTCTGATGGCTGCATCGGCTGGGCACCTGCCGCTGCACGTCCTGATCGAATCGCCGGCTGCGGTTCACCGGGCCTTCGAGATTGCGGCGCACCCCAAGGTGCAGAGCCTGAGTTTCGGCCTGATGGATTTTGTGTCGGCTCATGGCGGTGCCATCCCGGCGGACGCGATGAGCTCTTCCGGACAATTCACCCACCCCCTGGTGGTGCGCGCCAAGCTCGAGATTGCCGCGGCCTGTCACGCCCACGGCAAGGTGCCGTCGCATGGCGTGGTGACCGAATTCACGGATGGTGCGGCCTTGCAGGCCGCCGCCACCCGCGCCGCCCGCGAGCTGGGCTATACGAGGATGTGGAGCATTCATCCGGCCCAGATCAGGCCCATCCTGGCTGCTTTTGCTCCCAACGAGCGCGAGATAGAACGGGCCAGCAGCATCATCGAGGCTGCTGTGCACGCCGAATGGGCGCCCATTCGGCACGACAACCAGTTGCATGATCGGGCCAGTTACCGCTACTTCTGGCAGGTGATCGAGCGTGCCCATCAGACTGGGCGACCGTTGCCCGATACCATTCGGCCATTCTTTTCCCATTGATTCAACTTGCTGAAACCGGAGCCCCCATGAAGCAACTGCTCGCCTTGTCCCTGATCCTCCTGTCCCCCGCCGTCGCGTTCTCGCAGTCGTCTGGCGAGCCCGCCAAGAAACCGGCAGAAAAAACCGCAAAAGCGCCCGCCAAGAAGACCGAGACCACCAGCCGGACCCAGTTGCAGAGCGCAACGAACCAGGTGGCGGCGGGGATTCGCGCCGCCGATGTGGCCTTGACGCCGGCCGAGCTGGCCATTGCCGATCGCGTCTACACCGGCAACATCGCCTGTGAGCTCGGCGCGTCCGTGGCTGTGGATGCCGATCCGAAATCGCCAGGCTATTTCACGGTCAAAGGCAAAGGCTTTGCCTACCGCATGCATCCGGTCGTCACCAGCACCGGCGCGATTCGCCTTGAAGATCACCACGACGGTGGCGCGGTCTGGCTGCAATTGCCGAACAAGTCGATGCTGATGGATCAGAAACACGGCAAACGCCTGGCTGACGAGTGCGCCAACCCGACCCAGCTGGCGGCCGCCGAAGCGCTCAAGAAGAATCCGCCGCCGGTGCTGATCGACACCTCGACGCCAGCGGGTTGCGGCAAGGCGAAGTGCTGATTTGATAGCAAGAGATGATCATTTGACGCTGGGATCATGCTGATTCTGCGTGAAGATATGTTGTTGTAGTTGATTCTGGAGAAACCACCATGTTGAAAGCCTATCGTGAACACGCCGCTGAACGCGCAGCCCTCGGCATTCCTGCCTTGCCGCTGGATGCCAAGCAGGTCTCGGAGTTGATTGAGCTGATCAAGAACCCGCCCGCCGGTGAGGAAGCCTTCCTGTTGGACCTGCTGACGCACCGCGTGCCGCCTGGCGTGGACGATGCTGCCAAGGTCAAGGCCAGTTTTCTGGCCGCTGTCGCGCACGGCGACCTGAAGGTCGGACTGGTGTCCAAGGCCAAGGCCACCGAGTTGCTCGGCACCATGGTCGGTGGCTACAACGTGCATCCGCTGATCGAACTGCTTGACGACGCCGAAGTGGCGGGCGTCGCGGCCAATGCGCTGAAGAAGACGCTGCTGATGTTCGACTACTTCAACGACGTGGCGACCAAAGCGAAGTCCGGCAACGCCAAGGCCCAGGAAGTCATGAAGAGCTGGGCCGATGCCGAGTGGTTCACCAGCCGCCCCGAGGTCGGGAGGAAGATCACCGTCACCGTGTTCAAGGTGCCCGGCGAGACCAACACCGACGATCTCTCGCCCGCACCCGATGCCTGGAGCCGCCCGGACATCCCGATGCACTACCTCGCGATGCTCAAGAACACCCGTCCCGACGCGGCCTTCAAGCCCGAGGAAGACGGCAAGCGTGGCCCGATGCAGTTCATCGAGGACCTCAAGAAGAAGGGCCACCTCGTCGCCTACGTCGGTGACGTGGTCGGTACCGGTTCTTCCCGCAAGTCCGCCACCAACTCCGTGATCTGGGCCACCGGCCAGGACATCCCCTTCGTGCCGAACAAGCGTTTCGGCGGCGTGACCCTGGGTGGCAAGATCGCTCCGATCTTCTTCAACACGCAGGAAGATTCCGGCTCGCTGCCGATTGAAGTCGATGTGACCAAGCTCGAAATGGGCGACGTCATCGACGTGCTGCCCTACGACGGCAAGATTGTGAAGAACGGCGCCGTGGTGGCCGAGTTCGCGCTCAAGAGTCAGGTGCTGCTGGACGAAGTGCGCGCCGGCGGACGCATCAACCTGATCATCGGCCGCAGCCTCACCGCCAAGGCCCGTGAGTTTCTGGGCCTGCCGGCGTCCACCGCGTTCCGTCTGCCCGTGGCTCCAAAGGACACCGGCAAGGGCTTCACCTTGGCCCAGAAAATGGTTGGGCGCGCCTGCGGCCTGCCAGAAGGCCAGGGCATCCGCCCGGGCACCTACTGCGAGCCCAAGATGACCACCGTCGGCAGCCAGGACACCACCGGCCCGATGACCCGCGACGAGCTGAAGGACCTGGCCTGCCTGGGCTTCTCCGCCGATATGGTGATGCAGTCCTTCTGCCACACCGCCGCCTACCCGAAGCCGGTGGACGCCAAGATGCACCGCGAATTGCCGCCCTTCATCAGCAGCCGCGGCGGGGTTGCGCTGCGCCCGGGCGACGGCGTGATCCACAGCTGGCTCAACCGCCTGCTGCTGCCCGACACCGTGGGCACCGGCGGCGACAGCCACACCCGTTTCCCGATCGGCATCTCCTTCCCGGCTGGTTCCGGCCTGGTGGCCTTCGGCGCCGCCACGGGCGTCATGCCACTGGACATGCCGGAATCGGTGCTGGTTCGCTTCAAGGGTCAGATGCAACCCGGTGTCACCCTGCGTGACCTGGTGCACGCGATCCCGCTGTACGCGATCAAGGCCGGTCTGCTGACCGTGGCCAAGGCCGGAAAGAAGAACATCTTCTCGGGCCGCGTGCTCGAGATCGAGGGTTTGCCCGACCTCAAGGTGGAACAGGCGTTCGAACTGAGCGACGCCTCCGCCGAGCGCTCTGCCGCCGGTTGCACGATCAAGCTCAACAAGGAGCCGGTGATCGAGTACCTCAAGTCGAACATCGTGCTGATGAAGAACATGATCGCCGACGGTTACCAGGACGCAAAGACGCTGGCGCGACGCATCGAGAAGGTCGAGGCCTGGCTGGCCAACCCGCAATTGCTCGAAGCCGACAAGGATGCCGAGTACGCCGCCGTGATCGAGATCGATCTGGCCGACATCACCGAGCCCATCGTCTGCTGCCCGAACGACCCGGACGACGCCAAGACCCTGTCCGAAGTCGCCGGCACCAAGATCGACGAGGCCTTCATCGGTTCCTGCATGACCAACATCGGCCATTTCCGCGCGGCTGCCACGGTGCTCGGTGGCGCGCGCGACATCCCGGTCAAACTGTGGGTGGCGCCACCGACCAAGATGGACGCTTCCGAGCTCATGAAGGAAGGCCATTACGCCGCCTTTGGCAGCGCCGGTGCGCGCACCGAAATGCCCGGCTGCTCGCTGTGCATGGGCAATCAGGCCCAGGTGCGTGAAGGCGCCACGGTGATCTCCACCTCCACCCGCAACTTCCCCAACCGCCTGGGCAAGAACACCAACGTGTTCCTGGGCTCGGCCGAACTGGCCGCCGTGGCCTCCAAATTGGGCAAGCTGCCGACCAAGGAAGAGTACCTGGCCGCCACTGGCGTCATCACCGCCAAGGCCGACCAGATCTACAAGTACATGAACTTCGACCAGATCGAGGAATACGTGGAAGCCGCCAAGGGCGTCGCGGCCTGAAACAACGCCTGGCAGTGAATGAAAAACCCCGCCGGTCGCAAGGCCGGCGGGGTTTTTTCATGGGCGCAGGGTCCGCGGGGTTGTCGTTCAGGGCGTGGGGATGGCTGTCGGCGCAATGATGCGCGCCAGCAGCGCCCCGTCTGTTGGTCCGGCAGCGGGAATCCACACCCGCATCGGGCTGCCCGACGCCACCTGAATGGCATCGCCCTCCAGGTTTTTCATCTGTGTCAGAACGACGGTGCGGTTGCCCGCGGGGTGGATGAACTCGATGGTGTCGCCCACGGCAAACCGGTTCTTGGTCTCGACTTCGGCCCAACCATCCTTGTTCGACACGACCTCGCCGACAAACTGGCTGTGGTGCGCTTCGGAGCTGCCGGTCTCGTAGTTCTGGTAGGCCTGCGCCGGGCGTCGCTCCAGAAAGCCGGCGGTGTAGCCCCGGTTGGCCAGGCCCTCGAGCTCGGTGATCAGCTTCGGGTTGAAAGGCCGGCCCGCCACCGCGTCGTCGATGGCGCGGCGGTAGACCTGCGCGGTGCGGCTCACGTAGTACTGGCTCTTGGTGCGGCCCTCGATTTTCAGGGAATCCACGCCAATCTTTGCCAGCCGTTCAACGTGCTCCACGGCACGCAGGTCCTTGCTGTTCATGATGTAGGTGCCGTGCTCATCTTCCATGATCGGCATCAGCTGCCCGGGTCGCTCTTTTTCTTCGAGCAGGTAGACCCGGTCTGCCAACGGGTGGCGCAGGGTGCCGCCACAGGCGGAGTAGGACTGCTCGGCCTCCTGCTGTGCCTCGGCGAAGCTGAAGTCGCCGTCCAGCTTCATGGGCTGCACCTCGCCGGCATCGTTGGCTTCGCTGCCCGTCTGGGGGGTGTAGTTCCAGCGGCAGGCGTTGGTGCAGGTTCCCTGGTTGGGGTCGCGCCGGTTGAAGTAGCCTGAGAGCAGGCAGCGGCCCGAATACGCAATGCACAGCGCGCCGTGAACAAACACTTCGAGCTCGATGTCGGGGCATTCCTGGCGGATGGTTCCGATTTCGTCCAGGCTCAGTTCGCGAGACAGAATGATGCGCGCCACGCCCACCCGTTGCCAGAACTTCACCGCCATGTGGTTCACGGTGTTGGCCTGCACCGAGAGGTGGATGGCCACGTCGGGCCATTTCTCGCGCACCAACATGATCAGGCCCGGGTCGGCCATGATCAACGCGTCCGGCCGCAGGGCGATCACCGGTTCGATGTCGCGCAGGTAGGTGCGGACCTTGTCGTTGTGCGGCAGCAGGTTGCTGGTCACGAAGAACTTCTTGCCTCGCGCATGGGCTTCGGCAATGCCCTGGCCGATCTGTTCCAGCCGGAATTCGTTGTTGCGGGCGCGCAGCGAGTAGCGTGGCTGGCTGGCATAGATGGCATCGGCACCGAAGTCGAACGCGGCGCGCATCTTGGCCAGCGAACCGGCAGGCAGCAGCAGTTCCGGGGCTTTCATGGGCGTCAGGCCAGCGGTCAGCTCAGGGCGCAGGGTAGGCCAGGGGTGTTGCACCATTCGCTCCAGCTGCCCGCGTACAACGCCGTGCGGCCGAGACCGGCGATTTCCATGCCCAGCACGTTGGGCACCGCGCTGACGCCGCTGCCACAGTGATGCACCACACTCGCCGGGTCACGGCCCGCCAGCAGGGCTTCGAACTCCGACCGCAGTTCCTCAGGGCTCTTGAAGCGACCGTCCGGCCCGAGGTTCAGTGCGAACGGCCGGTTCAGCGCGCCCGGAATGTGGCCGGCGACCGGATCAAGTGGCTCGACTTCGCCCCGGAAACGCGCCGTCGCGCGGGCATCGAGCACGGTTTGGGTCGGGCGTCCCAGGTTGCCAGCGACCGACGCGGTTGTGGCCAACACCGCCTTTTCGGGGCGCAGGTTGAAACGGGCGACGGCGGGCGTGTCGGGAACGCCGGTCTGCATCGCTCCGCCGGCGGCTTCCCAGGCCTGCAGGCCGCCATCGAGCACTGCCACCGCCTCGTGCCCCGCCCATTTCAGCATCCACCACAAGCGGCCGCAGTAGTTGGCGCCGTTGCGGTCGTACACCACCGCCTGCATGTCGTTGTGAAAGCCGACGTCACTCAGCCACTCGGCGAAGATCTCACGCCGTGGTAGCGGGTGGCGCCCGCCGTTGACCGCTTTGGACGGGGATGGCGCGCTGAGGTTGCGGTCCAGATGCGCCTGCACGGCGCCGGCGATGTGCCCCTGGGCATACAGGCGGTCGGCCGCGTCGGGGTTCATCAGTTCGAAGCTGCAATCGAAGACCATCAGCGGTGCGCCGCTGGCCTGAAGGGCTTCCAGTTGCTCGACCGTGATCAGCGTCGTGTACAGGGTTGACATGGTTCAGTGCTCCTCGGCGGGCGGGTTGGGCAGGGCGCGGGATCGAAGAATGGTGGAGGCGATGCCGCTGGCGATGATCAGGGCCATCCCTGCCCAGCCGATCAGCGGAATCTGGTCGCCGAACAGAAACAGCCCGAACAGGGCGGCGAAGATGATGCCCGAGTATTGCAGGTTGGCCACCACCAGCGTGGCGCCCTTGCTGTAGGCGCGTGTCATGCACAGTTGCCCCAGCGCGGCCAGCACGCCGATTGGCAGCAACCACAGGGCTTGTGGCCAGAGCCACGGACTGGCGCCGACAAAGACCATGCCCAGTGCGCCAGCCACAGTGGCCCCAACCGAAAAATACAGCACGGTCCGGGATTCCGGCTCGCCCACGCGTCCCAGCGCCGCCACTTGCAGGTAGGCAAAGGCGGCACCCAGCCCGGACAGCAGACCGATCAGCCCGGCGAACAACTGGTTCTGTTCGATCGTCGGTCGCAGGGTCATGACCACGCCGGTGAAACCGGCCATGACGGTCAGAACGATAGGTCCCTGGCGCCCCAGGTCCTGGATGCGGCCCATCACCAACGTACCACCGACCAGGAACGCGGCCACCCAGACGCCGCTCATGTAATTCAGGGTCATGGCCGTGGCCAGCGGCAGCCGGGCGATGGCGTAAAACCAGGCCATCAGCGACGCGACACCGACGATGCTGCGCCACACATGCATCATCGGCACCGGCGTGCGCCAGGGGACGCCTTGGACGCGGCACAAGGCGGCCATGAAGGCAATGCCGATGGCGCCTCGGTAGCAGACGAGTTCGACGGTGTTGAAGTGGGCCGATGCGTATTTGATGCAGACACTCATCGCCGCGAAGAACAGCGACGCCAGGACCATCCACAAGGCTTGCAAGAGCGTTCCTTATGCGTGAAATTGACGCTTTCCCAGCGTCAAACGGCCACGGGGCGCTATCAAACTTGAAATTTTCCGAGACCCATGGCGCGGCGGTACCACTCGTGGAAATGCTGCATGCCGTCTTCCATTGGGCTCTGGTAGGGACCGACCTCGTTGTCGCCGCGTTGCATCAACGCGCGCCGGCCGGCGTCCATGCGTTCGCCGATCTCGTCGTCCTCAATGCAAGTTTCCATGTAGGCCGCCTGCTGGGCCTCGACGAACTCGCGCTCGAAAGCGACGATGTCCTCGGGGTAATAGAACTCGACCATGTTGAGTGTTTTCTGCGGCCCGATCGGGTGCACGGTGGAAACCGTCAGCACGTGCGGGTACCACTCCACCATGATGTGCGGGTAGTAGGTGAGCCAGATCGCGCCGAACTTGGGCGGCTTGCCCTGCCGGTACTGCAGCAGCTGCTGGTGCCAGCGTTCGTAGACCGGGCTGCCCGCCTTGCCGAGCCAGTTGGTCGTTCCCACGGTCTGCACCGAGTACTCGGGCTTGAACTCCCAGCGCAGGTCATCGCAGGTGACCACGCTGCCCAGTCCCGGATGGAAGGGGCCGACGTGGTAGTCCTCCAGATAGACCTCGATGAAGGTCTTCCAGTTGTAGTTGCACTCGTGCAGCTCGACCCGGTCAAGGGCGTAGCCGGTGAAATCAAGGTCGGCTCGCGGGCCCATGCCGGCCAGGTCGGCGGCGATGTCGCGACCGTTGTCCTCGAACAGCAGGCCATTCCATTCGCGCAGCTTGTAATTGTTGAGATCCAGGCACGGATCGTGGGCAAAGTGCGGCGCACCCAGCAGCTGGCCGCCGGGCGCGTAGGTCCAGCGGTGCAGCGGGCAGACGATGTTGCCGCCCGCGCTGCCCTTGGCCTGGGTCTTCAGCGAGCCCCGGCCCTTGAGCATGATGGCCTGGCGGTGGCGGCAGATGTTCGAAATCAGTTCAACGCCCGCGTCGGTGCGAACCAGGGCGCGGCCCTCCCCCTCGTGTGGCAGAGCGTAGTAGTCGCCGGTTTCGGGTACCGCGAGCTGGTGCCCGACGTAGCGCGGACCGCGCGCAAAGATGTTGCGCAGTTCGAGCTGGTACAGCGCCTCGTCGAAGTAGCTGGATACGGGAAGTTGGCTTGTGGCCTGCTGCAGTTGAAGACTTAAATCAGACATGGGTGACCTGACCTAGAGACTCCCCCTATGAAGGGGCAGGAATGGGTTGCGGCGCCAGTTCCTGGCACGGACGCCTGAAAGTCGACAGCGTCGACCGGAGAACCAGAGATTGTACCCGCCGGGGATTGGGGTCAAGCCGATTGGGGTTGCCGCCCTAAACCCAGTATCCATTGGGGCGTGCCTCCGCGATCCAAGGCCTAAAATGAAGAGTTTACGCCCCGTTCGACCCATGCCCAAGGCCTCCGTACCCAAGCCCGCGCCCGATCAGCCCGCCAGTTACGAGGCTGCCCTGACGGAGCTGGAGCAGCTTGTGGCCCGAATCGAGTCCGGACAGATGCCGCTGGACGAGCTGCTGGGTGGCTATCAACGGGGAGCCGCCTTGCTGGCCTACTGCCGGCAGCGGCTGGAACAGGTCGAGAACCAGATTCGTGTGCTCGACGACGGCGTGGTCAAGCCATGGACGCCAGCGTGAACACCTCCTTCGATCTGTCCGCCTGGGCGGCCGGACATGCGCCGCGCGTGGAGCGGTCGTTATCAAGCTGGGTCGCCGCGGATGCGCCGGCCGGGCTGGGCGAGGCCATGCGGTACGCGGTGCTTGATGGCGGCAAACGGCTGCGACCCCTGCTGGTGCTGGCCAGCGCCGAAGCGGTGGCTGAAGGCTTGGGTCCTGCGGCGCGCCAGGCACTGGACGAAGCCGCCTTGCGCGCGGCCTGCGCGGTCGAACTGATCCATGCCTACTCGCTGGTTCATGACGACATGCCCTGCATGGACAACGACGTCCTGCGCCGCGGCAAGCCCACGGTTCATGTGCAGTTCGGCGAGGCGCGCGCGCTGCTCGCGGGCGATGCCTTGCAGGCGCTGGCCTTCGAGCTGCTGACGCCGGAGAGCGCCCCCTTCAGCGCCGCCGTCCAGGCAAGGCTGTGCCGCCTGTTGGCGCGCGCGGCGGGCTTTGAGGGTATGGCTGGCGGACAGGCCATCGACCTGGCCAGTGTCGGCGCGGTGTTGGACGAGAACCAGTTGCGCCGGATGCACCGGCTCAAGACCGGCGCGCTGCTGCGCGGCAGCGTGCTGATGGGCGCGGCCTGCCGCGAAGCGGATGGCACCATCGGGCGGGCCGCGGTGGCTGCGCTGACGGACTACGGCGACGCGATCGGCCTGGCCTTTCAGGTTGTCGACGACATCCTCGATGTGACCACCGACACCTCCACCTTGGGCAAGACCGCCGGCAAGGACGCCGCGGCCGACAAGCCCACCTACGTTTCGGTGCTCGGGTTGGACCGCTCCCGAGCCTATGCCGCGGCGTTGCAC
>WBZM01001937.1_pt1 | contig 18814 bp, 15 predicted proteins | sample 5204271 | NCBI WGS metagenome assembly WBZM01 (sample SAMN12344346, study PRJNA552823) | activated sludge metagenome | biome: Activated sludge suspended growth; feature: Nitrification reactor; material: Wastewater; isolation source: activated sludge from nitrification reactor of wastewater...
CGCCCGACGGCGCCGAACCAGTGGCGCCGCGTGTCGTTCTGGCCCATCAGGACCGTGAGGCCCTCCTTGAGCGCGAGCTGCCCCCACGACGACACGGTGATCCGGTTGCCGCGCACGTGGTGGCCGTACTCGTGGGCGATGTTGGCCATGATCAGCAGCAGGTCGTCGTCGCTCCACCCGCGCTGGTCGACGACGAGCAGCGACGAGTCGAAGAACATCAGCCCGTGGTACTCGGTGGCGTCGGGATAGCCGGGCAGTGCCACGAAGGTGAGCGTCGACAGGTCGTGCTCGATGCCGCCCATCGACTCGTCGAAGGCCATCGCGGTCGACATCATCTGCAGTGCGAACGGTCCGCCGCCGATCTGCTCGGGCAGCGCGGCCACCTGGAGCCGGATGGTGCGACCCGAGCGCGTCTCGTAGGGCACGCCGATCAGGTCGAGGTCGCCGGCGACGAACGCGAACAGGTAGCTCGGCTTGGTGACGGGGTCGACGAAGCGAGCCCAGCTGCGGCCGTCGTCGGTGGTGCCGGTCTCGACCTGCATGCCGTTCGCCAGCAGGGTGCGGAACTCGGCCGGATCGGCCACGAGCGTGACGTCGTAGGTGGACCGGTTCGACGGCCGGTCGATCGCCCACGTGATCCGGCGGAAGCCCTCGGGCTCGCAGTTGGTGCTGATCAACCTCGGTCGGTACGCCACACCCTTGTCACCTGCACCGCCCGGCCGCACCGCCACGACCGTGCGCACCTCGTGTCGCTCGCCGCCGAGAGGGATCGTGAGCGCTCGCTCGTCGAGCGTGTACGCGTCGGCGCCGGGCAACGCGCCGTCGACCGACACCTCGAGCGTCTCGAGGCCGCGCCCGTCGAGCACCAGCGGCTCGACGTGGTCGCCGACCCGCACCACACGCGAGGTCGCGGTGACGACCACGCGTTCGGCCGAGAGCTCGACACGCAGGTCGATGTGCTCGGTGCGCCAGTACGTCGGGGCGACGGCGCTCACGTCAACTCGCCGACGTCGCGCGCGAGGTGAGGAACTGCTCGATCAGCCCGACGCATCGGTCGATCTCGTCGACCGTGTTGTAGTGCGTGGGGCCGATGCGCACCACGCCGCCCTGGTCGGCGATGCCGAGGAACTCGACCACCGGCAGCGCGTACGAGTGGCCGTTCCACACGTACACACCCTTGGTGTCGAGGAACGACGCGAGCTCGGCGGGATCGAGCCCGGGCGCGGTGATCGACACGGTGGGCACGCGCCGACTGAACGCGGCGCGGTCGGTGATGCCGTGGATGCGCACGCCGGGGATCGACTGCAGGCCGCTGACGAGACGTTCGCTGAGGGTCTCCTCGTAGGCGACCATCGCCTTCATGCCGGCCTGCAGATCGCGGGTGCGCTCGGACAGGCCCGGCGTGGTGGGGCGCAGGTCGCGGCCGAACTCGCGGCCCACCCACTGCACGTACTCGAGGGCGCCGATCACACCGGACTGGCCCTCGAGCGACTGGGTGCCGGTCTCGTAGCGGTCGGGCGTGATGTCGGGGACGGTGCGCAGCTTGTACGCGGGCAGCGACGACAGCAGCTCTTCGCGGCCGTAGAGGATGCCCTGGTGCGGGCCGTAGAACTTGTACGACGAGGCGACGAGGAAGTCGCAGCCGAGGTCCTGCACGTCGATCACCCCGTGCGGCGCGTACTGCACCGCATCGAGGTAGGTGATCGCGCCGACGTCGCGCAGCGCCGCCACCATCTGCTTGACCGGGTTGATCGTGCCGAGCAGGTTGCTGGCCACGTTGATCGCCGCGAACCTGGTGCGCTCGGTGATCATGTCGGCGAACGCGTCGAGGTCGAGCTCGTAGGTGTCGCGGTCGAACGGCACGGTCTTCACGACGAGACCCCGTTCCGCAGCCATGGTGCGCCAGGGCCAGTTGTTGCCCTCGTGCTCCATGTGCGTGGTGATGATCTCGTCGCCCTCCTGGAACCGCGGGCCGAGGACACGCGCCATCTGGAACGTGAGCGTGGTCATGTTGGGACCGAACACGATCTCGCGATCCGAGGCGGCGTTGTAGAACTCGGCCATGTGCACGTGCGCGCGGTGCGAGTGCTCGGTGGCCTGCACGGAGGTGTGGAAGTTGCCGTGCATGTTCGCGTTGAACTCGACCAGTGCCTGGCGCATGCGGTCGAGCACCCGCTGGGGCACCTGGGTGCCGGCGGGGTTGTCGAGGTAGGTGCGCGGCCCGCCGTCGTGGGTGAGGGCGAGTGCGGGGAACTGGGCGCGGACGGCATCCAGGTCGAGCATCAGTGGGACTCCCGTTCTCTTGTACGGTGTGCAACAGTAGCCGAGTGGGGAGGGTTCGATGAGCGACGAGGTCCAGGAGCGACGCGACGCCGTGGTGCACGGGTTGTTGCCGATCGTGCGGGTCGCCGACCAGCCGCTGCGGTGGACGATCGACGAGCGGCTGGCCCACCACGGATGCCCAGGTGTCGGCATCGCGGTGATGCACGACGGCCACATCGACTGGGCCGACGGCTTCGGTCTCCGCCACACCGATCGGCCCGACGCGGTGACCGACCGCACGGTGTTCATGGGCGCGAGCACCAGCAAGCCGGTCACCGCCACGCTCGTCCTCCAGCAGGTCGATCGAGGTGTGGTCGACCTCGACACGGACGTCAACACCTATCTCCGACGCTGGCAGGTGCCGGTCAACGAGTTCTCCGAACGCACACCGGTGACGCTTCGGCACATCCTCAGCCACTCCGCCGGCCTCACCGTGAACGGCTTCGGCGTCACCGTCGACGACGGCCGGCCGGTCGCCGACGAGTTCGACCTGCTGGCGGGCCGGCCGCCGGCGACGAACCCGCCGGTCGTGGTCGACAAGCACTACGACGGCACCGACCGCTACTCGGGCGGCGGGTACGTGATCGCCCAGCTCGTGCTCGAGGACGTGCTCGGCACCACCTTCGACCGGATCGCCGACGAGTACCTGTTCACGCGTCTCGGCATGGCGCGCACGTCGTTCGCACACCCGCCGCTCCCCCGCCTGCGCGACGACCTCGCGGTCGGCCATGGCGACGACGGGCGCGCACACCCCGGCGAGTGGATGATCTCCAGCGAGATGGCGGCCGGCGGCATCTTCACGACGGCACGTGACTACGCCACGTTCCTGCTGGCCGTACGGGCCGCACGACTCGGCGAACCCGGCGCGGTGCTGTCGCAGTCGCTCGCCACCGAGATGACCACGCGCCACGAGCGCGGCGCGTTCGGCCTCGGTGTGAAGGTGATGGGCGAGGGCCCGACGCACCGGATCAACCACGGTGGCTCGAACGACGGCTTCCAGAGCGAGACGAACTGCTACCTCGAGTCCGGCGACGGCGCCGTGGTGCTCACCAACGCGACGTCCGGTCTGTACCTGTATCGCGAGGTGCTGAACGGCATCGCCGACGTGTACGGCTGGCCGGGGTTCATGCCGGCCCCGAAGCGACTGCACACGTTCACCAGCGACGACCTGCACCGCTACGCCGGCGAGTACCGCATCCAGCTCGGCATCGAACTGCCGCGCATCAAGGTGTGGGCGCAGGACGGCCGCCTCTACAACGAGATCCCCGGCCTGCGCTTCGGCGTCCAGGAGGTGTACTGCGACGTCGAGGGCGTGCTGTTCAACCAGACCGGCCCGTTCGAGACCCGCACGGTCGACGGCCCCGATGGGCGCGTGCAGGAACTGCACGTGTACGAGGGCGACGTCGAGATCATCCGCGCGGTCCGCGAGACCTGAGCCGATCTGTGAACAGTTCGCGCGTCGCCGCCACGGCGTCACGCGGCTCTTGTACAGCGTGCAATAATGACCCGACCACTTCCAGGGGGAGCTGACATGGTGATCCGATCCCGTCGATCGGCCCGGCGTCTCGTCGCCGCGGCCCTGCTCACGACCGCCGGCCTCGTCGCAACGGCGTGCGGCGGCAACGACCCGTCCGACACGACGTCGGCCGCCACCACCGCGGCACCCGACGGCGGCAGCGACACCACCGCCGCCGAGGGCAGCGACGCCACCGCGGCGCCGAGCACGGCGCCGGTGTTCACGAACGCCCCCACCACGACCGCCGAGGCGGCACCCGAGCCGCAGCCGGGCGGCACGCTCACCGTCGGCATCGAGGGCGAGTCCACCGGCTACGCACCCAACCTCGACGTGTGGACCAACGCCGGTCACAACGTGGGCAAGGCGATCTTCGACACCCTCGCCGTCTACGACGCGAGCGGCAAGGTCGTGCCGTACCTCGCCGAGTCGATCACCGGCAACGACGACGCCACGGTGTGGACGATCACCCTCCGTCCCGGCATCACGTTCCACGACGGATCGGCGCTCGACGCCGAGGCCGTCCGGCTCAACTTCCAGTCGATCCTCGACAGCGCGCAGTTCAAGGACCAACTGTCGCTCCTCGCGAGCATGAACGTCGTCGACGAACTGACGATCGAACTCACGATGAGCAGCCCCTGGGGCACGTTCCCCAACACGCTCGTCGGCGAGATCGGTACCCAGGTGGGCTACATCGCCGCCCCGGCGATGCTCGCGTCGCCCGACGGCAGCCGCAACCCGATCGGCACCGGCCCCTTCACGTTCGTCGAATGGGTGCCCGACGACCACCTCACCGTGCAGCGCAACGACGACTACTGGGCGGGCGCGCCGTACCTCGACGAGGTGGTGTTCAAGCCGATCGCCGATTCGACGGCTCGCAAGGCGGCCTTCGACGCCGGCGACATCGACGTGTACTACACCGGCAGTTCGTCGGAGATCACCGAGTACTTCGTCCAGCAGGACGCCGGCGAGGTGGGCGTCACCATCGGCGCACCGAGCGAGCCGGACGTGGTGATGTTCAACACCACCAAGGCGCCCCTCGACGACGTGCGCGTGCGCCGCGCGCTCGCGATGGCCGTCGACATCCCGCGGCTGTACGACTACCTCGAGGCCACGGGCGTGAAGCAGCCGCTCACCGGTCCGTACGCGTCGTCGTCGTTCTGGTTCGTCGACAGCGACTACCCGGCCTACGACATCGCCGGCGCCACGGCGCTGATCGACGAGTACGAGGCCGAGGTCGGCCCGGTGAGCTTCGAGTTCGCCGGTGGCCAGGACCCGTTCATCACCAGCTATCAGGAGCTGTTCCAGTCGATGTGGGCCGAGATCGGTGCCGAGGCCAGCATCGTGAGCCGTGCCCAGAGCGAGAACATCGACGCCGTGCTCAACGACAACTTCCAGGTGATCCTGTGGGGTGGCATCGGCGGCGGCGATCCCGACGCCGACTACGCGCAGTTCACGTCGGGCGGGCTGAACTTCAGCAACTTCACCGACCCGGCGATCGACGCGGCGATGGACGCGGGTCGCGCGCTGTCCGATCCGGAGGCCCGCAAGGAGCAGTACGCGATCGTCCAGACGATCCTCGGCGAGCAGGTGCCCTACATCTGGACCGGCACCAACCAGTTCGGTGTGATCACCCAGGCCGGCGTGAACGGCATCGCCGAGTTCACGCTGCCCGACGGATCGGCCGGCCAGCCGATCAACGGCGGCCGGTTCTACCTGAAGGACGTCTGGCTGGCCGCATGACCGGCGTGCTGGTGTCGAGGCTGGCACGGCTCCTCGCCGTGCTGCTCGCCGTCACGGCGGCGTCGTTCTGCATGGTCAGCCTGCTGCCCGGCGACACCGTGACGGCGATGCTCGGCGCCAACGCGTCCGCCGAGGACCGCGACGCCGCGCGACAGGAGTTGCGGCTCGACGATCCCCTGCCCGTGCGCTACGCGCGCTGGGTGGGGGACGCGGTCACCGGCGACCTCGGCACCTCGTACCGCACGCGCCAACCGGTCACCGAGGCGATCGGGCAACGCATCGGCGTCACCCTCGAACTGGTGTTGCTCTCGCAGCTGATCGCCCTGGCGGTCGCGGTGCCGATGGCGATCTTCGGTGCGCTGAAGCCCGGTTCGTGGCTCGACAAGCTGCTGAGCGGCACACAGCTCGCGCTGCTCGCCACACCCGGCTACCTGGTGGCGATCGGGCTGATGGCGATCTTCGCCGTGCAACTCGGTTGGTTCGACACCACCGGCTTCGTGCACCTCACCGACGACCCGTTCGGCAACGTGAAGTCGTTGTTGCTGCCCTCGCTCGCGCTCGCCGCGGAGCAGGTCGCGATGTACGCGCGGGTGATGCGCACCGACCTGGTGAACACCTTCGACCAGGACTTCATCTGGTACGCACGGGCGAAGGGCAACAGCACGCGTCGCATCGTGCTGCACCACGCGCTGCGACCGTCGTCGATCGGCATCGTCACCCTCACCGGCATCTCGGTCGGCCGCATGATCGGCGGCACCGTGCTCGTCGAGACGATCTTCTCGCTCCCCGGACTCGGCCGGTTCACCATCGACGCGATCAACAACCGCGACTTCGTCGCGTTGCAGGGAGCGGTCGTCGTGCTCACGGTCGGCTTCGTGGTGGTGAACTTCATCGCCGATCTGCTGCACGGCGTGCTCGACCCACGGATCCGCATCGCGGGGCGGCCGACGTGACGGCGGCGGTCGCATCGTCCGGCCTCGGCGTGCACGAGGCGCCGCACGACGACGGCGTCCTCGCCCCCGAGCGACTCGGGATCGCGGTGTGGTTGTCGATCGGCTGGCTCGCGGTGCTCTGCCTGTCGGCCGCGTTCGCCGATCTGCTGCCCTTGTACGACCCGGCCGACACGCGCGCCGGGATCCCGTTGTCGATCCCGACGGGACAGAACTGGTTGGGCACCGATCAGCTCGGCCGCGATCTGCTGTCGCGCACGATCTACGGGGCACGGGTCTCGATCGTCGTCGGCGTGGCGGCGGTGCTGCTCTCGGCGATCGTGGGCGGGGTGATCGGTCTGGCCGCCGGCTACTTCAAGCGTCGGGTCGACACCATCTCGATCTTCGGTGCGGACGTCCTGATGGCGTTCCCGACGGTGTTGTTGGCCGCGTCGATCGTGGCGTTCACGGACTCACGTGGGTTCACGGTGGTGGTGCTCGCGATCGCGTTGATCTACCTCGGCCCGACGATCCGGATCGTGCGCGCGCTCACCCTCACGATCGCCAACCGGGAGTTCGTCACCGCGGCCCGTGCGCTCGGAGCTACGAATGCGCGTGTGCTGCGGCGTGAGATCGCACCGAACGTGATCCCGACCCTGCTGTCGATGATGATCGTCGCGATCGCCGGGGCCGTGGTGGCCGAGGGCGGTCTCGCCTATCTGAACCTCTCGGTCGCACCGCCGACACCCACGTGGGGCGCGATGATCGCGGCCGGCAAGCCCAAGCTCGACCAGAGCCTGTACCCGGTGCTGATCCCGGGTGGCGCACTGTTCCTGACGGTGCTGTCGCTCACGCTGATCGGCGACGCGATCCAGAAGCGCCACGGGCGCAACCTCGGCGCGATCTGAACCAGCGGTCGCGCGGCGTCAGCGGGTGATCATCCGCCAACCCGGCGCCGACTCGTAGGGAGGCGTGAACACCTCGAGCACGTGGCCTGGCTCTCGTGCGAGCCGTTCGAGGATCTCCTCGCGCCGCCCCACCATCCAGGGCGCGACGGCGCGGTCCCACTGGTCGGCATCGGGCACGTAGGTGACCGACGGGGTCACTCCCCAGCCCCCGTCGAACACGAACCCCCGGTCGTCCTCCCAGTAGACGACCTCTTCCTTCCACCGGAACTCCACGCTCACCCGCACCTGCCCAGCCTCGCGCGGCCCCGGTCCCATCTGCTCGGGAGATATCCACGACCGCCCGACGGACCCGTCACGCACGGCAGGGTCCGTCGATCGACGGGCTCGGCCTCGCGAGCTCGGATCTCGACCGAGTTGTGGTCGCCAGACGACCGAACGTCGATCGAGAACGCGAGCACTCAGCGACTGGTCGGCGAAGTCGTCCCCACGAACGATTTCCCCGACCAGAACGGCCACGCCCGCCGCAACGGCCGCGCACTTGCGCTTCCAGAGCATCCATCCGCCCTCGACACGCCCGGCCGAGCCCGACCTCGACCCCAACCCATGCTCCCGAAGCCGACACGGGGCAGGCCGCGCAACGGGCTCGACATCGTGAGCTCGTATCTCGACCGAGTTGTGGTCGCCAGACCACCGAAAGTCGGTCGAGATCGCAGACACCGCACGCCTGGTCCGGGAAATCGTCCCCACGAACGATCTCCCCGACCAGAAGCGCCGAACCCGCCGCAGCGGTCGCGCCACTTGCGCTTCCAGAGCATCCATCCGCCCTCGACACGCCCGGCCGAGCCCGACCTCGACCCCAACCCATGCTCCCGAAGCCGACACGGGGCAGGCCGGGAGACGGGCTCGACCTCACACGACGACCGGCCATCTGCTCCCGGAAATGGTCGTCCACGACCACCGCAGGGATCCATGACGCAACGACCCGCCGAACCCGACCACTCGGCCGCACCACTCCCACTTCCAGAGCATCCATCCGCCCTCGACACGCCCGGCCGAGCCCGACGCAACACCCAACCCATGCTCCCGAAGCCGAACCGGACCGTCCGACGGGCTCGGCCGAGCGAACCCCCCGCTTCTCGACCGAGTTGTGGTCGCCAGACGACCGAACGTCGATCGAGAACGCGAGCACTCAGCGACTGGTCGGCGAAATCGTCCCCACGAACGATTTCCCCGACCAGAACGGCCACGCCCGCCGAACTCCCGCTTCCAGAGCATCCATCCGCACTCGCCGGGCTCGGCCGAGCCCGACGCCAACGCCGAACCCATGCTCTCGAAGCCGCACCGGGGCGGCCGCGCAACGGACTCGGCCTCGCACGACGGCTGGCCCATCTGCTCCCAGACGTGGTCGTCCACGACCACCGCAGGGATCAGAAGAGCCGAACCCGCCGCAACGGCCGCGCCGCTCCCGCTTCCAGGGCATCCATCCGCCCACGACACGCCCGGCCGAGCCCGCCGCAACACCCAACCCATGCTCTCGAAGCCGAAGCGGCCTGGCCGCCAGACGGGGTTCGGCCTCGTTCTCGTCATGCCGAACGACCGCTGTAGGTCGCCCCGGCATGACAAGAACGAAGCCATGACCTCGGCGCAATCTGCTCCCGGAGATGGTCGTCCACGACCACCGCAGGGATCAATGACGCAACGACCCGCCGAACCCGACCACTCGGCCGCACCACTCCCGCTTCCAGAGCATCCATCCGCACTCGAGACGCCCGGCCGAGCGCGCACGAACCGCTGCGTGTGGTCGCTGGCGCGTCGATGCGACGCGGGAGTGAACAGACGCGGCTACGTGCGGGGGCGCTTCGGCGACGGGTGGAGCTTGGCGGCGATGCCGTCGAGCAGCAAGCCGAGCAGGTATTCGAACGAGTCGTCGAGGCTGAGTTCGGACGACTCGCTCCACCGAACGGACAGCGCCCGGTCGGCGAACAGCTGGAAGTGCTGCGTGAGGTGTGGGAAGCGCTCGGGGTCGACCCCGCGCATCTCGTCCTCGACCCCGTCGGCCTCGTCGGGCGGGGGCGGGTCGGTGAACATCGACAGCTCGAGCACCACGAACCCGCGCACGGCACCCATCAGCGCGTTGTAGGCGTGCACGATGTCGTCGCCCAGGCCGAGCTCGGCCAGCTTGCCGATCACCGCATCGGGCAGCCGCAACGACTCGACGTTGCGCGCCCGCTCGACCGAGACCAGCCGCGCCACGTTGGGATGCCGACGGGCGTGCGCGCGGTACCGGCGGGCGAGCTCGATCATCCAGTCGCGCCAGTCGTCGGCATCGGGCACCTCGATGCCCTCCGACCAGCGCAGCTCGACCAGCCCGAGCAGGCGGGCCCGGTCGCCGACGTGCCAGTACAACGTGGCCGGGAACACGCCGAGCTCGTTCGCGACCGAACGCATCGAGAAGCTCTCCGCGCCGCGCTCGTCGATCATGCGGAACGCGGCGTCGACGATCGCGTCGGCCGTGATCGGCACCGCGGCGCGGGCGCCGCGCTTTCGAGCCGTGCTGGATGCGGTCATGTCGTCTCCTGGGTGGGCCGCGCCCCGCCGAGCGCACGAGGGCAGATGATACCGAGCCTCATGTGCCCGCCCCGGGGACGGTTCGTACCACGGCACCGAGCTCGGCCAACGCGTCACGGTCGACGGTGATCCCGAGGCCGGGCCCGGTGGGCACGCGGAGCTGCGAGCCCTCGAGCACGAACGGCTCGGTGAGGTCTCGTCGCCAGTAGCGATCGCTGGCCGAGAGATCGGCGGGGAACGTGAAGTTCGGCAGCGACGCCAATGCGACGTTCGCGGCCCGTCCGATGCCCGTCTCGAGCATGCCGCCGCACCAGACGGGCACGCCGCGCTCGAGGCACAGGTCGTGGATGCGGCGCGCCTCGAGCAGGCCTCCCACGCGGCCGACCTTGATGTTGACGATGCTGCACGCGCCGAGGTCGAGCGCCGTCGCGGTGTGCACCGTGGACAGGATCGACTCGTCGAGGCAGATCGGCGTCGACATCCGAGCGGCGAGCTGCGCGTGCAGCTGGAGCTCCTCCGGCGCGTAGGGCTGCTCGATCATCAGCAGCCCGAACTCGTCGAACGAGGCGATCAGGTCGGCGTGCTCGGCGGCGTACCCGGCGTTGGCGTCGACCTGGAGCGCGAGGTCGGGGTGCTGTGCACGAACAGCCCGCAGCGGTTCGACGTCCCAGCCGGGCATCACCTTGAGCTTCACGCGCCGGTAGCCGTCGTCGACGTAGCCGCCCACCTGCTGGACGAGCTCGTCGACGGTCGGGGTGATCCCGACCGACACGCCCACGTCGACCGACGCGCGGGTGCCGCCCAGGTGCGTCGCCATCGCCATCCCGGCGGCGCGCAGCTCGGCGTCGAGGACGGCCATCTCGAGCCCGGCCCTGGCCGCTCGGTAGCCCTTCACCTGCGCGGTGCGCGGCCCCACGTCGGCGCCGGCGACCGAGCCGTCGAGCACGGCCGGGACCAGCCACCGCTCGAGCACCATCGCAGCCGACTCGGTGAACTCCTCGTTGTAGAACGGCTCTGCGTGCGCGGCGCTCTCGCCCCACCCGTCGCCCACGTCGCTGATCACGTGCACCAGCAGGACGTCGCGCGCCTGCTGGACTCCGAACGAGGTGCGGAACGGCCGCACGAGCGGCATCGCCACGCGCACCAGTTCGACGCGTTCGATCCTCATCGGGCACCGCCGCTGTGGGCACCGACGATCACGTAGCCGCGCTCCCCCATCCTCACGGGACGATCGGTGGCGAGTGCGTGCTGCAGCGCGTCCGCGACCTGCTGACGCCACTCGGCGGCCCGAGCGGGTTCGGCATCGCGCAGCGCGTGGAAGTCGGTGGGCAGCTCGAGCTGTGCGTCGTCGTCGGACGCGACGGTGGCCGCGCCACCGACGGGCGTGTCGAGCCGCCAGCTCACCTCGAGTCGGTCGGTGCGGTCACCGGTGTTGAACGCGTCGCGACGGTCGCCGTAGCAGTGCGGGAAGAAGCCGACCGGCCGGGCGCCGAGCCGCACCAGATTGAACCGTGCGTTGGCGAACAGCATCGGGTCGTATGTCCAGCGCATCTCGGTGACCCCGTGACGCAGCGCCTGTGCGCGCTGTGCGAGCTTCAGCGCGTATCCGACACCGGCCGAGCGCAGCTCGTGGATCACGCCCACCTGGTGCGAGTGCAGGTGCACCCCACCTTCCCAACCGAGGAACCCGAGCGCGAACCCCACCGGGTGATCGCCGTGCGTGGCCCGGTCGGCGTGATGGGCCACGAGCAGGCACGACCCGCCGAGCGCCATGCCCCGCAACAGGTTGCGCGGCACCACGACGTCCGGACCCCAGATGTCGTGCATCGCCGAGCGGAGGACGTCGAGCTCGGTCGGTTCGGCGACCTCGTCGATCACCACGCTCGCCCGCGCTGCGGCACCGGCCGCCTCGACCGCGGCGACATCGGCGTTGACGTGGTGCGCGGTCACGTGTCGCGCTCCGCGTGTGCCCGCAGCACGTCGGCCACGCAGGCGGTGACCCGCCGGGCCGTCGGCAGGTCGAGGAACTCGTCCGGACCGTGCGCGTTGGATCCGGGGCCGAGCACCCCGACGAGCAGGAACTGGGCGTCGGGGAACGGCTCGCCCAGCATGCCCATGAACGGGATGGTGCCGCCGACACCGCACGAGGCGACGGGTGCGCCGAAGTGCTGCAGGCTCGCATCGGCCGTGGCGCGAGCGAGCCAGGGGGCGAACTCCGGGGCGGCCCACCCGGGGCCGCGTGCGCCGTCGCGCAAGGCCACCTTCGCCCCGTACGGCGGATCGGCCTCGAGCAAGGACTTCAGCTCGTCACCGACCGCCCACACGTCGGCGGTCGGAGGCACGCGCAGCGACAGCTTCACGGCGAGGCGCGAGCGGAACACGTTGCCGGCATCGGCCACCGGGGGCAGCCCGTCGACGCCGATCACTTCGAGCGCTGGCCGCCACGTCTCGGCGACCAGCTCGTCGGTCGCGTCGGCGCGCATCGAGCGGACGCCGGGCAGTGGGCGGAACGACGTGGACAGGGCGGGGAACGAGGCAGCGGCGACCGCGGCCTCGTCGAGCCGGTACCCGGGGATGTCGACGTTGGCCGCACGGACCAGCACCTCGCCCGTGGCCGAGTCCTCGATCCGGTCGAGCAGCTGGCGCACGATCCGGAACGACGACGGCAGCACCCCGCTGGCCCGCCCGCTGTGCGGGTCGTCGAGGCACACCTCGATCTCCAACACGCCACCGGCGACGCCACGGGTGGACGTGGTGGTCCACAGCCGGTCGTAGCTCTCGCAGAACGAGTCGAGCGCGATCACCAGCTCGGCGTTGCCGAACCGGGGCAGCAGCGTGGTGAGGTGCTGTTCGAGGTGCACGCTCGAGCTCTCCTCGCTGGCCTCGATCAGCACGACGATGCGAGCGTGTCGGCCGCCTGCCTCGCGCACGGCCTGCACGGCGATGAGCGCAGCCACGATCGAGTAGCCGTCGTCGGCGCCGCCACGGCCGTAGAGGCGCTCGCCGCGCAACACCGGCGTCCACGGGCCGAGGCCGTCGGACCACGGCAGCATCTCCGGCTGCTTGTCGAGGTGCCCGTACATCACCACGGTGCGATCGGCGAGCGCCGCGTCGGTGGCCGGGATCTCGACGAGCAGCACCGGCGTGAGGCCGGCGGGCTCGATCAGCTCGACCGTCGCTCCGTCGATGCCCTGCGCCGCGGCCCAGTCGCGCAGCAGGTGAGCGGCGCGCGCCAGATGCCCGTTCGACTCCCAGTCCGGGTCGAACATGGGCGAGCGGGCGGGGATCGCCACGTACTCCATCATCGTGGGCACGGCGTCGGCCCAGGCCTGGTCGACGAACGACACGGTCACGGGTGCTCCTTCGAGGGGCTCGGTGCGGGGGTGAACGCCATCAGCTCGGCGCCGTCGACGAGCACGGCGATGCGCGACACGCCGGCGTCGCCGGTCTCGACCTCGAGCGTGGCGCCGGTCTCCTCGTCGAGGAAGGTGGTGGCACCGAGCGGCAGCATCCGCCGCCGACCGTACGACGCCGGGCTGTACAGCTCGTCGCCATCGGCGATCAGCTTCATCGGCCGACCGAACGGCCCTTCGTAGAAGCCGGCGTAGCTGGCGAGCACCGCAGGGTCGACGTCGGCGAGCTCGATCGCCGGACCACCGATCTCACCCCACCCGTACTCGTCGGCGAACGCCCGGCGCACTTCGGCGCACAGCGTGGTGCCGCCCTCGGCGTTGGTGAGCACCACCCCGCCGACGGGCTTCGACACGAGCGCGTCCATCTGTGTGCGGAATCCCTCGTTGCCGCCGCTGTGCCCGAACCGGCGCAGCTCACCCTCGCCGCCGAGCTCGGGGCCGAGACCGAACGCGCCGCTGCCGAGCGGCGTGAGCATCATCTCGGCCGTCTCGCGCGAGATCGGGCCGGTGCGGTCGCCGCGCAGCACCTCCTGCACCCCGATCAGCCACCGGGCCAGATCGATCGCGGTGGTCCACAGCCCGGCGGCCTGCAGCTCGGGGTAGGTGTGATGGTCGCCGACGATAGGCCGTCCACCGGCATCGTGGCCGGTGGCCGCGTGCGATCGGCGGGCGGGCGACAACGGTTGTTCGTACGCGCTGTCGACCATCCCGAACGGGCGCAGCACCAGCTCGGCCATCAGGTCGGCGAACGGACGACCGGTCACCTCGCCGACGAGCAGCTGGACGATCGTGGTGCCGCCGCCGGAGTACTGGGTGACCGTGCCCGGGGTGGTGAACGACTCGACGCCGGGGGTGTTCGCGGGCGCCTGCCCGCTCAGCACCTGGGCGACCGTCGGCAGCGGCACACCCTCGGCGTACCCGGGGAAGCCGGGCACGGTGGTGCCGGCCGTGTGGCTGAGCAGGTGGCGCACCGTCACCGGCGTGTCGACCGTGTGCGGGCTGTCGGGCAACCGCCACGATCGCAGCCGGTCGTCGACCGGCTCGTCGAGGTCGAGCTCGCCCCACTCGACCAGCACCAGCACGCCGACCGCGGCGACGGCCTTCGAGATCGACGCAGCCTGGAACAGCGTGGTGGCGTGCACCGGCGCGCCGCCGGCGCGGGCGACCCCGTAGCCACCGGCCCAGCTGACCTCGCCGTCGTCGATCGCGGCGAGTGCACAGCCGGGCACCTGGTAGCGCGCCATCCGCTCGGCCAGCGTGTGCCGCTCGGCCGGGCGGTTGGCGATGCGCAGCACGGGCGAGATGCCGTGCTCGATCCGTCGGCGACGATCGTCGGCGGCGCTCACGTCCGCGGCTCCCACACCGACGACGGCAGGTGGTCGACGATCGCCGCGACGGCACCCTGGGCGAGCGCGTCGGGCCGGCGCGACGACTGGTTGATCGTGCCCGTGATGGTGACGCCGCTGATCGGATCGACGTGCATCAGCACCCCCCAGTGACCGCGGTGCCCACGGAACACGTGCCCGGCCAGGTCGCGGGCCTCGACACCCATGCCGTAGCCGAGGTAGCCGGGCGAGTGCAGCGCCGGATCGAGCGTGCGGAACTGCCAGTGCAGGATCTCCGACAACTCGGGATCGCGGAGCGCCCGCCCGGCGACGAGCGCCTGGGCGAACACGGCCAACTCGTCGAGGGTGGACACCAGACCGCCGCCGGCCCAGTCGCTGCTGCCGTGGATCACCATCACGTCGTACTCGCCCTCGTGGGCATGGCTGATCGCCGGGCCGCGGTGCGCCTCGAAACCTTCGAGGTAGGTGCCGCGCAGGCCGAGCGGGTCGAGGATCCGCTCGCGATAGCTCTGCCACAGCGGTCGGCCGTCGAGCGCCTCGACGACCACCCCGGCCAGCACGTATCCGGTGTCGGCGTACGCGTAGCCGTAGCCCTCTCCCGGTGGGAAGTGCGGCTCGCCCCACGCGATCGCACCTTCGATCATCTCGTGCGGCGTCCAGGCGTGGCCGGGGTCGAGGAACAGCGCCTTGCCGTACGACGGGCTCATCGCATAGTCGAACAGGCCGCTCGCGTGCGTGAGCGCCTGGCGCATCGTGATCCGTTCGCCGTACGACACGCCATCGAGCACGTGCAGGCGCGGCACCAGGTCGAGATACGGCTCGGGCAGCAGATCGACCAGGCGGTCGTCGAACGACAGCCGACCCTCGGCGACCAACTGGGCCACGAGCACCGACGTGAACGGCTTGGTGACGCTCGCGATGCGGAACGGGCTGTCGGGCGTGGCCGCGACCGCCTCGACGCCCTCGGCACGACGGTGCAGCGTGCCCGACGCGTGTCTGCTCACGAGACCGAGCGACGGCACCTCGACGCGCAACAGGCACGGCTCGTCGCCGACGGCGTGCTCGGCGTCGACCACCCGCTGCAATGCAGCCGCGAACGCAGGCGGGACGTGGGTGTCGGATGGATCGCTCATGTGGAGCTCCGTTCGTGCGGCGGTCGGATCAGTCGGTGCCGGTGGAGGAAGGCGACCGCCTCGTCGCGCGTGGTGTGCGAACCGAGGGCCGCCATCGTGGCGAGGCGAGCCTTCTGCGCGGTGAGGCCGCCCGCGCCGACGGCGCCGAGCAGGTCGAGTCCCTCGCCGCGCGCCGTGTCGGTGAACGGGCGCGACGCGAGCACGACGAGGCACCCCGCGTTCCACGCCTCGTGGATGGGCCCCCACAGCGCCATCGGTGCGTTGAGGTCGCCGAACACCTCGATGACCGCACCGCGGCGACCTTCGAGTGCCCGCGACGCGGCGTCGGCGGGCATGCCGGGATAGCAGGTGAGCAGCGGCACGTCACGTTCGAACGCCACCGCCGCCGGGCGCGGTGCCGCGGCCTCGTCGAACATCGGTGCACCGTCGACGACACGTCCGACGGTGCCGAGTGGAGCCGACGTGAACGCGTCGAGCGAGCCGGCATCGCGCTTCACCACGCGAGCGGCGGCGTGCAGTTCCCGTTCGAGACAGACCAGGACCTCACGGCCGACGGCGTCGGGATGGGCGGCGGTGCGGATCGCGTCGCGCATGTTGCGGGGGCCGTCGGGTACCGGATGCGAGTGCACGCGCATCGAGCCCGTGAACACGACCGGCCGACGGGTGGCGTCGACGCCGAGCAGCAGTTCGGTCACGAATGCGGTGAGTTCGACGGTGTCGGTGCCGTGGGTGACGACGACCCCCTCGACGCCGTCGTCGAGCGCGTCGCGGACGCGGCCGGCGATCGCGAGCATGTCGTCGACCGACAGGTTCGAGCTGGGTCCGGCGGCCACGTCGACCACATCGACGTCGATGCCGTCGGCGTCGAGCTCGGCGCGTACGTCGTCGAGCAGCGCTGCGCCGTCGAGCCCGGTCCAGCCGTCCTCGGTGCGGTGCGACGAGATGGTGCCGCCGGTGGCGACGAGCTGGACGGTCACGGGTGCACCTCGGGCGGGCTGGCAGGGTCCCAGTCGACGTGGTCGAGGGGGAAGACCGGGCGGGGCAGGTGCTGCCACGGCAGCGTGTGGAGCTCGGGGGTGGCGACACCTGGCGCGCCGACCTCGACGATGTCGCTGTCGGCGAACAGGTGGTCGAAGCCGGCGCGGAAGTGACCACGCGACTTCACGACCACCACTCGTGCGCCGTCGAGCGAGAGCCCGGCGTGTTCGAGGGTGTCGGGGTCGGCCACCTGCACCGGCCAGGACGACACACCCACGTCGACGCTCCCGCCACCGTGACCACCGCGACCACCGCGTTCACGATCGCCGTCACCGTGCAGTCGCAGGGCGCAGCACCGGCCGGTGTGGCGCGTCGCTCCCGCGTAGATGCCCCGAGTCGGCACGAGCGGTGCATCGGTGAGCGCGAGCACCTCGGCCTCGGCGGCGAGCGGCGGGGCGAGCGGTGCGGTGCTGCCCTCGTTGAACGTGACCGGGAGTCGAGCGCCGACCCCTGCCCGCCAGGCGCGGTCGACGACGGCGGGGTCGCACTGCAGCCCGAGGCGCACGCCGTGCACCCCGGCGTCGAGCAACGCTCGGAGGACGAAGGTGCTGGTGGCAGGGGCACCGCCACCAGGGTTGTCGGCCACGTCGGCCAGCAGCACCGGCGCCCGAGCACCGGCGGCCGCATCGCCCGCGATCGCGACGGCGTCGGCGAGCGGGACGGCGTGCAGCCGGTAGCGGGGTCGACGGTCCCAGATGGCGGTCGCGAGCGATCGGACGGCGTCGACGGCGACGGCCTCGTGGCCCCGATCGACGGTGACGCACACGGAGGTGCCCTGCACCGGCACGTCGGCGAGCGAGAACCCGCCGAACACCGACACGTTGCGCAGCGGTGGTTCGAGCATCGATTCGGCCATCGCCATCACCTCGCCCAGCGGCTCGTGGGCGGCCGTGAGCTGTGCGATCTGCGGCAGCACCATCGGCAGTCGCTGCACGACGATCGAGGTGCTGCGGCGCCGGCCGTCACGGACCAGGTCGGCGACGAGGGATGCCGCGTCCGCGACGCGTTCGCGGATGTCGACGTGCGGGTTGGTGCGGTAGCCGACGATCGCGTCGACGACCTCGCACATCGCCGGCGACACGTTGGCGTGGAAGTCGAGCACCACGGCGATCGGGACCGACGGTCCGACGGCGTCCCGTACGGCGCGGAGGAAGGTGGCGTCGGGGTCGGTGTCGTCCGTGGTGCGACCGGCGCCGTGGCCGAACACCACCAGCCCGTCGAGCGGAGCGGCGGCGTGGATCGCGGCGACGACCTCGTCGACCACGTGGCGGAAGTCGTCGCCGGCGAGTGGTCCGCTGGCCCCGAACTCCCAGAGCGGCAGGTCGACGGGGTCGATCCCGGCGGCGACGAGGGTGCGCACCGCCGGGGCGGCCTCCCAGGTGTCGGCGAGTCCGCCCGGGTGGCGCGAGGCGTCGATCCCCTGAGCGCGCGTGATCGGCTCGGCGAAGCCGTTCACCTCGTGCGCGTAGCCTGCGATCCCGACCCGCACCTGCCTCCTCCCGAACCCACCGGCGCTGCTTGTACAGCGTACAAGACCTCGGGGTGGCCGATGAGCAGCCGGCGTCAGCAGTACTGGCGAACGGTGGGGTACGGGTTGACGGCGGCCCCGCCGCCGGGGTGGATCTCGAAGTGCAGGTGTGGGCCCGACGCGTTGCCGGTCGCACCCACGTAGCCGATCACCTCGCCGACGCCGACGCTGCGGTCGCCGCCCTCGAAGGCCGAGAGGTGGGCGTAGTAGTACTTGTTGCCGTCGTTGCCCGTCACCCACGCGGCGTTGCCGCCGAGGCGGTTGGTCGAGAACTTCACCACGCCGGACACCACGGCCACGAGCGGGGTGCCCGACGGGCTGATCATGTCGACGCCCTGGTGCTTGCGGCCACCCGAGCGGGCGGCGCCCCACG
>WBZM01001940.1_pt1 | contig 18794 bp, 15 predicted proteins | sample 5204271 | NCBI WGS metagenome assembly WBZM01 (sample SAMN12344346, study PRJNA552823) | activated sludge metagenome | biome: Activated sludge suspended growth; feature: Nitrification reactor; material: Wastewater; isolation source: activated sludge from nitrification reactor of wastewater...
TGGAGTAGCGCCAACGAGAAGAGCCGGCTCGCAGCTTCCTGCGCCCGCCGGCTCGGTCGCCCCCGCCTCCGTCTGACCGGAGGCCGCCGTTGCGACAGCGACGAAGATGGCGCCGACGCCTTGCCGCGAGCTTGCCGAGGCTCTGAAAAATTTAACGATCGTTAGTATTTTTTCTTCAGCGGCCAGGGTCCGGGCGCGGAAATCCGCGCCCGCCGCCATATCCGGATCCTTGCTTCCTTGCAAAACAGCTTGCGCTTGCGCGGGAGCTTTGGCCTCGGTTGGAGCGACTGGACTCCTTTGCGCCACAGCGCCGCTATCGAAAGCGCGCGCGGCCGGCGCCTTCGCGAGCCGCGCCTGCGCCCCGCGAATAGCCTCGCTGTTCCTTCGCCCATGTGCGGATGGTGGGCCGGGCAGGACTCGAACCTGCAACCAGACCGTTATGAGCGGCCGGCTCTAACCATTGAGCTACCGGCCCGGCGCTCCTCGGCGGCCAAGCCATTAGCCCGTGGCGCGCGCCTTCGCAACAGCCTTGCTGTTGTCCGCCTAGCGGTCCGTCACGAAGCCCAGCGCCAGAATGACCGGCGTGACGCACATGACGGCGAGATAGGCGACGTTGCGGAAATTGGCGATCTTCATGGCGGGCTCTGGCGGCGATGCGCCGCGTCGGCATCATGGCGCCTCGATGCTGACCGACCGTTAATGCAATTACGCGGCGCCGGCGGCCTCGACGTAGAGATGCCCGGCGCGGCCGTGGAAGAAGCCGTTGGCGAAGGGGCCGGGCGCGTTAAGCGCGCGCATCGCCGCTCTTGCGTCGGCCGCCGATATCCGGCCGTCGAGGGCGTCGCGGAAAATCCGGGCGATCGCGACCATGTCGAGGGAATGCGGCGACAGCCTGATGTCGGTGGCCCCCAGCGCGACGAGTTCGGCGAGATCGCCGGACAGGTCGATGAAGGCGTGCGACAGGGTCTGGATGCCGTTGATCGCCAGAAAGGCGGCGCCGTCGAGCGCCTTCAGCGTCATGCCGTCGGCGTCCTCCTCGCACACGAACAGGCAATTGTCCTTGGTGCGCCCGTGCGCGCGCGCGTGGTAGCAGCGGGCGGACAGAGCCAGCGAGGCGCGGCCGAAACCCTGCACCTCGAAGCCGAGGTTCAATTCGCGGGCGCGCGCGGCAAGCACGGCCAGCGCCTCGCGCGGCATCTCCGGCGGCGGCGCCACATGGGTCGCGCCGTGCGCGGCGAGATAGGAAAGCGTCGCCTCGTTGTAGACGTTCATCAGCGGGCCGAGGCGATGCGGCTTGCGGCCGGAGACGTGGAACAGGGCGGTGCTGTCGTTGATTTCGATCTCGCGTCCTTCGATGGCGGCGAAATCGGCGACCATGTCGCGCTCGCGCTTGAGCATGACCTCGCCGAGCGACGACATCACGACTTTCTTGCCCGCGCGCTCGAGCCGGGCGGCGACGTCTTCGTAATGTTCCTCGAAAAACGGCGCGCGCTTCGAACACACGACTTCGCCGAGATAGACGGTGTCGACCGCCGCCTCGTCGGCGATGCGCGCGTAGAAATCGAGTTTTTGCTGCGTCGGCCAATGAAACAGGATTGGCCCGAGCGTGAGACGAACCGTCATGACTAGCGCCACTTCTTGCTTGCGAACGCGCCTTCGGTCTGCTTGCGGCCTTCCGTGAGCGCGACGAGGTCGGCGAGATCGGGCGTGTTTCCGGCCAGGATGGCGTCGACATTCTTGCGGAAGGCGGCGACGACCGTCTTCACATAGGCGCGCGAACGCTGCCGTCCCTCGATCTTGAAGGCATGAACGCCGGCGCCGATGAGGTCGGGCAGCAGCGCCGAGAGATTGAGGCTGATCGGCTCCTCGAAGGCGTAGTAGGGGGCTTCGCGACAATCGGCGCGATAGCGGCCTTTGCAGATCGTCGGATAGCCGGCCTTCTCGGCGCAGGAGAAATGGTCGATCTGAAAGGGGCCCAGACGCGTCGAGAGGCCGCCGTCGGCGTCGCGCTCGTAGACGACATCGGCGGCAGGCGAGCACACGCCGTCCATGTTGGTCGAGAGGCCCGTGATATAGTTGGTAAGGCTGCACCGGCCTTCCACCATCAGGCCGTGGTTGCCGAAGATGAAGGTCTCCATCTCGCAGGGAATTTCGCTGCCGATCGCGCGAATTTCCGGCACGGTGAGAATGCGCGGCAGCACCACGCGGCGCACGCCGAATTCGCGGCAATAGTAGCGGATCGCCTCGGGCGAAGAAGCCGCGGCCTGCACCGACAGGTGGAGACGCGCCTGCGGATGGGTCCGCGCGGCATAGTCGGCGACGCCGATGTCGGCGACGATGAAGGCGTCCACGCCATATTTCACGCCCGCGTCGATCGCCTCGCGCCACAGGTCGAACTTGCCGGCGGGCGGGAATGTGTTGACGGCCAGCAGCACCTTCGCGCCCTTCGCGTGGGCGTAGGCGACCGATTTTTCCATGTCGGCCGGCGTGAAATTCAGGCCGGGGAAATTGCGGGCGTTGGTGGCGTTCTGGAAGCCGCAATAGACGGCGTCGGCGCCGGCGTCGACGGCGTCGCGCAGGGCGGCGGGCGTGCCTGCGGGACAGATCAGCTCAGGCCGGTTCATGCGCGCCGCCCGTTCTGCTGCGCGCCGAGGCTGCGCAGGAAATCGAGGGCGAAGCGACCGGGCGGCCCGAACATGCCGGCGGCCTGGCCGGCGATCGATCCCTCGACATTGTCGAGCGCGTTGCGCAGGCAGACCACCGCTTCGATGTTGCCGGAAACGTCGATGCCGCGCGAGAAGAACATGGCGTCGCCGTCCTCGTCGCAATCGACGAGATGCAGCAGGTCGAGAAACTTTCCGGCGATGCGGGCGTCGTGAGGCGGCAGCGCGGAGCGCGCGCTCGCCAAGAATTCGGGACGATCGGGATTGGGCCGCAGCACCAGCGCGAACGGCAGGTTGACCGGATCAATGACGAATGTCGCGCTCCGGTGCGGCCCGAGACGGTCGAACATGTCGGGCTCGTTCGCCGCGATGCGGCGCACGATGCGCGCAAGCAGGGGCTGCAGCAGGAAGAGCGGCAGAGGCGGAGCGAGGCGCGTAGGCGCGGCCTCCTTCTCGCGCGAGGGCGAAGACAGCGAAGTAGCCATGGCGTCCGGCATCTAGCATGTCGGGCGTGTCATCTACTTGATGCGGGACAAGCGCAGGACGGCCACATAAGTCTGCGCAAGGCTGAACGCGCAGCATCTGCGTCGTCATGCCCGGCCTTGTGCCGGGCATCCACGCCGAGACGCTTCATGAATGGCGTTGGATTGGCGCAGTCGATGCGCGTGGATGGCCGGGACAAGCCCGGCCATGAGGGACGCTAGTTATCCAGGAAGCTTCTCAGCTTCCGGCTTCGCGAGGGGTGCTTCAGCTTGCGCAGCGCCTTCGCCTCGATCTGGCGGATGCGCTCGCGCGTGACCGAGAACTGCTGGCCGACTTCCTCCAGCGTGTGGTCGGTGTTCATGCCGATGCCGAAGCGCATGCGCAGCACGCGCTCTTCACGCGGCGTGAGCGAAGCGAGCACGCGCGTCGTCGTCTCGCGGAGGTTCGACTGGATCGCGGCGTCGATCGGCAGGATCGCGTTCTTGTCCTCGATGAAGTCGCCGAGATGCGAATCCTCCTCGTCGCCGATCGGCGTTTCGAGAGAGATCGGCTCCTTGGCGATCTTGAGAACCTTGCGCACTTTTTCCAGCGGCATGGCCAGCTTTTCCGCCAGCTCCTCCGGCGTCGGCTCGCGGCCGATCTCGTGCAGCATCTGGCGGCTCGTGCGCACGATCTTGTTGATCGTCTCGATCATGTGCACGGGGATGCGGATGGTGCGCGCCTGATCGGCGATCGAGCGCGTGATCGCCTGCCGGATCCACCAGGTGGCGTAGGTCGAGAACTTGTAGCCGCGGCGGTATTCGAACTTGTCGACCGCCTTCATCAGGCCGATGTTGCCTTCCTGGATGAGGTCGAGGAACTGCAAGCCGCGGTTGGTGTATTTCTTGGCGATGGAGATGACGAGGCGCAGGTTCGCCTCGACCATTTCCTTCTTCGCCTGACGGGCTTCGCGCTCGCCCTTCTGCACCATCTGCACGATCTTGCGGAACTCGGAAATCTCGAGGCCGGTCTCGGTCGCCAGCGCATGGATCTCGCTGCGCAATTCCCTGATCGCTTCCTTCTCCTTGCCGACAAAATCCTTCCAGCCCTTGGCGCCGAGCTTGCCGACGCGCAGCGTCCATTTCGGATCGAGCTCGGAGCCCTGGTAGTTCTTCAGGAAGTCTTCGCGGCCGACGCCATGGCCCTCGGCCGTGCGCAGGAGGCGCGTCTCGTAGCCGATGAGACGCTTGTTGATGTCGTAGAGCTGCTCGACCAGCGCATCGATGCGGTTCTGGTTGAGCGAGAGGCTCTTCACATCCGCGACGATCTCTTTCTTGAGCGACTTGTACTTGCGCTCCTGGGCCGGCGTCAGCGCCTCGTTCTTCAGCTTGTTCTCGACGTTCTGGTCCTGCAGGCGGCGCAGCTTCTTGTAGGCGTCGGCGATGCGGTCGAACGTCTCGAGCACGGCCGGCTTCAGTTCGGCTTCCATCGCCGAGAGCGACACGGAATTTTCCATGTCGTCTTCCTCGTCGAAATTGCTTTCGCCTTCCGGCGCCTCGCCGTCGAGACCGGGCGGAGGATTTTCCGGCGCCGTGGCGGGCGCTGCGACCGCGCCTTCCGTCTTGGGCGTGTTCTTGCCGTCGGGACCGGCGTAGGTCGCTTCGAGATCGATGATGTCGCGCAGCAGAACCTTGCCTTCGTTCAGTTCGTCGCGCCAGATGATGATGGCCTGGAAGGTCAGCGGGCTTTCGCACAGGCCCGCGATCATCGCTTCGCGGCCGGCCTCGATGCGCTTGGCGATGGCGATTTCGCCTTCGCGCGACAGAAGTTCGACCGAGCCCATCTCGCGCAGATACATGCGCACGGGATCGTCGGTGCGGTCGGCGGGCTCCGAGGAGCGCGTCGCGACGACGGCCGGACGCGGGTTGCTCTCGACGATGTCGCCGCCCTCGGCCTCGTCGTCCTCGCCGCCTTCCTCGCCCTCGTTGTCTTCCTGGTCCTGATCCTCGGTGACGGTGATGCCCATCTCGGAGAGCATCGCGTACACGTCCTCGATCTGGTCGGAGGAGACTTCCTCGGACGGCAGGACCGCATTCAATTCGGCATAAGTGACGAAGCCGCGCTTCTTGGCGGCCTTGATCATCTTCTTGACCGCGGCGTCGCTCAGGTCGAGCAATGGGCTGTCGGTCGTCTCCGCGACAGCCGCGCCTTCGCCTTCGGGCTTCTCTTCGTCTTTTTTCGCCATCAAGTTCACTCCGAACCCGCTGTGGGGGCGCAGCCGGCGCGTCCGCATCCGCGCCTGCGCATTCGCGCCTCGGCGGCCGCGCGCCCCGATCGATTCGCAAAGAGGTGATTCTCTCTCGGCGAAAATCGCAGGCCGGCGCCTAACCGCCCCTTAACCAAGGACGCGGATGCGTCCGAAAAATACTTGCGACCAATCAGCGCGCGAGGCAGCCAAACGCCTGCCGGCGGCGCTCTCACAATTCTTTCGACGAGCGTCCTGAGGGCGTCCCGAAACCTTCGATGACCGCCTCTGCCCCGTCCAACGTGGAGAGCTGACCCTGTATGTCCTGCAACCGCGCGAGATTGCGGTCGGTCGCATCCTCCGCCAAGGCGGTCTCCGCGGCGACCAATTCCCTATGTAACGCCTTGGTCCTGCGATGCAAGGCCAGAGCCTGATTGATGGCGTGGCGCGCATCGGACACGTCGGCGGAGGGCCGCACCGACCAGAGGGTCGAAATCGCGGCCATGGCGTCCAGCCGGTCGAGCACGGGCCGCAGGCCGGCGGCCTCGATCTCCGCCCTGAGGTCCGCCGCGGCCTCGCCCGCGCTTGCGGTCGACAGCACGAAATCCCGCAGCCGGGCGAGATCGGCATTGGCGAATTCGAGCGCGGCCAATTCTTCCGCCTGCTCCACCGCAAGGTCGGGATGATTGCAAATCAGCAGTAGAATCAAAGCCTCGCGCGGGGCGATCGCCTTGGGGCCGCCCGCGAACAGGCTGGAGCGGGCGAGCGCCGGGCTGACCGTGAGCGGAGCGGCCTGCTGGCGCCAGCCGCCGTTCTGGCCGCCGGAAGCGCGGCTGCGCGGCTCCCACCGCCGGCCCTCCGCGCCGCCGCCGCGGCCGCGGCCGAACAGCGCCGAGACGCGCTGGAAAAATTCCTCCCGGTAGTGGCGGCGCAGATTTTCGTCGCCGATCGCCTGCAAGGACTGGAAGGCCCGCGCCTCGAACGAGGCCCGGCGTTCCGGCGTATCGAGCGGCTGGGCCTCGATTTCGCGCTGCCAGAGCACGTCGACCAGCGGCCGGGCGGCGGAAATCACCTCTTCGACCGCCGCCGGCCCGGCCGAGCGCACGAGATCGTCCGGGTCCTGGCCATCCGGCAGGAAGGCGAAGCGGAGCGAGCGGCCGGGGCCGATCAGGGGCAGGGCGGTCTCGATCGCCCGAAAGGCCGCCTTGCGTCCCGCCCGGTCGCCGTCGAAGCAGAGGATCGGCTCCTCCGCCATCGCCCAGAGGAGCCCGACCTGTTCCGGCGTCATGGCGGTGCCGAGCGGAGCGACGGTCTCCGGGAAGCCCGCCGTATGCATGGCGATGACGTCGACATAGCCCTCGACCGCGATGACGCGGTTCGACTTGTGCGCGGCGGCGCGGGCCCTGTGGTGGTTGTAGAGGCAATGGCCCTTGTGGAAGAGCGGGGTCTCCGGCGAATTCAGGTATTTCGCCTGCGCCTCCTTGTCCATGGCGCGGCCGCCGAAGGCGATGACGCGGCCGGAACGGTCGCAGATCGGGAACATCACGCGGTCGCGGAAGCGGTCGTAGGGGACGGCGATGTCCTCGCCATGCACCAGCAGGCCCGCCTCGATCATGGTCGGGCCGTCGACGTCCTTGCTCGCCAGGAAATCGCGCAGCGCGAATTTCTCACGCGGGGCGTAGCCGAGCCGGAACTCCTTCTGCAGGGCGGGCCCGAGGCAGCGGTCGACGAGGTAGCCGCGCGCGCGCGCGCCCTCGGGCGCCTGCAGCCGCGTCTCGAACCAGCGCGCGGCAAGCTCGAGCGCCTCCTGCGCCGAGGCGCGGCGCTTCTCGCGCGCTTCCTCTTCCGCCGTCATCTTCGGCAGGGAGAGGCCGGCGTCGGCGGCGAGCCGCTCGACGGCCTCGGGGAAGGTCACGCCCTCCGTCTCCATGACGAAATCGAAGATGTTGCCGTTCTTGCCGGCGGAAAAATCGAAGAAGCGCGCCTTCTGGTCGTTGACGTAGAAGGAGGGGGTCTTTTCCGCGGTGAAAGGCGAGAGCCCCCGCCATTCCCGGCCTTCCTTCTTCAGGCGCACGCGCCGGCCCGCCACCTGCGACATGGGCAGGCGGGCCTTGATCTCCTCCAGAAAGCTCGGCGGAAAACGCATGATCCCTTTTCGCGCAACGCTTGCGCAGTCTCTATATAACAGGCCGGGAGCGGGAGACGGTCGCCGTCCCCGCTTTCAACAGGTTGAGGGAACGAAATATGCGCAGCGCCGCCCGGTTTTTCGAGATGAAGCGCAGGGGTGAAAAGATCGCCATGCTGACCGCCTATGACGCGCCGACGGCGCGCGCGCAGGCGGTCGCCGGCGTCGATCTCATCCTCGTCGGCGACAGCGTCGGCACCAACATGCTGGGCTATGCGAGCGAGCGCGAGGTGCAGCTCGCCGACATCGCCCATCACACGCGCGCCGTGCGGCGCGGCGCGCCGGACATGTTCGTCATCTCCGACCTTCCGTATGCGACCTACCAGAGCCCGGAGCAGGCGCTGGCCAATGCGAAAATCCTCGTGGAGGCCGGCGCCGACATGGTGAAGTTCGAGGGGCCGCTGCCCGAGATCGTGCGGGCGATCAAGGGGGCGGGCATAGCGGTCTGCTGCCATCTCGGCCTCGAGCCGCAGAACCACGAGGAAAAGCGGCTGAAGGGCAAGACGGCGGCCGAGGCCCGCAAGCTGGTCGAGGATTCCAGGGCCCTCGATGAAGCCGGCATGGACATGCTGGTGCTGGAGGTGATCCCGGAGGACGTGGCCGAGGTCGCGACCAAGGCGATCAAGGCGCCGACCATCGGCATCGGCGGCGGCCGCAGGACGGACGGACAGGTGCTGGTGATCGTCGACGTGCTCGGCTTCACCGACGCCAATTTCAAGCACAACAAGCGCTACGCCGAGGTCGGCGCGGCGATGCGGCAGGCGGCCGCCGCCTATGTGGCCGAGGTCAAGTCCGGCGCTTTTCCCGCCGAAGCCAACGCCTTCAAGATGCCGAAGGAGGAGCGGGAGGCGTTTCTGGGGTGAGTTCGGGCGGCCCTGCGCCCATTTGCCACTCGCTCCCCTTTCGCCTATAAGCCGCCCGCGCCCGTTTCCGACACCCCTGGAGGCGTGGGCGTGAAACCACACTAAAGGACAGAACGATGGCCGAGACGAAGACTCTCGCGGCCTCGGTCCGCAGCGGGACCGGCAAGGGGGCCGCCCGCAGCGTACGCCGAGAAGGCCGCATTCCCGCAGTGATTTACGGCGGCGGCGAAGCCGCCCAGCCGATCTCGCTGGACCGCAAGACCGCCACCCAGCTCATCTATGCCGGTCACTTCCTGACGACGATCTTCGAGATCGACGTGGACGGCAAGAAGCAGCGCGCCATTCCGCGCGACTACCAGCTCGATCCGATCAAGGACACGGTGCAGCACGTCGACTTCCTGCGCCTGAAGGCGGGCTCGCGCCTGCGCGTGGAAGTGCCGGTGCATTTCATCAACGTCGAAACCGCGCCTGGCATCAAGCGCGGCGGCTCCGTCAACATCGTGCGCCACACGGTCGAGATGTTCGTGCCGGCCGACAACATTCCCGAGTTCCTCACCGCGGACCTGACGGGCTACGACTTCAACGACTCCCTGCACATTTCGGCGATCACGCTGCCGGAAGGCTGCAAGCCGACGATCACCGACCGCGACTTCACCATCGCGACGATCGCGCCGCCGGCCGTCGAGAAGGAAGTCGCGCCGGCGGCCGCCGCTCCGGCGGCTGCGCCGGCCGCCAAGGCCGCGCCGGCCAAGGACGAAAAGAAGAAGTAAGCCCCTCCGGCTTGCCTCGGTTCAGGCCCGGCGCGATCGCGAGAGCGGTTTCGCCGGGCTTTTCATTCCAGGCTTTTCATTCCAGGGTCACGGCGCCTTCGCCGGGAGCTTTCGATGCTGCTCTTCGTCGGGCTCGGCAATCCCGGCCGTCAATACGCCCGCAACCGCCACAACATCGGCTTCATGGCGATCGAAGAAATCGCGCGCGCGCACAATTTTGCGCCGTTTCGCGCGCGCTTTCAGGGGCGGGTGAGCGAAGGCCAGATCAGCGGCGAACGCGTCATCCTGCTCGAGCCCGGAACCTACATGAACGAATCCGGACGCGCGGTGGGCGAGGCCGCGCGCTTCTACAAGCTCGGGCTCGCGGACATTGCCGTCTTCCACGACGAACTGGATCTTGCGCCGGGCAAGTGTCGCGTGAAAATCGGCGGCGGGGCCGCCGGCCATAACGGCCTGCGCTCGATCGACGCTCACATGGGCAAGGACTACAAGCGCGTGCGGCTCGGCATCGGGCATCCGGGCGACAAGAACCTCGTGCATTCCTATGTGCTGAACGATTTCGCCAGGTCAGAAGAAGGCTGGGTGGAGACGCTGTGCGGCGCGGTCGCGCGCAACGCGGGCCTGATCGCCAAAGGCGACGACGCGAGTTTCCAGAACAAGGTGCATCTGGCGATGGAGGCGGCGGGATTCGCCGAGGTGAAGCGGGTGGGGGAGAAGTGAGGCGCCCTTGCGCGCGTCATGGCCGGACTTGACTAGGCGGCGCCGTTTCGAGCCAATCGTCATCCCCGCGAAAGCGGGGATCCAGAGCAACCGCCGCCAGCCTTCGTCATCGGCCCCTCGGTCCCCGCTTTCGCGGGGACGACGGTCCGGGCCTCACGAAAAATTCAGCTTCAGTCCCGGCCGCGGCCATTCGAACGAGACGAGCCTGCCGCTCGAGGAGAGCGTGACATAGGCCGTGCGCAGGTCCGGGCCGCCGAAGCAGATATTGGTCGTCATGTAGTCGGGCATGGGCACGTGCTCGACCGACTTGCCGTCGGGCGACATGACGGTAATGCCGCCGTTCATCAGCGTCGCGACGCAGACGTTGCCGGCGCTGTCGACGGCCAGCGAATCGAAGAGCTGGAAGCCCGGCACGCCCGCGAGCAATTCGCCGCCGCCCGCTGCATAGCCGGTCTTCTTCGACGCGAGCTTGCCGGGTCCCTCCAGATCCCATTTCCACACGCGGCCGGTCTGGGTTTCCGCGGCGTAGAGCGTCTTCTCGTCGGGCGAAAGGCCGACGCCATTCGGCGTCATCATCGGATAGATGGCTTCGGTGATGAAAGAGCCGTCGGCTTTGGCGTAATAGAGCCCGCCGCGATCCATGTCGCGCGCGCGCCCCTTGCCGAGGTCGGTGAACCAGAAGCCGCCCGCGCGGTCGAAGACGATGTCGTTCGGGCCGCGCAATTTGCCGTTCTCGGCGCCGTCGTAAATGCGCTCGACCTTGCCGGTTGAGATGTCGATGCGCTCGATGCGCCCGCCGGAATAATCCGCGGCCTGCGCGATCGGGCGCAGGCCTGTCTCGGGCGTCTCGCGCCATTCGAAGCCGCCGTTGTTGCAGACGTACATCTTGCCGTCGGGGCCGAGCGCGGCGCCGTTCGGCCCGCCGCCCGGCGCCGCGATCGCCTGCACCTTGCCGTCGGGCGTGACGCGCGACAGGGTTCCGCGTGCGATCTCGACCAGGATGACCGAGCCATCTGGCATGGCGACCGGACCTTCGGGAAAGCGAAGGCCCGTGGCGATTTCCTTGATCTTGACCTGCATGTGCGCTCCCCGGCGACGTTTTCGTCAGCGATTGTGCCGCCGCCACGGCAAAAGGGGAACCGCGCGCGCGTCGGCGCAGGCATGTCGCGCGCGAGGGCTGCCGCTCATCCGGCGGCCGGCTTCGCTTTCCCGGCGTCGCCGGCGGCGCCGCGCTCCTGCGCATCGGCGACGGCGCGGGCGAGCGCGGAATCAATGCCGAGATCGGCGAGCATGTCGGCGGCCTCTCGCATTTCGGCGGCGCGACGACGCCCGTGCGTTCGCACGCGCTCGGCCATGTTCTCGGCCAGCGCCGCGAAATTCGTTCCGGGGAACGTGCGCTCGAGACTTGCGAAGACATCGTCGGCGACGCCCCAGGCGCGCGCGGCGCGCGTTGCGTCGACGATCAGCGCCTCGATGCCCTTGATCATGATAGAGCGCGAAAGCTTCGTGGCGGACGCGCGCCCGTATTCCGTCGCGATCGCCCTTATGTCCATGCCCAGCGGATTGAGTATCGCCGCCGCCCGCGCGGCCTCCGGACCGCCCGCGAGGATCGCCGTGCCGACGCCCTTGGGCGCGACCGGCGCCATGACGGCCGCCTCGATGTAATGCGCGCCCGCGGCCATGACGTCCGACGCCGCCCGGCGCTTCGTTTCAGGCGCGGCGGAATTGACGTCGACGAAGAACTGGCCAGCCTCGAGATAGCTGCGCGCCTGTCGTGCGACGGCTTCCGCCTGATCGGCCGTCACGCAGGAGAAGATCACATCGGCGTCGTTCGCGGCGTCGGCGGCGGAAGCGCCTGCGCGGATGCTCGCCTGTTCGGCTTCCTGCAGCCTGGCGGCGCCGCGCGAGGGATCGTCGAACAGAATGTCGTAGGCCGCGATATCGACCACGCCCCTGTCACGGAACTGTCGCGCGAATAATTTGCCGACCTCGCCATAACCGATGAAAGCGAGCTTGAGACGCCGCGCCATCGATGGCTCCTTCAGCCGACCGGCTTCACGTCGACGCTCACTTTCAGCGTCTGCTTGCCGGAGATCAGAATGACGCCGTCGAGCGGCGCGACGTCGGCATAGTCGCGGCCGATGGCGATCTCGACGAAATCGTCGTTCACCTGCAGGGCGTTGGTCGGATCGAGGCCGAGCCATCCGGCGGCGGCGCCGCACCAGACGTTGACCCAGGCGTGCGAGGCGTCCGCGCCTTCGAGCCGCGGCTTGCCCTCGGGCGGAATGGTGCGGATATAGCCGCTGACATAGGCGGCGGGCAGGCCGAGGCCGCGCAGGCCCGCGATCATGATATGCGCGAAATCCTGACAGACGCCGCCGCGCGCCTCGAAGGCGTCGGACAACGGTGTGGAAATCAGCGTCGCCGACTGGTCGTAGCGAAAATCGCTGCGGATGCGCCGCATGAGGTCGATCGCGCCGGCCAGGATCGGCTGGCCGGGCGGAAAGCTCTGCGCGGCATAGTCGGTCGCCGGTTCGTAGAGCGGGACGAGGCGCGTCGGAAAAAGAAAATGCGCGGGGGAGCGCGCGTCGAGCGTTTGGACGTCGGCGACTTCGCGGCGCACCTCTTCCCATGCAGGCGTGAGATCGGCATGGGGCTGCGGCTCGCGGCGCACCTCGATGCTGGCGAGCGACGTGACGCGCAATTCGCGGTGCGCGTCCTCGATGCGCACGGTCGTCACCAGATTGCCGAAGAAGTCGGCGCGCGCCATGCGCGAGACCGGCTGCGGCGCAAGCTCGATGCCGCTGTCGAGCACGCGCTGGCCGCGCCCCTCGCGCGGCGAAAGCCTGAGCGTGCACAGCGACGATGCGACCGGGGATTCGTAGGAATAGGTGGTGATGTGCCTGATGTCGTAGATCACGCGAGACCCTTCGGCGTTTCGGCGCGCACGGCGTTCGACCCTTGCAGGAAGTAGCGCGCCTCGATCGCGGCGGCGAGCGACATCAGGTTCTGCTCGAAACTCATGATCCTCGTGTTGTCGAGCCTGGCGGCCTCCGCGCCGGAGAGTTCGGCGTCCAGCATACGCACGATACGCTGCGGCGCCTCGAGCATGCCATCGTGACGCAGCGTCGGCAGGCCGGCGAGATGCTCGTTGATGCGCTGGACCTGAAAGGCGACGGAGCGCGGATTGTTGGGGTCGAGCAGGGCCATGTCGCGCACCGGCGCCAGCGCGACGCCGACGAGATAGCGCGAGCGATAGGTGATCTGCGAGTCGATGAGATCGAGCATGACGTCGAGATTTTCCGCCGTCGCGTCGCGGTCGGCGAACATGCGCGCAAGGCCGCAGGTGGAGATGCCGCGTTCGACGCGACGGCCGATGTCGAGGAAGGACCAGCCGGCGACGCGGTTGAAATTCTCCTGAATGAGGCCGGACAGCGCGGACAGGGCGTGCAGCGCGCCTTCGGCGCGGTCGATGAGCTCCGCTTCGGGCAGGGGCGTCGTCGGCAGCGGCATGGCCAGGCGGTGCTCGAGTTCGCCGAGGATCTGCCAGATGTCCTGCGACAGGCGTTCGCGGATGATCGAGGCCGCATTGCGGGCGGCGCGCGCGAGCGCCGCGCCGGAGGCGATGTAGCGCGGGTCGTGCAGGGCGGCCGCGGCGATCTCGGCGGGCGATTTCGTGATCGGCGCCTTCGGTTCATCCTCCGCGCGCCGCGGCATGAGAAGGCTCTGCAGGCGCGCGCGCGCGCTCGAACCATTGTCCGGCGCGCTCTCCGTCACGCGGCTGCAATAGCAGCGCACGAGGCGCAGCGTCGCTTCGGCTCGCTCGAGGTAGCGGCCGAACCAGAAGAGATTGTCGGCGGCGCGGCTCGGCAGGTTGCCGAGCTGGCGCACGATGCGCACCTGATCGCCGGTCGGCAGCAGCGTCGTCTGCTCGACCGGCCTGTCCTCGATCACCCAGACGTCGGCCGACGTCACCCCCTCGCCCATGGACAGCGCGCGCGCGTCGATATTGTCGGACATGCGGCAGAAGCCGCCGGGCATGACGCGCCAGCCGTCGGGCGTGGCGGCGGCGTAGACGCGCAAGGTAAAGGGGCGCGGCGCGATCGCGCCGTCGATCCATGCGGGCGTGGTCGACAGGCGCACGATCTCCTGCCCGACATAGTCGACGCCGCGTCGCCCGATGGCGCGGCGCAGCCGTTCGCGCGCGGCTTCGTCGATCTCGGACGAAATGGCGGCGCGGCCGTCCCCAAGTCCGGGCGGATTGTCGATGAAGGCGCCCGAGATCGCCTTGTTGTCGAAATCGTCGAGCACGTGTCCTGCCGCGACCGGATCGCCGCACCACCATGTCGCGATGTGCGGAAGGATGAGGTCCTCGCCCATCAGCTTGCGCGACATGGCCTGGAGATAGCCGAGCAGCGCGCGGGATTCGACGAGGCCGGCGCCCGGCATGTTGGCGACGACGACCTCGCCGGCGCGGATCGATTCCATGAGGCCGGGCACGCCGAGCTGCGAGGCGGCGTTGAGTTCGAGCGGATCGCACCAGTCGGCGTCGATGCGGCGCAGAAGCGCGTCGGCGCGCTTGAGGCCGGCGATGGTGCGCACGTGGACCTTGTCGTCGCGCACGACGAGATCGCCGCCTTCGACCAGCAGGAAACCGAGATAGCGCGCGAGATAGGCCTGTTCGTAATAGGTCTGGCTGTAGGGGCCGGGCGTGAGCAGGCAGATGCGCGGCTCGCTGCGGCTGGCGGCGGCGACCAGTCCGGCGCGGAACTCGCGGAAGAAGCCCGCAAGGCGGTCGACGTTGAGGTCGCGGTAGAGATTGGCGAAGACGCGGCTGAAGACGAGACGGTTTTCGAGCGCGTGGCCGGCGCCGGAGGGCGCCTGCGCGCGGTCGCCGAGCACCCACCAGCGCCCGTCCGGGCCGCGGCCGATGTCGGCGGCGTAGAAGCGCAGCCAGCGGCGGCCGGCGGGCCTGACGCGGTGCAGCGGGCGAATGAAATCGGGGGAGCCGAGTATGGCGGAGGCGGGCAGTACGCCCTCGGAGACGAGGCGGCCCTCGCCGTAGATGTCGGTCAGCGCGCGGTCCCACAATTCGGCGCGCTGGGCGATGCCGCGTTCCAGATTCGCCCATTCCGCGCCGTCGATGAGCAGCGGCAGGCGTCCGAGCGGCCACGAGCGCTCGCTCGTCTCGCCATAGACGCGATAGGACATGCCGGTCTCGCGGATCAGGCGGTCGGCGGTCGCAAATCTCTGCCCGAGTTCCTTCGGGCTGTAGCGGGCGAGCGCGATGAAGAATTTCACCCAGTGCTGGCGCGCGACGCCGTCGGCGTCCATGAACTCGTCGGGCACGTCCGGGATTGGATGGTAGCCCGCGATCCAGTTCTCGATCTGGCGCGCGACGGACGCCTTGCCGCCGCGGCCTTCGGCCCGGCGCAGGCCTTCCTTCAGACGGTCGGTCACGGCAGCGGCTCCGCGCAGTCGAACGGGCGATGTCGCGGCAAGTCTGGCGCTCCGGTCCGGTACAGGAGGGGCGAATATAGCCAGAACGCGCGCGGTGTCTAACCTTTGGGGGCGAGCGCGCCGTCCGGCGTCCGGTTGAGGCCGACCGGCGCGTCCTCGATGTCGACATCGAAGGTCTCGAGGAAGCGCGAGACCATCATGTAATAGCCGATGGTCAGCGTAAGCTCCTGCATTTCCTGATGGGAGAGCCGGCGCGCGAGCGGCGCGAAGGTAGCGTCGCCGGCGCGCACGTTCTTCGCCACGTCGTCGGTGAAGCGCATGATCTCCTTCTCGAGGTCGGAGAAGGCGGCGGCCTCCGGCCCCTCGTGGATCGCGGCGATCTTGGCCTCGCTCATGCCGAGCTGACGGCCGATGCGCTCGTGCTGATGAACTTCGTACTTCGCGTTCGAGAGCACGCCGACGCGGATGATGGCAATCTCGCGCAGGATTGGATCGAGCTTGGTGAAGTACAGAATCTGGCTGCCGAGCCGGTTGAAGCCGTCAACCAGCTCGCCGGAATGGCCGAGCATCCGGAAGATGTTCAGCTTCGGCAGCTTTTCGTAGGCCTTCTTCGCCCGGCCTTCGGCTTTGGAAATGTCGAAATAGGGGATGCGGGCCATGGGGCTTTCTCACTGTGTGTTGAAGCGGCGTGGCCCCCTCCCTTTCCCTCCCCCGCTTCGCGGGAGAGGGGACGGCACAGATTCGTGATCTGCTATCTCTGAGGAAACAAGGCATCTGCTCCCTCTCCCGCGAAGCGGGGGAGGGGTGGGGAGGGGGCACCGCGAACTAACGCAGCGACGCGTTGATCTTCGCCAGCGCCGCCGAACCCGGCACGAGATCGGCGTCGCTCAGTTCGTTCAGCGGCCGGTCCACCGTGTTGAGGCGGTCGTGCATGTCGCCGGGGTCTTCCTCGAGATAGACGAGGCCGGTCGGAATTTCGCCGGCGACATCGTGCGTCATGAGGTAATTGATCGCCGCCACGCGGTCGTGCACGTCGTAGTCCGCGTTGATCTTGCGCAGCAGGATCGACGTGCCGTCGTGCAACTTCACGCGCTGCGTCTGGCCGGGCTCGTAGTCGGCGACAATCGGCGCGCGCTCGCTGATGAAGTCGAGCGAGTTGACCGCTTCGTTGTGCGCGCGCACGTAGTCGAAGCTCTTGGTCGAGCCCTCGTGATTGTTGAAGGCGACGCAGGGCGAGATGCAATCGATGAAGGCCGGGCCCTTGTGGTCGATGGCGGCCTTGATCAGCGGCACGAGCTGCTTCTTGTCGCCCGAGAACGAGCGGCCGACGAAGGTCGCGCCAAGCTGGATCGCCATGGTGACGAGATCGATCGGATCGTCGGGGTTGACCGCGCCCTTCTTCAGTTTGGCGCCCTTGTCGGAGGTCGCGGAGAACTGGCCCTTGGTCAGGCCATACACGCCGTTGTTGGCGACGATGTAGACCATGTTGACGCCGCGGCGGATGGAATGCGCAAACTGGCCGAAGCCGATGGAGGCGGAATCGCCGTCGCCGGACACGCCGAGATAGATCAGGTCCTTGTTGGCGAGATTGGCGCCGGTCAGCACCGAGGGCATACGGCCATGCACGGAGTTGAAGCCGTGCGCATTGCCGAGAAAATAGGTCGGCGTCTTCGACGAGCAGCCTATCCCCGAGAGCTTGGCGATGCGATGCGGCGGCAGGTCGAGCTCGAAACAGGCGTGCATGATCGCCGACGAGATCGAATCGTGGCCGCAGCCGGCGCAAAGCGTCGAGATCGAGCCTTCGTAGTCGCGATGGGTGAGGCCGAGCGCGTTCTTCTCGATCGCGGGATGGCGGAACTTCGGCTTGGGAAGATAAGTCACGAGAGAGCCCCTTCCTTCGCGCTCGCGGCAGGCTTTTCGATTTTGAACTTGGCGACGAGGTCGGAGATCGCGCGGGCGATGAAACGCGCGGTGACAGGCGAACCGTCGTAATGCAGGACGGAGACGAGCCGATCGGGCGAAGCGCCATTCTCGGTCATCAACAGAGTGCGCAATTGCGCGTCGCGGTTCTGCTCGACGACGAAGACCTTCTCGTGGCCGGCGATGAACGCGTCGACCTCGTGCGAGAAGGGGAAGCCGCGCAGGCGCATGACGTCGATCGTGACGCCCTGCTTGCGCAGCATGTCGATCGCTTCCTCCATCGGCGCGGCGGTCGAGCCGTAGTGCAATACGCCGAAGCGCGCGCCGCCCTCGGTGAGATCGGCGACCGGCGCCGGCACGTAGGACTTCGCCGTCTCGAACTTGCGGATCAGCCGCTGCATGTTCTCGACATAGGGGCCGCCTTCCTCCGTGTAGCGGGCATAGGCGTCGCGCGTCGTGCCGCGGGTGAAGAACGAGCCGCGTGAAGGATGCGTGCCGGGATAGGTGCGGAAGGGAATGCCGTCGCCGTCGACGTCGAGATAGCGGCCGAAATCGCGATGCGTGTCGAGATCGGCGCGCGTCATCACCTTGCCGCGATCCATCTTGCGATTGTCGTCCCACTGGAACGGCGCGGTCAGATGCGAGTTCATGCCGATCTCGAGATCGAGCATGACAAAGACGGGCGTCTGCAGGCGGTCGGCGAGATCGAAGGCGAGGGCGCCGAATTCGAAGGCCTCGCCGGGATCGCGCGGGAAGAGCAGCACGTGCTTGGTGTCGCCATGCGAGGCATAGGCGCAGGCGAGCACGTCTGACTGCTGCGTGCGCGTCGGCATGCCGGTCGAGGGGCCGCCGCGCTGGACGTTGAACAGAACCGCCGGGATTTCCGCGAAATAAGCGAGCCCCAGGAATTCCTGCATCAGCGAAATGCCCGGTCCCGATGTCGCGGTAAACGCGCGCGAACCGTTCCAGCCGGCGCCGATGACGACGCCGATGGAGGCGAGTTCGTCCTCGCACTGGACGATGGCGACCTTGTTCTTGCCCGTCTCCGGATCGACGCGCAGGCGCTTGCTGTAGGAGGTGAAGGCTTCGGCGAGCGAAGTCGAGGGCGTCAGCGGATACCAGGCGCAGACCGTGGCGCCGCCGTAGACGGCGCCGAGGCCTGCCGCGGCATTGCCCTCGACATAAATGCGATCGCCGACCTTGTCGGCGGTCTGCACGCGCAAGCCGATAGGGCATTTGAGGTTTGAAAGCGCCCATGCGCGACCGATGGCCAGCGCGTTGAGGTTGGCGTCGATCAGCTTCTGCTTGCCATTGAACTGCTCGGCGAGCAGCGTCTCGATCACGCCGACATCCATGTCGAGCACGGCCGAAAGCGCGCCAAGCGCCATGATGTTCTTCATCAACTGGCGCTGGCGGGCGTCGTTGTATTCGCGATTGCAGATTTCGGTCAGCGGCACGCCGATGACCGTGAGGTCCTCGCGAAATTTCGACGCCGGAATCGGCCGC
>WBZM01001941.1_pt1 | contig 18791 bp, 16 predicted proteins | sample 5204271 | NCBI WGS metagenome assembly WBZM01 (sample SAMN12344346, study PRJNA552823) | activated sludge metagenome | biome: Activated sludge suspended growth; feature: Nitrification reactor; material: Wastewater; isolation source: activated sludge from nitrification reactor of wastewater...
GGCCCGTGCCGCTCGCGCCGCCGAGCGACGCGACGCGATCCGGGCGCGCGATCGCACCGCGTCGGCGCTGGCGGCGGCCGAACGGCGATTGGCGGGGGCCGACGAGCTGTTCCGTCAGGCGTTGGCCGACCGCGATGCGGCGCAGGCCGAGCGCGACGCGGCCGCCGCCCGGCACGACGCCGCCGTCGCCCGGGTGGACGCCCTGGCGGAGGAGTGATCCTCTAGCGTCGACGGTGTGGACCCGACCCCTCCGTACGAGCCGCGCGGCCTGCGTGCCGCGCACGACGACTTCGCCCGGCGCTTCCCGACGTTCGACCCCGACGGCACGTTCGACGAACTGCGTCGCACCGAGTACGGCCGGCTCGACGACCAGGATCAGGTGTACCTCGACTACACCGGTGGCGGCCTCTACGCCGACAGCCAGTTGACCGCGCACCTCGACCTGCTGCGCACTCGCGTCCTCGGCAACCCGCACTCGAACAACCCGACCTCGTTGGCGATGACCGAGTTGGTCGAGGGGGCCCGGCGCACGGTGCTCGAGCACTTCGGTGCCGACGAGCACGTGTGCATCTTCACCCCCAACGCGAGCGGTGCGCTCAAGCTCGTCGGCGAGTCGTACCCGTTCGCTCCCGGCGGCCGGTTCGCGCTCACCTTCGACAACCACAACTCGGTGAACGGCATCCGCGAGTTCGCACAGCGTGCGGGTGCCGAGGTCGACTACGTGCCGGTCACTCGCGACGAGTTGCGGATCGACCGTCCGGCGCTCGACCGCACGCTGGCCTCGGCCGACCCGGCGGCGGCCAACCTGTTCGCCTTCCCGGCCCAGTCGAACTACTCGGGGGTGCAGCATCCGCTCGGCCTGATCGACGAGGCGCACGACGCCGGGTGGGACGTGCTGCTCGACGCGGCGGCGTTCGCGCCGAGCAACCGGCTCGATCTGCGCGAGGTGCGGGCCGACTTCGTGAGCCTGTCGTTCTACAAGATGTTCGGCTACCCGACCGGGCTCGGTTGCCTGCTCGCGCGCCGCGACGCACTGGCGCGGTTGCGGCGGCCGTGGTTCGCCGGTGGCACGATCACGATCGCCTCGGTGCAGGGCGGCGGCCACTACCTGCACGATGGCGAGGCCGGGTTCGAGGACGGCACCGTCGACTATCTCAACATCCCCGGCGTCGAGATCGGCCTGCGGCAGATCGACCGGCTCGGCATCGACCGGATCCACGAGCGCGTGGCGTGCCTGACCGCGTGGCTGCTCGACGCGCTCACCGGGCTGCGGCACGCGAACGGGGCGCCCGTGGTGCAGGTCTTCGGTCCGACCACCACCGAGGCGCGCGGGGGCACGATCACCTTGCTGATGCGCGATCCCGACGGTCGGCCGATCGACGACCGCCGCGTCGAGGAGCTCGCGAACCGGGTGGGCATCTCGTTGCGCACCGGCTGCTTCTGCAATCCCGGTGCGGGCGAGGTCGCGCACGGCCTGACCGCGGTGGAGATGCGGCAGTGGTTCGGCCGCGATCAGGCCGTGTCGTTCCTCGAGCTGCGCTCGGAGATGCTCACGTCGATGGACCTGTTGGTGTCGGCGGTACGCGTGTCGGTCGGCCTCGCGACCAACTTCACCGACGTGTTCCGGCTGATGTGCTTCGTGCAGGGATTCGTCGACCGCACGGTGGACGACATCGGCCGCGTCGAGTTCGTCAGCGACAACTGCCGCATCGTGCGCGACAGCGCCTGACCCGCGGGCGGTCCGCCCGGCGATCAGATCGAACGGCCGGCGCCCTTCCAGTACTCGTCCTTCAGGAGGCGCTTGTAGAGCTTGCCGGTCGGATGGCGGGGGAGCTCTTCGCGGAAGTCGACGGTGCGCGGGCACTTGACGTCGGCCAGCTCGCTGCGACAGAAGGCGATGAGCTCGCGTGACAGCGCCGCCGCCTCGTCGTCGGTGGCCGGCATGGTGACCGGCTGCACGACCGCCTTCACCTCTTCGCCGAAGTCGTCGTTCGGCACGCCGAACACGGCGACGTCGACCACCTTCGGGTGGGTGACCAGCACGTTCTCGGCCTCCTGCGGGTAGATGTTCACCCCGCCGGAGATGATCATGTAGGCCTTGCGGTCGGTGAGGTACAAGAAGTTGTCGTCGTCGAGATAGCCGACGTCGCCGAGCGTGCTCCAGCCCTTCGGGTGTCGCGACGAGGCGGTCTTCTCGGCGTCGTTGTGGTACTCGAACTGGGCGCCGCCCTCGAAGTAGATCGTGCCGCTCTCGTAGTGCGGCACCTCCTCGCCGTCGTCGCCCACGATGTGCACGACGCAGCCGATCGGGGTGCCCACGGTGCCCGGGTGCGCGAGCCACATGTCGCTGTTGCAGTACACGAAGCCGTTGCCCTCGGTGCCGGCGTAGTACTCGTGGATGATCGGGCCGAACCACTCGATCATCTGCTTCTTCACCGGGATCGGGCACGGCGCCGCGGCGTGGATGACGCACTGAAGCGACGACACGTCGTACTTCGCACGCACGTCCTCGGGCAGCTTCAACATGCGGACGAACATCGTGGGCACCACCTGGCTGTGGCTCACGCGGTGCCGGTCGACGAGCACCAGGTACTGCTCGGCGTCGAAGTGCTCCATCGCCACCACGGTGGCGCCCACCGCCTGCGCGCCCATCGAGAAGCGCAGCGGTGCCGCGTGGTACAGCGGCGCGGGGGAGAGGTAGCTGCTGTCGGCGGTGAACCCGAAGAGCATGCCGAGGGTGCCGGCCACACCGGCCGGGGTCTCCTCGAGCGGCGCGTTCGGGAACTCCTTCGTGACGCCCTTCGGCTTGCCCGTCGTGCCCGAGCTGTACAGCATGTCGATGCCGGCGATGCGGGGTGCGGGCAGCGGCGTGGGATCTTGTGCCTCGACCGCGGCCTCGTAGCTCTCGTGGCCGTCGATGGTGCCGTCGATCATGAGTCGCAGTCCGATGTCGGGCGTGTCGGCGACGATCTCGGCGGCCTGGTCGGCCTTGTACTTCGAGGTGATGAAGACCTTGGCGGCGCAGTCGTTGAGGATGTAGCTGAGCTCGTGGCTGGTGAGCCGGCTCGAGCAGGCGGTGTAGACGGCACCTGCGTAGTGGCAGCCCCACAGCACCTCGAAGTAGCGGTCGTGGTTCTCCATGCAGATGCCGACGTGATCGCCCGGCTGCACGCCGGCGTTGCGCAGCACCCGACTCAGCCGGTTGGCCGCGGCGTCGAGCTCGGCGAAGGTCTGCGTGAAGCCCGAGCCACCCATGACGACGGCGAGCTTGTCGGGCGTGGTGGAGAGGTGAGCGCCTGGGTACATGTCGAGGCACCGTACTCGACGGTACGGTGAGGCCATGGATCCGGCCGCCGCCTTCGCGGCGCTCGTGAGCGGGCCGCCGACCGCGCTCCGACTCGACCGCGCGTGTGCGTTGATGGCGGCCGCGTTCACCGGTCGCGACCGCACCGACGAGGTGCGTTCGCGGCTCGACGAGCTGGCCGGCGACGTGGCGGACCGCTCGCTCGCCGGGGTGCTCGCGGTGATGCGCGACCGGCTGCGCGGCAACCGCGACGACTACTACGACCCACGCAACTCCTTCCTCGACGAGGTGCTCGCCCGCGGTCTGGGGCTGCCGATCACGCTGTCGGTGGTGGCGATCGAGGTCGGCCGACGTGCCGGGGTACCGATCGTCGGCATCGGCCTGCCGAGCCACTTCATGGTGCGCGAGGCGTCGCGCGAGGTGTACGGCGACCCCTTCGGCGACGGGGCGATGTACGACCGGTCGGGCGTGGTGGCGGCGTGGCACCGGTTGGTGGGCGAGGGGCACGCATTCGACGAGCTGCACCTCGCGCCGGTGTCGGAGCGGGTGATCCTGATCCGGATGCTCAACAACCTGCGCGGGGTGTACCTCCGCACCCACGACCCGCGGGGCATGTACGCGCTGTCGGTGATGCGCGGCGGGTTCGCCGAGCTGGCGCACGAGGCCGCGGACCACGCCCAGTGGGTCCGCCACCTGAACTGACCGTCCGTTCCGACTTCGGGGCACCAGGGCCGAAGGTCCCCTCGCATCGGGACCTGGGGGCCTGCCAGGCCTGAGACGTTTCGACTCGAATCGTCTCAATCCGCTGGTAGGGGCCGGTGGATGCATGGGAGGTCCACGGTCATGACCGTCACGGAGCCTGCAGCCGCGAGCACTCGCGACTACGACTCGTTGCCGAGCACGTCGCCGCTCGGCGCGCCACTCGATTGGAAGTGGCTCAGGGGTGCCAAGAGCGAGTGGGGGGTGCGGCCGAAGATCGGGCCGCGTGGCCTGACGATGCTCGACATCGCCGTCAACTCGTACGGCGAGGTGCCCGATCATCCGACGCACCGGTCGATGGCACCCCGTGGTGCCGACGTCGACCCCGACACGCCCGACATGGGCTACATCCTCAACAACAAGACCGACGTCTGGGCCGAGAACGTCACCGAGCTGTACGAGGAGGCCGTCGCCCGGCAGTGGAGCGCCACTCGTGACATCCCGTGGAACGAGCTGCCCGACCTGCCCGACGACATCGAGCACGCGATGTGCCAGGTGTGCACCACGCTCACCGAGGTCGAGATGATCGCGGCCGACCTGCCCGCCAAGTGGATGTGGCGGATGAACCACGACTTCATCGAGGCGAAGATGTTCCTCTGCACCCAGATCATGGACGAGGCACGTCACGCCGAAGTGTTCCGGAAGCGGGCGCTCGCCAACGGCGGTGGTCTGCTCATGTCCCGCGGTTCGAGCGAGGGCCTGCTCCGGACGATCCTCGAGGCGAAGACCTACCACCAGGCCACGGCGCTGATGCACCTGCTCGGCGAGGGATTCATCCTCGACATCTTCCGGATGGGCGAGTTGATCGCCCCGTCGCCGGTCGAGAAGCGGATGTTCCGCATGGCGATGCAGGACGAGGCGCGCCACGTCGCCTACGGCACGATGCACATCCGCTACGCGATCGAGCACGACCCCGACATCGCCGAGGAGATCCACGAGGCGCTCGACCACGGCGAGGTGGTGCTCACCCAGTTCGGCACCAACCAGGACTTCGGAACGGCGCTCGCGGTGCTGCTCGGCGGTGGCGTCGACCATGTCGAGAGCAAGGGCTTCGCCCTGCAGGCCGAGATGCAGCGCAAGCAGTTCACGTCGTACCTGGCCCGTTGCGAGCGGGCGGGCATCAGCCGGCTCGAGCGCACGAAGCTGCCGCTCGACCTGCTCGGCATCGATCCCGCCACCGTGCTGGCGAACTGACGGACCGGGAGACGAACGAACATGGACATCACCGACATCTCGCTCTACCGGGCGATGGCGGACGAGCTGAACGCTCATCCGGAGAAGTTCACCGTGCTCGGCGAGTGCGACATGGTGCTGGCATTGGTCATGCGCAGGCCGGAGGGAGCGAGCGGGTCCGACTTCGCCGTACGGCTCCGCTTCGAGGGCCTGCGCTGCGAGGGGGCCGACGAGGTGGACGCGAGCGAGGCACCCCTCGCCGACTTCTACCTCGACGGTCCGCTCGCGAAGTGGCAGGCGATGTTCGACGACATCGTCGCCCACGGTGCGGCCAGCGGCCGGCAGACGATCAACAGCCTCGCGCTGTTGGCCACCTCGACCGACGACGTGCGGCTGCGCGGTGACGACCCGATGGGCACCGACAAGTTCAGCCGCTTCAACCAGACCCTGCAGGAATACCTCGACGGTGCGGCCCGCGTGGCCGTCTCGGCGTGAGCACAAGGAGACCTCGATGAACGCACCGACCTGTCCGAACTGCGGCGCCCCGATCACGCGCGTCGTCGACGTGCCGTACGGCTGGTGGGAGTGGGACAAGGCCACCGGCTCGTACCGGATGTGCACCGCCGCCACCCGTGTCGACGTCGCACCCTGGGTGCACGTCGACTGCATGGGTGAGCTGCGCCACTTCCATCCGCAGAACCCGGTCACCGACACGACCGCGGCCACCGCGGGCTGAGGCGGCCGGTCCATGAGCTTCCAGGTCCTGCAGGATCGCTGCATCGGCTGCGGTGCGTGCGACTTCTCGTGTCCCACCAACGCGCTCACCAAGACGGACTCGTTCCTCGGCCTGTTCGAGATCGACCCGTTCACGTGCGACGACTGCGGGATCTGCGTCGGCAAGTGCCCGGAGCGAGCGATCGTGAGCGACGCAGCCTGGCCGGTCTGTCACGGCCACGGCTGCCCGCTCACCTCGAACCGGCTGGCCGAGGTGCAGTGCTCGATCTGGCAGCAGCGCTGCCCGACGTGCGGCACCACGATGTGGAGCACGAACGGCAGCGAGTTCAGCTGCCCGAAGTGCGACGACGGCCGCAAGGTCAGCTGCCCGAAGACCCGCATGCTCGAGCACGAGCACGCACGCTGAGCGCTCGTCGCACCCGCTCCGGACGTCCCTGACCGGGCGGCCTGCCGCTCATCGCTCGTCGAGCACCTCGACGAGCCGTCTCGCGAACTCGTCCGGCCGGCCCATCTGGCCGAACTCGCCGCCGAGGAAGCCGTCGTGACCTCCCGGGAAGACCGTGACGTCGCACCCGAGTGCCGTCGCCAGCGCGTGTGCGGCGCGCCCGGCCACCGGGCCGTCGTCGGGACCGCCGCTCTCCTCGCCGACGCCCACGACGATGCGGCACCTCGCGGCGCGCAGCGCTGCGAGGTCGGGGATCTGCGTCACGCCTCCACCCCGGATGTTGGCCATGAGCGGGTCGTCACGTGTCCCGTCGTCGTCGGTCGGGAACCCGAACATCGCCGGATCGGGCCCCGGGACGTCGCCCGCGATCGGACCGAGGTGCATGACGAGTCCCATGAACCGGCCCATCGCCGGTCCGGCGCCCTCACGGTCGTAGGTGGCGATCATGGCGTCGCACAACGCGCCGATCGCCGCGGCATCAGGCAGCAGCGCGGCGACCGGAGGTTCGTGGGCGACGAGGATCCGGACGTCGTCGGGGTGGGCCGCCACCAACGCGAGCGCGTTGAGTGCCCCGCCCGATGAGGCGAAGGCGTCGACGGGGCCCACACCGAGGTCGGTGATCACGGCGTGCAGGTCGGCGGCGTGCTCGTCGACGCGCACCGCTGCCGTCGGGTCGGCACGCACGCTGCGGCCGGTGTTGCGCGAATCGACGAGCACGAGCACGCGTCCGGGCAGTCGCGCGGCGAGGCTGCCGAAGCCCGTGCGGTCCATCGGCGAACCGAACAGCATCAACGGGGGTCGTTCGGCGGTGACGCTCGCCAGATCGCCGATGACGCAGGAGGCGATGGTGGCGCCGGGCACGTCGATGGTCCGCTCGCGACCCGGCGACAGGTCGGCCGTCCGGTCGGGGGTCGGCTCGGGCGCTCGGTGGTGTTCCGTCATGGCCGTCTCGACGGATGAGCGCCCGGATCCTCATCGGTCCGCTGGGAAGCGCATGTTCGGCAGCGCTGGGATAGCTTCTCGCCCGTGCTGATCGGGCGCGATGTCGAGCTGGACCTGGTCACGTCGGCGCTCGCGGCTCGCCGATCCGTGGTGGCCGTCGGCTGCCTGGGAGCGGGTCGGAGTTCGTTCGCACGAGCCGTGGCCGACGCCCATGGGGTACCCGTCCTGACGCCCACGGCGTCGATGTCGGACGTGCCCTTCGCCGTGGTCGCCGATCGGGCCGTCGGACGCGACACCACCGAACGCCTCGCCGCGGTGGCTCAGTGGCTGTCGTCGATGCCGCTGGTGGTCGTCGACGACGCCCACCTGCTCGACCCGCAGACGTCGATGTCCGTGCACCTCGCGGCGCGCTCGGTGCCCGTGCTCGCCACCGTCCTCGAACATGCCCCGGTCGACGACGCGATCACCGACCTCTGGCGCCGGGGAGGCACGCGCGTCGAACTCGCACCGCTCGACGCCGCCGACGCCGATCGACTCCTCGCGCACCAGGTGGGCCACGAGCTCGACCCGTGGGCGAAGCTCCACGCGGCGGGGCTGTGCGGTGGGTTGCCCGGTGTGATCGTCGCCGTCGCCGACGGCGTGCGCGCGCTGGCGACCAGCGACGTCCACCAGGTGGCCGAGCTGGCGCCGCTCGCCTCGCTGGGCGAGCGCTGCCGATCGGCGTTGGCCACGCCGGTGGTCGAGGCGCTGGCGCTGCTCGGCGTGGTGCGCGACTGCGCCGAGCACGAGTTCGAACGGTGCTGCGGTCACGGCACCCTCACCGCCTGCGGCGCGCTCGTCACGGTCGACGGGTCGGGCCGCGTTCGACCGCGCTCGACGCACCTGGCCCTCGCCGCATCCGGAGCCGTCGCGCCCGACCGACTCGTCCGCCTGCTCGGCGACATCGACGTCGCGCACGTCGGCCACCTCGGTCGGATCGCGGTGCTCGACGCTCGCCGCGAGCCGGTTGCTCCCAGCGATCTGCTGGCCGGCGCGCTCGAGGCGGCGCACGCACACCGGACGTCCCTGGCGGTCCGACTGCTCGAACGCGCGGCCGAAGCCGATCCCGGCGACCTGCTGCTCGCCACCGCCCGCGTCGGCGCGCTGCTCGACCGGCCCGAACACGTCGAGGTCGCCGCGGCCCGATCCGACGCGGTTCCGCTCCGACCGGACCAGCGCGTCGCGCTGGCGGCGCTCGCGGCCACCGTCGCCGCCGGGCGTCCCGACTCGACACCCGGGACGGTGATGGCAGCCATCGATCGCCTCGACACCGACCCGGCCGCGGCCAGCCTGCTCGAGGCGCAGCGGATCGCGTTGTTGTACGAGCTCGGTCGCTTCGACGAGGCGATCGCCCGGCGGCGTGCCCTCGGCGACACGCCGGGCCGGGCCGTCAGGATGCAGGTCTTCATCGCCGAGGCGGGCTACCGGATGGCGATCGGCGACACCACCTGGGTGCGCGAACAGGCCGTCACCCATCTCGCGAACGGCATGGCGCTCGGCCCCGAGGCCGTCCGGCCGGTGATCGCCGCGTTGCTGGTGGCGCTGATCTTCGAGTTCCAGTTCGACGAGGCCGAGCGCATCCTCGACATGGGCGACGCGGTGCTCGGCCGCTCGAACCCGGAGCAGCGGGTGATGATGCTCGCCGCACGAGCGGCACTCGAGACGAACCGCAGCCGCACACGCAGCGCCGAACGCATCGTGCTCGAGGCCGTGGCGCTCGCCCGTGCTGCGCAGTGGTTCGACCTGCTCCCGATCCTCGGAGCGCTCGGCGTCCACGCCTGCACGACCGGCGGTCACACCGAGCGGCTGTCGGAGCACCTCGAACGCGCTCGGCTGCCGAGCCGGACCATGCCGGGCGTGAGCACGCTGCTCTCGCCCGGCGCCGAGGGCGCCGCGGCGATGGCCCGTGGCGACCAGAAGCGCGCCGTGTCGCACGCCCTGGTCGCTGCGCAGCAGGCCCGAACCCTGGGTCTGCCGGGCGCCGAGGTGTTGCACCTCGCGGGTGCCGTTCGCTTCGGTGCCACGTCGAGCCTGCGCGCCGCCCACGTGGTCCGTGTCCGCAACGGCTTCACGAGCCCTGTCCTGCGGGTGCTGGCCGATCGGATCGTGGCCACCGAGCGTGCCGATCCGTTCGGGCTCATGGAGGCCGGGGAGTTCTACGCCGCTCGTGACAACGCGCTCGAGGCCACCGAGTGCGCGCTGCAGGCGGCCGCCGCGGCCCGCCAAGGGGGACGCGACGACCTGGCGACCGAGTGCGATCTGCGTGCGCTCGAGTGGGAGGCGCGACTCGACGGCCTCGTGTCGCCGCTGATGGCGCTGCTGCGTGGTGGCGGCGGCCGGTTCCAGCTCACCCGGCGCGAGCGCGACGTCGTCGAGTTGGCGATGCAGGGCCTGTCGAACCGTGAGATCGCGGAGCGCACCTTCACCAGCGTGCGCACCGTCGAGGGGCATCTCATGCGCGCCTACGCCAAGCTCGGGGTGAGCGGCCGTGAGGGTCTGCGACGCGGCGGGGTGGCCTGACCGGGCGACCTGACCGGGCGACCTGACCGCGCGACCTGACCGGGCGGCTCAGGCGACGAGGCCGGCGTCGAGCGCCAGCAGCGTCAGCTGCACGCGCGAGGTCACACCGAGCTTGCGGTAGGCCGCTGCGATCTGCGACTCGACGGTGCGTCTCGACACCACGAGCAGCGACGCGATCTCGGGGTTCGACCGGCCGGTCGCCACGAGCGCGACGACCCGACGCTCGGCGGGGGTGAGCAGGCCGAGGTGTTCGACATCGGGCGGCTCGGCAGCGGCGGCGAACCCGACGGTGCTCGACACGACCGTACCCACCGGACCGTCCACCGGCACCCGCTCGGGAGCGACCAGCGCGGCGTGTGACACCTCGGCCACGAACCTCGCGAGCTGTCGGATCCGCACGATCGTGGCCGCCACGCCGGCGCCGGCACCGATCGCTGCGTGCGGCGGCAGGAGACCCACCTCGGCACCGAGCTCGAGCAGGATGGTGCGGGTGATCCGGTCGAGGTCGCCGCCGGCGACCACGACGCGCTCGTCGTTCAGCCCGAGCCGACCCAGCTCGAGGTCGAGGTCCGCGAGCACCCCGCTGGCATCGTCGGGGTCGGCGTGGATGCGGGTGAGCAGGTCGCGGAGCGCCGTCGTCACGGTGGCGTTCGTCATGTGGCCAGCGTGGAGCTCGGCGGCGCCGTGGGCACGCGTGGTGCCCCGCGCGACTCGGCGGCGGTGGCGCGGCTCGTCCTGCCGCGAAATCGCGTGGTCGACCACGCGTGACCGCCAGACTGGGTGGGTGATCGATCCCGTCCTCAAGCGCAGCCTCGGCCAGATGATCAAGGGTGTCGAGGTGGTCGGTGCGCACCACGACGGCGTCACGCGAGCCTTCACGAGCCATTGGGTCACCCAGGTGAGCTTCGAGGAGCCGATCGTGATGTCGAGCGTGTCGCCCAAGCACGACACCTATCCGTTGATGGTGGCCAGCGGCCGGTTCTCGGTGTCGATCCTGGCGGGCGACCAGGTGGACATCGGCCAGTACTTCAGCTACCCGGGCCGGAAGTTCCGGTACCTGGCCGACGAGTACCTGGACGAGCTGCCCGACACCCGGCTGCCGGTCGTGCGCAACTGCATCGCGTGGCTGCGGTGCGAGATCTTCCAGCAGCTCACGATGCACGACCACGAGTTGCTCTTCGCTCGGGTGGTCGAGGTGGGGCCGGGGCGGCTGAAGGAGCCGCCGCTGCTGTACTCGAGCCGGCTCGGGTGGCGGATCACCGGCGACAAGGCGCGCGAGCCCGGTGTGAGCATCCGCGACGCGCTGTTGGCCCGGTTGGCGGCGGCCGGGTTCGACGACGCCGACACCGGATCGGACGACGGCGCCGACGAGTGACGTTCAGAGGTCGGACTGCGCGTGCGGCTCGTCCTGACAGCGGGCGAGCAGGTGGTCGCGGGCCTCGACGTACGCGTCCCACGTGGCGTCGCTCTCGCCGGTGTCGGTGACGTAGTCGACGAACGCGGCGTCGTCGACCAGGCGACGTGCGGCACAGCGGGTGACCCGACGGCTGAGGTCCGGCCGCGTGTCGAGCAGATCGGTGACGAACTGGTTCTCGAACACGATCGACCACGACGGCGTCATCACCGGCATCGTCGGGACGGCGGGACCGGAACGGTCGCACGACGTGAACGACACCACGGGCTTGCCGTCGATGCGGTCGATGGTCGGCTCGGCGTCGGTGCCGGCTGCGTCGGCCCAGTCGTCGACGGTCGTGGCCAGCCGGTCGGCCGCGGCGTCGGTGTCGACGCGCAGCGCGACGGTGGCGCACGTGCGGTCGTCGCTGTCGTGCACGACGATCGCACCGTCGCGCCACCCGTCGAGTGCCCGCCGGGTCTGTTGCCAGGGCAGCCAGGTGTCGAACAGCACGAGCGCCTCGAACAGGCCGAACGGCCGCGACGGCACCACCACGTCGGCGCCGGCCGGGGCGTCGATCTCGAGCTCGGGCAGGAAGCCCACCGGGCGCGGGTCGAGGTACTGCCACGGATCGACGAGACCCTCGTCGGCGGGCGGAGTGCGGATCGCGTCGTCGACCGCGGCCGTGCCGCCGTCGGCCTCGACGACGGCGAGGAACGACGGCCCCACCACGTAGGGCTCGACCTGCAGCTCACCGAGCGTCCACGGCAGCGCGTCGGCGGTGTCGGTCCCGCCGGTCCCGCCGGTCCCGCCGGTGTCGTCGGTGTCGTCGGTGTCGTCGCCGAAATACAGCTCGGCCTCGACCGCAGCCCGGTCGTCGGCGTCGAGCGTGGCCACGTAGCGGTCCTCGATCCGCATCGCGTCGCCCTCGATCAAGGCGAGCGAGTTCGCGCCGTTGAACGCGCTCACCTCGAAGTGCTGCGCCTGCAGCGCATGCGTGAGCTCGTGCACCAACACCGTGCGCACCGCGGGCGTCAGCTGGTCGCCACGCACCTTGATGCCGACCCCGTCGAAGTAGCCGAGCACCAGTGAGGCGCCGGTCTCCGTGGCGGCGCCGGGGTCGTAGTCGTCCGCGAGGCCGAGCACGTGGTAGAGCGCCGTCGACGTGTCGTCGTTCTCGTACGCCGGATCGAACCCGCCGAGGGTGTCGTCGAACGCGTCGGTCGCCAGGAACTCGATCTCGACCGGGTGGTCGAACTCGAGTTCGCGGGTGCGTTCCACGAACGCCACCAGGTCGGACACGCGGTCGTCCCAGTGGCTCGGGTAGGGGTCGGCGGGCGCGCGCTCCACGTTCAGCGCCAGCACGACGAGGACGAGCACGACGGGGATCGCGATCCGGGCGGCGCGCAGCAGCCGTCCGGCCCCGGCCCCGGGGTGACCGACCGACGGCGGCGCGTACGAACGCAGCAGCGGATCGTGCCGCGCCGCGCCGGGATCGGGCGGCGGCCACGGGTTCGCCTCCCAGCTCATCCGAGCACCGTCACGCGAGCCATCCTGCCGGCGCGCACGTGCGGGTTCCGCCTCGTCCCATGTCCTGACATCGGTCAGCGGGACGCCCGGGTTGAGTCGGGCCGTGACGACGACGCAGCGGCGCCGGCCCGGCCGTAGGCTCGCCGGGGTGACCACCTTGTCCGCCGGTCGGCCGCTCGAGCCCGCACACCACACGGTGGCGCGGCACAGCACCGTGATCACCGACCCCGAGCGCGACGGGCGGATGCTCGGTGTCGACATCTGGTACCCCGCACGCGAGCCGGCCGACGACGACCTGGCGGCGCGACGGCCATCGCGGTACGAGCTGTTCCCCGGGGTGGCGTTCGACGCGGCCGGTGCGCTCCACGACCTGCCCGCCCTGCCCGGCGCCTTCCCCCTGATCGTGTTCAGCCACGGCCGAACGGGCATGCGGTTCGCCTACTCGCTCGTGTGCGAGGCGCTGGCCGCTCGAGGGGCGATCGTCGTCTCGAGCGACCACCCGGGCGACGTGCTCACCGACTGGCTGCTCGGCACGTTCGCCGACGACCGCACCAACGAGGTGAACCGGGTGGCCGACGCGCACCTGCTGTTGCGTGCGTTCACCCACGGTCATCCCTCGATCGGCGTCGGGGTGCTGAACGCGGTCGATCGGGACCGGATCGTGCTGATGGGCCACTCGTACGGCGCGTACACCGCGCTCGCCACCGCTGCCGGGGCCCGTGGCGTGCCCGCACATGAGCGGGTGAAGGCGTTGGTGTGCTTCCAGCCGTACACCCGCACGACGAGCGACGGCCTGCTCGGGCGGGTGACGGTGCCGTCCTTGCTGGTGGTGTCGGGCAGCGATCGCGTCACGCCGGCCTCGAGCGATGCCGATCGACCATGGGCGCTGCTGCGCGGCACGCCGACGTGGCGGCTCGACCTCGACGGCGCCGGGCACCAGGCGATCAGCGACATCGCCCTCTACGCCGAATTGGCCGAGCACGTGCCGGGCCTGCCCGACATCGTGCGGCAGTACCTGACGGCCAGCAGGGCCGACGCCGGGGGAGCCGGGGGACGCAGCTGGCGCGAGCTCATGCGCCTGCAGGTGCAGGCCGCGTGGGCGTTCCTCGACGTCGTGCTCGACCTCGACCCTGAGCGGGGGCTCGGCGTGGTGGCCGAGCTCGAGGCGGCGCGGACGGTGCACCTGCGTCGTCGGTGACCGTGTGACACCCGGCGTGACGGCCGGTTGGAGGGCGGTTGCGCCGGGCCGGTAGCGTGCGCGCACCGCACGACCACGGCACGACAGGGGAGTCACCAGCCATGACCGTCACCGAAACGCTCACCGCCGACGAACAGCGCGTCAGCGATCTCGTCGATCGCCTGCTGGCGGAGTTCCCGCCGAAGAGCACCACGCCCACCGAGTTCCTCGGCGCCCAGTTCGACCTGGGTCTGGCGTGGGTGCACTTCCCCGAGGGTCACGGCGGCCTCGGGCTGAACCCGAAGCTGCAGAAGCTCATCAACGAGCGGATCTACGCCCAGGGCGCTCCGAACCCGATGTACCGCAACCCGATCGGTCACGGCATGACCGGCCCGACCGTGGTGGTGTGGGGCAGCGAGGAGCAGAAGCAGCGCTACCTGCGACCGCTGTTCACCGGCGAAGAGGTGTGGTGCCAGCTGTTCAGCGAGCCGGGCTCGGGCTCGGACTTCGCCGGCCTGTCGTCGAAGGGCGTGCGCGACGGCGACGAGTGGATCGTCAACGGCCAGAAGGTGTGGACCACCCTCGCCCACCTGTCGCGCTGGGGCCTGCTCGTGGTGCGCACCGAGCCCGAGGCCGTGAAGCACGCAGGCCTCACCGCCTTCGTGGTCGACATGCAGGCGCCCGGCGTCGAGGTGCGGCCGCTGCGCCAGATGACCGGTGAGGCCGAGTTCAACGAGGTCTACTTCACCGACGTCCGGATCCCGAACAGCGAGATGCTCGGCAACCCCGGCGACGGCTGGCGCGTCTCGCTCACCACGCTGATGAACGAGCGCGTGTCGATCGGTGGTGCGATCCCGCAGAAGGGGTCGGGCACGATCTCGGCGCTCACGGGCGTGTGGAAGGACCTGCCCGCCGAGCGCAAGGACGCGGCGAGCCTCGACGAGGTGATGAAGCTCTGGAGTCGGGCCGAGGTGCTGCGGCTCACCAACATCCGGGCCAACCAGAACCGCAAGATGGGCGATCCGGGCCCGGAAGGCTCGATCGGCAAGATGGCGTCGGCCAACCTGAACAAGGACATCTACGCGAAGGTGATGGACCTGTTGGGCGCCGACGGCATGTTGTACGGCAGCTACGAGATGGTGCGCCCCGAGACCGCGATGGGCTTCGACACGCTGCAGAAGGCGTTCCTGCGCAGCCGCGCCAACTCGATCGAGGGCGGCACCACCGAGGTGATGCTCAACATCCTGGGCGAGCGCGTGCTCGGCCTGCCCGGCGACGTGCGCGTCGACCGTGACGTGCCCTGGAGCCAGGTGCCCCGCAACTGACGTCCTCCCGGTCGGCCCCACGGGGCAGACGGGCGAGCGATCGGAGTCACGGCCGGCGGGAGACCGCCGGCCGTGTCGCGTCCCGGCCCGTGTCGAGCTGTGTCGGGCCGTGTCGGCCGTGTCGGGCCGTGTCGGGCCGTGTCGGGCGTGGTGTCGGGCCGTGTCAGGCCGTGAGGGGCGTGGTGTCAAGCCCGCTCGACGGTGAGCTGGTAGGTGCCCTGGCCGAACGAGTCGCCGACGATGATCCGGTGCACGCCCGCGGTGGTGGCGGTGAAGGTGCCCTGCGCGTCGAGGCCGAGGAAGCCGAGATCGGCGTCGTCGACGTTGAAGGTGGTCGGGCCGGGCGTCTCGCCGGGGCCGATGATCGCGATGTTGGGGTCGCCGAGCGTGGAGGTCGCGGTGACGACGACCTCGTCACCGGCGGCGAGGTCGATCAGGTACACGTCCTGGTACTCCAGCGGTTCGAGGAGACCGTCGACCACGCCGCCGATCGCGATGGTTTCCCCGTCGTCGGTATCGGACCACAGCGCGAGCGGCTCGTTCGAGGTGACGCCGACCTCGAACGGTTCGTCGACGCTGATCCGGGCGAGCGTGATGGCCGCCGTCATCGGCGACGGCAGGTCGAAGCTGTAGGTGCCGCTCAGGTCGGGTCGGAGGATCAGCTCGTCGGGGATCTGCTCCTGCACTACGGCCAGATCGACCCCGGCCTGTTCGGCGGCGAGCGGCAGCGCGTTCTCGGACAGGTACGTGGTGCCGTCGTCGAGGGTGACGACGACGGCGACGTCGATGGCGACCTCGGGGGCGATGCCCAGCTGGACGGTACGGGTCGGGCCCTCGAGCGTGGCGATCACGTCGAGGTGGCCGCCGAGGATCGTGCCGTCGACGGTGACGCTGCCCTCGGTGACGCCCTCGTTCGGGTACGGCACCCAGTCGTCGCCACCGTCCATGAGGTCGGGGAGCCGTTCGAGCGCGCTGTCGAGTGACAACCCGAGCGCGAATGCCTCGTCGACCGACATGCCCGAGATCGCGACGACGCGTCCGCTCGCGTCGGCCAACGCTCCACCGGACTGCCCGCCGGCGATGTCGGCGTCGGTCTGCACGAACGACAACCCGTCGTCGGCGGTGCGCAGCTTGCTGACGATGCCCTCGGAGATGGTGGGTGTCGGCTCGTCCTCGTGCTCGCTCGGGAAGCCGATCAGGTACACCGCGTCGCCACCCGACATCCCGTCGATCGAGCCGGTCGGTGCGGCGGGCAGGTCGACGTCGAGCGGGCCGAGCAGGGCGAGGTCGGCGGCGAAGTCGACGGCCACGACCGGGACGTCCTCGATCGCCGGCGACGCGGGCGGCGAGACGTCGACCCGATCGAACGGTGTGACGACGTGGGCGTTGGTGAGCACGTACCCACCCTCGAGGACGATGCCGGTGCCGGCCGCCCAGTCGGTCTCGAGGTACACCACCGACGGCCCGACCGCGTCGAGCACGCCGCTGGCGTCGAGCTCGCCGTCCGATGCCGGCGCCGAGGTGGCCGTCCCGGTCCCGTCGGTGGTGGCGGTGGTGTCGGTCGTCGACTCGGTGCTGTCGATCGGATCGGTCGTCGCGGTGTCGACGGTGCCGGAGGACGACGCCGGGACGGTGCTGTCGGAGGTGGCGTCGTCTCCGCTGCCGGAGCACGCGGCGACGACGGAGGACAGGACGAGCAGGGAGACGGCGACCGTACGGCGGGGGATGATCACACGGTCGACTGTAACGAGAACCGATCGAGAACGAGATGGGCCGGACGACCCGTCGGGCTCAGTGGCCGGTGCGCAGGAGGATGCCGAGAAACAGCGCCGCCACGCTGGCGAGCGCGCCGATGGCGCCGCCGAGTGCGAGCGCGAGCTTGCTCGTGCCGATCGAGTGCACCGCCACCGCGGCGGCCGCGATCATCGCCAGCGCGACCTTGGCGAACACGGTGGCCTGGTAGGCGGTCGAGGTGTCGGTGATGTCGATCTCGACCAGATTCCAGATGCCGGTGATCACCAGCACGGCGAACGCCGGCCACGCCACCTTGGCGAAGGCTCGGGCCACCGCCTTGGTGGTGTCGGGGGCCTGGCGTCGTAACACCGGCACCACGCCCGCGAGGGCGAACTGCCCGCCGACCCAGATGGTCGCTGCCATGACGTGCAGGAACAGTCGGACGGTCGAAGCGGTGGGGGACAGCACGCCGCCACCGTACCGGCCGGGGCCGAGGCGTCTTCAGTTGTCAAGGTGCCGTCGGTGCGCGTGGCCGTGCCTTCCCGCCGTCGTGGTCCGGGAGTGCGCACCTGTGTTCGGGGCGGGTCAGGCCCACTGCTCGGCGGGTGGGCCGGTGGTCATGATCACCTGCCCGTGGCGTCGGATCGTGAGCGACCGGTCCGGGTGCATCTCGACCATCCAGCGTTCGGCGTGCAGCCGGTCGTGGTGATGCCGACACAACGGCACCAGATTCCCGATGTCGGTGAGTCCGCCGTGTTCCCAGAACTCGAGGTGATGTGCCTCGGTCGCAGCGACATGCCTTTCGCACCCCGGGATCACACAGCGGCGATACATCGCCCGCAGCGACCGGCGTTGCCGTGGTGACACCGTGCGCCGGGACCGGCCGTGGTCGAGGCTGACCGGGCGGGCGAGCGAGTCCCAGATCGACCGGTACTCGTCGACCGGGGCGCCCTGGCGGATCACGATCCCGTTCGTGTCGATCACGACCGGCACGAACCTCGCCCGGCCGAGGATCGCCCTGAGCGTCTCGAGTGGGACCTCGAGCCCGTCACCGCACTCGACCCGCGACCGTGCGTGTGGGCCGTGTTCGTAGGTGTGCTGGTCGATCACGATGATCGCTTCCGGATCACCCACGGCCGACCCGTGGCCGTTCAACAGGTTCGCGACCGCACGAGCCCGCAACCAGTCCTGCGCCAACAACGGATCAGCCGGGCAGCCCTCCGGGCGTTCACCGTGGAAGACACGTTCGAGCTCGTCGATCAGGCGTTGCTGCAACCCGATCGCGGTCTCAGGGTCGAACCGGCCCGACAGACACCACATCCCCGTCTTGCGATCCGTCCACCACCTCGCACCCGACTCGGTCTTCTGACGTTCCAGCCGGCCCCGACCGTCGTCGCCCTCGATCCGGCGCGACTCGGCCCGCAACCGGTCACGGAACCGGTCGATCGTCCACGACCCCGCCACCGTCTCCGCCACGAGCGCCGCCTCCAACCCGGCGAACTCGGCACGGAACTGTTCGGGCAACAACCCGAGCGCCCCCTGGAAGGCATCCAGGAACTCACCCGACAACTCACCGCGCTCCACAGCGTCACGGATGCTCCCGAACGCCACTGCCGCACGCGCACGCTTCGCCGCCGCGGCAGCGGCACGAGCCGGCCGACACGTCGCCGCAGCGTTCACACGCTCCGGATCGAGCATCGGGTCAATATTCGAGG
>WBZM01001944.1_pt1 | contig 18733 bp, 11 predicted proteins | sample 5204271 | NCBI WGS metagenome assembly WBZM01 (sample SAMN12344346, study PRJNA552823) | activated sludge metagenome | biome: Activated sludge suspended growth; feature: Nitrification reactor; material: Wastewater; isolation source: activated sludge from nitrification reactor of wastewater...
CGGCGAGGTGATCGGTCAGGCGCTCGCACAGGCCGACGAGGTTGTGCGGGAAATACCCGAAGGCCGTGGTACGACGCAGCACGGTCACGTTCTTCATGCCCGCGAGACTCGCCTCCGCCTGCGCGATCCACGTCGCCGCATCGATGCCGTCGATCGTCGCCGCGGGTTCGTCGAGCAGCGACCCGCCGAGGCCGGGCTGTTCGTCGCAGAGCACGACGCGCGCCCCGGTCCTGCCGGCCGCCTGCGCGGCCGCCAGGCCGGCGGGGCCCGCGCCGACCACCAGCACGTCGCAGTGGGCGAAGCGCTGCGCATACCGGTCCGGGTCGGCGGCCTCCGGGGCGACGCCGAGCCCCGCCGAAGCCCGGATGACCGGCTCGTAGAGCCGGTGCCAGGCCCGGCGCGGCCACATGAACGTCTTGTAATAGAAGGCCGACGGGATCAGCGGCGCCACCAGGTCGTTGACCGCGTTCAGGTCGAACCGGAGGCTCGGCCAGCGGTTCTGGCTCTCAGCCACGAGGCCATCGTAGATCTCGATCTCCGTGGCCCGCACGTTCGGCGTGCGGCGCGCGCCGTCGCGGATCAGGGCCACCAGCGCGCCGGGTTCCTCGGAGCCCGCCGACAGCACGCCCCGCGGCCGGTGGTACTTGAACGAGCGACCGAGCACCCGCACGCCGTTGGCCAGCAGGGCCGAGGCGAGCGTGTCGCCGGCGAACCCGGTGTACGCCTTGCCGTCGAAGGTGAACCGGATTTCCCGGCGCCGGTCGATGCGGCCGCCCTGTGCGAGTCGCCGGCCGCTCACTTCGCGCCTCCGGCCGGCAACGAGGGCATCGGCTCGCCCACCTTGTAGGTGGCGATGAAATGATCGGTCGTCGTGTCCCGCAGCGCGTTGAAGAACCGGGCGCAGCCGCGCACGTGTCGCCAGCGCTCCGCATGCACGCCGCGCGTATTGGTGCGCAGGTACAGGTACGCACCCCAGTCGTCGTCGTTGACCCGAGACGGATCGGCCGGCCGCGCGAGGTGCGCCTGGCCTCCGTAGGCGAATTCGAGTTCGGGACGCGGGCCGCAGTAGGGACAGTGGATCAGGAGCATGGCCGGGCCTCAGTGCGCCACCGCCGCCGCGGCCGCCTCGTCGATCAAGAGGCCGTCGCGGAACCGCTCGATGGTGAACGGCGCGTTGATCGGGTGCGGCGCGTCGTTGGCCATGGTCCACGCGAGCAGGTGGCCGGCGCCGGGCGTGGCCTTGAATCCGCCCGTGCCCCAGCCGCAGTTCACGTACAGCCCCGGCACCGGCGTCTTGGCGATGATCGGCGAGCGATCCGGCGTCACGTCCACGATGCCGCCCCAGTTGCGCAGCATGCGCATGCGCCGGAACATCGGGAACAGCTCGCAGATCGCCGCGAGCGTGTGCGAATTGACGTGCAGCGCGCCGCGCTGCGTGTAGCTCGTGTAGGCGTCGGTGCCCGCGCCGATCACCAGGTCGCCCTTGTCGGACTGGCTGATGTAGGCGTGCACGGAGTTGGACATCACGACGCAGGGGAACGCGGGCTTCACCGGCTCCGAAACCAGCGCCTGCAGCGGGAAGCTCTCGAGCGGCAGCCTGATGCCGGCGAGCCCGAGCACCACGCTGGTGTTGCCCGCCGCAGAGACGCCGACCCGGCCGCACCGGATCGTGCCGCGCGTGGTCTCGAGCGCCTCCACGGCGCCGCGTCCGTCACGGCGGATGCCGGTGACCTCGCAGTTCTCGACGATGTCGACGCCGAGGGCATCGGCCGCGCGCGCGTAGCCCCAGGCCACGGCATCGTGGCGGGCCGTGCCGCCGCGCCGCTGCAGGGCCGCGCCGACGACCGGGTAGCGGATGTCCGGCGAAATGTTCAGCGGCGGGCAGTAGGCTTTCGCCTCCTCCGCCGTCAGCCACTCGTTGTCCACGCCGTTGCAGCGGTTGGCGTGGATGTGCCGCTTCAGCACCTGCACGTCGTGCACGCTGTGCGCCAGCATCATCACGCCGCGCGGCGAGTACATGACGTTGTAGTTGAGGACCTGCGAGAGGTCCTCCCAGAGCTTCACCGCGTGGTCGTACAGCTGCGCGCTGGCATCGAACAGGTAATTCGAGCGGATGATGGTCGTGTTGCGACCCGTGTTGCCGCCGCCGACCCAGCCCTTCTCGAGCACCGCCGTGCGCGTGATGCCGTGTTCCGCCGCGAGGTAGTACGCGGCCGCGAGGCCGTGCCCCCCGCCGCCGACGATTACGGCGTCGTACTCGGCCTGCGGCGCGACGCGCCGCCACTGCGGCGTCCAGCCCTGCTGGCCGCCGAACGCTTCCTTCAGGAGCCGGAAGCCGGAAAACCTCGCCATCAGGCCCTCAGGTCGGCATTCGACGGATCGTAGGGGGAATCGACCAGTACGGTGGCCTTCCTGCGCTCGCCGAGCACCTCGATCTCGAGCTCGGTGCCGACGGCGGAGCAACCCGGCTTCACGTAACCGATCACCAGGCTCTTCTTCAGGCAGTGCCCGTAGTAGCCCGACGTGGCGCGCCCGATCATCCTGCCGGACTCGTCGAACAACGGCTCGTTGCCGAGCGGGTCGGCATCCGTCACGCCGTGCACCTCGAGGGTCACGAAGTCGTGCGGCACGCCGGCCGCCAGCTGCTTCTCGAGCGCCTCGCGCCCGGTGAACGGCCCCTTGTCCATGCGCACGAAGCGCTTGAGGCCTGCCTCGAACGGCGTGTAGTCGCGCGTGAGGTCGCTGCCCCACATGCGGTACGACTTCTCCATGCGCAGCGATTCCATCGCGCGCATGCCCGCCATGCCGATGCCGTACTCGGCGCCGGCGGCGAAGATCTGCTCGAACAGCCCGTTCGCGTACTCGATCGGGAAGTGCAGCTCCCAGCCGAGCGCGCCCACGAAGTTCACGCGCAGCGCGTAGACGTCGGTGGCGAGGCCGGCCTCGATCACCTGGCTCGTGAGCCAGGGGAACGACGCGTTGTCGAGCGGCGTATCCGTCAGCCTGGCCATCACGTCGCGGGCACGCGGGCCGGCGATCACGAAGCAGCCGCGTGCGCCGGTGATGTTGCGCAGCGAGACCGAGCCGTCCTTCGGCAGGCGCTTGTGCAGGAAGTCACTGTCGTAACGCTCGGCGGCGCCGGCGCTGACGACGTAGAAGTTACCCTCGCCGAGCTTGGTGATCGTGAACTCGGTGCGGATGCCGCCGCGCTTCGTGAGCGCGTGGCACAGAGCGATGCGGCCGACCCTGGTCGGCACCTTGTTCGCGACCAGGCTGTCGAGCCAGGCTTCGGCGCCCGGTCCCGTCACCTCGAACTTGGTGAAGGGCGTGAGGTCGATGACGCCGACCTTCTCGCGCAGGCGGCGGCACTCGTTGCCGACGTGCTCGAAGTAATTCGAGCGACGGAAGCTCCAGACGTCCTTCGGCTCGACACCTTCGGGTGCGAACCAGTTGGCGCGCTCCCAGCCGTAGCGCTGACCGAACACCGCGCCCATCTTCTTCAGCTTGTCGTAGACCGGACTGGTCTTGGCCGGCCGCGCGTCCGGGCGCTCCTCGTCGGGGTAATGAATGGTGAAGACGTCGCGATACGCCTCCTCGTTCTTGGCCACGAGATAGCGCTTGCTGGTGTAGCCACCGAAGCGGCGCGGATCCACGGCCAGCATGTCGATGCCCGGCTCGCCTTCGACGATCCATTCCGCCAGCTGCCAGCCGGCGCCGCCCGCGGCGGTGATGCCGAAGCTGTGGCCTTCGTTGATCCAGACGTTGCGCTTGCCCCAGGCCGGCCCGACCAGCGGGCTGCCGTCCGGGGTGTAAGAGATCGGGCCGTTGACGATGTCCTTGATGCCGCAGCGCTCGAGGCCCGGCACGCGACGCTGCGCCGCCTCGACGTGCGGCAGCAGGCGCTCGAGTTCGCCCGGGAAGAGGTCCTTGCCGAACCAGCCCGGCACGCCGTCGGCGAAGCGCGCAGGCGCACCCGCCTCGTACGGGCCGAGGATCCAGCCCATGCGCTCCTCGCGGAAGTAATACGACTGGTCGGGCTCGCGCAGCACGGCCAGCTCGCGGCCGCCCGCCTGGCGATACGCCTTCAGCTCCGGCGACTCGTCGTAGACGATGTACTGGTGCTCGACCGGGATGGCCGGCACGTCGAGGCCGAACATGCGGCCGGTCTGGCGCGCGTAGTTGCCGGTGGCGCAGACGACGTGCTCGCAGGTGATCTCACCCTTGCTCGTGGTCAGCTTCCATTCGCCACTCGGCAACTGCACGGCGCCGGTGACTTCGGTCTGCTCGTTGATCTCGGCGCCCGCGGACCGCGCCGCCTTGCGCAGCGCCATGGTGAGGTCGGCCGGCGCGATGTGGCCGTCGTCCGGGTGATAGAGCGCGCCGATGACGGCCGGCGTGTCGCCGTGGCCGCCGAGGTCGACGAGCGGCCAGAGTTCCTTGACCTCGGCCGGCGTGATGATGTGGAACGGCACGCCGATGGTGTTGGCGGTGCCGCAGTACTTGAGGTACTCGTCCATGCGGTCGCGGCAGGTCGCGAGCCGCAGGTTGCCGGTCACGTGGAAGCTGACGTCCTGGCCGGTCTCGGCCGGCAGCTTCTTGTAGAGGTCGACCGAGTACTTGTGCAGCTGGCCGACGGTGTAGCTCATGTTGAACAGCGGCAGCAGGCCGGCGGCATGCCAGGTCGACCCGGCGGTGAGCTCCGTGCGCTCGAGCAGCACGACGTCCGTCCAGCCCTTTTTCACCAGGTGGTAGAGCGTGCTGACGCCCACCACGCCACCGCCGATCACCACGACGCGCGCATGCGATTTCATCCGGCAGACCTCCCCGCCCGACCGGTATTCGTCCGGTCCCGACCCTTACGGGTTGTTCGAGTCATCGTCGCGAGTTTAGCAACGGACCGGCCCTCGACCACTCAAATTGCGACAGACGCTTACGCAAATGCGTCAGCCCTGCGTATACTTTTCCGGACTACGTCCGAGCCGCCCGGAGGCGAGCGAGTGAAGCCGGCCGACCCGCAACGCAGGACCCGCTACGCGTTTCTCACGCTGCCGGACTATTCGATGATCGCGGTCACCAACGCGATCGAGCCGCTGCGCATGGCCAACCGCGTATCGGGCCAGCCGGTCTACGAGTGGATCGTCGCCAGCCTCGACGGACGGCCGGTGCCGGCCAGCAACGGACTGACGCTCACGCCGACCGTGCGGCTGGCGGAGGCCGGGACGATCGACCTCGTGTTCGTCTGCGGCGGCGTCAACGTCCGCGAGGCGGTATCGCCCGCGCTCGTGTCCACGCTGCGACGACTCGCGGCCAAGCAGATGCCCCTGGGCGCGCTGTGCACCGGCGGCTATGCACTCGCCCAGGCCGGGCTGCTCGACGGGCACCGCGCGACCATTCACTGGGAGAACCTCTCGGCCCTGCGCGAGCAGTTCCCGCGGGTGCTGATCTCCGATCACCTGTTCTCGATCGACCGCAACCGCTACACCTGCTCGGGCGGCGTGGCCCCGCTGGAGCTGATGCTGAACCTGATCGAGGAAAAGCTGGGCCCCGGCGTGTCGCGGCGCGTCTCCGAGCAGTTCATCGTGGACCGCATCCGGGACGGCAACGACCGCCAGTACGTACCCCTGCGGGCCCAGGTCGGGCCCGTGCACCGCAGCGTGCTCGCGGTGGCCTCGCTGATGGAGGCGAACATCGAGAACCCGCTGCCGCTCGAGGAGATCGCGCGGCAGTCGGGCCTGTCGCGACGCCAGATCGAGCGCCTGTTCAAGCGCCACGTGCACTGCGTCCCGAAGCGCTACTACCTCGAGCTGCGCCTGAAGCGGGCGCGCGAACTGCTGCTGCAGACCTCGATGCCGATCATGGCGATCAGCACGGCCTGTGGCTTCCAGTCGCCGCCGCACTTCTCGAAGTGCTACCGCAGCCACTTCGGGCGGCCGCCCACGGCGGAGCGGCAGCCCGTCCGCGCATCGTCCTAGTCGCAGTCGCGCTGCACGCGCGGCGTCCCGTCCGAGTCGTAGACGACGACGTCGCGGCAGCCCGGCGGCGGGCCGGCCGGCACGCTCGAACGTCCCCGCGACTCGGACTGGGAACGCTCGACGGCGCTGCCGATCACGGCACCGACGATCAGTCCGCCGATCGCCCACAGGGCGTCGTCGTTGTCGTCATGACCGTGACGGCGGCCGCCGCCGTAGTACGGCGCTGGGTAATGGACGTACGCCGGGTAGTGGCGCGGGGCGACGTAGCGCGGGGCACCGTAGTAGCGATGGTCGCGGTCGTACCCGCGGTGTTCCCCGCTCCAGGACGGCGGCCCGCGATCGTTGCCCGGATGCCGGGACGGAGGACCGCCGTCGGCATTGGATACCGCCGGCAGCGCCAGCGCGACGCTTGCGGCGAGGGCCAGGAACTTCCTCATGCGTGTCTCCTCACGTGGCGCGGGGGCCGGCTCCGTGTGGACCCGGTGACCGCACACGGCATGACAACGCCGCCGGCTGACCGCGGTTGACGCGAGGCCCGACGCACCCTCGATACGTTCGAGATATAGCGCTCAAGCGAATAATCTAAAAAGAGAAATTCCGGCCAGGACTCGGACTTTTCGAACGACAGCGGGAGCGCGCGGACAGTGCATCGGGCGTCAGCGTGGACCTGTCTTCGCAAGTCCTGGGGACCGTCGCGCGCCATGGACGGCGCGCGCGAGCCTACAGGGACGTATTCACGGCGTGTCCCCGGGGCTTGCGGGGACAGGGCCGCTCTGGCGTCGCGACACGCCGCTGTCCCCAACCATCTCTCGACCCGCATGACCCGGCCGGACGAGTCGCAATCGGCTGTCAGCCGCGCATGCGCAGGCCCTTCGGGTCGTACAGCGCCTCGGCCGAGCGCGTGGCGGGACGGCGCTCGCCGATCAACTCGACGGCGAAGCCGTGGGTCTCGCCGGCCACCGCATTGTCGACGTAGCCGAGGGCGATGGACTGGCCGACGCAGTGCCCGTAGCCGCCCGAGGTGACCCAGCCGACGACCTTGTCGCCGTGCCAGATCGGCTCGTCGCCGATGGCGTCCGCATCGGCGGCGTCGACGGCCAGCGTGATCAGCCTGCGCACGCCACCCGATGCCTTTTCGGCTGCAGCGGCCGCCTTGCCGATGAAGTCCGGCTTGTCGAGGTGCACGAAGCGGCCGAGACCTGCCTCATAGGGCCCGTAGATCGGCCGGAACTCGCGTGCCCAGTTGCCGAAGCTCTTCTCGAGGCGCAGCGAGTTGAGCGCCCGCCCGCCGAAGTTGCGCAGGCCGTGCGGCCGGCCCGCCTCGTGCAGCAGGTCGTACAGCGCCCGCAGGTACTCCGAGGTCACCCAGATCTCGTAGCCCATCTCGCCGGTGAAGGAGACGCGCCCGACCAGGGCCGGGATGTTGCCCACGTCCAGCTGCGCGAACGACATGAACGGAAAGGCCGCGGTCGACAGGTCCGCATCGACGAGCGGCTGCAACACGTCGCGCGAGCGCGGACCGGCGACGGACAGGCCGAGGTACTCCATCGCGCAGGGGCGCACGCTCACACCGGCAGGCGGCAGGTGGCGATCGAACCAGCGCAGGTAGTAGGTCTCCGCCGCATACGTGCCGACCACGAAGAAGCGGTCCTCGGCGACGCGGCAGAGCGTGAAGTCGCCGATCAGGCGACCCTCGTCGTTCAGCATGGGCGACAGCGCGATGCGTCCCACGGCGGGCACCCGTCCCGCCATGACGCGCCCGAGCCACGCGGCGGCCTGCGGGCCGGCGACCTCGAACTTGCCGTAGTTCGAGATCTCGATCAGGCCGCAGCGCTCGCGCACCGCACGGCACTCCTCGCCGACGTGCGGATGGGCGTTCGAGCGGCGGAACGTCGCTTCCTCGCGGGCCGGCGTACCCCTGGGCGCGAACCACAGCGGATGCTCGAGCGTGCAGTAGTCGCCGAAGACGGCGTTCTCCGCCTGCAGCTTCTCGTAGATCGGCGTCGTGCGCAGCGGCCGTGCGGCCTCGAGTTCCTCGTTCGGAAAGCGGATGCGGAAGCGGCGCGAGTAGTTCTCGCGGACCTTGGCATTCGTGTACGGGCGCGTCGCCCAGGCCCCGTAGCGGGCGACGTCCATGGCCCAGATGTCGGCACCGGGGTCGCCCTCCACCATCCAGTTCGCCAGCGAGAGTCCGACGCCGCCGCCCTGGCTGAAGCCCGCCATGACGCCGCAGGCGACCCAGTAGTTGCGCAGCCCGCGGATCGGGCCGACGAGCGGATTGCCGTCGGGCGCGAAGGTGAACGGGCCGTTCACCACCTTGCGGATCCCCGCGCTCTCGAGGCGGGGAAAGTGCTCGAACGCGACACTCACGCTGGGCGCGATGCGCTCGAGGTCGTTCGGCAGCAGGTCCTGGCCGAAATCCCACGGCGTCGTCTTCGGCGACCACGGCACGCCCGCGCGCTCGTACGTGCCGAGCAGCATGCCCTGCCGCTCCTGGCGCATGTAGATCTCGGCCTCGAAGTCGATGACGTGCAGCAGTTCCTTCTGGCCTTTCAGCTCCGGGAGGTCCTCGGTGATGAAGTACTGGTGCTCCATCGCGAGGATGGGCAGTTCGAGTCCCACGAAACGGCCGACCTCGCGCGCCCACAACCCGCCCGCATTGACGACGTGCTCGGCGTGCACCGTGCCCTTCTCGGTCACCACGTCCCACGTCCCGTCCGGCCGCTGCCGCGTGTCGAGCACACGGTTCTGGCGCACCACCTCCGCACCGGCCAGCGTGGCCGCCTTGGCGTACGCGTGGGTCACGCCGTAGGGGTCCACGTGCCCCTCGATCGGGTCGTACATCGCGCCGAGGAAGTGCTTTTCCTCCAGCAGCGGGTAGAGCCTCTTCGCTTCCGCCGGCGAGATCAGGTCGAGTTCCATGCCCAGGTAGCGGCCGCGCGCCTGGGCCATGCGCAGCCAGTCGACGCGCTCAGGCGTGCCGGCCAGCATCAGTCCGCCGGTGATGTGCAGGCCGCAGGAGACCCCGGAGATGCGCTCGATCTCCTGGTACAGGTTGATGGTGTACTGCTGCAGCTTGGCCACGTTCGGGTCGCCGTTGACGGTGTGCATGCCGCCCGCCGCGTGCCAGGTCGAGCCGGAGGTCAGTTCCGCGCGCTCGATCAGCAGCACGTCCGTCCAGCCCGCCTTCGTCAGGTGATAGAGGACGCTGGCGCCCACGACGCCGCCGCCGATCACCGCCACCCGAACATGGTTCCGCATACTCGCTCCGCTGTCTCGTTCGCTGGAATCGGATCCGCGCCTGGCCGGACGGACCGGCTCAGGTCTGCGGCGGCGCCCCGCCCTCGGCCGTGCGCCGTGCGACGAAGGCGTCCATGGCCTCGACCCGCGCCGGGTCGCGCCCGGGCGCCTCGAAGCGCGCCAGGGTGTCCTGCCAGAGGCCCGCCGCACGGTCGGTCGCCGTCCTGGCGCCATCGGCCGACCAGGTGCCGTAGTTCCGCCAGTCGGACAGCAGCGGCGAATAGAACGCGTTGCGATAGCGTTCCATCGTGTGCGCGCAGGCGAAGAAATGCCCGCCGTAGCCGACCTCGGCAATGGCCTCGAGCGCCAGGTCGGCCTCCTCGGCACCGACCGGCTGGAAGGTCTCCGCCATCATCTGCAGCATCTCGACGTCCATGATGAACTTCTCGTAGGACGTCGACAGCCCGCCCTCCACCCAGCCGGCGGCGTGCAGCATGAAGTTGGCGCCGCCCATGAGGGCACCCCACAGGCTCATCTGCGCCTCGTAGGCCGCCTGCGCGTCCGGAGCGTTCGAGGCCGTGGCGTTCGAGGAGCGCCAGGGCAGGTTGACGTGGCGCGCGAGCTGGCCCGCGCCGAATGCCGCCTTTGCATACTCGGGCGTGCCGAACGCGGGCGAGCCCGACTTCATGTCCACGTTCGAGGTGAAGCTGCCGTAAATGACGGGAGTTCCCGGTCGGACCATCTGGGCCAGCGTGATGCCGGCCAGTGCCTCGGCGTGCGCAAGTGTCAGGGCGCCGGTCAGCGTCACCGGCGCCATCGCGCCCGCGAGCGTGAAGGGCGTGATGATGAGCACCTGCCCGGCGGCCGCGAAGTCGACGATGCCCTCGGCCATCGGCACGTCGAGCTGCAGCGGCGAATTGGTGTTGATGACGGTCCACACGCGGGGCTGGCGCCGGAACTCCTCCTCGTCGAGGCCGCAGGCGAGACGCACGAGCTCGCAGCCATCGGCGATCTGGGCCGAACCGCGTGCGTATAGGAACGGGATCTTGTCCGACAGCAGCAGCTGCGAACGCATCATCTCGTAGTGGCGCAGGTGCACCGGCACGTCCTGCGGCTCGACCGACCCGCCGAGCGTATGCAGCACGTCGAAGCTCTGCGAGAGCTTCACGAGGTTGCGGAAGTCCTCCATCGTGCCCGGTCGGCGTCCGTGCACCGTGTCCATCGCATTGGGCGGCCCCGAGGTGGGCGCGAAGCAGACGTTGCGACCGCCGATGGGCACGTCGAAGGCCGGGTCCCGGGCCCGGAACGTGAACTCGGAGGGTGCGGTGGCGAGGGCCGCTGCGACCAGCGCCCGGTCGATGCGCACGACCTGGGTCGACTCGTCCACGCCGGCCCCGCCGGCGGCGTATCGACGGCGGGCGGGCGCCGAGAGCACCTTCATGCCCTGGGTTTCGAGCAACCGGAGTGCGGCGTCGTGAATCGCGCAAACCTGGTCGTCCGAGTAGATGCGCAGCGGCTCGAACGGGTTGACGATGTGCCGATAGGCTCGCGAGCGTCCGACCGGGGCCGCCCCGCCCACCGGAGCGGCCGCTCGTCGCCGGCCCGGGCGCCGGGTCCCGCCGGTTTCGGGATGGTTCATTCCTCGGGCACTCCCGGGGCCTGGACGGCGCTCGGCACGGGCACCCTCGCCCGCTCGGCGCGCGGCCCGAACTGCTCGATCAGCCACGAGCGGAACAACGCCGTGGCGGTGTCGCTGAGGGCCTCCGGATCGGTCACGAGGTAGTAGCCGAAGCCGTCGTCGAGCGTCTGCTCGTATGGGCACAGCAGTCGACCGGCATCCAGGTGATCCCGGAACAGCGCCAGGTCGACCAGCGCGACGCCCAAGCCGCTCAGGATGTACTGGACCGTGAGGATCTCCGTGTCGAACACCAGGCCGCGCTCGACGTCGACGCCCAACAGGCCGTGGTGCCGGACGAACTGCGACCAGAAATGCCGGCGCGGCAGGCCCTCGACGCGCATGTGCACGAGCTCGTTGGCGCGGATGAAGGCCTCGATGTCCTTGCCGGCGTGGCGCGCCGCGACGTCCGGGTGGCACAGGATGCCGAGCCGGGCCGGCCACAAGAGGTCGCTCACGCGGTCCGTCACCGACGGGCGGGCGTACAGCACCGCCACGTCCACGTCGCCCGCCGGCGGGCCGATGCCGTAGGGGCTCACGAGGTCGATCTCGACCTCGGGGTTGGCGCAACGGAAATCCTGCAGGATCGGTACCACGAGGTGCGCGGCGAAACTCGGCGGCATCTGCACGCGCAGCGTGCGCAGGCGCGGCGCCTTCGCGTCGCGGATCTCGTCGATGGCGTGCTCGAGCCGGTCGAACGAGCGCGAAACGACTGGCAGCAGGTGCTGACCGGCGGCGGTCAGTACGAGCGAATGCGGCCGGCGCTCGAAGAGCTTCACCCCGATCAGGTTCTCGAGCGAGATGACGTGGCGGGACAGGGCGCTCTGGGCGATGTTGAGCGCGCTCGCAGCCCCCGTGAAACTGCCGTACCGCGCCACGCCCTCGAACGCCCGCAATGCGTTGAGCGGCAACCAGCGACGGTCGATCCGTACCTTGTCCATCGTTCTGCACCTCGTCCCGCGCCGCCCGGCCGGGGCTCCCGGCCGCTCGTGCATGGGAACCGCCCCCACCCCGGCGACGCAAGCGTGGCGCATCCGCGACACGCGCGGCAATGCTTTTTTTGCGGTCTGGTTAATGCCTTTTTCAGATGCAGGACTTGTGGACTTCCGCGAATGTTGCTTGTTATCGTCGGCCCGGGGTAAGGATTGCCCTGCGGCACGCCGCAGGGCATCGAGCAAGCGGCAGCGAGCCGTCCCGTACGGCCGTTGCGTCAGAAACACAGTCGAACGTCAGGGGGCCTCCACGCTTATGAATCACAGACTCGCATCCACCGTGACCGCGATTCTCGCGGCGAGCGCCGCGCAATCGGTTTACGCCCAACAGGCGTCTTCCGGCGGTCTCGAGGAAGTCGTCGTCACCGCACAGCGCCGCACCGAAAGCCTGCAGGACGTGCCCGTGTCCATCCAGGCGCTCACCGGCGAGGCCCTCGGCCAGATGAAGGCCGCCACGATCGACGACTTCGTGAAGTTCCTGCCGAGCGTGACCACGGCGAACCTCGGCCCGGGCCAGAGCAACATCTACATGCGCGGCCTCTCGGTCGGTGCGGGCGGCACGCAGGGCACCGGCACCGTCGGCGCCTGGCCGAACGTCGCGGTGTACTACGACGAGCAGTCGACCCAGATCCCGGGCCGCAACCTCGACGTGTACGCGGCCGACCTCGAGCGCATCGAAGTGCTCGAGGGCCCGCAGGGCACGCTGTTCGGCGCGGGCGCGCAGGCCGGCGTGCTGCGCTACATCACCAACAAGCCCGACCTCAACAGCACGACCTTCACCGCCACGGCCGGCTACTCCACGACGGCGCACGGCGACGACAGCACCAACATCGAGGCGGTGCTGAACTACCCGCTGATCGAGGACAAGCTGGGCCTGCGCGTCGTGGTCTACAACGACACGCGCGGCGGCTACATCGACAACGTCGACAGCACCTTCACGCGCCGAGGCACCGACCTCGGCTTCGCCCGTCGCACCGGCGGCGTGGTGCCGGTCGATTCGATGGTGATCGACAACTTCCAGATCGCGAAGGACGACATCAACACGACCTCCTACCGCGGCCTGCGCGCGGGACTCAAGTACCAGATCGCGGACGACTGGGACGCGCTGCTGACCTACACCACGCAGCAGATCGACTCCGACGGCGTGTTCTACCAGATGCCGAACGGCTCCGAAGGCCAGAAGCTCAACCCGCTCGAAGTCACGCTGTTCAACAACGCCTACGTCAACGACGAGTTCAGCAACCTCGCGCTGACGGTCAACGGCAAGGCCGGCCCGCTCGACCTCGTCTACGCCGGCGCGTACCTGACGCGCCGCGCGGAGCAGATCGGCGACTACACCAATTACGCGCGCGGCGTGTGGGGCAGCTACTACCAGTGCACCGGCTTCTCCGGCGCCTCGGTCGACAAGTGCTACTCGCCGTCGAGCGTGTGGAAGGACATCTCGGACAACACCAACCAGAGCCACGAGTTCCGCGTGAGCAGCCCGGGCGAGTGGCGCCTGCGCTTCATCGGCGGCCTGTTCTGGGAAAAGCGCGACCTCGACGCGCAGACCGACTGGATGTACAAGTCCGTGCCGGAGTGCCCGGACGGCGGCCAGCCGGGCCTGAGCTGCTTCCTGTACCTCGATCCGGGCGCGGCGCCGAAGTTCCAGTCGGCCACGCTGAACAACCCGAACCGCCGCAACTCGGCGACGGGCTTCTTCAACGACTTCCAGCGCGAGTACAAGCAGTTCGCGGCGTTCGCGTCGGTGGACTTCGACATCCTCGAGAACCTGACCCTGACCCTCGGCACGCGCTACTTCGACATCAAGAACCAGATGCTCGGCGCGAACATGGGCAGCTTCTACTGCAAGGTCTACGGCACCGGCGAGTCGGGCCCCTGCACCGGCGCGCTGTACGGCTACGGCGACGCGCTGGCGCCGTACGGCACCAACGTCGACGAGCAGGCCGACAACCACAACCAGGCCGACGGTTTCCGCAGCCGCGCGAACCTGACCTGGCGCATCAACAGCGACGTGATGGTCTACGCGACCTGGTCCGAGGGCTACCGCACCGGCGGCTTCAACCGCGGTTCGGGCTGCGGCCTGAAGGACCCGGTCACCGGCCAGAACCAGTGGTGCATGCCGACCTCGTACGAGTCGGACGACCTCACCAACATCGAGCTGGGCTGGAAGACGACGCTGGCCGGCGGCCGCATGCAGTTCAACGGCGCCATCTACCAGGAGAAGTGGGACAACGCGCAGGCGGGCATCTTCGCCCCGCAGCTCGGCTTCCCGAACCTGACGGCGACCACCAACGGCCCGAACTACGAGGTCAAGGGCGTCGAGATGAGCATCGTCGCCGCGCCGCTGGACGGGCTCACCATCCAGGCCGCCGGGTCGTACAACAAGGGCGAGCTGAAGAACTCCCCGGTGTTCACGGTCAACGCCCCGGGCAACCCGAACCAGGGCGACGTGATCACGGACTCGTGCCTGATCTACGACACCTCCACCAGCACCTGCCTCCAGTCGGTGTCGGTCGAGAACGTGTTCGGCACGCCGGGCACGCCGATGGCCTTCTCGCCGGAACTGCAGTGGAACATCCGCGCCCGCTACGAGTGGGCGATGGGCGACTACCAGCCGTTCGTGAGCGGCGCCGTCCAGTACCAGGACGACTCCTGGTCGGCGGCGAGCGAGGCCCTGCGCTGGAAGCAGCCGTCGTGGACGACGATGGACGCGTCGGTCGGCCTGGCGAAGGACGACTGGAACGCGGAGCTGTACGTCATCAACCTGACCGACGAGAACAAGAGCCTGTTCACCAACAACTGGCAGTTCATCCCGGTCGAGGTGCCGATGCGGCCGCGGACCATCGGCCTCAGGATCGGCTACAAGTTCGGCGCGAACTGAGCGCGCGACCCGGACACAGGCCGGCGGGGCGACCCGCCGGCCTGTTTTCTTTGCGGCGCCACCTCGTCATGATTGCGTGATGTCCACAGATCCAGCGCCATCGGCCGGCCCCGAAGACGTCGCGAGCGCGCTGCTGCGATTCCGGCGGCTGCTCGAGGAGAACCGGCCGGCGGACGTCGAGCGCGAGACCGCCGGCCTCCTGCGCGACCTGCCCGAACACCGCGACCTGCTCTACCTGCACGCCGTCGCGCTGCGCCGGCAGATGAAGATCCCGGAGGCGCTCGCCGCGCTCGACGCCTTCGAGGCGATCCATCCCTCGTATCCGCGGCTCTACCAGGAGCGCGGTCATTGCCACGTCGCCCAGCGCAACGCGCCGGAGGCGATCCAGGCCTTCAGCCGGGCCGTCGAGATGAACCCGGCCCTGCCGGCCAGCTGGAAGATGCTCGAGTCGCTGTTCCGGATGGTGGGCCGGGAGGACGACGCCCGCAATGCGGGCCAGCACGTGGCAACCCTGGCGAAGCTGCCGGTCGAGGTCGTCACGGCCCGCAGCATGCTCGCGGACGGCAACCTGCGGGACGCCGAGGAGCTGATCCGCCAGTACCTGCGCCGTCAGCCGCGCGACATCGAGGCGTTGCGCGTGCTGGCCATGGTCGCCCACAAGAACGACTTCGCCAAGGACGCCACGATCCTGCTCGAGGCGGTGCTGAAGGCCTCGCCCGACTACCACCCCGCGCGCCACGACTACGTGCTGGCGCTGATGGACCTGCACCGCTACAAGGACGCCAAGGAGCAGATCGAGCGCCTGATCGCGATCGAGCCCGGGCGGTTCTCGCACCGCGTCACCCTCGCGAGCATCCTCGTCGGCCTCGGCGACACCGCCGCGGCCATCGAACTCTACCGACGGCTGCTCGCCGAGAAGCCCGGCGACCCGGAGATCAGTCTGTCGCTCGGCCACGCGCTCAAGACGCAGGGCCTGCGCCGGGAGTCCGAGCAGGCCTACCAGGACGCGGCGCGATTCCGGCCGAACTTCGGCGACGCCTACTGGAGCCTCGCCAACCTGAAGACCTACCGGTTCTCGGACGAGCAGGTGGCCGGCATGCGCGAGCACGTCCGCTCGCGCCGCACGCCCCACGAGGACCGCGTGCACCTCTGCTTCGCGCTCGGCAAGGCACTCGAGGACCGCGGCGAGTATGCCGAGTCGTTCCGCTGCTACGACCAGGGCAATGCCCTGCGCCGCGGCGATGGCGGATATCGCGCGGAGACGCTGGAGGCCACGCTGCAGGAGCAGGCGAAGCTCTGCACGCGCGAGTTCTTCGAGTCGCGCCGGGGCTGGGGCTGCCCGGATCCCTCCCCCATCTTCATCGTCGGCCTGCCGCGCGCCGGCTCGACGCTGATCGAGCAGATCCTCGCCTCGCACTCGCAGGTCGAGGGCACGATGGAGCTGGCGGACATCCCGCGGCTCGCAGCCTCGCTCGACCTGCACCCGTCCGGTGCGCGCTATCCGGGCATCCTGGCGCAGCTCACGGCCGACGAGTGCCGCCGGTTCGGCGAGGAGTACCTCGGCGAGACGCGTTTCTACCGCACCCTGGGCCGGCCGTACTTCATCGACAAGATGCCGAACAATTTCCGGCACCTGTCGCTGATCCAGCTGGTCCTGCCGAACGCGAAGATCATCGACGCCCGCCGCGAACCCATGGCCTGCTGCTTCAGCAACTTCAAGCAGCTGTTCGCCTCGGGCCAGCAGTTCACCTACGGGCTCGAGGAGATCGCGCGTTACTACCGCATGTACGTCGAGATCATGCGGCACTGGGACGAGGCCCTGCCGGGCCGGGTGCTGCGCGTGCAGCACGAGGACGTCATCGAGGACCTGGAGGGCTCCGTGCGCCGCATCCTCGATCACCTTGGACTGGCATTCGAGCCGGCCTGCGTGGAGTTCCACAAGACCGAGCGGCGGGTGCACACGGCCAGCTCGGAGCAGGTACGGCGACCGATCAACCGCGAGGGCGTCGACCAGTGGCGCAACTTCGAGCCCTGGCTCGGGCCGTTGCGCGAGGCGCTCGGCCCACTGGCCGAGGCTCGCTGACCGGTTCCGTCGGGACGGAGAGCGCCCCGACTGCCATGCGACCGCCTAATCGACCGTCGGCTTGACGCCCGTCGCGCGCTCCTCGTCCTGCACGATGTCCCGCGCCGAGCGGAAGTAATGCCAGGTGGCCCACGCGCCCGTGGGCACCAGGCACAGCATGGCCCAGCGCAGCGACTCGCCGTTGGCGACGCCGCCCGGCGCGAACGCGTCGCTCAGGAAGCCGACCATCTGGGGAGCGACGATCAGGTTGCCGACGTTGGCGATGAACAGCGTCGCCGCGCAGAACTGGGCCCGCATGCGCGGCTCGCACAGGTTGTTCAGCAGTCCGAAGCACGGGCCGATGTAGAAATAGATCGCCGGAATGAAGATCCAGAACAGCCAGGTCGCGAGCTCGAGCGAATGGGTCGAGTAGATGACACCCGACACGATCGTGGCGACGCCCACACCCCAGCCCATCATGCGCACGATCCTGCGCGGGTCCTTCATCGACGGCTGCGCGAGCCACCAGCCGGTGAACGCCGTGGCGATGCCGCCGCCGATCAGGTGGATCGGGCCGGTGATGGCGCCCGCCTCGCCCGGGGTCAGGCCGTAATTGCGGATCAGGAACGTCGGCGTCCACCACATCAGGCCCCAGCCCCAGAGCGCGGTGAGGGCGCTGGCCACCATCACGTGCACGGCGGACTTCTGCGTCCAGAGGTAGGCCATGCTCTCGAGGAAGGACGCACCCTTGTCGTCGCCGCCCTTGTGGTCCAGCTGGCCGCGTCGCGGCTCGCGCACCGTGAAGAAGATCAACAGGCCCAGGATCACGCCCGGCACGCCGAGCGCGAGGAAGACCGTGCGCCAGTCGTAGCGGTCGTTGATGATGCCGGCGATGTCGGCGCCGAGCCAGGCGCCTATCGGCGCGCCCAGCGAGAACACCGTGAGCGCCATGGGCCGCTTCGACTGCGGGAAGTAGTCCGAGATGATGGAGTTGGCGCCCGGCGTGCCGCCCGCTTCGCCGATGCCGACGCCGATGCGCGCGAGCAGCAGCTGCGTGTAGTTCTTCGACATCCCGCAGAAGGCGGTCATGATCGACCACGCGATCAGGCACCAGGCGATGATGTTGCGCCGGTTGCCGCGATCGATCAGCCACGAGATCGGGAAGCCGAGCACGACGTAGAAGAGTGCCAGGGACACGCCCGTCAGGAAGGCGATGCCCGAGTCGCTGAGCTGCAGTTCGAGCCGGATCGGCTCCAGCACCGTCGAGATGACGTAGCGGTCGGCAATGCTGAGCGTGTAGACCAGCACCATCACGATCAGCACGTACCAGCGGGTGGCCGTGCTGCCCACGCCGCCGTCGATCGCCTCTGCCTGCACATTGGCTGCCATGCGCTCGCCCCCGATGCTTCGTTCGATGTTCGCGTGTCACCGGGGGCCGCTCGGGCCGGCCGGGCGCATGCGTTGCAGCCCGTTGTACTGAAAATTCCCGGCCGTTGCCAGCACAAATGCCGATCCCGCCGCCGGGGCCCCCGACCCGCCAGAAATCCTTTCGGGTCCGCTGATTTTTTTTGCTTGTTCCAGCCGCGGGCTGGCCCTTAACTTTTTCCGATCCGGCCGGCCCGCGACGGGTCCGGTCCCTGCGAGGAGACCCGGACGTGAGCAGTTCCAGCATCGGCAAGATCGGTTTCATCGGCCTCGGCAACGTCGGGGCCTCGCTCGCAGGCAACCTGCTGCGTCACGGCGTGGACCTCACGGTCCGTGACCTCAACGAAGAAGCCGTAGCATCCTTCGTGGCGCGCGGTGCCAAGCGCGGCACGTCGCCCCGGGCGATGATGGAGGCCTGCGACATCGTCATCACCTGCCTGCCCTCGCCCGCCATCTCGGCGGAGGTCGTCGAAGGCAAGGACG
>WBZM01001945.1_pt1 | contig 18713 bp, 19 predicted proteins | sample 5204271 | NCBI WGS metagenome assembly WBZM01 (sample SAMN12344346, study PRJNA552823) | activated sludge metagenome | biome: Activated sludge suspended growth; feature: Nitrification reactor; material: Wastewater; isolation source: activated sludge from nitrification reactor of wastewater...
GAGCGGCAAACCGTACCCCACTATGGCGTCAAGGAGGCGGTCTTCCCCTTCTACATGTACCACGAGGTCGACCCGGTGCTGGGCCCGGAGATGCGCTCCACCGGCGAGGTCCTGGGCCTGGCCGATTCATTCCCCCTGGCCTTCCACAAGTCCCAGGAGGCGGCCAAGCAGTACCTGCCCCAGACCGGTACCGTGCTCCTGTCCGTGACCGCCGACGACCGTGCCGAGGCCCTGGTCATCGCCCGGGACTTCGTCCGCCTCGGCTTCAAGCTCCGCGCCACCGCCGGCACCCACCAATTCCTGACCGAGCACGGCGTCCCCGCCGAGGTGGTCCTGAAGCTGCACGAGGGCCGGCCCAACATCACCGACCTCATCGCCAATGGCGAACTGCACCTGGTGATCAACACCCCCGTCGGCCGCCGCGGCACCCTGGACGATTCCTACATCCGCAAGGCCGCCGTCAAGCACAAGCTGCCCTACGCCACCACCATGGCCGCGGCCCGGGCGGCGGTGATGGCCATCGAGGCGGCACGGACGCCGCAGCCGGTGGTGCGGTCATTGCAGGACTATCATGCTGATATTCAATGACACAGCGATCAGGGCTCAGCCGTAAGCGTTCACCCCCCTGCGGCCGGTCTAGCTTAGTTAGCTCAACCCACTGATTCTTCAGCCCCCCCCTGGCGGGAGAGCCGGGTAGGGGGCGACCTGAAGGGTTACGCTCAGCCAACTTGGCTGAAGAACTTGCCTATGACCCGTTTTACCATCTGGTGTACCTTCTCGGCCTTGGCTTTGCAGGACATGAAGGCTGCTCGGCGGGATCTGGATCTGGTCAACGAGGAGACCACCGATGACGCTAATTGACCGCTTGGTGGAGGAGGCGTGCGGGAGCAAGCCGCCTGGCACCCCTTCGGCCATCTAAAGAGAAGGGATTCTGACATCCTGTTAATCCCTATCAACCAAAGACTTTAAATTGAAGGTAATTTGATTGTCCGCTAAAGGGGTTTTTCGAACTGACTCACAGGTCCACCATCCAGTCCGTTCGCGCCTGCTTTTGACGGATTGAGAAAAGAGCGTATTGAGGCCTTTTCTTTTTTCAGACAATATGTTGCGGTCCTGTTCGATCGCCTCGAAGCGCCGGATAATGTCGTCACACGGTCCAATCTCAACGCCAATCCATTGGCGTTCCTTCAGTTCCGCGGCCATGTAAGTGGTGCCAGAACCTCCGAAAGGGTCAAATAGGAGATCGCCCTTATCGGTAGATAACTCTATGATACGGTCAAGCAATTTTAGGGGTAGCTCATTGGCACCATTGCGCCGCTTGTATTTTGCATGGCGCACCGGAGAAATATCCCACCAGACATCCGAGAGATTGACGCCTCTTGGGTTCATCTTAGCCTTGTAACCACCATAGTCCCGCAAGTCACCAGCGCAATGAGGGCAGACTTGCATCGGAAGTCGGTCGGGGTGGAAGACCCGTGCCTGTGAGCCTTTGACGTAATAGAGCAGAGAGTAATGCGACGGATACAGGCGGCCCTGGATTGGCAAACTGTATTTGATGTCGACGGCAATCCAGTGAACGAAGGTCATCCGACCATTCAGGAAGGAGGTGATCTCGGCATTCCAGCGCGGCAAATTCCATAGGAAAAATGAACCGCCGTGCTTTAACAGTCTGATACACTGGCCGATCCATGTCTCACACCACTCAAGATAACGCTCGGTTTTGAGTTTGTCATTGATGCTTGACGGATACAACTTATTGAGGTTGAAAGGCGGATCAGCAAAGATCATATCGATCGAATCGCTGGGAAGGGTTCGCATCAACTCGATGCAATCGCCTTGAAATAAACGGCCCAGGTCGGTTTCCAGCATCAAGCTAACGGGTACCGCAGATTCGTCCTGAACACCATTTCCCGGTTGGGTGGCCGCAATGATTCTTGCTACCGAGCCCGCATTCGCCTGAAGGGCTGTCAGCACTTCCCTGGACAGACGCCCCATCGCCAGCATCAACTCCAGTTCACTGATTCCTGCCGCCACCAGAACACGCTCCAGATCCTCCCCCGAGGGGACCAGGTTGGCATCGTTATAGTGCCATAAGCGCGTGAACGAAATCCCGGTTCGCTCTGCCAGAGCCTTCACCTGCTGCCGTTCGCCGGGATCGATCCCGAGCGCGTGAAAAAATTGGTTGGAAAAACTCATTCTTTCTCCTCATAGCCTAAAGACAGATAGTAGCACGAAGCAGGACGGCGCTGAAGACTATAGTCCGTCGACTATGGTCTGAGAGGCGCTTACTCTGCGGGCTCCTGAATCACTGGAGTCAACGATGGGACCTGAGGAGGCATTTGGCTTAGTCTTGCGAGATCTGAGGCGGGAGCGGTCCTTGTCACAGGAGGCGCTCGCACTTGAAAGTCAGTTGGATCGCACCTTCATCTCCTTGTTGGAACGGGGATTGCGCCAACCCTCGCTGACAACGATCTTCCACTTAGCCAGAACACTTGGCCTCTCGCCCGAGGACCTGGTGGCCATGGTTTCCAAGGTCCTGTCCCAGTCAGGTGAAGTCCGTGAAGCTCCTTGAGTATCACGACATACTGAACGGTGAGTTGTTTGTCCGTTCACCGGTACTTCAGAAGGCTTGGGAGGAAATACAGCAGGCAGTCGCTTTGACGGACTGGCCGCATGGTTCTGGGTCCTTCACCATCTTCCCAGAGAGTGGCAAGAAAAGTGGGCAAGGCAATGGCGTCAAGCTGATCAAGGTACCCTGTATTCAAGCTCTGAGGAACTTCGGCTGGCTGGTAGAGGGATTGCCGAGCATCGGGTCTAGTGTCCTTGGCACGGGTGATCTGGACGCGCTGAAAGAAACATCTGAGGGATATATCGCCTTCGAGTGGGAGACCGGCAATATCTCCTCCAGCCACAGAGCCTTGAACAAATTGTTCCTGACGATGCAGGAGACCAATACCATTGGCAGCTTCCTCATCGTTCCCAGTAATCGGCTCAAGGTTTTTCTCACAGACCGTATCGGTAACATCGGTGAGCTGCAGCCATATTTTCCCTTGTGGCGAAATTTGGCTGGTATCCGTGGCGCTCTGCGTATCATCGTTGTAGAACATGACGCCGAAAGTTTCACGGTCCCCAAGATTCCGAAAGGTACGGACGGACGAGCGCTGAGGTGACAGACATTCACGGCTCGTAACCGACGGCGGTTTTAGGCGTTATTCGCCAATCTTTGAATCCGGGGACTTTTTAGTTAGTTAATGGCCATGGCCATGGCCATAGGCATCATACCTTGTACAGGAAGATGATGAACTCCTCCCGCATGGTGTTGGCCATGCCCTTGATAGAACGAGGAATCTCATTAATGAAGGTAAATCCTGCAGCTTCGGCTTGGGAGCGGAGTAAAACATTTAGTCCGGTTACCTCATCGGTCGGGATTTTGAGAACTTTGCTCAGTTGATTGTTGTTGGTCCCGACGACGATCACGCAGTAACGGTCTGGCTTTAGGACCCGATAACATTCTCTCAAGACTGACTGCATGTCTTCGAGATAGAGGGCGTGCTTGTTGGTAAGGTGAGGGCCACCCCGCAATCCAATCATCTTATTGGCCAGTTCGTTCATATCCGCTCCCAGCGCGGCCAGGTGAAAGGCATCGTTTCCCAAGTAGTCGATGGCAAAGCTGTAGGGAGGCGAAAACAAAATTCCATCGATCGTCTCGCTAGGAATATCCATGGCCCGCGCGTCACCCCGCTTCGCAATGACGCCGCCCAAGTTAAATCCCTGCGTGGATCTCAAGTTCTGAAACTTTATGCAGCAGTGGAGATAACGATCCAGAATAGCTCGAAACAACTCAATGGGTGGCTTACGCTGAGACCTCTCCGCATAGCCCATAGCGTCAAGAAAGGCCAACAGTAGTAGGGCGTAGGTTTCGGCGCTCTCTTGGTCACGAAAGCGCCGGCCTGACACGACATAATCGACGCCTTCGTCCATAATTCTCTCCAACTTATTGTCCTTTATATGTTTCTTCTCACGATCCCGATTCGCTACCCCGAACCGTTGTGCAAAATAAGTGAAGGTTGAGTCGATTTGCTCAAAAGCTCTCTGCGCCCGCGTAAGGGACATGGTCAGCCCGGATGCCTTGGTTTCCGTCATAAATACGCAGAATGGACTTAGGTCATACCCGATGGCCTGGGCACCCAACAGAGACGCTTCAATGAGTGTCGTCCCCGATCCCATCATGGGATCAAGAACAGCGTCACCGGGACCTATGCCGATTGCATTGAGGATGCCGCGGACCATCTGCGGGTGGAACTTGCCGCGATAGGGGAAAAGTCCGTGGGTTGCATAGCCAGTCCGAAAACTGTTTTTCGTAAAGAAGGACCTGAGACGCGAGGATGAGTAGTCCGGTAATTTTAGGGTCTCACCGATGCAGGTCAGGAAATGTCTAGTCGGTTCGCCATTGATAGACCAGAAATAGGCTGCCTGGTCCAACAATCGGGACTCAGATAGGGCCTGAGTTTCTAGCCAGGCGAGGTGTAGCTCATAGACTTCTGCGAGTCCAGGAATAAGTTGATGAGTTTCAGGAAACAGACATTGCGGAAACGAATTCAACAAAGAAACTCGCATTTGATTATCCTAGTTGTGTCTTGAGATCATGCGTCGGGCCATTGCCCTATCGTCCCGGGCGGGCCTCGAATTCGCCCCCGGCGGGGCCTTCGGCGCCCTGATCATCAAGGACGGCCATATCATCGCCGAGGGCATGAACCGGGTAGTCGCCTGCCGCGACCCCACCTGGCACGCGGAGATGAAGGCCATCCTCCTCGCCTCTCTCGCCCTGCAAAGCTTCAAGCTGACCGGCTGCACCCTCTACACCTCCGCCGAGCCCTGCCCCATGTGCCTGGCCGCCTCATACTGGGCTGGCATCGAGCGCATCTATTTTGCCGCCACCGTCGAGGATGCCTGGGAGTATGGTGGCTTTGATGACCGTTTCGTCTATCAGGAACTTGCCCTCTCACCCGAGCAGCGCTGTATTCCAATGACGGGCCTGCTGCGCCAGGAGGCCGTCGCAGTCTGGGAGCAATACCAGGCCAAGCCGTATAAGGTGCCTTATTGAGAAGAACCAATGGTGCGGTCGTTGCAGGACTATCACGCCTATATCCAGCGATTCAGTAAGCCATATCTGGTCATAGCCCAATCCCCTCGGCAAATACCACGTCCAGGAGATGAGCGGCACGTGTGCGGTCAGGGGCTGCCGGTGATCCTTGAAAGACCCAGGGCTGAATGAGCAGCCCGCGATCGAGAAAGGTCAGATAAACATCGCCACTGATGTCCATCTGGGCTCCGACGGGATCAGATTCAGGGTCGATAAAAACGGCAAGATCCGCATCACATTCTTCGCGGAAGTCTCCCCGTGCACGTGAGCCAAAGCGAATGATCCCCCGCAACCGATCACCGTCACGCGCGGACAAAAGGCCACGAAAGTCACAAAGAATCTCAAGCGCCAGTGGATCTGGAGCCCGTTTTTTTTCGTGACATCTCCTTTTCAAAGGTCGATGTAACCGAGTGCATAACGTGATCGTCAGACATTGAGGATCACCTCTGAAGTGAGTTAATAAATTATATCTAAACAGTGACTTAATAATATCCATTTATCAAATGGCAGACCCGTTTAGCCTAGCCTTAATTGCTATTACTAATTATCCGGTAGCCCATCGCGCGGTAGCCCCGTTGGCGCTTTTCCCACATCCTCAGCAACGCCGGATGGCCTGTATCCACAAAATCGATGATGCGGGCCTTCACTTTGCCGGCGTGTTGTCGATGAAGGCGACCGGCGTATTGCTGAAGGGTACCCCGCCAGGAAACAGGCATCGCTAGGACGAGGGTATCGAGCGGGGGGTGGTCGAATCCTTCACCTACCAGCTTGCCGGTAGCCAGAAGAATTCGGGGTGCGTCTTCTGGTAGCGCCTCAAGCTCCGCGACCACGGCCGCACGCTGGTTCCGAGACATACGCCCATGAAGCACCAAGGGTAAAGAGTCCAGACCCTGCAGGGCGCCGCGGATAGCCTCAAGATGTTCGGTGCGTTCAGTCAACACCAACACCTTGCCGCCCTGAGCAAAAGCGGCCTTGATCTGGCCCGCAATGGCTGCTGTCCGCTCCGCATCCTCGGCCAAGGACCGAAAGACGGCCTGAATCCCCGTGTCAGCAGCCAAATCAATAGCCGCGGTGCGCGTATAGGACACCACCTCGAGATCATCGGGGGCACCCGCCGCTTTTACCGCGGTGTAACGGAGGGGTCCACACCGCATAAAAATGATTGGATGCAAGCCATCACGGCGGATCGGTGTAGCCGTCAGCCCGAGCACAAACCTGGCCTTGGACCGCTTCAGGATCGCATCAAACGATAAGGCTCCGACGTGATGGCACTCATCGATGATGATATGGCCATAATTTTCCACCCGGCGATCGACTTCGCCCTGTCGCGACAAGGACTGCATCACCGCGATATCGATCCGGGAGGTCGGTCTCGTCTTGCCCCCACCTACGGTGCCAAATAATTCCGGGCCAGCATCGAGAAAAGCCCGTAACCGCTCCTGCCATTGGTAAAGCAAGGCCGTGCGGTGAACCAGCACCAGGGTATTAACCCCCCGCCGGGCAATCATGGCGGCAGCAACGACTGTCTTACCGAAAGCGGTCGTGGCACTCAAAACGCCCATATCTCGTTCCAGGATCGCCGCCACGGCCTCCTCCTGGTCTGGCCGCAGTGTCCCCACGAATCGAACATCCAGCGCCTCACCCGCACAACGTTCATCGCGAAGCTCACAACGGATACCGTTGTCGCGCAGCAATTCTTGCGCGGCTTCAAGGCAGCCACGCGGCAAGGCAATGTGATGGGGATAATTTTCCGCGTTGCCAATGACCCGCGGCTTATCCCAGACTGACATCCGCATGGCCTGTGCCCGATAGAACTCAGGATTTTGGAAGGCTGCCAGACGGATCAGGCGATTTGCAAGCGACTGTGTCAATTGTGATTTTTCGAAATAGATCTGATTGGCCAGGGTTACCGTCAACGACTCGGGCATTTTTCCCGTTAGTCGCTTAGCAGTCGGCGATTCCAGCTTCCAGGGCGTTGCCAGATCCTCCTCATCAACAAAGCTGACATCCAAAGGATGAACACCACCCGAGGCACGAAGGATGGTCGGTTCAATATCCTGATATTCCAGCGATTGGATGGAAGCCAGAAATGCCCACTGGTCGGCGTATGGCCGCAACTCAGCGTCCACGAAAACGCTCCAGCCATGTTCCCGCGGCTGCTTTTGGAGCGGTAACGCGATCAGATTGCCGAAGCCGCCTTTAGGCATGCTGTCCTGATTGGGGAAGAGACGGTCATAGGACGTCAGCTTCAGTTGTCGGGTTCGCGCACAGGTCTGGCTGATAATCGCGGTGCCCAGTCGACGCGCATCCCGGGCGGGTACCCTCTCCGAAAAGAAGATCCAGGCATGCGCACCCGCTCCGGAGCGGGAGATTTCCAGGGCAACCGGCACCCCCAATTCGTCGCAGGATTGGATAAAGGCCCGGGCATCCTCGCGCCACTCCTCTTCATCAAAATCGACGGCAAGAAAGTGGCAACTGTCATCCTCCAGCAGGGGGTAGATCCCAACCGTGTGCTCACCAGCCAGATGGCGGTATATCACCTCGTCCGATACCGGGATCAGCAGGCGGTTATCGCAGTCCGCGCATTTGACCCGCGGCTTTGCGCATACACCTACGCGCCACTCGTTGCCGCAGGCCGGGGAGTAGCCTGATTTGCCCGTCGTCCTGCTCTCCCAGCGGACCGGATAGACATCCGTGCGGCCACGAAACAAGCGGCGAAACAGGGTGACCTTCTCGGCCGTGGAGAGGCTCGTGGATGCAGGGCACTGGACCTGCCTTTGTGGCTCCGGACAAGGCTGCCAATCGATACCGTGAGATTCCAGCAAGGCGATCAGTCGCCTATTCTCGGCCTTCAGCGCAGCAAGCGTCTCTTCGTGTGTATCTTTCGGAATTTTTTGTGTCATCTGAAGCTACACACTTGTTCAGCAAGACATGGGCATCCAACAGCAGTTTCATCAAATGTAGCCCTTAGACCCCTCCGGGATAGTGTCGAAGTGGGATGCCATCAATAGGATTTTCCCCTTCCCAGTACCCGGCTGCCTGGAACCCCGTAGGGCTAATACCAGGATCACTCGGACAAGGTGATGTTTTCCTTTCCATCCATTCTCCGGAGGGGACATGACACCTAAGAGGCCGGCCAAGATGTTGGCCGCGACAGGCTGGCTGGCCTTGGCCAGACGCAGGATGAGGTCTTACCCGTTACAAAGTAGGGTGGCGATGATCGCAGTTAAGCAATAACCAAGGCGGTCAGGATTACCACCAGGCGCCTCGCGCTACCGGGGATATCCTTCCTGAGCGGCTAGAACGACCTGAGAGGCGAGAACAGGTACCGGGACCCCTGTCACCCCAAGGGCATCGTAGATAAGCAGATCCTCTGGGTTGAAATAGCGAACGCGATACCGCATGGCCCAAGACCACCAGGGCCAGCCCCCGGTGTAAGGGCTGGCCCGGGCAAGTCGCCCCCGAGGGGCGGTTAGAAGAAGCCTAGGGGATTGACGTCGTAGCTGACCAACAGGTTCTTGGTCTGCTGGTAGTGACCGAGCATCATCTTGTGGGTCTCGCGGCCGACGCCTGACTTCTTGTAGCCACCGAAGGCGGCATGGGCCGGGTAGTGGTGGTAGCAGTTGGTCCAGACGCGGCCGGCCTGGATGGCGCGGCCCATGCGGTAGGCCAGGTTCATGTCGCGGGTCCAGACGCCGGCGCCCAGGCCGAACTCGGTGTCGTTGGCGATGGCCACCGCCTCGGCCTCGTCCTTGAAGGTGGTCACCGAGACCACGGGCCCGAAGATCTCCTCCTGGAAGACGCGCATGTCGTTGGTGCCCTTGAGCAGGGTCGGCTGGATGTAGTAGCCCGTGCCCAGCTCGCCAGCCAGGGCCTCGGCCTCGCCGCCGATCAGCACCTTGGCCCCCTCGGTGCGGCCGATCTTGATGTAATCCAGGATCTTGTCGAACTGCTCCTGGGAGGCCTGGGCGCCGACCATGACCTCGGTGTCCAGGGGGTTGCCGCGCTTGATCTGCTTGGCGCGTGCGATGACCAGGTCGATGAAGCGATCGTAGATCGACTCCTGGATCAACAGGCGCGAGGGGCAGGTGCAGACCTCGCCCTGGTTGAAGAAGGCCAGGACGGCGCCCTCGACGCACTTACTGACGAACTCCGGCTCCTGGTCCAGGACATCGGCGAAGTAGATGTTCGGCGACTTGCCGCCCAGCTCCACCGTGGAGGGGATGATGTTGTCGGCGGCATACTTCATGATCAGGCCACCCACCGGGGTGGAGCCGGTGAAGGCGATCTTGGCGATGCGCTTGCTGGTGGCCAGGGCCTTGCCCGCCTCGGTGCCAAAGCCATTGACGATATTGAGGACGCCGGCCGGCAGCAGGTCGGCGATCAGTTCCGCCAGGACCAGAATGGAGGCCGGGGTCTGCTCGGCGGGCTTGAGGACCACGCAGTTGCCGGCGGCCAGGGCCGGGGCCAGCTTCCAGGCGGCCATGAGCATGGGGAAGTTCCAGGGGATGATCTGGCCGACCACGCCCAGGGGCTCATGGTAGTGGTAGGCGACGGTATGGCCGTCGATCTCGCCGATGGTGCCTTCCTGGGCGCGGATGCAGCCGGCGAAGTAGCGGAAGTGGTCCACCACCAGGGGCACGTCGGCGTTGAGGGTCTCGCGCACCGCCTTGCCGTTGTCCCAGGTTTCGGCCACCGCCAGCATCTCCAGGTTGGCCTCCAGGCGATCGGCGATCTTGAGCAGGATATTGGAACGGGCGGTCACCGAGGTGGCGCCCCAGGCGGCCTTGGCGGCATGAGCGGCGTCCAGGGCCAGTTCGATGTCTTCCGCCGTGGACCGGGGACCTGGCAGAAGGCCTGGCCGTTGACCGGGGAGACGTTGTCGAAATACTGGCCCTTGACCGGGGGCACCCACTGGCCGCCGATGAAGTTGTCGTAACGGTCACGGAAGTGGACGACGGCGCCGGGGGTATTCGGATTGGCGTAGATCATGTGGAGTCTTCCTCGCTGTGGTGTTGATATTTATTTGCGAAAGCTTCAAAAGCTTCATTTGGTGCCCTTCTTCACCAACTCAAGTGCCGACAGGCGTGCTGCCTCGGGTCTGGCCGTCCTCATGATCATGGCGTTAGCACTTCCGTCATCCCGATCGATGAAAGTAGCGGGGACTTTCACGATGACTGTCATGAGGGTTTCTCCCCGCATCCCTGATAATGAAGGCAAGCCGCCGCTGGTCTGGGGGTCACACAGCAGGCGACGCGCCGTATCCGGCAGGCCAGGGTCGAGGCTGACCTCGGCGCCATAGCTGGCCCAGATGCGGTCGATGGCCCCCGGCCCCACCCCGGCCTCGAGGAACGGCAGGGCCGCCGCCAGACACGGGATGCGCGCCCATTCGAGCGGGCGGCGAGTTGGGGGACCAGGCTAGCATCGTCCATTGACACCAAGTTCCTTGGTTCCCTAGCAGGAAAGGGCACGTCCAATGACTTTATGGCCAGATTGCCCTCGGCCACCCTGGCCTCGGCCAGGGGGTTGTTGGTCCACTTTGCGCGGGCCTCGGCCAGAAGCTCACGGATAGTCGTCACCACCGTCTCCCGCCCATTGGCCGCGATCAGGCCTTGCACGCCTGGCCAACGCAGGATGCGATCAACGCTAGTCGGACGCCAGGGAACTAGCCCTTGGCCAGGGTGAAGCTATACCAGTGTCCTAGCAGCCTGTCGGACTTTCGCTCAGATGCCCCTAGATTGGTCAAGAACTGATCAATTTTGGCGCTCCTACGCAAGAATTGCGGTTCCTGCTCCGCTCGGACGGCTCAGATTTCGCGTAGGAACACGACTGCACTCTAAGTCCGACAGACTCCTAGCGCCCGGTGTCATATCATCTCTAATGGCATGATCAAGCATACTTTGGCTTCTAGCGATGAGGTCTGCAAACAAGAGGCTAAACTGGATAGTGGAAATCAACCAACAAGAAGAAATCGAGCAATGACCGACATCAATACCGATTATTTTTCGCGCTGCATTGCCACGCTGGAGCGTGCCTTCCATGGCCTGCAGGGACTAGCGCCTGAAGATGATCTATACGATATTTATCGGGCCGCATGCGTCAAGGAGTTTGAAATCATCCTTGAACAAGCCGGAAAGCTATTGAAAAAATGTCTGAAGCCTTTCTTTGCCACGTCTAAACAGGCTGATCAGTTGACTTTCAAAGATATTTTTCGCCATGGCGCCAAACATGGCTTGTTGGAACTCGACGAGGTGGAACGCTGGCTGAGATATCGCGATAATCGCAACGGCACCGCCCATGATTATGGGGAGGGTTTCGCCGAGGAGACCCTCAGACTATTACCTCAGTTCATCATCGACGCGCAACACCTCCATGGGGTGATCCAACGCCATGGCGAATAACCTGCTGATACGTGAAAAAGATCGGGTTGCGCTGATGCAACTGTTGTCGCGCTATTTACCGGGCGTAACCGCTTGGGCCTATGGTTCACGGGTGAATGGTACGGCACACGAGGCCAGCGATCTGGATATCGTCCTGCGCTCATCGGATTTATCACCGATTTCATGGCTTGCGTTGGATGATTTTTTTACGGCGCTGCGGGAATCGAACATCCCGATCCTGGTTGAGGCGCGAGATTGGGCGCGTTTGCCGGATTCCTTCCATCGTGAGATTTTAAAAAATTATTGGGAATTGAACGCGGATCATCCTAATGATCAGGCTTGATCTTCAACCAAGCCGACTGACGCAAGGCGCCAATTATTTATGCCGATCATTTGCAAGTAGCTACCAATAATTCGCTCAGGGGGGTGGTCTGTGCCGCGGCGGGAACAGCGGGCTCCAGTTGGATTTGCGCCACCAGCCGAGCCAAGGCCGGGCGCCATCTCGAGTCCAGCGCCCAGCCCGCCGGGGCCAGGGGCGCCATGCCATGCTCCTGGCAGCGTTGCAGAAAGGCGCGATCGGGCAGGGGGATGTCCGGATAGGTGTCAAAGAGGTTCTGCTGGGCCTCCACGAGTTGGGCGGTGAAGGCGAGAAAATCCTCCAGGCCGTGCCCCTGGGCCAGGTGGCGCAGCCGGTCGGCGCGCGCGGTGAAGAGGCGGCCGGCGGGCAGGCGCAGCCGGGGGAAATCCCCGCTACCGGGGTCCGTGCCGGGTGAATCGATCTGTTCTGGGATATCCGTGGTCACGGGTTCTCTAGCTTTCTGGGTGTCTTACTTTCTGGATGTCTGGTTGCATGCCATTCAGGGCTCTCGGTCCCTGGGGACTCTTTATCTCTGGCCCACTGATTTACTTGGGCATTGGGCCTGCCGCTTTTAGGTCTCCGGGCCTCTGGCTTCTCGGGCGCTGAAGGCGCTGACTTTCTTTATCCCTGACTGGGGGGGAAACAAAAACCGGGCGACGAAGTTGCCGCCCGGCGCCCAGGGGACCCGCTCCCGGGTCCCCGCGGCGGAGTCACGCCGCTGGCAAAGCTTCAGGATCGCTCATTGACCCCTCTTCTGGCTCATTCGCCCGTCATCTGCCGGAACCAGGCGCGATGGTGCTGCTTGGCCCAGGCGCGGGTGACCCGGCCATACCACATGGCGCGGATGGTGCCCTTGGTCCAGATGGCGGCGTAGGCATGGACGAAGATGGGGATGATCATCAGCGCCGCGGTGGCCGCGTGCGCCACCGCCGCCCTGCCCGACACCGGTGAAAAGAGTACTTGACAACATTAGAATACACTAATATTCTACTTACCCAAGGACAGCGACCACGCTGGCCCCAACACCCAACCAACAAAATAGAGAGCACAAAGATGAAAAAGCTTGCTACCGCCGCCGCTATCGCCGCCCTCCTTGGCGCCTCCGCCTCCGCTTCCGCCTGGTGGGGCGGTCCCGGTGGTTGGGGTGGTCCTGGCTACGGCAACAACAACTGGATGAACGATATGTTCGGCGACGGAGACGCCTACGGTGATTTCAACATGAGCTTCGGTGGTGGCGGACGCGGCTGGGGCCGTGGCTATAACCGCTACAACGATTACTACGGTTATGGCCCCTACTGGGGTGGCCCTTATGGCTACGCCCCTTACGGCGCGCCTTATGCCCCTTACGCCCCGCCCGCTCCCCCGGCCGCTCCGGCTGCCCAGGCCAAGTAAGTCGCTGTTGAGCTGACTCACATCACTGCGCACAGGGAGGTGCGCGCAAGCCCTCGCCGGTTTTTTTGGCGTCGGTTGAGGGTTAAATGTCGTGGCAGTAGCAAGCTCCCTCGCTGACGCCCTTTTTCCGCTTACCCCGCCACCCCGCTTCCCCCCGGCCAATCTCCCCGCTCGCTTCCGCCATCTCCCGGGGTATTGTCTCGGCGCTCCCAACCCGGCGCCCTTGGGAAGCCTTCAGCGACCTCCGTCGCCAACGCGGCTTTTCAGCACCGCCTGTCAGACGCTGATCGGGCGTCATCCCCCACTTTCCTGGTCGCCAACAGGGACCCTCGGCACCGAGCCATGGACCCGGTGCACTTTGCGTTTATTTACTCTGGTTGCGCCAAGGTCCATGTGGTTGCAGCTAGCCGCTGATCAGCCTCATCAACCCTCCCCCGGCACCCTGACCCACCCCTCCATCAGCACCCGGGCGCTGCGACTCATGATCGCCTTGGTCACCGTCCAGTCGCCATTGACCTGCCGCGCCTCGGCGCCCACCCGCAGGGTGCCGGAGGGATGCCCGAAGCGCACCGCGCTGCGCTCCCCGCCCCCGGCGGCCCGGTTGACCAGGGTGCCGGGAATGGCCGCCGCGGTGCCGATGGCCACCGCCGCGGTGCCCATCATGGCGTGATGCAGCTTGCCCATGGACAGGGCGCGCACCAGCAGGTCGATGTCCGCCGCCTTGACCGCCTTGCCGCTGGAGGCGACATAGTCCGCCGGCGGGGCGACGAAGGCCACCTTGGGGGTATGCTGGCGGGTCGCGGCCTCGGCCAGGTCCTGGATCAGCCCCATGCGCAGCGCCCCATGGGCGCGGAGGGTCTCGAAGCGCGCCAGGGCCTGGGGATCGCCATTGATCGCCTCCTGCAACTCGGTCCCGGTATAACCGAGGGCCGCGGCCTCGACGAAGATGGTCGGGATGCCGGCATTGATCAGGGTCGCCCGCAGGGTACCCAGCCCCGGCACCACCAACTCATCCACCAGATTCCCGGTGGGGAACATGGACCCGCCCCCCTCGCCGTCACCCTCGTCCGCCGGGTCGAGGAATTCGAGCTGGATCTCCGCGGCGGGGAAGGTCACGCCATCCAGCTCGAAGTCCCCGGTCTCCTGCACCGCGCCGGCGGTCATGGGCACCCGGGCGACGATGGTCTTGCCGATATTCGCCTGCCAGATACGCACCGTCGCCAGGCCCTCCGCCGGGATGCGGTCGGCATCCACCAGCCCATTGGCCAGGGCGAAGGGGCCGACAGCGGCGGACAGATTGCCGCAGTTGCCGCTCCAGTCGACAAAGGCCTGGTCGATGGCCACCTGGCCGAAGAGGTAATCGACATCGTGATCGGGCCGGCTGCTCTTGGCCAGGATGACCGTCTTGCTGGTGCTGGAGGTCGCCCCGCCGAGGCCATCGATCTGCTTGCCATAGGGGTCCGGGCTGCCGATGACGCGCAGCATCAGCCTGTCCCGGGCGGGCCCGGGCACCTGGGCGGCGGGCGGCAGGTCCTGGAGGCGGAAGAAGACACCCTTGCTGGTGCCGCCACGCATATAAGTGGCGGGAATCTTGATCTGGGGTAGGTGGGCCATGGTCGTGGAATTCCGGTGAAGGATGGACGAATCGGTGGTCGTGATGGATGGAGGGAGGACCGTTGGACGGATGGCTGTATGGATGGTTAGCTGAATGGGTGGACGGATGGTCGAATGGATGGATCGGGTACCGTGAAATACGGAGGAATCGCGCTCGTAGAAGCATGGACGGTAAGCGTGAGCGGCGGGTTGATCACTCTCCTCTCCCCTCGCGGGAGAGGGGTGGGGGGAGAGGGGGAACAGGCTCGGCAAGTGCATCGAGGATGCGGGTCAGTACGCCTTCGGGGTTTTGCAGGATGTCGTGATTCCAGAAGCGCATAATCCGGAAACCTTGCTCTCTGAGCCAGGCATCACGCGCGGCATCGCCCTCACTACCGTTATGCTGACCACCATCGGCTTCGACGATCAGCCGGGCACCAAAATGAATGAAATCGACGACATAGGGACCGAGGGGTTGCTGGCGGCGAAACTTGTGGCCCGCCAGGCGGTGGCCACGAAGCTGGCGCCATAGCAACTGCTCGGCATCGGTGAGGTTCTGGCGCAGGGCCTTGGCGAATGCGCGTTGGTCCATGCTTGAGTGCTAACTTGCTCTCCCCCTCTCCCCAACCCCTCTCCCACCAGGGGAGAGGGGCTTTTGATCAGGCACCGGCCGGGGTTCAGACTTCCCCCCCGCTCAGTCGGTCCTCACACTTGCCCAAGGAAATCCTTGGCAAAGCGCTGCAACACCCCCCCGGCCTCATAAATCGACACCTCCTCGGCGGTATCCAGACGGCCGGTGACCGGCACTTCCAGGCGCTCGCCGTTTTGCCGGTGGATGACCAGGGTCAGGTCGCCGCGCGGGGTGCGTTCACCGACGACGTCATAGGTCTCGGTGCCGTCCAGGCCCAGGGTCAGGCGGTTGGTGCCGGGCTTGAACTCTAGGGGCAGCACGCCCATGCCGATGAGGTTGGTGCGATGGATGCGCTCGAAGCCCTCGGCGACGATGGCCTCCACCCCCGCCAGGCGCACGCCCTTGGCCGCCCAGTCGCGGGAGGAGCCCTGGCCATAGTCCGCCCCGGCGATGATGATCAGGGGCTGCTGGCGGGCCATGTAGGTCTCGATCGCCTCCCACATGCGCAGCACCTCGCCCTCTGGCTCCAGCCGCGCCAGGGAACCCTGCCGCACCTGCCCCTGGGCATCCCGCACCATCTCGTTCAGGAGCTTGGGATTGGCGAAGGTGGCGCGCTGGGCGGTCAGATGGTCGCCGCGGTGGGTGGCGTAGGAGTTGAAGTCCTCCTCCGGCAGGCCCATCCGCGCCAGGTACTCACCGGCGGCGCTGTTGGGCAGGATGGCGTTGGAGGGCGACAGGTGATCGGTGGTGATGTTGTCGCCCAAGAGCGCCAGGGGCCGCATGCCGGTGAGGGTGCGCTCCCCGGCCAGGGCGCCCTCCCAATAGGGCGGACGGCGGATGTAGGTGCTCTGGGGCCGCCAGTCATAGAGCGGGCTCGGCGCCGCGACCACCGCCCCCAGGTCGAACATGGGGATATAGACCTGGTTGAACTGCTCGGGCTTGACGCAGGCGGCGACAATCGCGTCGATCTCCGCGTCGCTCGGCCACAGGTCCTGGAGGGTGATGGGGTTGCCGTTGGTGTCCTGGCCCAGGGCATCGCGCTCGATGTCGAAGCGGATGGTGCCGGCGAGGGCATAGGCCACCACCAGGGGCGGCGAGGCGAGGAAGGCCTGCTTGGCGTAGGGGTGGATGCGGCCGTCGAAGTTGCGGTTGCCGGACAACACGGCGACGGCATACAGATCCCGGGCGATGATCTCCTGCTGGATCTGGGGGTCCAGGGCGCCCGACATGCCGTTGCAGGTGGTGCAGGCATAGCCGACGATGCCAAAGCCCAGTCTCTCCAGCTCGGGCAGCAGCCCGGCCGCCTCCAGGTAGAGTTTGGCCACCTTGGAGCCGGGGGCGAAGGAGGTCTTGACCCAGGGCTTGCGCGTCAGGCCCAGGGCGTTGGCCTTTTTGGCCAGCAGCCCGGCGGCGACCACGTTGCGCGGGTTACTGGTATTGGTGCAGGAGGTGATGGCGGCGATGATCACCGCGCCATCCGGCAGCCGGCCGGCGGCCTCGTCGGCGCGGGCGGCGGCCAGCTTGGCGGCGTCGGCGATGCCGCGCTCGGCCAGGGCGCGGGTGGGCAGGCGACGATGGGGGTTGGAGGGGCCGGCCAGGTTGCGCTCGACGCTGGACAGATCGAACTCCAGCACCCGCGGATAGACGGCGCTGGCCAGGCTGTCCGCCCAGAGGCCGGCGGTCTTGGCGTAGGCCTCGACCAGGGCCACCTGTTGGGGCTCGCGGCCGGTGAGGCGCAGATAGTCCAGGGTCTGCGCGTCGATGGCGAACAGGGCGGCGGTGGCGCCATATTCCGGGCACATGTTGGAGATGGTGGCGCGATCGCCGATGGACAGGCTGGCGGCGCCGTCGCCGAAGAACTCGACATAGGCCCCCACCACCCGCTCCTGGCGCAGGAACTCGGTCAGGGCGAGGACGATGTCGGTGGCGGTGATGCCCGGCTGGCGCTGGCCGCTGAGGCGCACGCCGACGATGTCCGGCAGGCGCATCATGGAGGCGCGGCCCAACATGACGGTTTCCGCCTCCAGGCCGCCGACGCCGATGGCGATGACCCCCAGGGCGTCGACATGGGGGGTGTGGCTGTCGGTGCCGACGCAGGTGTCGGGGAAGGCGACGGGGCGGCCCGGCTGACCCGAGGCCTGCCCCTCCGGGCCGCCCTCGTCCGGGCGCACCTGGATCACCGGCGACATCTTCTCCAGGTTGATCTGGTGCATGATGCCGTTGCCGGCGGGGATGACATCCACGTTCTGAAAGGCGGTGCGCGTCCAGTCGATGAAGTGGAAGCGGTCCGCGTTGCGCCGGTCCTCGATGGCGCGATTCCGCTCAAAGGCATCCGGCTCGAAGCCGGCGTGTTCCACCGCCAGGGAGTGATCGACGATCAACTGGGTGGGCACCACCGGGTTGACCCGGGCCGGGTCCCCGCCCTGCTCGGCGATGGCGTCGCGCAGGCCGGCCAGATCCACCAGGGCGGTCTGGCCGAGGATGTCGTGGCACACCACCCGCGCCGGGTACCAGGGGAAGTCCAGGTCCTGGCGGCCCTCGATGAGCTGGCGCAGGGCGTCGTTGAGCAACGCCGGGTCGCAGCGGCGCACCAGGTTCTCCGCCAGGACGCGGGAGGTATAGGGCAGGCGGTCATAGGCCCCGGGCGCAAGGGCATCCACGGCGGCGCGGGCGTCGAAGTAGTCCAGGTCGGTGCCGGGGAGGGGCTGGCGGTAGGCGGTGTTCATGAGAAGTTTCCGTCAGGTGGGCGTGAGGTGCTGTCCGGTAGTCAGGTGCCGAAGGGGAGCCGCAGGGGTTCGTGGTCAGGGGCCCCCGGCGACTGGCCTGGCCGGGGAGGGTCGGGGGGCTCTGGCGGGGGTGTCGCCAGCATGGATGCTGGCGCCAAGCCTCCAGGGATGGATTCACGGCATCCCCCGCCGGAGGCCACCCGACCCGGGCGTTGCCGGGGTTTCATCCCCCTCTCCCCAGCCCTCCCCCGCCAGGGGGGGAGGGGGAAAGAGCGCCAGCGCCGGACGCTAGCGTCAGGTGGCAGCCCCGCCCGCTCAACGCTGGTCGAGGGGCACCCAGGGGCGATTCTCCGGCCCGGTGTAATTGGCGCTGGGGCGGATGATCTTGTTGTCGATGCGCTGCTCGATGATGTGGGCGGTCCAGCCGGCGGTGCGGGCGATGACGAACAGGGGGGTGAACATGGCCGTGGGCACGCCCATCAGCCGGTAG
>WBZM01001946.1_pt1 | contig 18711 bp, 10 predicted proteins | sample 5204271 | NCBI WGS metagenome assembly WBZM01 (sample SAMN12344346, study PRJNA552823) | activated sludge metagenome | biome: Activated sludge suspended growth; feature: Nitrification reactor; material: Wastewater; isolation source: activated sludge from nitrification reactor of wastewater...
TTGGCGTTGATGATGCCGGAATTCGTGACCGAGCTGGTGTCGGCGTAGAGCTGTGTCGAGGTGCCCGAATTCAGGGCGCCGCGGTTGTTGAGCCAGTAGCCGGCATAGAGCTGGATCGAGCTGCCGGCCTTGATGGCTGAATAGCTGTCGACGGCGGACTTGGCGGAGTAGAGCTGGGCCCAGGTCTTGGCGGTGATGACGCCGGAATTCGTGACCGAGCTGGTGTCGGCGTAGAGATGTGTCGAGGTGCCCGAGGTCAGGGCGCCGCGATTGTTGAGCCAGTAGCCGGCGTAGAGCTGGATCCAGTCGCCTGCGTTGATCGCCGCGTAATTGTCGACGACGTAGTTGGCGGAGTAGAGCTGGGCCCAGCTCTTGGCGTTGATGGCGCCCGAGTTGGATACGGAGTTGGCGATGGCGTAGAGCTGCGCGGAGGTGCCAGTGTTGATGGCACCGGAATTGGAAACGTAGCTGGTCGCGGAATAAAGCTGGGTCGAGGTGCCCGAGGTCAGGGGGCCGCGATTGTTGAGCCAGTAGCCGGCGTAGAGCTGGATCCAGTCGCCGGCGGTGACGGCGGCGTAGCTGTCGACGGCGGAGTTGGCGGAATAGAGCTGAGCCCAGGTTTTGGCGTTGATAGCGCCCGAGTTGGAGACTGAGCTGGCGACGGCGTAGAGTTGCGCCGAGGTGCCGGCGTTTATGGCGCCGCTGTTGGAAATCCATTGGGCGGCTGAAAGCGTGGTGGTGGTGCCCGAGGTCAGCTTACCGCGATTGTCGACCGTGTAGGCTCGAGAGTTGAGAGCGAGGCTGGTACCGGATCGCAGAGCGCCCTGGTTATAGAGTGAGGAGTAGGCGTCGAGCGTGAGTGCCTTACCCGCGGTGAGCCCACCGCGGTTGTCAACGTTGCCAGCGGTAGAGACCAGCGTCAGATTGCCGGGAACGCGCAGCGCTTGCGCGTTGTAGAGCTGGCCGTAAGCCGATGCGTAGAGGTCGCCGCGCGAGTTGACGACCGTCGATGTCAGATCCAGTGCCGAGTTGCGTGCCAACAGGGCAACGTTGGCGCCACCCACGGAGCCAAAGACGGACTTGACGGTGCTCAAGAGTGGGCTACTCGATGACGTGGCACCGAGATAAAGCGACGTGCCCCAGGAATACTTGATCCACGTCTGCGTCGTGGTCAGGCTGGTGTCGCTGTCGGTGTAATCAGCTCCCCGGCTTGCAATCCCAGTGCCGCTGTCGAGCGTTGCCGTGCCGGCGGCGGAAACCCTCGCTCCGTCGAGCGTGATATTGCCGCCCGAACGAAGGTAGGCGTCGGAGCCGTCGCTCGAGAATAGGGCCTCGAGCACATCATAGCGCTGGTGAGAAACGCTCGGCGTGACCAGGTACGTGTACGAGTAGATCGAGTTTACGGGGGTGTTTGAGGTCGTGGCTGTTCCGGTATCCGTCCAGGTCCGGCTGGTCACCACGGTCTGGCCGAGAATGTTGCGCCCGGCGGAGGCCGACAGTGCTCCGCCCGCCGAGATCGTGCCGCCGATGTTGACGATATCGCGACCGGCGACGAGCGCGGCGTTGCGGCCCGCGGACAGGTTGGCGGCGGGCGCGGCGATAGCTCCGTTGGTGATGTCGAGGGCCGCGGTTACCGTGAGATCCTGGACGGCTGCGACGGCGCCGGTGTTGGAGAATGACCCGCGGCTGGCGGTCAGCGCAACGTTGGCGCCCGACAGCGATGCGCTGCCGGAGACGGTGGTCGCGGCGGTCAGGTCGGCGCGGGTGACCAGAGAGCGGAAGTAGCTGGAATACCAGTCGCTTGGATAGGTGGCGACGTACCACTTCATCCAAGGGATGTTGGACGACACCCAGGCGTCGGTGTAGCTGCGGGCGGCACCGGCGTCGCTGGTGTTCGCGGCCGACTCGCCGGCAACGATGGACAGCTTGGTCGCGGCGACGACACGGCCATAATTGAATATCGATTTATCGGCCGTCAGGGTCAGCGACTGGCTGTCGACTTCGCCGGAGATGTTGACGAAGTCCGATACAGTCACGTTGATGGCGCCCGGAGTGGAGAGCTTGCTGCCTGGCGAGCTCTCGAACGAGCGCCCGGCGATGTCGATGCCCGCCGCACCTGCGGCGATGGTGCCCTCAGTCTGCTTGACGGCACCGGTGCCCTGAATCGCCACCTTGCCGCCGGCGGACACCGACTTGACGTTGGCGTCGCCCAGCGAGCGGATATCGACGGCTCCTTTTGCCTGCAGGCTGGAGTCGAGCCTGACGCCCATGCCGCTCTCGTTGCCGATAATGCGGATCTGGTCGGCCTTCATGGCACCGAGTGCGCTCGCGTCGACCGCGTAAGGCGTGCGCCGCTCTGAAAGAATCGGCGCGGTCTTGGCTGTGCGCTGGTTGTAGTCGTAGGCCTGAGTGCCGCCCGAGGCCGTGATCTGGCCGGTGGCGCTGACCGGCCCGTCAATGACGACCTCACGGCCGATCAGCTCGACCTCCGCTGCACCAGAAAGGCCGGCGCCCCATACGCCGACCATTCCTTTGCGGACATTCAAGGAGATCTGGCTGCCGCTCACCGTGGGTACGCCGGTCGTGAGGGTGGCACGGCCGACGTTGACGAAGGCGCAGCCGACACACTGCACGCCGTTTTCGTTGGCAACGATGAGATCAGCCCTGGTTCCGAACACCTCGGTGGCGCCGCCGAGCTGGGTGGCGCCGCCACTCACGGTGCTCAGGATGACGTTGGCCGGCCCCCCGGACAGCAGGTTCGGGTTGGCTTTGACCGCGCCACCCGTCTGGCTGGTGCCGCTGGTGCGTGAGTTATTGAAGATCAACCCGTTAGGTGTGATCAGGTCATGGAGTCGGTTCTGGGAAATGCCTGCATTCGGGGCGGTAATGTCGATGACCGGCTTGCCGCCGCCCGATGTCCCAACACCGGGCTGGAGCGCACGCGGCGCGGTCGGGTCGACCGTGATCTTCTGCTGAGCGTGAGCTGCCAGGGGTACGAGGAGTGGGTTGATCGCGAGAAGGAGTGCCGCGACATGTCCGAGAGCGCCGCCGACCGCGGCCACAGCCCGTGCCAACATCAATCACCCTTCCGGCCTTGCGGCCGGTCCTCGAAATATTACAGCTATCGACGCCAATATGGCGTCTGCCTTGCACCGCTATCAGAATGACGTGGTACGGACAATGCGTATCTTAACCAATTTGGGAAGGCTGTGGATACAATCGTCTGTGCGCTGTGCTCGGCCGGTCACGCCGCGACTTCACGGAGTTGACGGATGGCGCTTCTCGTGGAAGCGGGCACGGCTTGCCTGCGTTCGACGGATGCTGTCCGAAAGCGCAGGTGTGAACGCCGGCTATTCCGCGGCGGCGGGGCCGCCGAGAGGGAGAGCGGCGGTCCGTCCGGGGCGCGCCGAAGCGTCGGTGCATGGGGCGGGAACCCGGCGCAGCCAGATCTCACGCCAATAGATTGGATTGGAGCGCGGGCAGTTCTTGGCGCACATCCCCTGGCAGGTGACGCCCTTAAGCGTCACCGTATGCGTTAGCGTGCGCATCTTGCCCGTCGTTTCGAGAATGATCCGCTCGAGGCGCTGCTCGACCTGGAACGGGCCCTTATAGAATGCCATCTCCGGATCGAAGGTGAGGCCGTTGTTCCTGCCATCGCGGTCGAGCGTAGGGCTGATCTCGGATGCAGGGCGTACCTCGACCCAATCGCCAGGCTGGAGACCGAGATCGCCCTTGGAGCGATCGCTTCCGGGCCCCGCCAGCTGACCGAATGGACCACGGCCCGCGAGTTGAGCGGCCTTCTGCGCCAGCGACCAGACGAGCATCCAGGCGAAGCGGGAGAACTGGATCTCGCCCCGGCGAAGATCGTCCAGGATCAGGCTCAGGGAGGCCAGCAGCGATTTGCGCCCGGGGCGGGTGGCGCGCGCCAGCTCCGTCGACTGGCAGTAGTAGCGGTCCCCGGTCTTGACGGCATGAGGGAAGTCGCGAGCGCTCCCGTCTCCACCGGCGGGCGGAGCGGCGACCGTGGCCGCGATATCTCCGGCGGGACGCAGCCAGTCGCTCTTCCAGAATATCAGGCAGCCGCGCTGGCAACCGTCATGCGCCGCGCCGCTGCAACGCAAGCTTTCGAGAAAGACTGCGTCGTCCATCAGCTGCTCACCCGGTCCCTCGATGCAGGTCCGGTTGGCGCGGCGCGCGACCCGGAAGCGTCGGCCGCAGAACTGCCTCATCTCCGCCATGAAGGGGAGGCCCCCGAGGGCGCCGCGCGCGTCGAGCGTGGCCAGGATCTCGTGCTCCGACAGCACCTCGACGAGGTCTCCGCGCGCGTACTCGGTCATCGACGCCACTCCAAGGTCAATTGATCAATCCGCTTCGTCGGCCGTGGCTGGCTGGCGTCCGGCGCGCCGCCGTAAGCGGGCGGCGACCGTCCTGGCGAGAGGGGACGCGCGCAACGCCTCGGCGCCGGCGATGACGTTGGCGGCCACGCGCCCTTTCAGTGTGAGTGGCTGCTCGATGATATCGAGGGGCAGAACCTCGCAGCCGAAGCGCTGCTTATAGGCGTAATGGCCGGTGCCGAAGTCGAACGTCCGGTAGCCGTTCTCGATCAGCCATTGGATGACCAGGCCGGTGAGCACGACGCTCGGTGAGCGCCGGCTCCAGATCCCGCCGACGTGCGACAAGCGCACGATGGTGCCCGTGCCGGGACAGAGAAGGACCATCGCGGCGGCGATGACCTCATCCTTGGTCGCCAGGATGGCGAGATGCAGAGTGCCATCGGCAATGCCGAGGCGGACCGCCTCCCGGTAGAAATCGTCATAGGGAGGATGGTCGAGCTTGAAATTAGCGCCGAGCTCATGGAAGCGCGCCCGCTGCATGGCATCGAGCTTGCCGACGATTGCGATCGCCTCGGAAGGATCAGTGACGATGCTGAAGACTGCTCCGTCCTGCTGTGCCATCAGCTTGGTCTTCTGCCGCAGCTCCTTGCGCTGCTTCTTCGAGCACGTCTCGAGATAGGCCTCCCAGGTCTCCGGCAAGCCGGTGGCGTTGCGGATGGCGGTGGAGGGACGGGTTGCGAGGAAGCGGAGCGGGTTTCGTGTCTCGCCGGCAGCCACGAGCTGCCTGTCGAGACGCAGGAGGTCGGCTCGAGGCAGGCACTCGAGCACCGCTCGCCATGCGTCGGTGGCGGCCGCGGCGGTCGCGGGTGCCGCGGGGCCAAGTACCGGGAACGCATAGTCACAAACGTCGAGATCGGCGAACTCGATGACCGAGACGCCGAAGCGTCGGCGCAAGACCAGCGGCAGGAGCATCGCGACACGGCCGCCCGATTTTTCGCGAATGCCAATCAGGACCGGTTCAACACCTGTGCGGGGCGCCAACCCCGCGTAGAAAGGTTTCAGCCAAGCCGCAGCCTGGAAGGGCGTGAGCGCCGACTTGGTGCCGAGCTCGTCGGCCTGGGCGAGGAATTCCGCGATGCCGTCGAAGCGATGAGCTTCAAAAATCCTCTCGTGCGGGGATGTGGCGGAGGTGTCCGCCGTTTTCGGTGATGCGACGGCGGAGCTTGCGGGGTTGAATGTGGTCCGGAGCAGCGCCAGAGCTGTCGCCGCCGCGCTGGTCACGGTTGCGATCGCCCTTGTGCGAACGCCCGAGCCCGAGCGTGACGCGGTGTCTCTCAAGCCGGGTCCGGAGTCACTGCCGGCCGGCAGTGTGGGAATACTCGGGGCCGCGTCCATCCAGCGGTCGAGTGTCAGTGCCACGGCGACCGATAGCGGCAGCGCGAGGAGAAGCGCCAAGCCGAGCAGGAGGGGCACATTCGGCCCGGAGGGAACCGAGACGGCGGTGGCAGGAATGAACGTCTCGCCGGCGACAGCCGCCATCATTCCGTCTGGCTCCGTGCTCGAGCCCAACATGGCCACCTGCGAGCGCAGCTTGTCGAGGCGTTCGCGGGCATGCTCGTAGCGCGGGTGGCGCTCGCCGAACGTGCGCGCCAGCTCGGCGAGCTGGCGGTCGGCGACGACGACGTCTTCCATCAAGCGGGTCTTGTACTGCGCGCGCAAATACTCGAGCGCAACGGCATTGGCGACGGTGGCGGCGCGCTGGGCGCTGCCGAGGGTACAGTTGATGGTTATCAGATAGGAACGCGGCTCGTAGCTGACGCGCAACGACGAGAGCAGGGTGCCGGTGGCGACATCCTCCGGAACAGGCTTCGGCAACATTCCGGCCGGGAGAATGCCCTCGAGAAGTCCGGCGAGACGCGAGGGCCGCACGAAGGCGGGGTCATCGGCCAAGTGCAAGCGGTCGACGACGGCACGCGCGGTGCCACGCGAGCGGATCAGCCTTGCCGCTGTCTCGACCATGGTGGTGCCGTCGACGTTGGCGATCTGCTGGCTTGAGGCTCCCGGAGCCGGGGACTCTCGCGTGAAGCTCAGCTGGACGAGGGCTTCGCTCGAGTAGCGGGGACCCATCAGCGCGACTGCGAGCGATGCCACCGTTAGGCTTATGGCGGCGACGGCCATCATGACCAACCCGTGGCGGCGGAGCAGGCTCGGCAAGACGGCGAGGAGAGCCTCGAACGCCGACTGGTGCGGGCCATCGACAACGACCCGCATGCCGGCTGGCTGTTGGTCCCAAATCGGGGAAGCACTCATGTGGACGTCTACCCCATACACAGAAGCATGGCATGAATGGTAGGCGCAGCTTGGCTCAGGCGGGATCGGGCATATGAATTAACTAGACTGGGAGGCAATCCCGGAAGGGATACCCCTTTTGCGGCGCCGCTTCTTGGTGGGAGGTGCCAAGCAGGCAATGAATGGATGGCCTGCTACTCGAAGCCCGGCGGAACCGGCGGTAACCGGCTCAGAAGGCACGGCGGAGAAAGCCGTCCTGCTGCGGTCGCGGCCGATGACACGTCGAATCCGATATCTGTCGCCGCTGAAATGCCGGAAAAGCTGAAATCGCCTGCCTCGGCGTTCACGAAACCCGGGTCAGCGACCACAGAGCGGGCGTCCTGACCGTACCTTCGGCGCCATTCCGGGATATCCGCATTGTGCGGAAAGAGCGAGACATTTCCGCTCGTGTTCCAATAGAGATTGTCATCGAAGGTGAAGCTGACCGGGCATGGATCGGATGCGATGAAGCAGCCTCCTACAAGGCTGCCGGCGCCGCTCCAATAGACGATGTTGCGCTCGAAGGTGACGTCATCGGACCGCTCTCCGCGGGCCAGCTCGACCTGAATGTCCGCTGCGAAGGCGAAGATGTTGCCGCGGACGATGTTGCGCCGCCCGAAGTGCTGAAAAAATCCGGCGCTACCCGTATGATGGACGATATTCCGCTCGAATGCGATATCCGAGGACCCCTCGTCGGCATAGAGACCCCAAGCGCCGTAGCGGAAGGCGCGCACGTCATGCACGATGTTGTCGTGCACCCGCGTTCCTCGCTGGGTGCCCAAAGTATAGATGCCGGCCATGTCGGACATGACCCCTTGCCCGATGGTGTCGATCTCATTTCGGCCGATGTCGTTGCCATGGGCCCGGCTGTCGCCGAACCCCCACGTCCAGCCGACGGAGATGCCGGATTGATAGAAGTCGCGGATGGTGTTGTGCTCGATCACGTTGTCCGGTGATTGACCGATCCAAATTCCCATGCCCGCCGGGTGGAGACGACCGCCATGGGCGATGAGACAGTTGCGCACGACATTGCCGGAGACGACCATTTCGGGGCTGTCCGGCAAGAGCATGGACGAGGCCCAGGTTGCCGCTCCGGCGACGCCGATCTTGACACCGCCGGCGCCGAGGTCGGCGAGCTCGCAGTCCTCGAGCCGGTTACCTTGCGAGCCGGCACCAAAGCCGATCGCGTAGCCCCCGACATGGCGAACCGCGATTCCCTGGAAGCGGACGTTGCGCGCGCCAATGCCAACGATCGCCGTATCAACGCCGACCTCCGCCTGTGGGAACGACTGTCCGTGCGGGGGGAGCGTCCAGTTGGCATGCGCGAACGTGAGGCCGCGGAACACGACATGCTCGACCCAGCGCTTCTGGCGCGGGTTGCCCTGCAGGACGACGAGATTGGCCAATCGCGGCGCCACGACGTCGGTGCGTTCCGGCTGCTCGCCGCTCATCGGCAAGTATGTCAGCAGGCCGGCTGCACGATCGAGATACCACTGGCCCGGCGTACTCATCGCGCCCGGCACATTGTCGAGTAAGTATCGGCTGCCCGGCGGAACATCAGTCCAGGCGCGTCCATCAACGATCAGCCGGCCGTCGCCGGGGCTTACGGAGACGAGGTGGCGCCGCGTGGCTGACCAATCGTGGAAGGCGAGGACCTCGATGTCAGCAGACCGCGCCCATTGCGGGCTGACGTCCCCCGGCGCGACGCCCATCTGGTTACGGCCGAGGTCTGCCGCGGTTCGATAGTAGCCTCGTGCCGGCAGTCGCGGACGATAGCGTCGCTGGTCGTCCACAAAGAGCTGGGCGAAGGACCAAGCGCCGGAGCGAACGTCCGGAAGGCGTGCTTGCCATCTACCATCAATCGTCGTGGTCCACCCGAGAATGCGCACGCCTCCGCTGATGATCGGCCGCTCTCCGCCCACTGCAGCGATCACCGTGGGTGCCTGCTCGGTACCTGAGTCGCGGGGCGTCAGCTTGAGAGGGCGAGTGAGATAATAGGTGCCGCCGCGCACTCCGACGACGATCGGGCGCTCGCGATGCGGCTCCGAGCGGCGAAGCGCGGCAACGCGATGAAGTGCGTTCTCGAGAGTGGCCAATGGGCCGTCGCTGCCGGACGCATTTGGTGCCGGGAGGTGTCCGGACCAGTCATCGCGGCCATCGGTGGAGACGAAGAGGTCGGCTGCATCGGCGGCGTGCGAGGGGCGTGCGGCGATCAGCTGACATGCAACGAGCAAGAGCCCGCACACTCCGGCGAGGGTGCTCGCGGACGGGGCTCCGGTGATCTGCGTCCTCTGCTCGACAGAGCTTGAGGTGGCGGCGGCGGGGTAGCGCGCTCCGTAGGCGATGAACAAGGCCAGAAGGAATTGATAGTAGATGTAGATTGCCACGTTGTCGGTCATCATCATCACGCCAACGCCAAGCGCGAGACAGAAGCTCAGCGGTGACGAGCAGAAAACACCGGCCATCAAGACGGTGCCCAGTACCGAGCCGACCACTCCAAGATCGAAGTGCAGCTTGAGCCAGTCGTTATGGGGAAGGGTGAGCGTGCCATCGGTCACGAGCGTGGCAAGAGACCGGGCACTGCCGGGTCCGGTGCCGAGCAGCCATTCCGTCGTCGGACGCTCGGCGATCAGGCGGGTCATCTCGGCAGTGATCGCGTAGCGTCCCAGCATTATCTGCTCCATGGCAGCGTCTGGACGCAGAAGATGGTAGGCAGTCTCGGAAATAGCCTGCAAGTTACAGGATACGACATTGATTGCTGAAAGTGCGAGTAGAAGTGCGATAAAGCGAGCGCGGTTGGAACGTAGCACGGGCATGCGGGTGACGACGTAGAAGGCCACCAGCGCTATGACAATCGCGACAATCGCGATCCTCTTGCCGCCAACGATGCTGATGGCGAGGGCCGTGACGAACTCGAGCCTGGGCCCGATCGCATAGAAGAACACCGCGAGCACGGGACCGACCAGTCCGCCTGCATCGTTATCGAATCCCTCCTCGGAGGCGGCGCCTGCTGCACTGCTCAGGATATGCAAGAGGCGAATGTCCTTGCTCTCGGAGAGGATAAAGCTCAGCGCGAAGAGCACAGCCGTCAAAATCAGGACGAGGCGAAGATGCCAGAGCTGCACGTTCAGTCGCGGCACGAAGAGCGCGAGGATGAGAGTCGTCGAGATGAAATCAGACCAGAACGGCTGCCTCATGCCGGGCCCTGCAAGAAGGGATAGGCCGGTCATGAGCAAATAGGCCACCAGATAGCAGCCCGCCGCAGTATTGACGTGCATTGGCCCGCCGAAGGTCCAGGCCAGCCACAGCGAAAAGGGCAGCGCGTAAGCCAGGTAGCGTAGGTCCTGGACGGTCGAATTGGGGCCGAAGCCATAGCCGGCGTAGGCGAGCGCGTAGATCACGCCGGCGAGTGCCAGCAAAGCGGCGCCAGATGGATGCGGCGACGCGGGAACTGTCCAGTTCAAGGGATTGGACGCGGAGTGCACGCCTATCCTTTCCGGACCTTACGAACGCGGTCTCTCCGAAACGCTCCGCAGCCCCCGCGACAACGCCTCTAGCGCTCGACGACCGGCTGGCGCGGAAGCTGAGCTTGCGCGGCCCTGAGGCGGTGGGCGGTCACTTTGCCGAGCGTGCCTCCGTCGGGAGTGCCTGCAGCGAGATTGGCCTGGATCTGCGCCATTGGGGACGCCGGGCGCTTCACCTCGACCACGTCGCCCGGCTCGAGCAGCGCCGTATCGCCGACCTGCATGACGCTGGTCACGCCGTTGCGGGTGCGCGTGATCGTGTATTGCCGGGTGTCGCCCGCGTCCGACGAGGACGTGTAGGAGGCCAATTGCAGGCGCACCTCGCGCAGCTCCTGGGCGGTCGGCAAGGCCGCATCGACGTCGCGCAGGCGCATTCTGAGATCATTGAGCTCGGCGCGGATCTTGCGCTGGTGGGTCGTTGTCAGCTCCCTGATCCTGCTGTCCACGTCGGCGAGGTGGGACTGCTGAACGGAGATCTCCGACCGCAACCGCCAGACATCGCCTTCATTGCCGGCCTCGACCAGGAGCGCATCGATCTTGGTGGCGCGGCGTCCGTAGCCCTTGCGCTCGAGGTTGTTGTAGATCTCGGTCTTCTCCTGGGCCAGCGCCATCCGCTTTCGCATGGCTGTCAGCTGGCCATTGAGCGCGTCGATGCTTTCCTTGATGCGCTGCTTCTGGGCGGCCAGCTGCTCGACCTGCTCGCGGCGGTCGTCGATCGCGGCGCGCAGGCTGTCGCGCTCCTCGCCGAGCAGCGTGAGAAAGTCTGCCCGCTCCTCGGGGTTTCCGGTCATCGGCACGACGAACGACGTCTTGCCGTCGCGCTCCGCCTCGAGACGCGCCTTGCGAACGAGAAGCGACCGGCGTTGCGACGCGAGCTGGCGATAGCGCTCTTCGGCCTGGAGGAACTCACCCAGCACGGCATTCTGCGCACCCGGCGCGGGAGCGCCACCCGCCATTGCCAGGGCGGACTTCACGGTGGAATTGAAGCGGAACGTATAGGCGCCCGGCGTGCGAACGTCGCCGAGGACGAAGATGGGCTGCATCTCGCTGACGCGCACGGCCACGGCGGGCTTGGTCAGGATGCCATCGGCGAGCAGCTGGTTGATGCGCTGGCGTGCGTCCTCGACCGTGAGATTGCCGACGGTGATGGGTCCGGTCAGCGGTAGCTGAATGCTGCCCTGCCCGTCGACGACGAAATCACCGGATAGCTCGGGCTGGCCGAGGACGGTGATGGCGAGGCGATCGCCCGGCGAGACCCGGTACTGAAGAGGCCCTGTCTCGGCCACGGCGGGAGCGGCGGCCTGAAGCGCGCCCAGGCTGACGAACGCGCCGATGATGATTGCCGCCCACCGGCCGCCAGTCCAGAGCCGCGTGTCGGCCGGCTTTGTGGTGCTCCGTGACATGGGGACCTCCATCGAACCTTCAAGCGACCTCCGGGGAGACTGCTGGCTTGCGCCGCGGCGGGCTCCGAGCATAGAGGCTCGCGCAAATTGTCTGACGAAGCTTAGACCCCGCCGCTGCGGTCCCGAGAGGTCATTGGGCTACGGCGTAGCGGGCTTTGGGGGTACCTCAAGATGAGCTCGCCAGATCTAGGAAATTCTTGGCAGCGGCAGAGGCTTGCCGACGTTTTGCAACACGTTCGGATGAGCTCGGCATGCTCGACTGGACGCCTGTACCACTCCTTTTGCACCAATTCAGCGATCGGGGCGCGGACGGTGTACTCCGCAGCGGCCAGCTTGCGGCGTCCCGCCCCCCATTGCACCGCTTCCTCGCGTTGCCGCTTCAGGGTGACACTGACCAGCGAGGCGCCGCCCCTGGGTGAGCGCAATCTGCGTAGCGTAAGCGGGACATGCATCCGATGACAGCCAAGAGGCCGCGCACGAATGTCCTCGGCGTCGGGGTCAGTGCCATCAACCTGGACGATGCGGTGGAGACGATCGAGACCTGGATCGCCAGGAGGGATCGCCAGTACGTCTGCATCACCGGCGCGCACGGCATTCTCGAGAGCCGGCACGACGAGCGGCTACGGCGGATCCACAACGACGCCGGGATGGTGACGCCGGACGGGATGCCGCTGGTCTGGTACTCACGCTTGAGCGGCGCCAGGCGAACCGAGCGGGTCTACGGGCCCGATCTCATGCGCAGGATGACCGCGGTCTCGGCAATCCGTGGCTACCGGCAGTTCTACTATGGCGGCAACGACGGCGTGGCGGAGCGCTTGCGGGAGACGCTCGTGGCGGCGCATCCGGCGCTGCGGGTGGCGGGCACGCTCTGCCCGCCGTTCCGCGCGATGACGCGGGACGAGGACGAAGCGGCGGTCGCCGCGATCAATGCGGCCAAGCCGGACATCGTGTGGGTCGGCCTGAGCACGCCGAAGCAGGAGCGGTGGATGGCCGAGCACCGCGCGAGGCTCGATGCGCCTGTGCTGATCGGGGTCGGCGCGGCGTTCGACTTCCTTTCCGGGAGCAAGCGGCAGGCGCCACGGGTCCTGCAACGCAACGGTCTCGAATGGCTGTTCCGTCTCGCCACGGAGCCGCGACGGCTCTACCGGCGCTACGCCTACATCGTGCCGGCCTTCGCGACGCTCGCCGCTGCGGCTCTGCTTCGAGACCGCGTTCGCACGTGGCGAACTGGTACTGCCTCGTCGGCAATGGAATAGGGCGAGCGGGAAGCGAGATGGTCTCCCCCTCCCACGGTCGGCCCAGGAGCGCCGTCTGGATCCCCGACGCGGGGAAAGCGCGCAGGGGGGCTGTGTCCGGGCTCGTCGCGGGCTGGGCCGGCCGTGCTATGCGGGTTCTGCGAGGAGACCATGCCAGCGCACTGTTCGACCAGGCGCTCGTCAGCGGGATGAGCTTCCTGACCACGCTCCTGATCGGGCGCATGTCGAGCGCGAGCGAGCTCGGCAACTATGCCATTGCGGCCTCGCTGCTGGTTTCGGTCATCACGCTGCAGGATGCCCTGGTGGCGGTGCCGTACACGGTAGCGCGGGGCGGCACCGCCCGGCTGGAAAGTGCCGAGCGTGCCGGTGACGCGCTGATGCATTGGCTGCTCCTGTCGGGACTGACCGCGATCGGGCTGCTCGTGGCGGCGGCGCTGGTGCCCGAGGGCAAGCGACTGCATACGGTGCTGCTCGTTCTGGCCGTCGTTGCGCCGATGGCGCTGCTTCGCGATGTGATCCGGCGGTATTGCTTCGCGCACCTATTGTTCCGGCAGGCTCTGGCGGTCGACGCTGCGGTGGCCGTACCGCAAATCGCGGGCCTGCTGCTGCTGGCGTCGAGCGGCGCGCTGTGCGCCCCTTCGGCTTTCGCCGTTACCGGTGCCTCGTGCATCCTGGCTTGTGGCCTATGGCTCGCCCGTGAGCGCGGATGCTTCCGTCTCAGGCGTTCGCGTGTCCTGCCGACACTGCGGGAGAGCTGGAGCTATGGGCAGTGGCTGCTCGTCAGCCAGCTCGGGCTCCTGGTGCAGGGGTATGCGGCGTTCTGGCTTCTCGGCCGGGCGCTTGGCTCTGCCTCGACGGGCGTCTATGCCGCCTGCCTTAGCGTGGCCATGCTGGCCAATCCGGTCATCATCGGGGTCGGCAATACGATCGTGCCGAAGGCGGTGCAGGCCTTCCGGACCGGCGGAACGCGGAGCCTGCGGCGAGAGGCCTTGGCCGGAGCCCTGCTCATGGGTGGAGCCATGGTGCCGGTGTGCGTCGCCGTCTGGCTCGCTGGCGAGGAGGCGATGCACCTGCTCTATCGCGGCGGTGAGTTCGCCGGGCATGGCGATGTCGTTGTGGTGCTGGCGCTGTCTGCCCTGATGTCGGCGGTCGGCTCGCCAGCGGGTCTCGCCTTGCAGGGGATCGGCCGTCCCAAGCCCGTCTTCCTCGCCGATGCGGTCGCCGCGGCGGTGACGATCGCGCTGGTGGCGGCGTTGATCCCCGTCGGCGGCGTTCTCGGAGCCGCGCAGGGCGTGCTTCTGGGAAGCCTCACGGGGTCACTCGGGCGCTGGGCCGCCTTCTGGAGCGTCACTCGCCATTCTCACGAGCTGGCAAGTGGAGATGCGAGCCTCGCGAGACGGAGCGGAGCCAGGGAGGACGTGAGCCATGAGCATCACTGATGCGCAAGGGAGCGTTGCAGCGGAGCGGAGCGTGGCGGCAAGACGGCGCGAGGCCTGCATCACGACGAGCTGGGACGATGGGCATCCGCTCGACTTGCGGCTGGCCGACATGCTCGATCGCCACGGTGTGCCCGCGACGTTCTACATTCCCCGCAGCTCGGAGTTCGGCACCATGGGTGCGGCCGAGGTGCGCGAGCTTTCGCGGCGGTTCGAGATCGGTGCCCATACGCTCAACCATCGCGTTCTGACGCGGATCGGCGACGCCGAGGCCGAGCAGGAGATCACGGGCTCGAAGCGCTGGGTCGAGGACGTGACCGGGCGGACGTGCCCGATGTTCTGCCCGCCTTCGGGCAAGCTCGCGCGGCGCCACCTCGATATGGCGCGCAAGGCGGGCTTCGCGGGGGTGCGCACGGTCGAGCTGGTGTCGCTGGACTTTCCGCGCAGCGAAGGCGGCATCCTGGTCGAGCCCACGACGGTTCAGGTATTCTCGCACTCGCTCGCGGCTTGTGCGCGCAACGCCCTGCGCCGCGGTGCCATCGGCAACCTCTTGCGCCTCGTGTCGCATGGCTCACCGCATGACTGGTCGGGCTTGGCCATGGCTCTCCTGGACGAGGTGATGCGGCGGGGCGGCGTGTTCCACCTCTGGGGGCACTCCTGGGAGATCGAGGCGACGGGGCAATGGCCGGTGCTCGAAGAGGTTCTGCGGTCTCTGGGCGAGCAGTCGCGGCTTGCGCGCGCCTCGAGCAACGGAGCGCTCGCGCTGAGCTGCCTGGCGGAGATCGGCGAGACGGTGCCGGCGTGACGGAGCGCAGACGATGCGGATCGTGATCGCGCACACCTATTATAAGCAGCCGGGCGGCGAGGATCAGTGCGTCGCGGCCGAGGCGGCGATGCTCGAGGCCAATGGCCATGACGTGGCGCGCTTTAGCCTAAGCAACAACGCCACCGACGGCATGAACCGGCTGGCGCTGGCGGCGCGGACGATCTGGAGCGGGAGCGCGGCGAAAGATCTCCACAGCCTCGTGTCGCGGCACCGTGCCGAGATCGTCCACTTCCACAACACGTTTCCGCTGATGTCGCCTTCGGTCTACTACGCCGCCCGGGTGGCCGGCGCCGCTGTCGTGCAGACGCTTCATAACTTCCGCATCACCTGCCCGAACGCACTGCTCTTCCGTGATGGCGCGCCTTGCGAGGATTGCCTGGGCAAGGCCGTGGCGTGGCGTGGCATCGCGCGAAAATGCTATCGTGATAGCCGGGCCGCGACCGCGACGGTCGCCGCGATGGCCTCTACCCACCGCCTGATCGGCACATGGCGCAACCAGGTGGATGCCTACATCGCGCTTTCCGAGTTCTCACGGCGCAAGTTGATCGCCGGCGGACTTCCGGCGGACAAGATCGCCGTGAAGCCGAACTTCGCTTATCCCGATCCCGGACCGGGGACCGGAGCCGGGCAATTTGCATTGTTTGTGGGCCGGCTGTCGCGCGAGAAGGGGCTCGGTGTGGCGCTCGACGCCTGGCGGCACGTTGGAGAACGCGTGCCGCTTAGGATCGTCGGGGACGGACCTTTGGCACCGGATGTCGCCGCAGCGGTGTCCGGAGGAGGGAGCATCACCTGGACGCGCCAGGTTTCGCTGGACGAAATCTACCGCCTGATGGGAGACGCCGCGCTGCTCATCGTGGCCTCGGAATGCTACGAGAACTTTCCGCGCGTTATCATTGAGGCCTTCGCGAAGGGGACACCGGTCATTGCCCCGCGCCTCGGCGGCATGGCGGAGATCGTGCGAGACGGCGTGACGGGAGTGCAGTTCGCGCCAGGCGATGGCGCCGATCTTGCCCGCAAGGTGTGCAGTCTGGCGGGCGACGCGCCGACGCTCATGCGGATGCGGGGGGCGGCGAGGGCCGAGTTCGAGCAGAGGTACACCGCGGAGGTCAACCACGCGGCGCTGCTGGACATCTATGTCGCGGCACTGGCGGCGGCCCGTTCAGGGAGCACCGGCGGAAAAAGAAATGCCAGCGAGCGTGTGGAGCGCTATTGATGTCGCTCGATCTGGCATACCCCTCGGCCCGGTTCACAAATTCGTACATGGTCGGCGGCGAAATGGGGCGGTACTTCGCCGAAGGTCATTCGTGCGACCTATTTCGTTTTAGTGTTTCCTGGCAGGTGTTTTTCAAGTCGATCTATTTCGACGCGACCGAGTACCCCATCGGGGAGATGATTGCCTCGCGTCAATATTTCCGTCACGCCAGTGCTCTCGCCGGAAATTCTCGGCCGATCCGAGCTTTCGGGTTGGGGTAGCTCGAACGAGAGCTGCCATCGCGCTCGAACATCACCCATCGCGATCATTGGCAGGCAAAGCTTTTTGCGCCAGCCTTTGCGCCATCTGCTCCGACGGAGGCCCGTCGCCGGCCGACCGCAAAGAGGAAACCGCACGATGAGCAAGCGCATTCTCGTGACCGGCGGTGCCGGCTTTCTCGGCTCTCACCTTTGCGCCCGGCTGGTCGAAGAAGGGCATCAGGTGTTGTGTGTCGACAATTATTTCACGGGCTCGCGGCGAAATCTCGGGGGGCTTCTCGGCAATCCATCATTCGAGCTGATGCGCCACGACGTGACGTTTCCGCTCTATGTCGAGGTGGACGAGATCTACAACCTCGCCTGTCCGGCATCGCCCATCCACTACCAGCATGATCCGGTGCAGACGACGAAAACGAGCGTCATGGGTGCCATCAACATGCTCGGGCTCGCAAAGCGGCTCAGAGCGCGGATCCTGCAGGCTTCCACCAGCGAGATCTACGGCGATCCCGAGGTGCATCCCCAGCCGGAGAGCTACCGCGGCATGGTCAACGTGGCGGGGCCGCGGGCCTGCTACGACGAGGGCAAGCGCTGCGCCGAGACGCTGTTCTACGACTATCAGCGCCAGCACAAGCTGCGCATCCGGGTGGCGCGGATCTTCAATACCTATGGGCCGAAGATGCATCCCCAGGATGGGCGCGTGGTGTCGAACTTCATCGTCCAGGCGCTGCGCAACGAGCCAATCACAATCTACGGGGAGGGCTCGCAGACCCGCTCGTTCTGCTACGTCGACGATCTCATCGAGGGGCTCTTGCGGCTCATGAACGTCGGCGGGGATCTCGACGGACCGGTCAATCTCGGCAATCCGGTCGAGGTGTCGGTCGAGGAGTTGGCGCTAAGGATCATCGCCTTGACGGGGTCCCGTTCGACGCTCGAGCGCATGCCGCTGCCGCAGGACGATCCGCGCCAGCGGCGGCCCGACATCGCGCGGGCGCGATCGCTGCTGAACTGGCAGCCGCGCGTGGCGCTCGAAGACGGGCTTATGAAAACGATCGCCTATTTCGACGAGCTGCTGAGGGGCAACGATCGGCACGACGGCACGATCATCGGCCGGGCAGCCTGAGCAGGCGCCGTCGCGCGACCGGCGGTGTACGGCAAGACCAGATCAGCATGGGAGTACGAGCATGAAATCGGCATTGGTGTGCGGAGCGGGTGGCTTCATCGGCTCGCACCTCGTCAAGGAACTCAAACAGCAGGGCTATTGGGTTCGCGGCGTAGATCTCAAATACCCGGAATTTGGAGCTACGGTCGCCGACGACTTCGCCATTGCGGATCTCAGAGACCCGCAGAATTGCCGCATGACAGTGGATCGCCGCTTCGACGAGGTCTACCAGCTGGCCGCGGACATGGGCGGCGCCGGATACGTCTTCTCCGGGGAACATGACGCCGACATCATGCACAATTCGGCGACGATCAATCTCAACATGCTGGATGCTTGTGTGAAGAGGAACAACAAGCGCATCTTCTACTCGTCGTCTGCCTGCATGTATCCGGCCTACAACCAGGAGGACGAGAAGCACCCGGTCACTCGGGAGGACAGCGCCTATCCAGCCGCGCCGGATTCCGAGTACGGGTGGGAGAAGCTGTTCTCCGAGCGGCTCTACCTGGCGTTCAACCGGCGGTACGGAATGCAATGCCGCATCGCCCGCTATCACAATATCTTCGGCCCCGAAGGCACGTGGATCGGCGGAAAGGAGAAATCTCCGGCGGCTCTGTGCCGCAAGGTCGCCGAGGCGCATGACGGGGGCGAGATCGAAATCTGGGGCGATGGCGAGCAGACGCGTTCGTTCCTCTACATCGACCAGTGCGTCAAGGCGACTATCATGCTGATGCGTTCGGAGTTCGCCGGCCCCGTCAACATCGGGTCCGAGGAGATGGTGAGCATCAATCAGCTCGCCGCGATGATCATGCGCATCGCAGGCAAGCGGCTGGCACTGCGCCATGTGCCGGGGCCGCTCGGGGTACGAGGCCGCAACTCGCACAACGCGCTTTTCCGCAAGATGCTTGGTTGGGCGCCTGACGAGAATCTCGAGCGGGGCTTGCGCCGCACCTACCCGTGGATCGCCGAGCAGGTTGT